>Ga0105096_10000664_pt1 | contig 12751 bp, 14 predicted proteins | sample PPLLak3cmMay2015_FD_87036 | JGI IMG/M metagenome (GOLD analysis project Ga0105096, IMG submission 87036) | Freshwater sediment microbial communities from Prairie Pothole Lake near Jamestown, North Dakota, USA - PPLs Lake P7 Core (1) Depth... | ecosystem: Environmental > Aquatic > Freshwater >... | reverse complement strand
TCCTCTTCGAGCCCTGCTACGACTCGTACGTGCCGGTGGTACGGCTCAACGGCGGCACGCCCCGGTTCGTCCCGCTCCGCGCGCCGGACTACCGGATCGACTGCGCGGAGGTCCGCCGGCTCCTCTCGCCGCGCACGCGCCTGCTCGTCATCAACTCTCCCCACAACCCCACCGGGTCGATCCTCGAGGCCGACGACCTGCGCGAGCTGGCGGCCGCGCTCGACGGCACGGGCGTCCTCGTGCTGAGCGACGAGGTGTACGAGCACATGGTCTTCGACGGCGCGCGGCACGAGAGCCTGGCCCGGCACCCCGCGCTCCGGGAGCGCGCGTGCGTGGTCAGCTCGTTCGGCAAGACGTATCACACCACCGGCTGGAAGGTGGGCTACGTCGCGGCGCCGCAGGCGCTCTCGGCCGAGATTCAGCGCGTGCACCAGTTCGTCACGTTCGCCACGAACACGCCGGCGCAGCAGGCCTACGCCGAGTTCACCAGGCGCCGCGCGCACTACGACGACCTTGCCGCCTTCTACCAGGACAAGCGCGACCGCTTCCTCGAGCTGCTCGACGGCTCGCGCTTCACGCCGTTGCCGAGCCGCGGCACCTACTTCCAGCTGCTCGACTACTCGGCGATGAGCGCCGAGGGCGACGCGGCGTTCGCGATGCGGCTGCTGCAGGAGCACGGCGTGGCGTCGATCCCGACATCGGCGTTCCTCTACGCCAGCGAGGCGCCGCGGGTGCTGCGGTTCTGCTTCGCGAAGAAGGATGAGACACTCGAGCGGGCGGCGGAGCGGCTGCGCGCCGTGTGATCGCGCGCGGAACGGAGGGGGCATGGCGGCGGGTCCGGTGGTCATCGGGGTGGCGGGCGGCTCGGGTTCGGGCAAGACGACCGTCGTGCGGCGCATCGTCGAGAGCCTCGGCAACGATCAGGTGACCGTGCTCGAGCACGACCGCTACTACCGCGATCGCGGCGACCTGCGCCTCGAGGAGCGGGCCGCCCTCAACTACGACCATCCCGACTCGCTCGAGACGGATCTGATGGTGCGGCACCTCGAGCAGCTGCGGGCGGGCCGGGCCGTCGAGGTGCCGCTCTACGACTTCGCCCGCTACGCTCGGCTCGCCGCCACCGATCTGGTCCAGCCGCGCCGGGCCATCATCGTCGAGGGCATCCTCATCTTCACCGACGCCGCGCTGCGCGGCCTGCTGGACATCAAGGTCTTCGTGGACGCCGACGACGACATCCGCTTCATCCGGCGTCTGCGGCGCGACGTGGCGGAACGGGGCCGGACGATGGAATCGGTGGTCGAGCAGTACCTGGGCACCGTCAAGCCCATGCACCTGGATTTCGTCGAGCCCAGCAAGCGGTACGCGGACGTCATCGTGCCGCAGGGCGGGCACAACGTGGTGGCGATTGACATGCTGCTGACGCTGATTCGAAGCCTGGCGCACGCGTAGCGCAGCCGCGAAAGCAGCGTCGGCGGTGAGACCCTGAACGCGGCCTCGAGTCAGGCCGGATGGCCGACTGCGACACGTTCGGCCGGTAGGAGCCATTCCCTGACGCGGCGCTGGCGGAAGCGGAAGATCCGGTCGATCTCGCGGCGGACCAGCGGGAGCGCCAGGCGGCCGAGCGGGTCGAGCGGAAGCCGGTAGCGCACCTCGTCGTCGATGATCGTCCCGCCGCCCACTGCGTCAGCAAACCGGTGTGTGTGGATCCACTGCGCGTACGGGCCTTTCAACTGTTCGTCCACGAACGCGTCGGGCGGCGACCATCTCGAGATGAGCGTGCGCCACGTCATGGGGACGCCGTGCAGCGCGATCCGGTAGTCGATGAGCGTGCCCGGCGCCATCGCGATGGGCCCGGGCGTCACGATGCGGAACTTCAGCGCGCGGGGCGTAATCCTCTCGAGGTTGCGGGCGTCGGAGAAGAACGCGAAGACCTCGGCGCGCGGGTTCGGCAGGCGCATCGACGCCCGCAGGACACAGGTGCCTGGCTCGCCGGCCGCCCGTTCGTGGATGATGCGATCGTCGTGCATGGTGCCCCGTACCTGAATCCTATGACGCCGCCGCATGGGACGGGGATTCGGTCTAGAATCGGCCTCATCATGCATGTCATGCACGTTCACCCGCCGCCCAGGGGGCGTCGGTGACGACGTTCGAGTTCGCGACCGCCGGCCGCATCGTGTTCGGAGAAGGCTGCGCGGCGTCCGTCCCCGCATGGGCCGGCACCTACGGCCCCAGCACGCTGGTCGTCACGGGCCGAGAGGCCGCACGCGCCGGGTGGCTCGTGGATGCGCTCCAGCAGCAGGGCGCGGAAGTCGTGCTGCTCTCGGTCGAGGGTGAGCCCGACGTCGCGTTCGTGTCCGGCGGCGCTCACCTGGCCCGCCGCCGGTCCGTCGACGTTGTCGTCGGCCTCGGCGGGGGCAGCGCGCTCGACGCGGCAAAGGCGATCGCGGCGCTGACGACCAACACCGGCGATCCGCTCGACTACCTCGAGGTCGTTGGTTCCGGCTCAGCCCTCGCCAACGCTTCCCTTCCGGTGATCGCCATCCCGACGACGGCCGGCACGGGTTCCGAAGTGACCAGGAACGCGGTCCTGACCGTCCCCGATCGCCGCGTCAAGGTGAGCCTGCGCAGCCCGATGATGCTGCCCCGCCTTGCCGTCGTGGACCCGCTGCTGACGCACGAGCTGCCGCCCTCGATGACGGCCACCACGGGCCTCGACGCGCTGACGCAGCTCATCGAACCGTTCCTTTCCGTGCGCGCGAACGCGATGACCGACGCGCTCTGCCGGGACGGTATCGCGCGCGTGGCCCGCTCGCTTGCACGCGCGTGCGTCGACGGGCACGATGCCGCCGCGCGCGCAGACATGGCGCTGGCCAGCCTCTTCGGCGGCATCGCGCTCGCCAACGCGGGGCTGGGCGCGGTGCACGGACTCGCCGCGCCCATCGGCGGCATGTGTCGCGCGGCGCACGGCGCGGTGTGCGCTGCGCTCCTCCCCCACGTCATGGCCGCCAACGTCGGGGGGCTGCGGGGCGGCGGAGGCACGGGTCAGTCCCTTGGGCGCGCCGACGAGGTCGGACGCCTGCTGCTCGGACTGGGAGACGGCGACGCCGATGCGGCGGTCAGGTGGCTCCACAACACGGTGGCGTGCCTTGGCGTACCGCGACTGGGGGAACTTGGCGTGCGCGTGGCCGACCTGCCGGCCATCGCGGATCAGGCGCAGCGCTCGAGCAGCATGAAGGGAAACCCGGTCGCGTTCAGCGCGAGCGAGCTGATCCACATCCTCGAGGCCGCGCTCTGAGCCCGGCCTGCGCGCGCTAGACGCTCACGACGAGCCCGTCATGGGCGGCGTCGAGGCCGAGCGCCGACGCGCGCGCCAGCATCTCCTCTCCCATGTGTGTGAGCAGCAGGCGGCGGCACGTCAGCGCGGGCCGGTGCGCGTCGAGCGTCCGGTAGTCCAGGTGGTGCGGCGGCGCGCTCTCGTAGCCGACGCACTCGCACACGAAGAGATCAGCGCCGGCTGAAAGTTCGACGAGCGTGTCGGTCCACTCCGTGTCGCCGGAGAATGCCAGCACGCGCCCGCCCACATCGAGCCGAAGCCCGTAGCACGGCGTCACGGTCGAGTGCCGCACGGGAAACGGCGTGACCGTCGCCGGGCCCGCCACAGCGGCCTCCCTGCCGCTCCACTCCCTGTATGTCACCTGGAACCGCGGCGTCAGCCCTCCCGAGCCGGGGAACAGCGCCTCGTGCGCGCGCGCGACGGCCGCCTCCACCCCCGCCGGCCCCGCGACAAGGAGCGGGCGGGTGCGTCCGCTGGCGTACTGCGCGTCCATCAGCAGGAACGGCACGCCGCCGAAGTGATCCCCGTGGAGGTGCGTGAGCGCGATGGCCTCCACCGCGTTCGGATCGAGCGCGGCGCGGCGCAGGGCCGAGAGCGTGGACGGCCCGCAGTCGACGAGCAGGCTGCCCCCGGCCGATCGGACCAGCGCGGCGCTGTGGAGCCGGCCGCCGCTGCCGAACGCGTCACCCGTCCCGAGGAATCGAACGTCGACGCCGCTCATCCCGCTCCACCTCCTGGCGCCCGGATCCACGACGCGACCGGCTCGGGCCGTGATCTACCCTGCCGTCAGTCGGGCCACCGCGGCGACGGCGACCCGGACGGCATTGGATTCGCCGCTCTCGAGGTCGGCCTTCGTCACATGCTCCCCCCGGGCGCGATTGACGACGACGCCCGCCACGCACCCGCCGCGCAGCCCCATCGCCGCGGTGAGCGTCAGCACCGTCGAGGCCTCCATCTCGTAGTTGAGGACGTGCAGGCGGCGCCACTCCTCCGTGATGCCCTGAAACCGGCGCGGGACGTAGCCGGAGAACGAGTCGTAGCGTTCCTGGCCCGGGTAGAACGTATCGCAGGACGCGCTCACACCCGTCCGGAACGGGACACCGAGGTCGGCGGCGGCCGACGCCGCGGCCTGGACGACATCGGGATGCGCCACCGCGGGGTACTCGATCGGCGCGTAGTGCGTGGAGGCGCCATCGAGGCGCACGGCGCCCGTGGTAATGACGACGGTGCCGATGTCGATGTCCTCCTGGATCGCGCCGGTGGTGCCGACGCGCAGGAACGTCCGCACGCCGAGCTGGGCCAGCTCGTCGATGGCAATCGAGGCGGACGGCCCGCCGATCCCGGTCGAGGTGACCAGCACGGGCGTCCTGCCGATGTAGGCGATCCAGGTGCGATACTCGCGCTTGCTCGCGAGTTCCCGCCCGCGCTCGAATGGCGCGGTCAGGGCCAGGGCCTGCACGCGGCCGGGGTCGCCGGGCAGGAGCGCGACCGTCGCGCCCTCGATCCGGTCCGAGTCGATGTCCAGGTGATACACGGTGCGCAGCGGCATGCGGGCCTCCTCGCTCTGTGACGTCCGGCCGTCGGCCGCACATCGCGGCAGTCTATCTAGAATCGCGCATCGACGTCGAGCGCCGCTCCGAGGGCGTCCAGGTACTGGTCCCTGGGGATTTCCACGGCGCCGCAGGAGGCGAGAAACGGCGTCAGCCACTGGATGTCCAGCAGCCCGAACCCCCGGCCGCGCAGGCGCTCCACCAGGGCCCACAGCGCCATCTTCGATGCGTCGCTCACGCGGTGGAACATCGACTCGCCGAAGAACGCGCCCCCCAGGGACACGCCGTACAGGCCGCCCGCCAGCTCGCCGCCGGTCCAGACCTCCACCGAGTGCGCGAGACCCTGCTCGTGGAGGGCGCCGTAGCTCGCGAGGATCTCCCCGTTGATCCACGTCCCGTCCTCGCGATCGGCGGCGCACGCCTCCATCACGTCGCGGAACGCGCGGTCGACGGAGATCTCGAACCGGCGCGACCGTACAGTGCGGAGCAGGCGGCGCGGCGCGTGGAATCGATCGAGCGGCAGCACGCCCCGCGGATCGGGAGAGTACCATCGGATCTCGCCATCATCCATGGCCATCGGGAAGTAGCCGGCCTGGTAGGCCGCGACAAGCAGCGACGGCGAGAGCATGCCGGGATCAGGACGGGACCAGTTCACTCACGATCGCCTCGAGGGGAGCCCAGGCGGCCGGGTCCTGGGCCGCCAGCGTCAGCAGGTAGATGCGGACGTCCGCGGCCGGGTAAGCCGCCAGCAGGGCGGCCGCCGCCTCGCGGAGCTTCGCCGCGTCGGGCGCGTCTTTCTCGCCCTCGGCGATGAGCCCGTCCTCGTGCGCAATGCCGAGGGAGTCGAGGAACGCCTCGAGCATCGGCCGCCGCGAGGTCAGGTGGTACACGACCAGGGCGCGGCTCGCCAACGACTCGGGCACCGTGCGCAACGCCGCGAGATGGCGCGCCCGCTTCTCAGGGGCGATCTTCAGCACGCTCTGCGGCCTGAAGCGCAGCTGCCGGGCGATGGCCTGCACCGCCTCGGCCTGCTGCGGCACCGAGTCGGCGTCGGACCACAGCGCGCTGGCCGCGGTCAGGCGCTGTTCCGCGGTCATCTCACGCCAGATGTGCGCGGGGGTCATAAGCGCTGCATGTTGTGACACCGGTTGCTCCTCGACGCCGGCCCGCCACCCGGGCCATTTCTCTGAGCTTAGCATGTAGCTTAAGATGCGGTCGTACACCGGACGGCGTGCCGCGAGGAGATCCCATGAGCCTGTCTCGATGGTGGCGGGAATGGCGGTTCGAACAGTCGTTCCGCCGCGCAATCCGTGCCGATCTTGCGCGCATCGGCAAGGAGTACGAGGCGAAATTCAAGCTGCTGGCGACCGGCAACGACTTCGACGCGGCCATGGCCGAGTACCTGGCGGCATGCCGCCTCCCGGACCTCCGCTTCGAGACCCTCCGAAGCCGCCAGCTGAGGCGCAGGGCCGACGCGGCCGGAGTGGGACTGCCGCGGGAATGGTGGGAGCACGATGAGGAGCACGACCTGTGGTTCCTGACGCCGGACGGACGCCGGCAGGCCAGGCGCCAGATTACGGAAGAGCGCGTCTGGCCCGTGAAGCAGTGGCTGCAGGTTCTCACGCCGGCCGCGGCGCTCATCGTCGGGCTCGCGGGCGTGGTGATCGGGTTGTTGAGCATGTGGAGATGGCCGTGACGCCTGGACTCGGGGCTCCCGCCTTCGCCCGTCCTGGCTCCTCCGGGCTACGGCGTGGCAAGCGGGACTCGGGGCTCGGGACTCGGACGGCCGGAGCAACGCTGCTCATCGTCGTCTCGCTGATGAGCATCTCGGCGCAGCAGACTCGTCCGAGGGCGAGGGATCTGGGCGTCGCGCCGGGCGTCTTTCCGCCGGGCCCGCTGAATGCCATCACCGACGTCGCCGGCGTCCGCGTCGGGCACACCACGATGATCGACGGCGGCCGCGTCCGCACGGGCGTGACGGCGGTGGTGCCGCACGGGGGCAACCTGTTCCAGGAGAAGGTCCCCGGCGCGGTCTTCGTCGGCAATGCCTTCGGCAAGCTCGCCGGATCGACGCAGGTCGACGAGCTTGGCACGATCGAAACCCCGATCCTGCTGACGAACACCCTGAGCGTGGGCGTCGCGGTGGCCGCCGCGGCCGCGTGGACGCTGGCGCAGCCCGGCAACGAAGCCGTCCGCTCGGTCAATGCGCTGGTCGGCGAGACGAACGACGGCGTGTTGAACGACATCCGCGGCCAGCACGTCACGCAGGAGCACGTGCTGGCCGCCATCGCGGCGGCCCGCGAAGGCCCGGTCGAGGAAGGCTCCGTCGGGGCGGGCACCGGCACGCAGTGTTTCGGCTGGAAAGGCGGCATCGGGACGTCGTCCCGGATCGTCCCGGCCGGCTCCTCGCGCTACATGCTCGGCGCGCTCGTCCAGACGAATTTCGGCGGCGAGCTCACGATCGACGGCGTGCCCGTGGGCAGGCTGCTGCGGCGCTATGCCTTCGGACCGTCAGCTCCGGACGCGAACGGCGCGGGTCCGGCGGACGGCTCGTGCATGATCGTCATCGCCACCGACGCGCCCCTCGACGCCCGCGACCTGAAACGGCTTGCCGCGCGCGCTGTCTTCGGGCTCGCGCGCACGGGGTCGTCGTTCAGCCACGGCAGCGGCGACTACGCCATCGCGTTCTCGACGGCGCCGGGCTTGCGAACGCGCACGGGCGACGCGACGCTGACCGCCCGGACCATCCTGCCCTCCGACGGGGTGTCCGCGCTGTTCCAGTCCGCGCTCGAGGCGACCGAGGAAGCGGTCTACAACTCGCTCTTCCGCGCGACGACGATGACGGGCGGCGGCCGCACCATCGACGCGATCCCGCTGGACGCGGTCCGGGGATTCCTGGCCACTCGCCCGCGTTAGGCCGGCTCGGGGCGGCCGGGGAACACCGCCTCGCAGTCGAGGAACTGCGGCCCCTTCTCGGTGCACACGGCGTACTTCGACGCGTACAGCGACACGCCGGCGTACTCGCCCTTTGCGTTGACGATGTAGAACTGGATCTGGAAGCGGGGCGCGCCGGTCGAGTCGAGCAGCCGCTTCTCAACCGTGTTGGCCCTGATCCGCTGCAGCGCTTCCATCCCGGCGTCTTTCGGCGCCATTCCGCGCCGCATGTGCTCGACGATGAGGAAGGAGCAGAGGTTGTAGAGATTGGCCTCGCCGCGCCCGGTCGATCCCGCGGCGCCGACCTCGCCGTCCACGTAAAGCCCTGCACCCAGGATGGGCGAGTCGCCCACGCGGCCCGGGATCTTCCACGCGAGGCCGCTGGTGGTGGTCGCGCCGCAGATCTCGCCCTTCGGGCTGACGCCGTTGCAGTTGATGGTGCCCCAGAAGTGGTCGAATTCGATGAGGCCGTCCCGCACCATCTGGAGGCCAGCCTCGTAGTACGCGGCGGAACGCCTGACGGGGTCGAGGTAGCGGACCGGATCGGCGCGGCGCTTCCATTCGAGCCAGAGCCGCCTCGACCGCTCGGTGTTCAGGTCGGCTTCGATGGTGAAGCCCATGTTCCGCGCGAAGTCCTGGGCGTCTGCACCGACGAGCAGGTGGTGGTCGGTCGATTCCATCACGGCCTTCGCCACCAGCGACGGCGTCCGGACACCCTCGAGGCAGGCGACCGCGCCAGCGCGTTTCTTCGGCCCGTGCATGCAGGAGGCATCGAGCTGGACCACGCCGTCGGCGTTCGGAAGGCCGCCGAAGCCGACGCTGGTCTCGGTCGGGTCCAGTTCGCAGAGATTGACGCCCGCGAGCAGAGCGTCGAGGACGTCCGCCCCGCCCGTGATCAGGGTGAACGCCTTCACCACTCCGGTGACGTCGCCCCCGTTCGTGCACACGTTCCCGTTGCTGGAGGCGATCACGACGGGCGCCACCGCCTTCTTCACCATCATCGTGGGGGCCTGGGCCGGCGACGGCACCTCGGCAGCCGCGGCCTTGATCGCGGCGGCGCCCACGACGGCCGCGGCACCCGACATCACGAACTCGCGGCGGTTCACGCGTTTCGGCATGCGGCTCTCCTGCGTGGATCGGACGCGCCGATTGTACTCACGCCCGCCGGCCGTCACAACGCGGATCCCGGGCGCCGTTCGGGCCCGGGCGTTGACGCCGGCCCGCACCCGCCGGTACGATGACACCTTTGCGTCACTCGTCACGGGAGATACCACTGGCATGACGGCTTCATTTCCGGGACTGCCGGACCGGATCAAGGAACTCGGCGAACTCGCTTCCGACCTGTGGTGGAGCTGGCACTACCGCGCGCGGGACCTCTTCCGGAGGCTGGACTACACCCTCTGGCGCTCCTCCGCCCACAACCCGGTGGCGATGCTGCGCCAGATCCCGCCGGAGCGGCTCGAGGCGGTCAGCCGCGACCGGGCGTTCCTGGCGCTGTACGACGACGCCGTGCGGGACCATCACGTGGCGCGCGCGTCGCGCGAGTCGTGGTGGAGCCGCACCCACGGCGAGGCGTCCACGGCCACGATTGCGTATTTCTCGGCCGAGTTCGCGCTGCATCAGTCGCTGCCCATCTACGCCGGCGGCCTCGGGGTCCTGGCCGGCGACTTCTGCAAGGAGGCGAGCGACCTCGGCATGCCGTTTGTCGGCGTCGGGTTCATGTATCCGCAGGGGTACTTCCATCAGAAGGTCACCGCCGACGGCTGGCAGGAAGAGACCTACGAGATCCTCAACTGGGACGACACCCCGACGCGGCCGGCCATCCACCCCGACGGTTCGCGGTGCGTCGTGTCCGTGCCGCTCGGCGCGCGGACCGTTCATGCCGCGGTGTGGCAGGTCCGGACGGGCAAGGTGCAGCTCTTCCTGCTGGACACCGACATCGAGCAGAACGCGCCGTGGGACCGCGGCCTGTCCGCGCGCCTCTACGGCGGCAACCAGGAACTGCGCCTCCAGCAGGAAATCGTGCTCGGCCTCGGCGGCGTCAGGGCGATCAAGGCCATGGGCATCGAGCCCACCGTGTGGCACCTGAACGAGGGGCATGCCGCCTTCGTCGCCCTGCAGCGGATCTGGGACCACATCGAGCTGGGCGCCAGCTTCGAGACGGCGCTCGAGCACGTCCGGGACTCGACCGTGTTCACGACCCACACGCCGGTGCCGGCCGGCCACGACGCGTTCCCCTTTTCGCTGGTCGAGACGCACATGGCCGGGGCATGGGGCAGCCTGGGCGAGTACCGGGAGCGTTTCCTGGCGCTGGGCTCCCATGACAGCGGCATGGGGCCGCAGTTCAACATGACCGCCCTGGCCATGCGCACGGCTTCCGGCGTCAACGCGGTGAGCCAGCTGCACGGCGAGGTGACGCGGGGCATGTTCACGTCGCTCTGGCCGGACACGCCGAAGGAACGCCTGCCGATCAAGGCCGTCACCAACGGCGTGCACGCCAACACGTGGGTGGCCGCCCACATGGGCAAGCTCTTCGACCAGTTTCTCGGTACCGAATGGCGCGCCCGGATCGACGAGCCCGATTTCTGGGACCGCGTGCTCGACATCCCGGACGAGGAACTCTGGAACGTCCGCCTCGCGATGCGCCACGATCTGTTCCGCTTCATCCGGGATCGCGCCCGCGAACGCTGGACCACCTCGAATGTCAGCGGCGCCCAGGCGGTCGCCATCGGCACGTTGCTCGACCCGTCGGCCCTGACCATCGGCTTCGCGCGCCGCTTCACCGCCTACAAGCGCCCGGACCTGATCTTCAGGAACCCCGCGCGCCTGGCGGCCATCCTCTCGGCCCTGCGGCGGCCGGTGCAGATTGTCTTCGCCGGCAAGGCGCATCCGGCCGACGAGGACGGCAAGTGCCACCTCCAGCAGGTCTACCGGCGGGCGACCGACCCGGCGTACGGCGGCCGGGTGGCGTTTATCGACGACTACGACCTGCACGTGGCGCAGTACCTCGTGCACGGCTGCGACGTCTGGCTCAACAACCCGCGCAAGCCGCTCGAGGCCAGCGGCACGAGCGGCATGAAGGCCGCCATCAACGGCGTCCCCCACCTGAGCATCGGCGACGGCTGGTGGGCCGAAGGGTACAGCGGCGGCAACGGATGGCTCATCGATGGCCGGCCCTCCGGCGGGAGCCATGACGAGATCGACGAGGCCGACGCGGACGCCCTCTACACGCTGCTGGAAGCGCAGGTCGTGCCGGCGTTCTACGACCGGGACGCCCGCGACATTCCCCGCGCGTGGCTCCGCACGATCAAGGAGGCGATCCGCACCATCATGCCCATGTACACGACGCGGCGCATGATGAAGCAGTACGTGGACGAGCTGTACGGCCCCGCGATCGCGGCCACGACGCGCGTGGGACTGGGAGACTAACCGCTGATGGGCGGGTGGTGGATGATCTGGACGCGGTTGCCGTCGGGGTCCCGGAAGTAGCAGGAGCGGGCCCCGTCGCGGTGCGTCTTCGGGCGCATGTCGAGGGCGACCCCGTTCGAGTCGAGAAACGCCGCCCACGCGTCGACCAGGTCCGGCGACGCCACAATCAGACCCAGGTGATCGAGCGCTCCCTGCCCCGCCGGCTCCGGCCCGTCGGCCTCGTGGAGCGCCAGGTTGTCCTGTCCTGATGTCAGGTAGACATTCGCCGGGTCCGGTTCCCACTCCACCCGGAATCCGAGCACGTCCACATAGAACGCCTTCATGTCCGCCATGCGCCGGACGTTGAGCGCCAGGTGCCGGAGGCCGAGATGGGTGGGGCGGAGCATGGGGACATCGTAGATCGGGATTAGGGATTAGGGATTAGGGATTTCCGCCTTCGCCGAGCGGCCTGCCGGCCGGCTACGACGAGACAAGCGGGGCTCGGGCATTCCCCCATCGCCGATTCGAACTCCAGCCGCCGCCGGTGATAAGATCCGCCCGATGGCGTCACGAAAAAGCGCGGACCGTCCCAAGTGCGCACTGTGCGGGTCCAAGGACATCTCCGAACCCCGCGGCGACGAGCGCTATTGCCGGGACTGCTGGGACAAGAAGATCGCCGTCGAGGAAATCGTCGCCAAGGAATTCGTCCTGAAGCGGTACATCCGCGCACAGAGCGCCGAGAAGTACCTGATCTATCACTCGACGCTCAAGCGCCCCTGCGGGCAGCTGATCGTCATCGACGACGGCTACGACCTGTTCCTCACACTGTCGCTCTACCCGACCTTCTCGTGGGACGACCCGGCGTATCACCTCGAAAGCGACCCCGAGCTGCGGACCTTCGCCGAGATCATGGTGGATGTCATCGTCACGGAGGTCATCGAACCCTGGGGCGGGGGCAAGTGGCACCTCGAGGTGCACCGGTCGGCGACGCCGGACCCCGAAGAGTGGAATGGTGAGGTATAATCCTGCCGGTTATTGCGGACCGGCATGGTCTTAACGGCCCCCTGGAGGGTGTATGACGCGCCTAGTCAAGGTTGTGCTGACCATTATTGCAATCGTAGGGATTGGTGCCGCTTCACTCCCGGCACAGACGAAAGTGGCCACCCCGATCCGCGGCGACGCCGAGATCGGGTATTTGAGGCCGACGACCGCCGTCGACCACAAGGCCGGTATCGTCCGGACGACCATCAAGGTGAAGAACCTCTCCACCACCGGGTCGATTGCCGGACTGAAGGTCGAGGAGTTCTGGTTCGACAAGGCCGGTAACCCGGTGACCGGATCGAGGGCCCGCCTGCAGAAGCCGCTGCAGCCAGGGGAGACGGCCGAGATGAAGCTCGAGACGCCCAGGGACCCGAAGATGGACCGGAACAGCTACACCTTCTCGCACGCGAACGGAAAGATCCGGACCAAACTGCTCAAGCAGTTCTAGGCGGGCGGAAACTCTCGAAGCCTCGCGCCGGCCCAT
>Ga0105096_10000662_pt1 | contig 12775 bp, 9 predicted proteins | sample PPLLak3cmMay2015_FD_87036 | JGI IMG/M metagenome (GOLD analysis project Ga0105096, IMG submission 87036) | Freshwater sediment microbial communities from Prairie Pothole Lake near Jamestown, North Dakota, USA - PPLs Lake P7 Core (1) Depth... | ecosystem: Environmental > Aquatic > Freshwater >... | reverse complement strand
GCGATGGCCAGGGATGTCATGCAGCAGATCGTCGAAAACGGCAGCGTCAGGCGCGGCTCGATCGGCGCCCTGTTCAGTGACCTGCCGCCGGCCATGCAAACCGATGGCAGTACCGCACGGCGTGGAGTACAGGTACGCGACGTCACCCGTAACGGACCGGCCTGGAACGCAGGTATCCGGCCCGGCGATATCCTGTTGAGCATCGATGGCGTCGAAGCGGATGACGCCAGGGCTTTGCTTTTGATGATCGCCCAGCGTCCACCGGGCAGCAGGGTCGAATTCCACGTTCGGCGCAATTCAGAGGTCTTTGATACCTACGCAACCCTGATTCAGCAACCGCCATTACGCTAGCATCGTGCTACCATATCAGAGAAAGATCGCTTCACTGACAGACTGGGACAAACAAACCGATTAAACTCACTGCGCCCGGATACAAGGGCGGCCCCCACCCAAATCATCACAACCTGAATTGCATACATCATGGGTTTTGGAAATATTCAAAGGGTCATCGGTTTTCTCATCGCGGCTTCGAGCCTGATGATGGTTCCGCCGCTGCTCGTATCACTGTATTACGGTGACGGCACGCATATGCTCTTCCTCGAAAGCGCGGCGATTTTCCTGCTGGCGGGTATGTTTATTTTCATACCCGTCAGACACCACAAGCAGGAGTTACGGCTGCGCGACGGCTTCCTGGTCGTCACCTGCGCATGGCTGGCAGTGGTGCTGGTAGGCGCTTTGCCATACCTCCTATTGAGCTCGCCTGAATTATCCGTCGTGGACGCCGTGTTCGAATCGATGTCCGGTTATACCACCACCGGCGCGACGATTATCACCGATGTTGACGCCCTGCCGCGCGCCGTCAATTACTACCGCATGCAGACACATTGGGTGGGTGGCATGGGCATCATCGTGCTGGCGGTTGCCATCCTGCCGATGTTGCGCATCGGCGGCATGCAGTTATTCAGGGCGGAAACGCCCGGGCCGATGAAGGACGCCAAGCTGACACCACGCATCACCGAGACGGCCAAGGCCCTCTGGCTGGTTTACCTGACCATTACGGTTGTCTGTGCCGCCGCCTATAAAATGGGGGGCATGGACCTGTTCGACGCCATCTGTCACTCCTTTAGCACCATCGCGAGCGGCGGTTTTTCCACCCATAATGATAGTTTTATGTACTGGAACAGCCCTGCGCTGGAGGCGATAGCCGTGTTTTTCATGTTCATGGCCGGGATAAATTTCTCGCTGCACTTTATCGCCTGGCGCAGGGCCAGCATGCAGTCCTATTTCATCGACAGCGAACTCAAGGCCTATGCTTCGCTGCTGGTCGCATTCATTATCCTGGCAACCTTCGCGCTGTACCTTACCAATACCTTCGACGGCTTTGCCACGTCATTTCGCCACGCGGTGTTCAACGTCGTATCGGTCATGACGACCACCGGCTTCACGACCGAGCCGTTTTACACCTGGCCGAGCTTCGTGGCTTTGCTGCTGATTTTTGTCGCGTTCATCGGCGGTTGTGCCGGCAGCACTTCCGGCGGCATGAAAGTCATCCGCGTCGTCCTGTTGAAGCAACAGGCGCTGCGCGAAATCCGCCGCCTGATACACCCGCGCGCCGTGATTCCGGTGAAATACGAAGGCCGGCCGACTTCGGCGACCGTCATGGACGCTGTATGGGGGTTCTTTTTCCTGTTCATCGCCAGTTTCGCGATCATGACCATGCTTCTGACCGCCACCGGTCTCGACCTGGTCACGTCCTTTTCGACCGTGATCGCCTGTATCGCCAACATGGGTCCCGCGCTGGGAGAAGCCGGTCTGAACTATGCTTCGCTGAATGACCCAGCCAAGGTGATCCTGTGTTTCGCAATGCTGCTGGGCCGTCTGGAAATATACACCCTGCTGGTCCTGATGATGCCGGAGTTCTGGCACGCCTGAAGGCAGTGGCAGGATCGTCAAACAGGCAGCCGCGCCGGTTTGGGTTGTTGTCGCAATGTTTTGCCGGGCTTATCGATTCAACAGAAGCCGGGAGCGGCGTGGCTGCCGCTCCCGGGTGTATTCATTCCTGCTTGCCCCGCAGCTTGTAGGTTTTCTTCGCCCGCGGTTCGAAAGCCTTGGGCGGGTTGATTTTCAGTGCGGTGCTGTCCACCTTGTCGCCGATACTGACGCGGACGGTGTATTCACCCGGGATGGCATACAGTTCCTGACCCAGCCGTACTGACTCCGCATAGGGTGTGCTGGCGAGACTGAAGGTCTCGTCCTGCTTGTCGTCAGCGTCTTTCCTGGCCTTTTCCAGGCCGGTTTTTTCTGCCGCGAGGGCCAGTTCCTTCTCGACTCTAAGATCCCAATCTAAACTGTTCATACCGCGGACCGTTGCATTGCTCAAACGGCGCACGACGGCATCGTTGCTGTCAAGGATCTCGATCGTCGCCGTAGCAGTGCTGTTGCTCCAGTACTTGAGCGTTGACTTGGGCGCCTCGTCGGGCCGGTAATACCAGCGCGAGCGCTCGCTGCGCCAACCACGGCTGGCCGTGACTTCATCGATATAAAACACCTTGAGCGCGGTATCAGTGCCGGCGTCCACCAGGTCCTGTATTGGCAGCACGTCGACGATCCAGATGCTGCGTCCGTGGGTGCCGGCGACCAGTTCGCGCTCACGCGGGTGCACCACCAGGTCGTGCACCGGCACATTCGGCAGACCACCCTGCAACGCCGACCAGGAATCACCGCGGTCGGTGGAGACATACACGCCGCGATCCGTGCCCACGTACAGGATATTCTCCATCAACGGATCTTCGCGAATCACGTTGACCGCTTCCGCCGGCAGACCCTTGCTGATGTCTGCAAAAGACTTGCCGAGATTGTCGGTGCGGTAAACGTAGGCGCGGATATCGTCATCCCGATAACCATTGAGCGCGACATAGGCGCGTTCGCGCGCGTGGCTGGAAGCCTCGACCCGGCTGACCCAGCGGTCTCCCGGCAGATTACCGGACACATCCTGCCAGCGCACACCGCTGCTGTCGGTCACCCATACCTGTCCGTCATCGGTGCCGGCCCAGATCAGGCCGAACTGCAGGCTTGATTCGGACAGTGTTGTCAAACTGGCGAAGGGCACGTTGCCGCGGTTTTTCGAAACGCTCAAGTCCCCGCTGATGGCCGTCCAGGTCTCACCCTGGTCCATCGAGCGGTAGAGGATATTGGTGCCGAAATAAACCACGTCGGCGTTGTGCGGCGAGAGGATCACCGGTGTATTCCAGTTGTAACGCAGCGCCGGGTCACCAAAGGCGCGGCGCGGCCGGACCTCGCGGGAGCCGCCGCCTGCACTGAACCGGTCGTAATAACCGAATTGCGAACCGGAATAGACGGTGGTGTTGTCGCGCGGGTCCACCGCCACGTACATGCCGTCACCGCCGTTGATGAATTCGCAGTTGTCGCCGGTCTCCCAGCGATCGGTCGAGGCACACCTCATGGTGCCGTTGTCCTGCAGACCGCCATAGACATTGTAGGGTTCGGCCATGTCGTAGTTGACCGTGTAGAACTGCCCCAGCGGTTGGGCGTCCACCTTGACCCAGGTCTGGCCGCCGTCGTAACTCACATCGGCGCCGCCGTCGTTGCCGATCAGCAGGTGCTCGGGATGTTCGGGATTGATCCACATCGCCTGGTTGTCGACGTGCGCGTCGCGGCCCTGGACCGAGAACCAGGTCTTGCCGCCGTCATCGGACTTGACCATTGGCACACCGAGCACGTAGACCTGCTCCACATTGGTTGGCGAAACCCGGATCTCTCCAAAATAATAGCCATAGGAGTAGACCACCTCATCCAACGGTCCGTCATGCGTCACTTTCCAGCTCGCGCCGGCGTCGTCGGAGCGCCACACCTGCAATCCAACAATATCGGTCTCGAACAAATTGGCATTGGCATCACCGAGTTCATTGAGGATGTCCTGGATGCTGACCTTGCCGGTCTTGACCCAATCGATCAGTTTGTCGGCGTCGATGCTGACATCAAAGTCGGAATTACGGATAAAGCTCTCAATCTCGTCCTTGTCCTGGGCGAGGAATTCGTCCTTGCTCATGCGCCGCAGACGCTTGGCGTTGAGCGGACGGTCACCCAGTTGCCACTGGTCCTCCGGCAGCGGTTGCTGGTTGTCGATACTGGCATAGATGGTAGCGGGGCTGGCCGCGCTGACCGCCAGGCCGATACGCCCGACAAATTCACCGCTGGGCAGACCGCCTGCCAGTTTTGACCAGTTCTCGCCACCATCAACGGACTTGTAGATGGCCGAACCATTGCCACCCTCGCTGAAATCCCAGGGCCGGCGCTTGCGCTCCCAGGCCGCCGCGTACAGCGTTTTGGTATCACCGGGCTTGAACACCAGGTCGATCATACCGGTCCATTCATCACCCGCGAGCACCTGCCGCCAGTTTTTCCCGCCATCGGTACTGCGAAAGACACCGCGCTGTCCGCCGGGCGTATACAGTTTGCCTTGGGCAGCCACATAGATCGTGTCCGAATCGTTCGGGTCAATCAGGATGTGGCCAATACGGTCGCTATCGCCGAGCCCCATGTGGACCCAGTTCTGACCACCGTCATCGGAGCGGTAAACACCCATGCCACCGTACGACGAACGCGATGAATTGTTCTCACCGGTACCCACCCACACGGTTTCCGGGTGGTTCGGATCGACCGCGATGGCACCCATGATCATGCTGGGCTGATGATCGAACAGCGGCAAAAAAGTGTGACCGTTGTTGGTGGTTTTCCACAAACCGCCGGAGGCATATGCCGCGTAAAAGGTGTAGGGCTGACCGGGCACGACTGCCATGTCCACCAACCGCCCGCCCTGCACGGTCGGGCCGATGCTGCGCCACTGCAAACCGGCATAGGGCGAGGCAGCGACCAGCGCCGCGTGTTTCTCCCAGGCAGCCTGCCTGGCCAGATAATCGGCCGGCGCAGCGGCTTGTGGCCGCGCCTGCAGTGCGGTTGCAACCAACAGGCCGGCGAGCAGCATAAAAAATGACAATGAATGACTGCGTTTCATGGTGGTTTTCCTTCTATTCACGGTGCGCATATCCAATACCCAGACACCGCATCGTTACCGCCACGCGGCGCACGAACGGGGAATCCAGGTAGCCGATCAATTGCATGTTATGTCCCTGGTTCAGGCCCTGGTTCATGCCCTGGGCAGGGTCACACCGCGCTGACCCTGGTACTTGCCCTTGCGGTCGGCGTAGGTGGTTTCGCACTGCTCGTCGGATTCAAAAAACAGGAACTGCGCGACGCCCTCATTGGCGTAAATCTTGGCAGGCAGCGTGGTCGTGTTGGAAAATTCCAGCGTCACGTGGCCTTCCCATTCCGGTTCCAGCGGCGTGACATTGACGATGATGCCGCAACGCGCATAGGTCGATTTGCCGAGACAGATGGTCAGCACGTTTTTCGGGATACGCAGGTATTCAACCGTATGCGCCAAGGCGAACGAATTCGGCGGGATGATACAGACGTCGCCGGTGAAATCGACAAAGCTGTTGTCATCGAAATTCTTCGGGTCGACCACCGCGGAATTGATATTGGTAAAAATCTTGAAGTGGTTGGCGCAGCGGACGTCATAACCGTAACTGGACGTGCCGTAGGAAATCAGGCGGTCACCATTTTCCGCCGTGTTGACCTGCCCGGCTTCAAACGGCTCAATCATGCCGTGCATCTTTGCCATGCGGCGGATCCAATGATCGGACTTGATGCTCACCGGTTAGGGCCTCCGTCAGTTCTGAATGACGATCTGCGGCATCTGCACCGTCATGCTGCGTGGCATGACCGACAATTCACCCGCGGTTCGCAGGGCCAGGCTGCGGTAGCTCCTGGCGATGGCCGAGTCCTGGTTTTGCATCATGGTCGGCGTGCCCGCGTCCAGCGACGAGCGGATTTCCATCGTCAGCGGTAGCTGGCCCAGCAGCGGAATGGCAAAATCTTTTGCCATCTGTTCACCACCGCCGTGGCCGAAGATCGCTTCTTCATGACCGCAGGCGGTGCAGATATGCGTGCTCATGTTCTCGACCACGCCCAACACCGGTACACCGACCTTGCGGAACATGTTGACCGCGCGGCGCGCGTCCAGCAGGGCGATATCCTGCGGGGTCGTGACGATCACCGCACCCGCGACCGGTATCTTCTGCGCCAGCGTCAGCTGGATATCGCCGGTTCCCGGCGGCAGGTCGATGACCAGGTAGTCGAGCGGTCCCCACAGCGTGTCGCCGAGCAGTTGCTGCAGGGCCGAGGTCACCATCGGTCCGCGCCAGATCATGGCGGTGTCTTCGGCAACCAGGAAGCCGATGGACATCACTTTCAGACCATGGGCCTCCTTTGGAATGATGTGTTCGCCGTCGGTACTCGGCTGGCCCTTGACACCCAGCATCGAGGGTATGCTGGGGCCGTAGATATCGGCATCCAGCAAACCGACGCGCGCGCCTTCGCGCTGCAGCGCAATCGCCAGGTTGACCGCGGTGGTGGACTTGCCCACGCCGCCCTTGCCCGAGCCCACGGCGATGATGTTGGCGATCGTGTCCAACGGCTTGAGGTCTTCCTGCACCTTGTGCGGCACGACCTTGAAACTCATGTTCACGACCGCCTTGTCGATAGCCGGATCGGCTTCGAGCCGTGCCTTGATCCTGCCCGCCAGTTCAGCGCCGTTATCGGCCAGTGGATAACCCAGGCGGACATCCACGCTGACGCGGTCGTCATGGATGCCCACTTCGCGTATGGCACCTGCCGTGACCAGGTCACGGGCTGAATTTTCATCGATGACGCCGGCCAGCAAGGCCATCACGGTTTCTTTGTTCATGTAGCAACTGCTCTCCCGGATAAACGCGGCTATTTAATCAGGCCGACATTGTACCCGTTATGCTGGCCGGAATGGCACCCGCAGCGACAATATTCGATCGGCCTTTTGCGCACCCGGCGCTACAGCTTGTCTGGCCGGCGTGCCATAATTGCGGCTTTAACCAAGCCGGCAACACACGCAAAAATCATGAGCAAACAGAAAAGAAGAATACTGGTGACCAGCGCCCTGCCCTACGCCAATGGTGCGATCCACCTCGGTCACATGCTGGAATACATTCAGACCGACATCTGGGCACGCTTCCAGCGCGCGCAGGGACACGAAGTCTATTTTGCCTGGGCCGACGACGCCCATGGCACGCCGGTCATGCTGCGCGCCCAGGCTGAAAACATCACGCCGGAGGAACTGATCGAGCGGATGAACGCCGAGCACCAGCGGGACTTCAGGGATTTCGGTCTGAGCTTTGACAACTACGCGACCACCCACGGCGAGGCCAACCGGCAGTGCGTGGAAACCATTTATAAACGCCTCGCAGAAGGTGGCTATATCGAACGGCGCAGCATCTCCCAGTTTTACGATGAGCAAAAAGGCATGTTCCTGCCGGACCGCTTCATCAAGGGCACCTGCCCCAAGTGCAAGACCCCGGACCAGTACGGCGACAGTTGCGAAGCGTGCGGCAGCACCTACGGCCCGACCGACCTGATCGAGCCCCGCTCAGCCGTCAGCGGCAGCACGCCGGTGATGCGTGATTCCGAGCACTATTTCGTGCGGCTGTCGGCGTTTGAAGAGCGTCTGCAGAGCTGGTTCAGCGCGCGCGCCCTGCAGTCCGAGGTGGTCAACAAGATGCAGGAGTGGTTCGAGGACGGTCTGCGTGACTGGGACATCTCCCGCGACGAACCTTATTTCGGTTTCAGGATTCCCGGCACGCAAAACAAGTATTTTTACGTCTGGGTCGACGCGCCGATTGGTTACATGGCCAGTTTCAAGGAACTGAGCGAGCGTATCGGCCTGGATTTCGATGACTGGTGGAAACCGGATACCGACACCGAACTGTATAATTTCGTCGGCAAGGACATCGTGTATTTTCACACCCTGTTCTGGCCGGCGATGCTGATGGGGGCGGGCTTCCGCACACCGACCGCGGTTTATGCGCATGGTTTCCTGACCGTCGACGGTGCCAAAATGTCCAAGTCGCGCGGCACGTTCATCCAGGCGCGGACCTACCTCGATCACCTGCACCCCGATTACCTGCGTTACTACTTCTGCGCGCGTCTCGGCCCCGGTCTCGGTGACATTGACCTCAGCCTGGACGATTTTGTCTTCCGGGTAAACTCGGACATGGTCGGCAAGGTCGTCAACATCGCCAGCCGCTGCGCCGGCTTCATCCAGCGCGGGGCAGATGGCCGCCTGGCGTCCGCGCTGCCCGAGCCGGATCTGTACAAGCGGTTCGTGGCCCAGCGCGAACTGATCGCCGACGATTATGAACAACGCAATTACCAGTCGGCCATCCGCCGCATCATGGCCCTGGCCGACGAGGGCAACCGCTATATCGACGAGCACAAACCCTGGGCCCTGAACAAGCAGGAGGGCCAGCAGGCCAGGGTGCAGGCCGTCTGCACCCAGGGCATCAACCTGTTCCGGGTATTGATGACCTACCTGGCGCCGGTGGTGCCGTTCACGGCCACGACCGCCGCCGGTTTCCTCGGCGTGCCGCTGGATCGCTGGGCCGATCTCGATGAGCCCATGCTGGATGTTTCCATCAACGCCTTCCTGCCGTTGCTGACACGGGTTGACCCGCACAGCATCGAGGCCATGATCGAGCACTCGAAGGAAAACCTGCAAGCCACCGCAACACCCGCCATGCCGCCACTGCAGCTGGCCCCGGAGATCGAAATCGGTGATTTCCTCAAGGTCGATCTGCGTATTGCAAAAATCGTCGGCGCAAAAGCCGTGCCCGAGGCGGACAAGCTGGTGCAACTGACCCTCGACATCGGCGGCGAGACCCGCAACGTGTTTGCCGGTATCAAGTCCGCCTATGAGCCCGCTGACCTGGTCGGCCGTTTCACCGTGATGGTGGCGAACCTGAAACCGCGAAAAATGCGCTTTGGTGTTTCCGAAGGCATGGTCCTGGCCGCCGGCCCGGGTGGCAGCGACCTGTTCATACTCAGCCCGGATGAAGGCGCGCTGCCGGGTATGCGCGTGACCTGAGGCCCGTTACCGTGAGACGCCCGGCCCGTGAGTGAACACCTGCTGATCCTGCTAAGCACCGTCCTGGTAAACAATTTCGTGCTGGTCCGGTTTCTCGGGCTGTGCCCGTTCATGGGTGTTTCGAACAAGCTGGAAGGCGCAATAGGGATGGCGGTGGCCACCGCCTTCGTGCTGACCCTGTCCTCGCTATCAAGTTACCTGGTGCACCGTTACCTGCTGACACCGTTGCATCTCGAATACCTTGCCACGCTGAGCTTTATCCTGGTCATCGCGGTGACCGTGCAGCTGACCGAGATGTTCATGCGCAAGAGCAGCCCCGTGCTCTACCGGGTACTGGGAATCTTTCTGCCGTTGATCACCACCAACTGCGCGGTGCTGGGCGTGGCGCTGTTGAATGTTCAGGAACAGCACAACCTGTTTGAATCGGCCCTGTACGGGTTTGGCGCAGCGGCTGGTTTCGGCATCGTGCTGGTGTTATTTGCCGCCATGCGTGAACGTCTGGCGCTGGCCGATGTGCCCGCGCCATTCAAGGGCGCCCCGATCGGCCTGATCAGCGCGGGCCTGATGGCGCTCGCGTTCATGGGTTTCAAGGGCCTGGCCAATTTATGACCAGCCGTCCCGTCAGCCGCTGTCCGCCGGCATGTTGATTTCGATCCTGCTGATGGGCGCACTCGGTATCGCCTTCGGCCTGGGTCTCGGCTGGGCCGCGGTGCGTTTCCGGGTCGAGGCGGACCCTGTCATCGAGCGCATCGACGCCCTGTTGCCACAGACCCAGTGCGGCCAGTGCGGCTTTCCCGGTTGCCGGCCTTACGCCGAGGCTATCGCCCAGGACAAGGCCGATATCAACCAGTGCCCGCCGGGCGGTGAGGCCGGTATCCGCGCGCTGGCAGACCTGCTCGGGCGCGAACCCAAACCGCTGAACCCGGAAAATGGCGAGGAATCGGCCAAAACCGTGGTGCTGATCGATGAGACACGCTGTATTGGCTGCACCCTGTGTATCCAGGCCTGCCCGGTGGATGCGATTGTCGGCGCTGCCAAGTTGATGCATACGGTGATCAAATCCGAGTGCACCGGTTGCAACCTGTGCCTGCCGCCCTGCCCCGTGGATTGTATTGACATCGTCGCGGCTGAAACCGGGCCGCCGCACTGGCAAAGACCGAAGCCGCAGACTGCGCCGGTTGCGGTGAGCCTGCAATGACCGCCAGCCGACAGGGCGGACCGGCCGGCGCAGAGGGCCAACAGACCGGTCATTTCCATGGCGGTCTGCGCTTGCGGCACCACAAGAAGATCTCCTGCGCGGCTGCGGTCGAACGGCCGCCGTTACCGGAGTTGCTGGTCGTACCGTTGCTGCAGCAGGCCGGCGACATGGCAGAACCGCTGGTGCGCCGCGGCGACACGGTACTCAAGGGTCAGCCCATCGGCCGCTGTCAGCGCGGCGCCGCGGTTCACGCCCCCGCTTCCGGCAGCGTTGAAGCGCTTGAAGACCGGCCCATGTCACACCCGTCGGGCCAGCCGGGTCCGTGCGTGATCATCCGGCCCGATGGCAGGGAACAGTGGTGCAGGCTTGAACCGCTCAGTGACTGGCAGAACGCCAGCCCTGACAGCCTGATCGGACAGATGCAGGATTGCGGGCTGGCCGGTCTCGGCGGCGCGGTATTTCCGACCCACGCAAAAATGCGCGATGGACGCGAGCGGAAAACGCACACGCTGATACTGAACGGTGTCGAGTGCGAACCCTGGATCAGCTGTGATGAAATGCTGATGCGCGAACAACCCGGCAAGATCATCCTCGGCGCGCGCATTCTACGCCGGGCCCTGGGCGCGGAGCGGGTCGTCATCGCGGTCGAAGACCAGATGGAAACGGCGCTAAAAGCGCTCAGTGACTGCGCCGAGTTCAGCGAGAGCCATAATATCTCGCTGGTCAAAGTGCCGGCAATTTACCCGGAAGGCGGCGAGCGGCAGCTGATACAGGTGTTGACCGGTCTGGAGGTGCCCGCCGGCGGGCGGCCCTCCGACCTCGGCCTGGTATGCCAGAACGTGGCGACCGCCGCCGCCGTTGCCGAGGCCATCACGGCAGGCAAGCCCCTGATCGAGCGCTACATCACGGTGACCGGCAACGGCATTGCGCACCCGCGCAATTTCCTCGCGCTGTTCGGCACACCGGTGGCACACCTGGTGGAGTGCTGCGGCGGTTACCGCGGGGATGTTGCCCGCCTGGTGGTGGGCGGGCCCATGATGGGCTTTTCGCTGGACACCGACGCCGCACCGGTGGTCAAGGCGAGCAATTGTCTACTGGCGCTGACCCGCGACGAGGTCGCGGAACCCCAGGCGGAAATGCCGTGTATACGCTGCGGCGAATGTGCGCGGGTGTGCCCGGCGACGCTGTTACCGCAGCAGTTGCACCTGCAGGCCCGCAGCGGGCTGTGGAAGCAGGCGCAGGAATACGGCCTGACGGCGTGTATCGAGTGCGGATGTTGTGATCTCGTCTGTCCGAGCCATATCCCGCTGGTGGACTGGTTTCGCTACGGCAAGGGCGAGTTGCGTAAACTGGCCCGCGAAAATGCGGCAAGCGAGCTGGCGCGCAGGCGTTTCGAGGACCGTGAGGCCCGCCTGCAGCGACTGCAACAGGAGCGGGCCGAAAAGATGACCCGCCGCAAGCAGATGCTGAAGGACAAGACCATGCAGCAGGACCGCATCCGGGCATCCATCCAGCGCGCCGGACACAAGGGCGCGGGCAAGCCGGGCGGACAGATTGACATACGGGCTGACGGGACATCCGATGACACGTAGTTTCGAGGTCGGCGGCGCACCCCATTTGCCGCCACGCTTAACCGTCGCCAAAGTGATGTTGCAGGTCCTGCTCGCGCTGCTGCCCGGAATACTGGCTTATGCCTGGTTTTTCGGACCGGGCGTTTTTGTACAGATCCTGCTGGCCAGCGTATTTGCGCTCGCCATCGAGGCCCTGATGCTGGGTCTGCGGGGCCGGGCCCTCAAACCCTTCATCAATGACTACAGCGCGGTGGTCACGGCCGTGCTTTTCGCCTTGTGCATACCGCCGCTGGCGCCGTGGTGGGTCAGCTGTATCGCCATGCTGTTCGGCATCGGTTTCGCCAAGCATCTGTACGGCGGCCTCGGGCAGAACGTGTTCAATCCGGCCATGGTGGCCTACGTCGTCGTCCTGATCAGCTTTCCTGCCGCCATGACGGCCTGGCTGCCGCCATTGGCCCTGGCCGAACACAGCCTGGGTCTGGCCGATACGCTGACGACCATATTCACCGGCCGGGTGCCACTCGCGGGCGGTTGGGACGCCATTACCCAGGCCACACCGCTGGACACCCTGAAAACCGGGGTCGAAGCCGGCCGCGGGATTGCAGAGATCCGCAGTGCACCGATATTCGGCGTCATCGGCGGCAGGGGCTGGGAATGGATAGCCGGCTGGTTTGCACTCGGCGGATTGTATCTGCTGGTAAGAAGGGTCATCGGCTGGCAGGTGCCGGTGGCGGTTATCGGCAGCGTGCTGTTGCTGGCGCTGCCGTTGTGGCTGGCTGACCCGGGCAGCAACCCGGTGCCGCTGCAGCACGTGTTTTCCGGTGGCCTGGTGCTGGCAGCGTTTTTCATCGCCACCGATCCTGTCAGTGGTTGCGTGAGTGACCGGGGCCGTCTCATCTTTGGCGCCGGGGTCGGTGTCATCACGCTGGTCATCCGGCGTTGGGGCGGTTATCCGGACGGCGTGGCATTTGC
>Ga0105096_10000660_pt1 | contig 12779 bp, 15 predicted proteins | sample PPLLak3cmMay2015_FD_87036 | JGI IMG/M metagenome (GOLD analysis project Ga0105096, IMG submission 87036) | Freshwater sediment microbial communities from Prairie Pothole Lake near Jamestown, North Dakota, USA - PPLs Lake P7 Core (1) Depth... | ecosystem: Environmental > Aquatic > Freshwater >... | reverse complement strand
GACCCTGCTGGCGTCGGCCGGCGTCGCCGTGCATCCGGACGAACTCGCCGCCGAGGTCTACATGCCGGCGCGCCGCGGCAGCCTGCAGGTCGAGATGATCGCGGCGACCCGCAGCCGCGGCCTGCTGCCCTACGTGTTGCCGCCGTCACCGGAGGCGCTGCTCGCTCAACTGGACGCGGGCCAGCCGGTGCTGGTGCTGCAGAAGACCGGCGCCGGTCCGTGGCCAGGCTGGCACTACGCCGTCGTCATCGGGTACGACGCCGACGTGCAGCAGTTGCTGCTGCGCTCGGGCACGGACGCCCGCCTGGAGATGTCGGCGGCGCGCTTCCTCGCGACCTGGGACCGGGCGGACCGCTGGGCGCTCCTGGTCCTGCAGCCCGGCCTGCTGCCGGCACAGGCGGATCTTGCCCGCTACATGCAGGCGGCTGCTGGCCTTGAAGCTGTTGGCCGCCACGAGGCCGCGGGCCGGGCGTATGACGCCGCGGCTAGCCACTGGCCGGCAGAACCGCTGCCGCGACTCGGCCTCGCCAACCTCGCCTACGGACGGGGTGATCTCGCCGACGCCGAGCTGGGATTCCGTGCGGCCATCGAGCTGGCGCCGGGCGACCCCGTGGCGCGCAACAACCGCGCGACGGTGCTGCTGGACCTCGGTTGTCCGGACGCCGCTCGGCGCGAGATCGACAGCGCGGCCCTTGCCGCCGCCGGTGGTCCGCACGTGCGCAAGGTGGCCGCCACGCGCCGCGAAATCGAGGGCGCGACCGGATCCGACGGCGCCGGTTGCCCGCCCGATTCGGCCCCGGCAAACTCGCCGCCATGACGCTCAAGGAACGGGTCGACGCCATCTTCCCGGAGTGGCAGCGCTGGTATCCCAGCCTGTTCGACGCCGCCGTGGACCTCGGCGTGATCCGCGCGCGCGTCTGCGACCCGTCGTCACTGCTGCTGTCGAACCGCCATGCCGGCGTGCGTGCCGCAGCCGAGCTCGAGCACCGACGCAGGTGGAGCGCCGAGGAGAATCCGCCGGAGGAATAGCGCCGGCGTGGCCCGCTAAGGGCCGGCCGCGCTGCGTGGGCGGTCTGCGTCCCGCAGGCGTTTCTCGCGATACAACCGCAACACGAACTGCCCCGACGGGCGCGCCCGGAACGCCTCGACCTCGGCCCGCCAGTCGGGGTCGAGGTCGTCGAGCGTGAGCCGACGGCCGCCGAGGCTGCGCCCCGCATACTCCGGCGGCAGCACCGCGAGCGCGCCGAGGCTCGCGAAGGTGATGTCGACGAAACTCAGCGACTCGCCCATGAGGTAGGTGCGGCCGTCGGCGAGCAGGGCGTCCACCCGCTCGAAGCTCTCACGCGTGCGCTCGAGCGCCCGGGTGGCCCGCCCGGGCGTGACGCCGAGCATGCGCCTGACGGCGAAACGCAACAGCGGCGCGACTGCCTTGAGCAGCGCGCGCTGCCAGCCGGGGATGCGGGATTCCTCAACGCCCCAGGAGCGCAGCGTCAGGTCGCGGCGCTCGAACACCCGCGAGTACACCCAGACCCGCACGTCGTTGCCGAGCCGCCGGTCCAGGAACTGCTCGAGCTCGAGCGTCGCGGGCGTCGGCTCGAGGAAGGCGGTGCGCTCGAAGGGCAGCCGGCCCGCGTACTCGCCCCACAGATAACGCAGGATGCGCGGCGAATCGCCGACGCGCGTGAGTCCGGGCGGCACCTCGAGCGCAGGCACCGTGCGTCCCGTCACCAGCACCCCCAGGATCCCCACGTTCGGCACCTCCTCGTACGGCACGCCGAGGCGGTCGAGGCACCAGCGCACCTTCTCGGTGTAGTGCGAGAAGGAGATGGTGTGCAGGCGTAGGGGCGCTTCGGCGCGGCTCGCCGCGGCGCGCATCGTCCCGAGCCGCAGCGCCATGCCGGCCAGCGCGAGTGCTGCGGCCGCGAGCAGCGCGGCAGCTGCACCCCAGCCAAGACCCGCCACCAGTACGGGCAGCGCGTAGAGCGCCAGCACGTGCATCGTGCGCGGATCGCCGAGCCTCATGGCGTGGTACTTCCTTCAGCTGCGCGGCGGCAGCGTCGCGTACTGCGGGATGTCGTCCGTGATCTCGAACCACCGCGCCTTCGAGTCCACGAAGATGTGGCCTGCCGGTGCGATGCCCGGGTCGCTGTCCAGCGAACCGGCGGGAACCACCGCCATGTTGCGCTCGAAGGACACCCGCGGCACCTCCGAGCCGCAGCGCCGGCAGAAAGCCGTGCCGAAGTACTGGGCGCTCGGCAGTTGGAAGTCCTGCACGTGCTCGGCGCCTTGCGTCCAGCGGAAGCCCTCGGCGTTGTAGAACACGTTGGCGCAGTGCGCGGCGCTGCGGCCCTTCCGGCATCGTGAGCAGTGGCACAGGTACATGCGCAGCGGCGGTGTCGATATCTCATAGGCCACCTCGCCACACAGGCAGCTGCCTTGCGCCACGCCCGTCTTGAGCTCGATCACGGGGCGTGGCGTGGCCGGCGTGCCGAACTCCGGCGGGTACTCCGCGTGCTGCGGCAGGTCGTCGGTGATCGTGTGCCAGCGCGCCTTGGATGCCACGAACATGTGCTTGCCGGGCCGGATGCCCGGATCGCCGTCGAGGGTTCCGGCCGGGACGATCACGAGCCCCATCGCGTCGATGAAGGTCGGTGCGACGGAGCCGCAGACGCTGCAGAAGTCGCGGTGCGCGTTCGGCGAGGAGGCGTAGCGCGCCAGAGTTGAGGTGTCCGTGAGCCAGCGAAAACCGCTCGAGGGTGCCGCCGCCCAGGTCGCGAACGGCGTGCCATGGTGCTTGCGGCACATCGAGCAGTGGCAGTGCAGCATGTCCACGAACGGGCCGTCGATCTCGTAGCGGAGCGACCCGCACAGGCAGCCACCTTCGGTCATCGGGTCCTCCCCCGCGCCGCAGGGACGGCGCGCCGCGACTACGTTATGTCGCGGCGCGCCGTTTCGCCACCATCATTCGAACCGGCCGGCCAGCTTGAGCCACAACGTGCGCCCAGGCTCGTTGACCCGCGTGGTCTGCTCGAAGCCCGAGACCATGGCGCCGCCGCGGCTCAGGTGCTCCGCGTAGAGCTTGTCGAACAGGTTGTCCACCCCGGCCGACACGAGGATCGACGAACGGGGCCGCCATGCGCCGTTCAGCGACAGCACGCCGAAGCCACCGGTGGGCCCGAGGTCCTGGCCCACGATGCTTCCCTGGTTGACGGCGTAGCGGTCCTGCGCCGCGACCAGCCGCCACAGCATGCCGGCCGACCACCGTGGGTGCTCGTAGTTCAGGCCCGTGCGGACCTCGAGCGGCGGCATCTGTGCGAGCGGCCGGTCGTCGCTGCGGTTCTCGCCGCGGGTGTGGGCCAGCGTGCCCGTGAGGCGCCAGCGCTCGGCCAGTGCCCACGTTGCATCCGCCTCGGCGCCCCGTGTGCGCGCATCGACGTTGCGCGTGACGGTCGTGCTGCGCATGCCCTTCGGGTAGGCGGTCTGGATCAGGATGTAGTCGTCCACGTCGCTGTAGAAGACCGACACCGAGGCCGACAGGCGCCGCCCGGAGTAGACGAGCCCAGCATCGAGCTGGGTGGTTTCCTCGGGACGCGTGTGGAACGCACTCAGGCTGTCGGTGGCTTCCTTGCCGGCCGACACGAGTTCCCAGTAGTCCGGAAATCGCTCGACGTAACCGAGCCCGAGGTAGGCGGTGGCCGGCGCCCCGGCGAGGTCGCGCTCGTAGCGTGCGAAGCCACTCGCCAGCGTCTCGTCGCGGGATTCGCCGGCGGTGGGGTTCGGCACGGTCGTCATGCCGACCCGCAAGGTGTCGCGCTCATCGCGCGCCTCCCAGTCATCAGCCCGCAGGCCGGCGATCAGCCGGTCGCGCTCGCCGAACCGCCGGGAGTACTCGCCGAACATCCCGATGCTGCGGAACCACGCGTCGTCGCCGCGCGCGAGCGACTGGTAGGGCCTGAGAGCCTGGTTCATGGTCGAACGCAGCGAGTGCTGGTTCTCCTGCAGGTCGGCGCCGATCGTCAGGGCATCGGCCTCGCCCCAGGAGAAGTCGAGCGCCACCCGCCCGCCGGTGGTGCGACGGTCGGGATTCGACACCGACCGGAACGGCATGCTCGCCGTCGGCGTGAAGTCGCGCAGGCTGTAGTTGTCCATCACGTGGTCGACGTAGTTGTAGTACGCCTGGGCCTCGAGGCCTTTCACGTGCCCGGACAAGTCGTCACGTTCGAAGCGCAACCCGAGGTTCTCACGGTCGAACGCCACGCCGTCCATCGCACGGTCGGCGTAGGCGGCCTCGCCGTCGCTGCGCACGCCGGTCAGCTCGAGGCGCGAGCGGTCATCGGGTGTCCAGCCAAGTGCCCCATTGACGCTCCAGCGGTCGTACTCGGAGTGCACGGTCTGCCCGGCACCGTCCTCGTAGTCGTCGGAGGTGGCACGCGTGCCGGTGAGCTGCCCGTAGAACGAGGGCGTGCCGGCCCGCAAGTCGCCCACGAGGTCGCTGCGGCCGAAGCTCGCGCCGAGCACGCTCGCGTTGGCGAGGTAGCCGTTCTGCTCGAAGCGCCGGACATCGCGCTCGAAGGACACGGTCGCGGCGGAGTTTCCCGGTCCGCGCAGCACGGTCTGCGGACCCTTGGTCACGACGATGCGGTCGTAGGCCTCGGGGAAGACGTAGGCCGTCGGCGGATCCATGCGCATGCCACAGCCGCCGAGCAGCTGCTCGCCGTCGATGAGCACGTTGATGCGCGATGCAGCCATGCCCCGGAACACGGGGTCACCGTCGGTGCCGCCCTTGCGGATCACCGAGAAGCCCGGGATGGTCTTGAGGTAGTCCGCACCGTCGTGCGCCGGCAGGGGCTGGCGCGGCGCCTTCGGGTCGGTGATCACCATGAGCGGCGCGTGCATGCGCGAGGCCGTGACGACGATCTCGTCGAGCGGCTGCTCGGAGGCCGCCGGGCCGACGACGCCGAGGACCGCGGGCACGGACAGCAGGACGGCGGCCCGGAGGGCCCCGCGTGGATTGGACATGTTTGCGTCCTCCGACGATGGATGGGTCCAGCTCGAGACGGGCTAGACGTGCATCGGGGGGGCGCGTGGCGACTGCGGGTGGTGGAGGGGCCTCGAGGCCGGTGCCGGACGCTCGCGCAAGGGGTCTGCGTCGGGCATGGCAGCGGACAGCTGCGGCAGGGCGGGCAGGGTCGGCGGCGCGACGGTCGCACTCGCGGCGAACACGCACGGCGACTCGTGCCTCGCCTGCGGCGCGGCCGGCGCATCTTCGTCCGCCGTGAGACGCACGACGATCGACGATTTCGCATCGCCGTGGCACATCTGCATGGTGACGGCGAAGTCCGCACCAACGGCCGGCATGAAGCCGGCGGGCACGAGCAGGCGGAAGGCGAGTGCGGGCAGCAGGAGCAGGTACACCCACTCCCGGGTCGCGCGGGCTCTCAACCGGCCAAGACTCATGCGCCAGGTCTAATGGACGGGCCGGGTCTCGCGCGATTGGCAGGCCTCGGCGACCCGTGTTCTCAGGATCTCGCCCAACCGCCGGGCGCCGGGGCCGGTCGTGTCCGGGTCGGCGTAGATCAGGTAGAGGGTGACGAAGCGCTCGCTGCCCTCCGCGAGCGGCAACGGGCGCAGCCTGTCCGAGGCGAGCTCCTCGCGGATGTTTTCCTCCGGGTACCAGGCGTAGCCGAGTCCCATGCAGGCGGCGCGGATCGAGGTCGCCTTGTGCGAGACCGTCCAGCGCCGCTCGTTCAGCCAGCCCCCGCTGCGGCTGCGCAGCGCGCCGGAGTCGCGCACCACGAGGTGGCGGTGCTGGCGCAGGTCGTCGAGCGTCAGCGTGCGCCCGAGTTCGTGCAGCGGATGGGACGGCGCGGCGGCGCACACGAAGCGCACCTGCATGAGCGGGTCGCCGAGGAACCCACCCGGAATGAGACCGCCCACAACGAAGTCCACCCGTCCCTCGGTGAGCGCCTCCTCGGTGCCGCCGAGCACCGACTCGGTGATTTCGACACGCGTGTCCGGGTGCTCGCGGCCGAACTCGGCGCAGCACTCGAGCAGCAGCCAGGTGGGAAAGATGGTGTCCACGGCCATGCGGATCTCGGGCTCCCAGCCGCGGGCGAGTTCGCGCGCCGCGCGTTCGACGCGGCTCGCCTCCTCGATCAGGGCCTTGCCACGGCGATAGAGCGCCTGGCCGGCGGGTGTGAGCGCTGCCTTGCGGCCTTGCAGCTCGAATACCTTCAGGCCCAGCAGGTCCTCGAGCTTTTTGATGGTGTAGGTGACGGTGGACTGCGTGCGATGCAGCCGCTCGGCGGCCTGTGCGTATCCCCCCGCCTCGACGACGGCGACGAGCGCGTTCCACTGGTCCAGGGTGATTCTTGGCGTACTCATATATCTATTGGATAAATCGTTGATAGCGAAATTACCGTCTTTTTAATCCACTTCATAGATGAAAAGCTCACCCGCACTTGATTCACCTTCGTCCCGGAGACCCCATGACCCACGTCCTGCAACTGCACTCCAGCCTGTCCGGCGAATCGGGCCAGTCCTCCCGGCTGGCGAGCGAGTTCGCCGCAGCGTTGTCGGTCGCCACCGGGGCCACCGTACTCGAACGCATCGACCAGCTCGCCGCCTGAAGCGCATTCCAGTCACCCCTTTCAAAGAACACAACGGAGCGACTCGTCCATGAACACCACCCGGAATCTCGCAGACTTCCTCGGCCGCATCCTGATCGCGGCGATCTTCCTGATCTCGGGCCTCGGCAAGGTGACGGGCTACGCCGGCACCCAGGGCTACATGGAGGCGATGGGCGTCCCCGGGGCGTTGCTGCCGCTGGTGATCGCTCTCGAGGTCCTCGGCGCACTCGCGATCATGGTCGGCTGGCGGACGCGGCTGTTCGCCTTCCTGCTTGGCGGCTTTACGCTGGTGTCGGCGCTGATCTTCCACCGCGCGCTCGGTGACCAGATGCAGTCCATCCTGTTCCTCAAGAACCTTGCGATTGCAGGCGGCTTCCTGTTCCTGCTCGTGCACGGGGCGGGTGCGTGGTCGCTCGACGGGCGACGGGTCGCGTCGTCGGAGGCGCGCTCGTGAGCGCGCGACGACTGCAGGCCGTGATCGAGTCCATCCCCGCTTCCGACGGCGCCGGCGTCAAGCTGCGCCGCAGCCTCGGCAGCCGGCCGAACCTGCGCTTCGATCCGTTCCTGATGCTCGACGAGTTCTTCTCCGACGACCCGAACGACTACCTCGCCGGCTTTCCGGACCACCCTCACCGCGGCTTCGAGACCGTGACCTACATGCTCGAGGGACGCATGCGGCACGAGGACGTGCTTGGCAACCGTGGCGACCTCGGTCCCGGCGACGTGCAGTGGATGACCGCGGGTCGCGGCATCATCCACTCCGAGATGCCGCAGCAGACGGAAGGACGGATGCGCGGCTTCCAGCTCTGGATCAACCTGCCGGCCCGAGAAAAGATGAAGCCTGCGGCCTGGCGCGACGTGCCGGCGGAGGCCATCCCGACGGTCGCGCTCGAGGGCGGCGGGTCGTTGCGCGTGATCGCGGGACGCATCGAGCGGGCGGGCACGGTGACCGCGGGTCCCATCGGCGGGCTCGCCACCGACCCGCAGTATTACGACCTGAAGCTGCCTGCCAGCGCGACGGTCGAGTTGCCGACTCCGCCAGGGCACAACGCCTTCCTGTACGTGTACGAGGGTGCGGCGGGCGTGGGCGAGGACGCCCGGCCGTTGCCATGCCGGGCGGCGGGCCTGCTGACGCCGGGGGACTCCGTGCGGATCACGGCGGGCGCGACGGGCGTTGGGCTGCTGGTGCTCGCCGGACGACCGATCGGCGAGCCGGTGGTGCAATACGGGCCGTTCGTCATGAACTCAGTCGCGGAGATCGAGCAGGCCATCCGGGACTACCAGGCGGGCAGGCTGGTCGAGGCGGGCTGAGCCCGCGGCAGCGCCGTTTACGTGTAATCCACCGCGCCGGGCCGCGGCGCGCCGACGCAAAATACGGGCCACCAGGGGCAGTGGCCCTGCCCGTCGTGCGGATGGCGCCATGAGTCACAAGCACGAGCAGCTGCTCAGGACGATCTTCCACGACCCGATCAACTGCAACATCCACTGGCGCGAGGTGGAGTCGCTGCTGCACCACGTGGGTGCCGACATCGAGCAGCTCTCCGGCGCGCGCATCCGCGTGAAGCTGAACGGCTCGGAGGGCATCCTGCACCGCCCCCACCACGGCAATACGCTCGATCGCAGTTCGGTGCGCCACCTGCGCGAGTACCTGGCGCACGCGCGGATGACACCCTCGCAGTACGAGGCGGCGCGAGAGGCGCACTCGCATTAGCCGGCGCCGGACAGTCGTTCAGTAGAGCAGCGTCACCAGCGTCCAGCTGACCGCCCCGACCAGCAGCGCCGAGAACAGGCCCACGCCGAGCGGCTTCAGGCCGATCGAGCGCAGGCCCTTGATGCTCGTGCCGAGCCCGACCGCCGCCATCGCGATCGCGAGGCAGTAGGTCGCCATCTGCTTGACGAAGCCGACGATCGATTTCCACTGGTCTGGATCGAGCATTCCGAACGGACGGTCGCCCATGTCGCCCAGCGTGCGCAGCAGGCTCATGGCGGCGAATCCGATGATGAACACCGGGATCATCGTGTACCACTTCGGGGGCGCGCCGCCGTCGCTCGAGCGACGGTGATAGAAGACCGCCATGACCGGTATCACGAGCAGCATGCTCATGTTGCGGACGAGCTTGGTCACGGTCGCGACGTCGAGCGCCCTCGGGTCGCCGAAATACTGCTGGTAGACGAGGCCGGCGCCCGCGACCTGCGCCGTCTCGTGCACGGCCGTGCCTAGGAACAGGCCGGACCGGAAACCGTCGCCGTCGAACATCCAGTGGGCCGCGAACGGGTAGGCCAGCATGGCGGCGACGCCGAACAGGGTGATGCAGGCGACCGCATAGCTGGTCTCGTCGTCGCGGGCGCCGATGGTGGGCGACATCGCGACGATGGCGGTTGCGCCGCAGATGCTCGTGCCGACCGCGATCAGCGTGCCGAGCCGGTCGGTGAGCCCGACGCGGCGGCTGACCCAGGTCACGATGGCGAGTGCCGCCAGCACCGTGCCGATGATGATGGGCAGTCCCTTGAGCCCTATCTCGCCGGCCTCGACGATGCTGAGGCGGATGCCGAGCAGCACGATGCCGAGCCTGAGGACGCGCACCACCGAGAATCGGATGCCCGGCCTGAGCACCGCGGGCAGTCGGAATAGATTGTTGACGAGAATGCCCAGCAGGATCGCCATCATGATCCCGCTGATGGCGCCCTTCTGCAGCCCGAGGGCCGGAGCGATGACTCCGGCCAGGTACTCGCCCGCGAGCGCGAGGAGCAGGGCAAGCAGGAATCCCCAGATGGCATTCATGGCAGGGCGTCTCTCGGAGTCATCGTCGTTCTGCGCCGCCTTTTGCGACGGGTCGAATTCGTCGGGTGCAGGAACGACCTCGGCCGCAGGGTACATGAACGGACCGTCGGCGACTTGCTTGCGATGCGACGGCGGTCGCGGCGACCAGCGTCATTTCGTCTAACATTCCGGGCCCATGAAGCCTCGATCCGGTCGCGCAAGATCCCCCGCCTCGGGCGCCGCGCCCGCCCTGACGACCGCCAAGCTCAGACGCCTCGAGAAAAACGCGCACAAGGCCTGCGACCTGCTGGCCGCAATGGCCAACACGTCACGCCTGATGATCCTGTGCCAGCTCGCCGACGGCGAGAAGTCGGTGAGCGACCTGCAGCCGCTCATCGGCTTGAGCCAGTCGGCGCTGTCCCAGCACCTCGGGGTCCTCAGGCGCAAGCATCTCGTTCGCACTCGCCGTGCCGGCCAGTCGATCTTCTACTCGCTTGTGAGCGGCGAGGCGGCCGCAGTGATGTCGACGTTGCACGCGCAGTTCTGCGGACGCTAGGCACCGGGTGCGTCGGCCTCGGGGAGGCCATGCGATGACAGCTTGGCGATGTCGCGCGGCTCGATGTCCACCGCGCGGCCGAACCCGCCTACCCACAGTCCCTGGCGAAATGCGAGCCGATAGAGCGTGAAGTCGCTTAGCCGGAAGGTGATGCGGCTGCCCGGGAAGCGCTCGAGGTAGCGCTCGCGTTCGGCCGCCCAGGCCGCGCCGTTGCGCTCGAGCGGGTGAACGTCGCATTCGAACGAGGCGCGCTTGATCTGCAGCGGGTCCTTCTCCGGGCCGTCCTGCTCATGGAGCAGCACGGCCGCGCGGGCGCCCGCTGCGAGTCCGGCCGTGTGCCTCGACAGCTTCGAGGCGTGGATGATCACCCCGTCGTGGCCGATCGTGGGAACGAAGGGCAGCAGGCCCGCGAACGGAGCGCCATCCACGAGGACGGCCAGCGACAGGATGCGCTCGCCGTCGAGCAAGGCACGGATGGCGCGTGCGGTGGACTTGAGCATTGAATCGTCGCCTCGCTGTTGACCCGGGTGCTGCCGGTCGGGCCCGACCGGCAGCATCACGAAAAAGGACGTCTCGCAGTTGCGCGGGACGCCCTCGATTCGACCAGTGTCGGCTCAGTTCTTCAAGTCAGTAAGACAATTTCGTGGCGACCGAGGCGTGGTCGGACGGCCAGACGCCCATGGCGATCGGTCGGGTCTTTTCGGACACCGAGTCGCCGAGCACGCGCGCGTCCTGGACCTTCTTCGGCGGGGTCAGAGAGAAGATCAGGTCCACACGTTCGTACAACGCCGACTTGAAGTTGCCGAGGTCCTCGTCCTGGCAACAGGTACGTCCGAGGAGCGGCGCTCCCTTGCCCGTCGCGGTGCCGGGGCGCCTGGTCCAGACGTCCGTGTGATCGGCGGAGAAGATCTGGTAGGGCGGCACGATGGTCGGGATCTCCTCGACATCACGCGGATCCGAATTGAAGTCGCCGACCACGATCTGCCGCGGGTTCGGGGCAAACAGCTGCAGGACGACGAGAGTGTCCCGAAGTTCGTACGCCTGTGCGGTCTGGAAGTAGCGGCCGAAGGGACCAAAGGACTCCAGGCGCGTCTCGAGATGCGTATTGATGAAGCGGTACGGCCGACCGTCCACCATCGCGTCCACGCCGACGAAGCCGCGTTCGAAGCGCACGGTCCGGGTGATCGGGTCCAGCGGCGGCGGGAGTGCCAGAGTGATGTCCTGCGACGCAACCACCTGGTAATTGCATCCGTCGGCGGACTCGAGTGCGCAGATCGCAGGGTTTATGCCCTGCAGCTGCGCAAAGTCGATCTTCTGGAACGGCACGTCGGTGCGCGCGATGATCACGTCGCGATCCACCACGCGGATCAGGATGGTGACGTCGCCCACCTGGATCGGCAGGCCCGGCAGGAAGCTGAGGGGCGGTGGCAGGTCGAGCGCCTTGGGGAAGTCGAGGTTCACGACAGTCGCGGCTTCAACGTACCTGCCGCGGAGCGCGGCAAGCGTGTCCGCGAGCTGGTCCGTAAATGCACCCGCAAACGACGGATCCTCGCAGCCCTTGAAATCATCTGGATCGGGCTCCAGCTCGTCGCAGGTGAACAGGTAAACCTCCTGCAGCCCGACGAGTGCGGGTGAGCGGCGGTCGATGAGGGCAGCCAACGCACGGGCCCGCTCGGCCGGAAGGCTGGCCGCGCGGATCTGCAGGAACTCGATCGCCGCGGCGTTGAAGTCCGGCTCCGAGACCACGCCGATCAGGTCGGCTCCGACGTACTGGTTCTGAGTCATCACCTCGATGTCGGCGGATACAGCCTGGCCGGCGGCGAAGATCGCGGCGGCGGCGAGTAAGGGTGCTTGCCAGCGGATCATGGGACTCCCTCCATGAAGGACGCGTCTGGTAACGGACGGGACGCAGCGTCATGCCGGCGTTCCGGGACCGTCGCGCCGCGTCGAGGCGCCACGGCACGACTGGAACCGTGCGCCGCGGCGCGGCCGCGCGCAATCCGTACTTCGGGAACCTGTCTCAGTGCCGGGCCGGTCCGGGTCGGGACGCGGCGGTTGCGTGCGCCCACTCGAGGAAGCGGGTGACCGCCTGCACCGATTCCATCGCGCGCACCGAGCGGAAGACGTCCCAGGCGTGCTGCGCCCCGGGCAGCTCGGCGTACACCACGGGCTGCGACGACACCTCGCGCAGCCGCGCCGCGAATTGCCGCGCGTCCTCCACGCTCGCGAGCGAGTCGTGCGTGCCGTGCAGCACGAAGAACGGCGGCGCGTCGGGACGCAGCAGTGCGATGGGTGAGGCGAGGTCCCAGAGCGCGGGGTCCTTGGACGCCGGACCGGGCATGACGGTCTGCTCCAGCCAGCGCACCATCGCCGCGCCGTCGCCCTTGTGTCCCTGGCGATCGAGGAAATCGTAGACGCCATAGAACGGTACCGCGGCGGCGACGCGCGTGTCGACGTCCTCGAAGCCGGGCTGCAGTCGCGGGTCGTTCGCGGTCAGGGCCACGAGGGCCGCGAGGTGCCCACCCGCAGAACCGCCCGTCACGGCGACGAAGTCGGGGTCACCTCCGTAGTCCGCGATGTGCCGGCGCACCCAAGCGAGTGCGCGCTTGCAGTCCACGAGGTGATCCGGGAAGCGCGCCTTCGGGCTCAAGGCGTAGCTCGGCGTGACGACCACCCAGCCGAACGCGGCGAGGTGGTAGACGAGCGGCAGCGCCTGCTCGTGCTTGTTGCCCATCATCCAGCCGCCACCGTGGATCTGCAGCAGCACGGGCGCTCCTGTGCAGCCGCCCGCAGGGCGGTAGATGTCGAGACGCTGCCGGCGGTGGCCGTCGTG
>Ga0105096_10000659_pt1 | contig 12785 bp, 11 predicted proteins | sample PPLLak3cmMay2015_FD_87036 | JGI IMG/M metagenome (GOLD analysis project Ga0105096, IMG submission 87036) | Freshwater sediment microbial communities from Prairie Pothole Lake near Jamestown, North Dakota, USA - PPLs Lake P7 Core (1) Depth... | ecosystem: Environmental > Aquatic > Freshwater >... | reverse complement strand
TTGACATATCACCAACATAAACTCTTTGCAGGGCCTTGAGAGCATCCGGTCCGAAAATACGAAATTTTCCTAGAGTTGATGCATCCAGCAAGCCGACATTGTTACGAACATTTTCGATTTCTTTACGTGCGCTAATTTCAGATGAAAACCGTCGGGCCCGGTTCCAAACACCGATTCGTTCCATTTTGCCCCCGGCTTGTACCTGGGAGTCATGCACCGGTGTCCGCTTGCTCATATCATGGTTGGAGCCCGCGTATGTGGATAGATAGGTTGGGACAAGGGGTGGACGAACCGTGGTGGGTTTAGGGTTCCGATCCGGGGATTCGCCGGTTTCGGCCACGTACATGGGTAAATTGTGGCCTGGGATTCCGCCCTGTCCCGGGCCTGTGCCTGCGGAGGTAAACCTTTTGATCAGCTCCGGCACATCAAAGCCCTTGTGGATAGCCTGGTTGATATTTTTGAGCGTACAGTCTTCGTCAAAACAGATAAAAGTTTCTTTTCCGTTTACCGGTCCGGTAACCAGCTTGGTTCCACGGACAGGGCCCGGCAGTGATGCCTGGTTATCTATGATTTCCTTCAAATGGAACAATCGAATGCCATACTGGAAAGCATTTTACAGCTCAGAAATCAGTTAACGCCAAAAGGAAAGCTTTTGGGAGATTATATTGTCGGATTTTCTCGAAAAGTGGTGTTTATGACCACTAGGGAACTGGCAAAAAGCTGTAACGTGAGTGAAGCGACCGTTGTTCGGTTTGTCAGCCGTCTGGGTTATGGCACTTACAGTCAATTTCAGCAGGTATTAAGAGACTATGTGGATACCGAATCGACACTTCTGGAGCGTCTTGATATGACGGACCCCCAGGCCCCGGAATCCGAACGTTTTCGCCGGATAATATATCAGGAAATGGATAATCTAAAACAGCTTTTGAAGACATTGGACATGGAAATTTTTGACCGTGTGATTATAATGCTGAAAAACAGTCCTGATATTTATGTGATTGGATCTCGTATTTCTTATGCCTATGCATATTATTTAGGATGGTCTTTGACCCGAATCCGAAAAAATATCAGGATTCTCAAGGGAAGTGACACGACAACTCTGGATTGGCTGGGAATGGCTGATCCTGAAAGTGTTGTGGTCATCATGGCGACATCTCGCTACCCCAATGAGCTGATACAAAACGGCAAAATATGCCATGCGCCTGGGGATTAAAATCGTATTGATCACCGATAGTGCCAAATGCCCACTGATTCAATTTTCTCATGAGTCGGTCATTGCACCTTCACGGTACATACCTTTCACCGGAAGCCCTATGGCCATATCGTGCCTGATAAACTTTATCAGTTTCGAGCTTGCCAATCTTGTCGGAAATGATGTGAAAGAGCATCAAAAAAAGGTAGAACAAAATTATCTTGAAAACGATATTTTTTTTAATTTAAAGACAACCGGCAATTGAATGGTGAATGGTCAATGGTGAATCTTGCTTTTTGACTGAAGAGGCCTTACATTGCTTGTAAATAAAGGGAAAATAAAAAGGAGAATAAAATGAAAGAAATTTTGATATTTGTTGGATTTGTAGCAGGCTGGATTATTTTAATGAAGTATATCCTTCCCAAATTGGGCGTTTCCACCTGAATGAGCGATGCCTGCCAGTTGCCGGGCAAGAAAGAAAAAAAAGAGCCGAATCAAGAATCATAACATGAAAAACCGATGCCCATGGGCGGAAAGTGATCCGCTATATATCCAATACCATGATATGGAGTGGGGTGTACCGCTTCATGATGATCAAAAACTTTTTGAAATGCTTCTTCTTGAAGGTGCCCAGGCGGGCCTGAGCTGGATAACAATACTCAAAAAGCGAAAAAATTACCAATCGGCTTTCCACAATTTTGATCCTGATCTTGTTGCCCGTTATAACACGAAAAAAATCGAAGAGCTTTTGAACAATAACGGGATTGTCAGGAATCGCCTGAAAATTGTATCCGCAATAGAAAACGCCGGGGCATTTATTAAAGTGCGCGATGAATTCGGAAGCTTTGACAAATATATTTGGCGGTTTTGCGGGGACAAACCGATCATCAATTCCTGGTTAAAACAGGAAGATATTCCTTCCAAGACCCCTGAATCCGTCTCCATGAGCATGGACCTGAAAAAAAGAGGATTTAAATTTGTCGGACCTGTCATTTGTTATGCATTTATGCAGGCGGTAGGAATGGTCAATGATCACCTGACATATTGTTTCCGGTATCGGGAATGCACACCATGGCCATAAACTCGAACCGTAAAACTGTGCCGCTTCGTTCTCCACTTTCGGGAAGCTCTATTGACGCAATAAAGTCATATTGCGTTCATTTTCCAGAAGTCTTTCGGCTTCGACCACAAGCAGGCGTTGAAAAAAATAAATTTGAATCAGTCTAAACCGGGCCTCAGCGAACCTGAGGTTGAATACGCCAAGCTCGGTTAGTGTTATGGTGCCGGCTCGGTATTGTTCACGGGCATCCTCGTAATTTTCTTCGGCGAGCTTTACGGCCTCTAACTGGAGCAATTTTCTTTGCTTCAAGGCTTCATGGTTTACGGCAATCTTTTCCACCTGTCCGGAAAGATTTTTTTTGGTTCTTTCCAGATTTTCCAGGGCACTGCGAAGTTGTGCGCCTGACTCCGCAGACCTGGCACGAGTCAGTCCGCCGTCTAAAAAGTTCCACCGCATTTGTAATCCCACACTCCAATATTCATCCATGTCGGTCCTGGCGTCACCTTGGGTTGTTGCCGTCGATAAAAATCTCAGCTCAGGATAATATTCTCCACGTACAATTTTGTGATTGAGCCGCGCAGCTTCCGCTTCGGTTTTACGAAGCTCGATATCAAGAAGATCTTCCTTGTCCATAGACTCATATAAAGAAAAGATCATTTCATCAAGGTTATCTATCTTATCCAGCATGCCTTCGGGAACCAGAAGTTTTTCAGCACCGGATCTCCCCATGGCAACATTAAAATCGATCAGGGCTTGCATACTTGATGCCTCACCCTCTTTTAATCCATCGTCGGCAAAGTTCAAGTTCAATTGAGCCTGACGGACATCCAGAAGTATAACCACCCCGGCTTCCCACAGATCCCGGGCATCTTCCAATTCTTGTTGCCGTTGCACAAGACGATCCTGGAGAATGTCCACAGCAGCCCTTTGAAACAATACCGCATCAAAGGTCGATTTTACATCTTTAACGATATCACGAATGCCTGAAATTTCCTGTTGGTCTGCTTGTTTGTATAAATTTTTTTCAAGCTCCAGGCTTCTCAGGATTCGACCTCCGGCATATAGGATTTGGCTGAGTTCAGCCTGTGCCAGGATTTCTTTTTCCGGATACTCCAGCTCAGGAATTGGAATATCCGGAGCATTGGTTCCGAGTCTCGCATAGCCACCCACCAAATCGACCTGGGGCTTTAAAAAAGCAACGCTTTGACGACCGATCTCTCGGGTTTGTTGTGCGGTTTGTCTTACAATACGGATACTTTCAGCATTGTCTATGGCATATTGAACAGCCTCCTGACGGGTAATGGCATGAGCGTGAATACTATAAAAAATCAGCATCATTGCTTCAAAAATGATGGATATGGCGAACACCTTTTTTTTCATCTGAACTTGCCTTGAAGTTTTTTTCATTGGTCATGATTTTTTTTAAATTTGGCTTTTATTTTTTCAAGGGCTTCATACTCCACCGGTACGATCAAAAGGGTTAAAATGGTTGAGCTGGTCAAGCCTGAAACAAAAGCCATGGCCATGGGCGCCCATGAGATGGATTTGTTGGGTATTCCAACGGCCATGGGCAGCAGTCCTAAAAGTGTTGTGACCGTTGTGATAACCACGGGGCGCATTCTTGCTGCGCAAGCTTCAATAACCGCATCCCGAACAGGTCGACCTGATTTTATTAGCGCATTGATAAAATCAATGAGCAAAAGCGAGTTGTTGACCGAAACACCTGCCAGCCCAATGATTGCCAGAAAACTTCCGATGGTAAATGTGGTTCTTGTTAAGAAAAGACCCATCACCACGCCTATCAACGCAAAGGGTACGGCTGATATGATAATGCCGGGCTGGAAATAGTCGTTAAACTGTGAGGCCAGCACCATGTAAATCCCCATCAAGGCGATAAAAAATGCAAAGGAAAGGGATGTATAAGACTTGCTGGTGGTCTCGAATTCACCCCCAAAGGATAAGGACACATTGTCAAAGTCGGCACTATTTTTTTCGAAAAAATCCGACACCAAAAACTCAACACGGGCAGGGGAAAGCTTGGATCCGGGTTTGATGTCTGCCATTAGGGTTACGGTGGGTTGTCCCCTGTATCTTGTCCTGACATTGGGTTCACGATCGAAGTACACATCCACCAGGTCACGGAGCATGATCGGTGAGGCAGCATGTTCTGCGATAGGTATTTCCAGAACATCCAAAGGATCGGAGAGTCCCTTCTCAGTGGGATTTGCCTGATCATATTTCCGGGCGATTCTCACCATCAGGTCGATTTCTTCATCTATGGTTCTGAAATCGCCTGCTTTTTGGCCATGTAATGCTCCCGCGGCCAATGCGGTGACATGCCCCGGTGATAATCCGAACTCAAATACAGCCTCCTGGCGGGGAACATAATTTACATTTTTTTGAAAACTGGGGCGGTCATCAGCCAAGTCTGCAAGCTCAAAAAGCTCTTGAGTTTCTTTCATATATGCCCGAAGAATATCCGTGGCTTCCAGGGCCCTCTCCATGGTTAATGCCGTCACGCGGATATTGACGGCCTTGCCGGTTGGTGGACCGTCACTTTCCTCAAATATTCTCACGGTCGGTTTCATTTCGTGGTCTTTATAAGTTTCCGATACATAGTTCGCCACCTTTTGTTTCATATCCGCCAGAAATTTCATGGGGTCATTGGAGGGATTGTCGGGAAAGTCGCGGTCTTTTTCTTCCGGAAGCGTCACCACCACCTCTCCGTGATTATTTCCGTTTCTACGAACATAATCTTCATCCTCATAGTATCCGGCGGTACCTGATGCGCTTTGGGCCTGCCCCGGTTCCAAAGACATGATAAATCGGGACATATCCCGTACCACGACATCGGTTTTTTCAATGGCTGTGCCTGCGGGAAGCTCAATGGTTACATGATATCTGAAATAGTTACCTGGAAAAAATTTCACTTTGATCAGAGGCATTATCCCGGTGATTGAAAGAATCAAAACAATCATTGCAAAAACAAAAAGCGTGGAAACACTTAAAAAGGCGATAATTTTACGATTTAAAAGTCGTTCAATCAAAAAACGATATATTTTCCACAAATATGCAAAAATGCCGGATTGAAGGTGCCTGAAAGGATCCTGGTTGTTTTTGTCATGGTTGTTCATTACGACTTCGGGTTTTGGACCCCAATCGAAAATGTGGATGGGCAAAATAAAGAGTGCCTCAATTAAGGAAACAAAAAGTGCATAAGAGACGGTTTTAGGAATGACTGCAAAAAAATCACCGGTAGAACCGGTCATCATGAGCATGGGTAAGAAAGCCAGGATAGTGGTGAGAGCTGATGCAACCACCGGTAAAAAAACTTCGGCGGCGCCGTCCACAATGGCCTCGACCTTATTTTTTCCGAACTGAATATGCCGGAAAATGTTTTCAATGATGATCACCGCATCATCCACAATGATACCGGTTACCAGGACAAAGGCAAAAAGACTGATGGTGTTTAAAGTCACCCCGGTCACATACATGATCGTAATGGTGGTCAGAAAAGAAAACGGGATCCCCACGGCCGCCAACATGGCGTTTCGAAACCCCATGGCAAGCCATAAGACAGTGATAACAAGGGTCATTCCCAGTATAAGGTTGCCACCCAGCGTCTTTACCGACATGTTGATTTCAAATGTGGAATCTTTGGTAAAGGCAATGCCGATGCCGTCTTGTTCATGGCGCTTTTCAAATTGACGGGCAACGAATTTGACTTTTTCCGAAATCGCAACTGCATTGCCTTTGTTTTCCTTGATTACCACCAAGCGGAGTGAGTTATTGCCGTTTACAGAAACGATTTTGGTAGGATCGCGATGGCTTAGATGAGCACTGGTCACCAGGTTGCGTACACGCACAAAATTGCCGTCACCGTCTCGGCGAACCACAATGTTGAGTACTTCTTCCTGAGAACTCAGTCGCTTTCCGGCATCCAGCATATACTCGGCCTGATCTGCCCTGAACCGCCCGGTTGGGATTTTTGTGTTGGCGGATCGAATCGCACTAGCTACCTGGTCAAAGGTGATACCGAAGCGTCGGAGTTGAGAGGGGTCAACGGAAACATGAAACTCCCTGTCAAATTCACCGGATATTTCGACGCTTCTGACATTGGGTATATTCAGGATTTGGGTTTTAAGTTCATCGGAATAAATCTTTAAGCTTTGCTGAGGCATATCCCCGATGACATTGACAACAATCACCGGTAGCCATACATGTGTATCGATATAGATAAACCTGGGTTCATCAGCACCCGCGGGAAGTTCATCTTTAATGTTTAGCGTACGAAACCGAAGCTCATCATAAAGCCTTTTGTAGTCAGTATCGTCTAAAAATTTTACCTGGATGGAGGAAAAGTTTCGGTAGGATCGGGAGTGAATGAATTCGACGGACTCCATATCGTCCAAAGCGTCTTCGATTTTGGTGGTTACCAGCTGTTCGACATCCTCGGCGGAGGCACCATAGTAAGTAGTGTAAATAAATGCCTTGCCGATATCGACCATGGGCATGTTTTCCACGGGAATGGCAACAATGCTGAATGCGCCTGCAACCACAAGGATAACAAAGGCAACATTTAAAAAAACTCTTTGACCGAGGGCAAATTTTACGACCGGCTTCATCGGGCATCCCGGCCTAACAGTTCGGTTCCCGGTAAAAGCCTGGGATCTTCCGCAATAAACAGATAGCCGTCGGTTTCGCCCAGTACCATTACGTTGATGATTTCACCGGTGGCTTTGAGTGTTACTCTTGGATTTTCATACCGGTCGATGACACAAGCTTTAGGGATTTGAATCCCCTGAACAGGCATTTTTAGTGGAAGGGTGAAACGAAGGCCGCCCCTTTTTGGGCCTGTATACCGGGTAATTAATAGCTCGATTCCTAGTTTGCGAGTTTTTTCATCAAATTCAGGGTTTATCCATCGGATGGCTGCTTTTACCGGTTCTTGTTCCAAATATGCTGAAAATTCCGAACTCAGTCCATGAATAGCCTCAAGTTCTTCTCCGGATACCGACAGAGGAACCACCAGATTTTGAAAATCTGATATGTGGGCTAAAGTCGTGCCCTGGACCACTTGTTCTCCGGTTTCCACCATCTTACCGACAATATTCCATCCGGATGGCGCAAAAATCAGATGACGTTTTTTCCGTTCCAGTAGTTCATTCAAAGATATTTCCAGTTTATTTTTTTCGATGGATACGAAATCATAAGCAAGTTTAGCCTGGATAAACTCCTGCTCAGCGGCATCCCGTTTAACCTCGGTGGCCCTGTCCTCCTTATGCAGCATATCCATTCGAACAAACTCTTTATCAAGATATTTTACCCGCTCGTCGGCTTTTTTTAAATTATTTTCCAATAATCGAAGTGACTGGCGTAAACTTTGAATCTGAAAATCAATGAAGGTAGGATCCACCTCGACAACGGGTTTTTCAGCAATGAAATCGCCCACATCATAATTTACGGAAATGACCCTTCCGGAAACCTCCGAAGAAATCATCATAGTGGTCTTGCTTCTAGTATAACCTGTCAGGGTGATTTCTTTTGTTGCATTCTCCACCAGAAGGATGTTTCCATCCGAAGCTTCAGTCAAAGATGGACCATCAAACAAAAAAAAAGGTAATAGCAGAGCAAAAATAAATGGCACCACTATGTAATCTGATATGTTTTTGACGCTCATAAAAAATTAAAGAGATGGTAAGAGAAGCATTATGTTTTTTTAATCGCACATATCATTCACAGCGATATTGGTCAAGAAAGATCATCAGGAGGATGATCTAAAAAATTCCTGCACCGATGGTGATAGAGGTCCACCCGCGCAGGAAAAATTCTAATGGATAGCTATATCTAATATCATGTGGGTCAGGTATTGGAATTATCTCAGGCAGGCATGTATATACCACGACTCTTTTGCTTGATTTTTCCCAATTTGTTTAACCTGAAGACAATATTACGAAGTTTTTTTTCATTAAAACCTGTCTGGTCCTGTAATTCAGAAAACCGGATGCCGTCACCGGCTTGTTTTATCACCTCGAGGACCACGCCTGACGCTGTGTTTCCGAAACGACTTCGATATGTTCCGGAAGATCTTCTGCAATTTGCATTTGAGATCAGTGTTTCCAAGCGGTCCATCTTGGCGTTTAGCCGATCCATATCTTTTTTGGTCGGTATTTTATAATACCTGAGAAAATATTTCACCATCGTATCAAAGCTTTTGGGCCTATCAATATTGGTAGCCATGTACACATACCTCCTAATTTAGATTTTACAAATCCGACTCAGAAAAATAAAACGACTTTAAAAAAATCATTATCATGCTTAATTTTAGCCTAACTTTCAAAATAATGAGTCATTTTGGAAAGTCAAGGACAGTTTAAGAAGCCGCCGTTAGTGGACAAATGGAAATTTGTACCGGAATGCGAACTTTACACGGGGTGTCATGAATTTTAAGTTGCCGTTACCCGGTGCTTGTGCTAGAGAATCAAGATGAATATAACTTAAAAAAATACATAATAATATGGATAATTACAAAGATACAACGACCGAGGGTTTAACAGGGATTTGGCCCAAGATCAGTCTGCGGACAAGAATTTACATAATTCTTGCTGCTTTGGTGATGATTCCTCTCACGGAGGGGATGGTAATGATCTGGTATACGCTCAAAATGGAACAAATGCTCACCGAGATCGTCGAAAAAGATGTGGTGGCTCTTCAGGTAGCCGAAGGCCTTGAAACAGCGATGGTAAACCAGAGAGGGTTCGTGACTTATTATTTTCTTGACGGCAATACGGACTGGCTTCGACAACTTGGGGAATACCGTCGAATTTTTAAAGAAAAACTTGAACAGGCAGCTCTTTTGGCTGACACACCTGAACTGAAAAATGCCATATTGCAAATCGATACCGAATATAAACTTTATCTGGATTCGAAAGACAAGGTGATTTCTCTTTATGAAAAAGGAGAAAGAACGGAAGGATCTGAGCTTCACAATCAGGTTAGACAGCATTTTTTTAAGATTTTGCAGCTTTGCCGGGATTATAAGGATATCCATCCTTTAAGAATTTTGTCGGCAAGAAAGGAATTCAAGGATGAGGTGGTATATCTTCGAATCATGGCTGTGGTAGCCATGTTTGGAAATTTTGTCATAGTGCTGCTGTTGATATATGTGCTGGTCAACCAGATTTTGGGGCCGGTGAGACAATTGAGCCTGGAAGCAGACCGTGAAGGAGGACTCTACCTTCCCAACAATGAGATCAAAGCTTTGAGCCTCAGTGTCAGAGGGTTGATTGAAGATGTAGATACGACCCATTTGGAGTTGGAAAAGAGCCGGGAACACCTTTTTCATTCGGAAAAAATGGCTATGGTGGGCAAGTTGGCCGCCGGTATGGCACACAGTATCAGAAACCCTTTTACCTCGGTTAAAATGAGACTTTTCTCTTTGAGCAGAAGCTCAAATTTATCCGATACCCAAAAAGATGATATTCATGTCATATCTGAAGAAATCCGTCACATTGATACGATCGTGCAGAATTTTCTGGAGTTTTCCAGACCCCCTAGGTTAAAAATGCAAAAAATCAGCCCCTCCAACGTCGTTGATTCCACCATTCAGCTTCTTGAGCATCGCTTGAAATCCTATGATGTTGAAGTTAAAATCATAAGAGATAAATTGTTTCCGGAAATTCAGGCTGACCCTGAACAGTTGAAAGAAGCACTGGTTAATTTGGTGATCAATGCCTGTGAAGCCATGGGAGAAGGAGGGAAGATCGTCATTACGGAAGAAGAAGCTTATGCTGATAGCCAAAAACATGAAGCGATCATTCGAATCAGTGATAATGGACCGGGAATCCCAAAAGTTGCGTGCGGCAAAATTTTTCAACCTTTTTATTCCACCAAGGAAGAAGGTACCGGCCTGGGTTTGAGCATTGCATCCCGGATTATTCACGAGCATGGGGGAAAAATCGAGGTCAACTCTTATGAAGGCAAAGGCACCACATTCATTATTTCATTGCTGGTCAAAGGAGGCAGGTTTTGAGCACTATTTTGATTATTGATGATGATGATCAGCTTCGAATCAGCTTTGAGAAACTTTTAAAAGAAGAGGGCTATACCGTGCAAAGTGCGGCATCGGGGGAATTGGGGCTTGAACTGGTTAAAAAAAAAGCCCCGGACCTGGTGATTTTGGATATGCGCCTTCCAGGGATGAACGGCCTTGAAGTTTTTCAGGCAATTCATAAAATGGAGCCCAAGCTGCCGGTAATTATGATGACCGCTTACGGTACTACCGAGACTGCCATCAAAGCCACCAAGCTGGGGGCTTTTGATTATGTTTTGAAACCATTTGATATCCCGGATATGCTGACGTTCATCCGTCAGGCATTGGAAGCAGGAAGATTTATGAGATCTCCCGTCGACTTGAATGTTGCCCCGGACAGTTCCTCCCGGGATGCCATCGTCGGCAGAAGCCAACCCATGCAAGAGGTTTATAAATCCATCGGACGGGTTGCTTCTACGGATGCCACAGTGTTGATTAGAGGTGATTCCGGAACAGGCAAAGAATTGGTGGCAAGGGCTATCTACCAGCATAGCACCAGGGCTTTCAAGCCTTTTTTGATCATCAACTGCGTAGCAATCCCTGAAACACTCCTGGAAAGCGAGTTGTTCGGTTATGAGAAGGGTGCATTTACCGGGGCCACACACCGGCGAATCGGAAAAATCGAGCAAGCCCATGGGGGAACTGTTTTTTTGGATGAAATCGGAGACATGCCCTTTAGTCTCCAGGCAAAAATTCTTCGTCTGTTACAGGAAAAAAGCATCGAACGTATTGGCGGACGAACTTCCATACCGGTGGATGTACGTATTATTGCAGCTACCAATCGTAACCTCGAGGAAGATATTACCCACGGAAAGTTTCGTGAAGATTTGTACTATCGCCTTAAGGTAGTCACTATATGGTTGCCTCAACTTTGTAAGCGGCCGGAGGATATCCCCTTGTTAACCGAATATTTCCTCTCACGCTATGCGGCCGACACCGGCATGGTCAACCCCGGAATTACCGACGAGGCCAAGTCCATTCTAACAGGATATTGCTGGCCGGGGAATGTACGGGAACTTTCCAATACTATCCATAAAGCCCTGATATTCAATCGGGGGGGGCCGCTTTCAGCAGAAGATATTTGTCGCAGTATGGATGAAAAGGCGCCCGGAGATATGTCCGTATCCGACGAAGAGAACATGGATGAACTTCTTCGACATTGGGTCAGACACTTATTGATTTCAAAGAACGTGGAAAACAAATTCGATACGTCCATAGACCGTTTTTCCGCCATACTGGTCAGCGAAGCATTGAACCTTTCGAGCGGAAACCGGTCAAGAGCAGCTAAACTTTTAGGAATTTCCAGGCCTACACTGCATGCAAAAATTGAAAAATATGAATTAAAGCTTGAAACCTCCGTAAAAGAGTAATGTAAATTCTCAAAAATGCCGGTTAATATTAATGGATAGTGCTGAAAAGCTTCACCTTGTGCCCGGCCTTTGCCGGCATGACGATTCCATCCCGGAGAATTACCCCGTCGCCCTCTCCTTTGCCAAAGGAGTGACCCATGAGATACCCCCAAACTTCAAAACTTGAACTCTTAAACCTTAAAAAATTGGCATGCGCTTTGCTTTAAATAAACAAAACGCTTTATTCATGACTTTTAATCCAAGGAGGTTTGATCATGTTAGTTCAAAACTGGATGAGTAAAAATGTTATCACCATCAATGTGGAACAATCCATGGAGGATGCTGTCAAACTGCTGAAAAAAAATGGTATTCATATGCTTCCGGTCATGAAAAAAGGTAAGCTGGTGGGTATTGTCACGGATCGTGATTTAAAAAGAGCCCAGGCATCCGATGCCACTTCACTGGATATTCACGAAATCCTCTATCTGCTTTCCACAATCAAAATCGGCCATATGATGTCTAAATATCCAATTTCGGTTCCAAGCGATTTCACCATAGAAGAAACCGCGGATATCCTGTTGAAAAATAAAATATCCGGAGTACCCGTTGTGGATTCGAAAGGAAATATTGTCGGCGTAATCACCAAGAATGATCTTTTCAGGGCATTGATCTCTCTTTCCGGATTCGGGCAAAAAGGGGTTCAGTTTGCTTTTCTTTTAGAGGATCGCCCGGGTTCCATTAAGGAAGTCGGGGACATTATTCGAAAATTCAATGCCAGGATGGTCAGCATTTTGAGCACCTATGACAATATTCCAGATGGATTTCGCAAGGTCATCATACGTATTTACGGCATTGACCGCCAGACTTTGCCCGTACTCAAAGAAGAACTCAAGAAAACAGCTCAACTTCTTTACATGGTTGACCATCGGGACAATATCCGAGAAATTTATCAATAACCCATGCCGGCAACATTTTAAGATGAACAGGGTAAAATCAAGGAAAGCGATCGGACAAGTTGTAAAAAATACTGACATATTCTGGAATCACAACTGCCTTAAGGTTGAAAAAAATTATACAAACAATAAAAATTCT
>Ga0105096_10000658_pt1 | contig 12787 bp, 10 predicted proteins | sample PPLLak3cmMay2015_FD_87036 | JGI IMG/M metagenome (GOLD analysis project Ga0105096, IMG submission 87036) | Freshwater sediment microbial communities from Prairie Pothole Lake near Jamestown, North Dakota, USA - PPLs Lake P7 Core (1) Depth... | ecosystem: Environmental > Aquatic > Freshwater >... | reverse complement strand
GGGTCGGCTCCGGGGTCGGCCGGAAAGATGATCTTAGTCGTCGTGGTCATTGTATTGGCTCCGTTGTTGGTAGTTGCTGAAATTTCATTATTCATGCATTTTTCACGAAAAAGGTAATGCCTGAGTGGGGATTGTAAAGCCGGGCATGTAAAGGTATAGAAATAAAAGGAGATGCAGGCATGCAACAGTTTTTTTTCAGGCTGATCGGCGTGGCGCTGGTGATCGCCTCCAGCGGGTGCGGAAGGTCCGTACCGGGGGTCCCGATCGACCCGGTCCCCGGCCAGGTCCCCGAACCGTATCGCGTTATCTACCGGGAGCTGGAGTCGGAGCTGTCCCAGCTGAACCCGATCTTGGCGGCCCCTGGGGGCCGGAAGAGCGGCCCCACCGCCTTCGGGGTCGAGCTGCTCGTTGCCAACAGCAACCGGGGCGCGGACCTGTTGAATGCGCAGGTGCTTCAGGCAACGACGCTCACGCTGGATCGACTGAAACAGATCGGCGTCAAGAGTGTGTCCCTGAGCATTCAATACCCGATCCTCACGCGCAGCTTTCCTGAAACTCCCGCCTACCGCGAATTCTACCGCAAGGTTGCCGCAGAGGTCCGGCAGCGCGGGTTGCTGCTGGTGGTCGAAATGGGGACCATGTTCCGTGAGCCGGAGTTCAGCCGGGTGCCGGTGGACTACAAAGGGCTGACCCGCGACGTTTTCAACGCGGGGCTGCGCGAGATGGCCGCGGCGGTCATCGCGGACATCCACCCGGATTATCTGACCGTGCTCTCGGAGCCGGACACCCTGGCGCGCAACACCGGCCTTGCCTTTTCCGCTTCGCAGTTTGCCGCGACCGTCACGTCCGCTGTGCGGGGAGTAGACCCGGGCAGCACCTGGCTGGGCGCCGGTGCCGGCACCTGGATAGCGCTGGACTACTTCAAGGCCCTCGCGGATATCCCGGAGTTGAACTACCTGGACCTGCACATCTACCCGATCCAGCATGGATTCGCCTCCAACCGGGTCCTCAGGGCGACGGAGGCCGCCAAGGCCCGCGGCAAGAGGGTCGCGATCGGCGAGGCCTGGTTGTACAAAGTTTCAAACCGTGAGTTCGGACGGATCAACCCGGTGGAGGCCTTTGCCCGCGATGCGTATTCTTTCTGGCAGCCGCTCGACGAGCGGTTTGTCGCAACGGTGGCGAACCTCGCCCACACGATCCAGGCGGAATTCTGCTCCTTCTTCTGGATGAATCTCCTCTACGCATATGTGGACTACACCCCCGAGACCAGCCGGCTTGCGCCGGCCCAGCTCATGCAGGTGAGCCGTGCGGCGGCAGCCGAGAAGATTCTGGCCGGCACGCTCAGTGGTACCGGGGAGCGGTTTAAAAATCTGATCGCGCCTTAGCCGGGCCGGAACAATTTTTGCTTGACAGCTTTTGGAAATTCCCTTAATGCTTTGAAAAACGAACAATCAGAAAGGCAATAGGTTCAGAACATGCGTGGACGCTTCTTTTTCTTTTGGTGGTTTAGAAGCGTCCATCCGGTCGGGTAAGCACACACAACCGCAACATACCCCCGGATGGATCCGCCGAGGTCCGTCCGGGGTTTGGATTCGAGAAGCCCCGGGGCGATTGTCCGGGGCTTCTCGTTTTGGCAGCCGGCCTGCCGGCAAAGGAGAAAACGCGCCATGATCGTCGAACTCGAAAAAGATCTGCCCCCCGAGGCCAAGAGCGACCTGATCCTGAAACTCAAGGCGAACCGCTGCGACTGCCGCGAGCTGCCGCCGGTGGCGGGCGAGCGCATCGGCATCCTGGGCACGCCCGGCTGCAGCGAGGAGGAGATCCGCCGCCTGCCCGGGGTCTCCCGGGTCCTGCGGGTCAAGACCCCTTTCAAGCTGGTCGGCCGTGAGATGCACCCCCAGGACACCTGCGTGCGGGTGGGCGACGTGGTCATCGGCGGCGAGAACATCGCCGTTATCGCCGGGCCGTGCGCCGTCGAAAGCCTGGAGCAGGCGCTCACCATCGCCCGCGAGGTCAAGCGGGCCGGCGCGGCGCTCTTTCGCGGCGGGGCGTTCAAGCCGCGCACCTCGCCCTATTCCTTCCAGGGGCTGGAGGAGCAGGGCCTGAAAATCCTGGCCGAGGTGCGCGAAACCCTCGGCATCGGGGTCGTGACCGAGATGACCTCGCCCTCCCAGGCCGACCTCATGATGAAGTACATCGACGTGGTGCAGGTCGGCGCCCGCAACATGCAGAACTTCGAACTGCTAAAATGCGTGGGCCGCATGGGTAAACCCGTGCTCCTCAAACGCGGCCTTTCGGGCACGATCGAGGAGTGGCTCATGTCCGCCGAGTACATCCTGGCCGAGGGCAACACCCAGGTGATCCTGTGCGAGCGCGGCATCCGCACCTTCGAGCCCTACACCCGCAACACGCTGGATCTCTCCGCCATCCCGGTCCTTAAAAAAATCACCCACCTGCCCATCATCGTCGACCCCAGCCACGCCACCGGCATGCGCGAGAAGGTGAGCCCCATGGCGCGCTCCGCCATTGCCGCGGGCGCCGACGGACTCATGATCGAGGTGCACCACGACCCGGATCACGCCATGTCCGACGGCGCCCAGAGCCTCTACCCCCAGCAGTTCCGCCAGCTCATGCGGGACATCTACGTGATCGCGCCGGTCGTCGGCAAGCAGCTCGACTTCGCCCACCTGGAACGTGTCCGGCTGATCGAACGCAAGCGCCAGAACGGCAGCGCGCGGCAGCGCGCAGGCTTCATGGGGCGGATCGGCACCTTCAGCCACAAGGCCTGCCTGCAGTATTTCGGGGACGCGGCCGAGGCGGTGCCGCTGCCGACGTTTCCGTCCATCTTCGAGGCGATCAAGGCGGGCGGGATCGACTACGGGATCGTACCCCTGGAGAACTCGCTTTCCGGGAGCATCCACGAAAACTACGACCTGCTGCGGGAATACGACCTGCGCATCATCGGGGAGGTGACCATCCGCATCATGCAAAACCTGCTGGCAAAGCCCGGGACTGAGCTGTCCGGCATCCGGCGGGTGCTCTCGCACCCCCAGGGCATCGAGCAGTGCCGCCAGTTTCTCTCCCAGCACCAATGGGAGCTCGTGGCCGTGAGCGACACGGCCGGTGCGGCCGAGCGCGTCAGCGTGTCGCAGGATGCGGGGGAGGCCGCCATCGCCGGTCTCATCACGGCCGAGATCTACGGCCTATCGGTCATCGCCGAGGGCATCGAAACCAACCCGCGCAACTACACGCGCTTTGTCGTCGTCGGCCGGGAGCCCATCGAAAAGCGCACGGCTTCAAAGACCTCGCTCATCCTGTCGGCCAAAAACGAGCCGGGCGCCCTGTTCTCGATCCTGCAGGTGTTTGCCGAACAGAAGATCAACATGATCAAACTCGAGTCCCGGCCCATCCCCGGCGAGCCCTGGCGCTACATGTTCTACATCGACATCGAAACGGACCTCGAGTCCGAAGCGCTCACCGCGGTGCGTTCCGCACTGGTGGAGAAGAGCGAATATTTCAAGGTTCTCGGCTGCTACTGAGAAGGGAGCAAATCGACCGGTCGTGCCCGCGGCGAGCGGCACCGAAGAGTATAGAGGGTTTTTATCTTGCTTCACGCTTTGCAGGGGACCGTCAAACAAGCAGGTTTTTTGATGGTCCCCTGAAATTATTGTTTTTGAATGATCTCTTTCAACTCCACATCAAGCAACTCCCACAGGCGCGGGTGGTTTTCCACTAAACGAGCGATATCGCCAAGATCCTTGAGCTTTTTACTTTGTCTTCTTTCCGTATCCTTCCACGCTTTGATTTTTCCCTGCAATGTGTCTTCCAACGACGCCACGCGCATGAGAATTCCGTGGATGTCCGCGGGAACGGACCGACTTGGAAATTCACGATAGAAGTCTTCCGTGCTCAATTGAATACTGATTTTGGAATGACCGCGGAAATTTATGGACCACGTGAAACGTTCCGATGTAAATCCGACAGCTTCAAGAAGTTTCACGGCCAGTTCGATGAATTCTGTCGCGACCACTAGGTCAACATCCTGCGTGACCATGGGTTCCGCTGCCCAATGGTTGACGGCAATGCCGCCAATTGCACACCATTGTATGTCTGCGCGTTCGAGACAGTCAACGAGGCGCATGACATCGTCGGTTCCACCCGCTGTCTGCCAATCATAGAATTGTTTTGGCGTCATATTGGAGCACCCTCGTGATCGTGTTGACTATCCGGTGTTCTGCCGGATCATATTCCAGGCTTCACCGACTTTGCAATAGGCGTGGCACTTGATGGACTCGTAAAAAGTCATCACGCTTACAGATGACACGCCACCTGGTGGCCGCCGCCGATGTCCTGCAAGAGAGGCTGTTCCTGAGTGCAAATGCCCTTGCGTGCGAAGCAGCGGGGGTGAAAGCTGCAGCCGGAAGGCGGGTCGATGGGGCTCGGCACGTCCCCCGGAAGCAGGATTTTCTCGCGGCGGGCGTCCGGATCGGGAAGGGGAACCGCGGACAGCAGCGCCTGGCTGTAGGGATGACGGGGGTTTGCATACAACTCCTCGGAGCTTGCCATCTCCACGATGCGGCCGAGATACATCACCGCCACGCGATCGCTGATGTGCTCCACCACGCTCAGGTCGTGGCCAATGAAGAGATAGGAAAGATTCATCTGCTCCTGGAGTTGGGCCAGCAAGTTGATGACCTGGGCCTGGATGGAGACATCCAAGGCCGAGACCGGTTCGTCGCAGATGATGGCGAGGGGATTCAAGGCCAGGGCCCGGGCGATGCCGATGCGCTGGCGCTGGCCTCCGGAAAATTCATGGGGGTACCGGCGCATGGTTGCCGTGTGGAGCCCCACGCGGTCCATGAGCAGGACCACCCGGTTTTGAATCTCATCCCTGTGCAGGTTCAGGTGGTTGCGGATCGGCTCGGCGATGATATCGCCCACGTTCATGCGCGGGTTTAGCGAAGAGAACGGGTCCTGGAAAATGATCTGCAGCGACGCCCGGGCCTTGCGCATCTCCCCGCGGTCGAGATCGAGGAGATTCTGCCCGTTGAAATTGATCCGGCCTTCCGTGGGCTCGATCAGCCGCAGCAGGGAGCGGCCGACCGTGGTCTTCCCGCAGCCGCTCTCGCCGACCAGCCCCAGGGTTTCCCCCCGCTTCAGACTGAAACTGACGCCGTCCACGGCCTTGACGTAACCGACGGTTCGAGACAGAATCCCTTTCTTGATCGGAAAGTATTTTTTCAGGTTATCGACTTCAAGCAGTGCCATGGGTTGCTCGACATAGCGATTGGTCTAAACGCCTTCGCGATCAGCCTCGGACTTAGGCTACCGTTATGAATCCCAAAAGGGCACAAGGGGTCAAGGAAAGGATGATCTTTTCACTTGAACCCTTGGCCCCTCGAACCCTTGGCCCCTATACTATCGGCTTCCAGCCAGCAACTCACGCGCCGGTGTTCAGCCAGCCGGATCATGGGCGGAGGCTCGCTGCAGCAGACCGGCATGGCCTTCGGGCAGCGCGGGTTGAACCGGCAGCCGGACGGCATTTGAAGCGGGTTGGGAACCATCCCCGGAATTTCCTGCAGGCGCCGGCCGGCCCGCTGCCTGCGGCCGATGACGGGGACCGACCCCAACAGCCCCTGGGTGTAAGGGTGCCGGGGGTCCTTGAACAACGCTCTCACCGGAGCTTCTTCCACGATCTTCCCGGCGTACATGACGATCACACGGCTGGCCGTTTCGGCGATGACGCCCAGATCATGGGTGATGAGGACGATCGCCGTCTGCAGTTCCTCCTTCAGTTGCATCATGAGGTTCATGATCTGGGCCTGAATGGTCACATCCAGCGCCGTAGTGGGCTCGTCCGCCAGGATGAGCTTGGGGCTGCAGCAGAGCGCCATGGCGATCATGGCCCGCTGCCGCATCCCGCCTGAAAATTTGTGCGGGTACTGGGCCGCCCGGCTGTCCGGGCTCGGGATCTGGACCTTCCGCAGCATGTCCACCGCCCGCCGCCAGGATTCCGGGCGGGTCAGCCGCTGGTGCAGGCGGATTCCTTCCGCGATCTGCTCGCCGATCCTGAGCACCGGGTTCAAGGAGGTCATGGGCTCCTGAAAAATCATGGAGATCTCGCGCCCGCGGACGGCGCGAATGGCGTCCGAGTCCATCTGCAGAAGATCGCGGCCCTCGAAGAGAACACGACCTTCGATGGCGGCCGGCGGGCATCGCAGCAGCCGTAGAATCGAGAGCGCGGTGACGCTCTTGCCGCAGCCGCTCTCCCCCACAAGCCCCAGCGTCTCCCCCGCATACACCTCGAAATCGATCCCCTCCACGGCCGTCACCACCCCGTCCATGGTTCCGAACCGGGTGTAGAGGTTTTCGACGCACAAGATCGGCTTAGAATAATCGGTCATATATCAGCGCGTATATGGATTGCTCTTCTTCCCGGACGGCCTTGCCCAAAGTTCAAGTTCAAGGCGCGCGAGCCCCGCGGCACGAGGCGTACTCCCTGTACGCCGCAGTGTCCGCGCGGTGAAGCGCAACGCAGAAATTGGGCTTTCGGCGAGGCCGTCATATCTTGAACCGCGGATCCAGGGCATCCCGCAGCCCATCGCCGAGAAGATTGAAGCTCAGGACGGCAAGCAAAATGGCGAGACCGGGGAAGGTGGCGACATGCGGCGCATGAAACAGGTAATTCCGGGCGGAGCCGAGCATCGTCCCCCACTCGGGGGTGGGCGGCTGCACGCCAATCCCCAGAAACCCGAGACCGGCGGCAAACAGGATGGCCGTCCCCATGCTCAGGCTGGTTTGCACCGTGATCGGGACCATCACGTTCGGCAGGATGTGCCGCCAGAGGATCATCCCGTCGCGGGTCCCGGCCGCCCGTGCAGCCTCCACGTAGACCTCCGATCTAACCGTCAACACGCAGGCCCGCACCAGCCGAATATACTGCGGAACCATGCTGATCCCGATGGAGATCATGGTGTTCTTGATGCCCACTCCCAGCACGGACACCAACGCGAGGGCCAGCAGAAATCCGGGGAACGCCAGCATGGCATCGGTGGCGCGCTGGATTGCGAAATCGATTTTCCCGCCGAAATACCCCGACACCAGGCCAAGCGGCACCCCGATGAAGAGGCCCACGGCAACCACCCCGACGGCGATGAGCAACGAAACCCTGGCCCCATAGATGATGCGGCCCAGGATCGATCGGCCCAGTTCGTCAGTCCCCAGGGGATCTTGCGGCGAAGGCGTCTCAAGGGCCATCATCAGGTTGGGTGCGGACGCATCCCCTTGGACCAGAAGGGGTGCCAGCAGGGCCGCCGCGAGGTAGATGAGCAGCATGATTCCGCCGGCGACGGCCGCCCGGTTGCGTCTCAGCTTGAAGCAGAAGCGCCGCAGACCGGTGTCGGTTGAAAATTCATGCGGCGGCGGGCATACGCCCTTCTCAGTCGCTTCAATCATAACGGATTCTCGGATCGATCACTGCGTACAGGATGTCAACGGCCAGATTGACCAGGATGTAGAGCAGGCCGAAGATGAGGATGGTTCCCTGAATCACGGGGTAGTCCCGCGCGAGGATGGAGTCCACGACGAGTCGGCCCAGTCCGGGCCAGGCGAAGACCGTCTCGGTGAGGACCGCTCCGCCCAGCAAAAGCCCGAACTGCAGTCCGACCACCGTAACGATGGGGATGAGGGCGTTTTTCAGAGCATGCTTGATGACAACCACATTTTCCTTCAACCCCTTGGACCTCGCGGTGGTCGTGTAATCCTGGTTCAGGGTTTCCAGCATGGTGGAGCGCGTCATGCGCGCGATGAACGCCACCACGAACGAGGCCAGCGTCACGGACGGCAGGATCACATGCTGCCAGCTGCCGGTTCCGCCGGCGGGGAGCCATTTCAGGATGACCGAGAAGACCACCACCAGCATGATGCCGAGCCAGAACACGGGCATGGATATCCCGAAGAGCGAGGCCATGGTCACGAGATAGTCCACCCAGGTGTAAGGGCGCATGGCGGAAATGACACCGGCGGGGATCCCGAACAGGCAGGCCATGCTGATGGCCGCCACCGCCAGCAGCATGGTGTTCGGCAGCCGCGCCCAGACCTCCTCGATCACCGGGTTCTGGGTCCGGGCGGAGCGGCCGAGATCGAGATGTGCCAAGCGGCTTAAATATGACAGATACTGCTCGTAAATCGGCCGGTCCAATCCGAGTTGGCGGCGGATGGTTTCGATCTCCTCCACAGAGGCCATCTGGCCGGCCAGCACTTGGGCGGGGTCTCCGGGCAGCATCCGCAGCATGAAAAACAGCAGCAGCGAAATCCCGATCAGCACCGGTATCATCGCGAGCAGGCGTTTAATGATGAAGTTGAACATCGGGCTCCGGTCTTCAAGCGCGGAAGGCCACCGCAAGGCCGGGCCGGGGGTGTCGCCCCGGCCCTAGCGGTGTCATCAATTCATGCTGATGTTTTGCGGGAAGAACTTTTCCGTGGGGGTGACCACCATGCCTTTGATTTTGCTCGAATAGGCAAGGACAAATTTCTCGACATGCAACCAGAGCCATGGACAGTCGTCCCAGACCTTGGCCGAAGCCTTTTTCATGATGGCCAGACGCTTCTGGGGATCCTGCTCCTCGCGCGAGGCTTTCATGATGCTGTCGTACTCCGGGTTGCAGTAAAATGCGGAGCCCAGACCCTTGGGCGGGTTGACCTCGCAGGTGAACTGCCCGTACAGGCCCATGTCCGCATCCAGGATGAGCGGGCCCCAGCCCAGCAGAAAGACCTCCAGCTCGCTTTCATTGAGCGGCTTGAGCAGGCCCGCGATGTAGGTCGGCCAGTCGTAGGTCCTGAGCTCGGTCTTCACCCCGATGGCTTGGAGATAAGCCTGAACGGCTTCCGTCACCTGCTGGTCGAACAGGTAGCGACCCTGGGGTGTACGCATGGAAACAGTCTTGGAAAAGTCGAAGTTGGCCTCCTTCAGGAGCTGCTTGGCCTTCTCCGGATTGTAGTCGTACTGCTGATCCATCTTGAAGTAGCCGAAAACCACCGGTGAAACCGGGCCATCCATGGGGTCGGCCGTGTCGAACAGGATCTTTTTGCAGATGGCCTTCTTGTCGACGGCATAGTTGAAGGCCTGGCGGACCTTCTTGTCGACGGTGATCCCTTTTTGGCAATTCAGGCCCATGAAAATGGTACGGGTGCCCAGGGGCATTTCCACGGTGATGTTGGAGTCCGCCTTGAGGGCGGCCACGTTGGAGGGCAGCGGCTTGTAGCACATGTGGACCTGCCCGGAACGCAGCATGGCCTCGCGCGTGGCCGCCTCGGGCACGATCTTCCAGGTGATCTGGGCCACCGTCGGCTTCTCGCCGTAGTACTTCTCGTTGCGGACGAAAACCAGGCGGTCGCCCTTGATCCATTCCTTGAGGATGTAGGGCCCGGCGCCCACCGGGTTCTGGCGGATCTCCTCGCCGTATTTCTGGATGGCCGCAGGGCTGATGGTGGACAGCAGGGTCAGGGAGAGCGTCGGCGCCAGCGGGGCGAAGGGGTAGTTCAGTTTCAGGGCGACGGTGTGATCGTCGATCTTCACGCATTCCTTGACCATGCCGATGGCAAAGCGCAGCGGCACCCGCAGCTTGGGATCGAGGGCGCGGTCGAAGGTGAGCTTGACGGCGTCGGCGTTGAAATCGGTGCCGTCGGAAAACTTGACGCCCTTGCGCAGGTGCAGGGTGTAGGTGAGCCCGTCGCCGGACACGTCAGACTTGGTGGCCAGCCGGGGGTGCAGCTTGCCCTGGGGGTCCTGATAGAAGAAGTTGTCGTAGATGAGATCGCACATGTTCTGGATCAGCGTGGTGGTTTGCTCCTGGGGGTTGAGGGTGTCCGCGTCCACACCGATGGCGATGATCAGCTCCTTGATCTCTTTGCCCTGGGCGTGCACGGCCTGGGCCGCCCACAAACCGATGCCGACAGCCAGAACGGCAAAAATTAACACCTCAGTGACGCTTATCTTGCGTTGTCTCATTCTCCGACTCTCCTTTCGCTTGGAAGTTAACCCAGGGTATCCTTGACGATATTTCCGCCCTGGATGACCAGATGGACGTTGTCCCGGTTGAGCAAGAGGCCGATGTCATCCAGCGGGTTCCCCTGCACCACCACCAGATCGGCATGTTTGCCTTCCTCAACGGTCCCGAACTCCTTTGCCAAACCAAGGATCTGGGCGTTGACGCGGGTGGCGGCTTCGATCGCCTCCAGGGGGGTGAACCGGCCGTAGTGCACCAGGAGCTGCAACTCGCCGAGGTTTCCCCCGTGATGATTGAACGGGGTTCCGGCATCCGTGCCCATGGCGATGGGAACACCGGTCTCGCGCGCCAGGCGCAGGCTCGCCAGGTGGTGCGGCTTGACCTTCAGGGTCTTTTCCACGGCGAACGCGGGGATTCCCGCCGCGAGGCCCTTGGTCTCAATGTGGTGGAGCGCGGAAATGGTCGGTACGAGCGGCACGCCGCGCTGTCTCATCAGGGACGCGGCCTCCGCGTCGAGATAGACTCCATGCTCGATGCTGTCGATCCCCGCCCGCAGGGCGTTCAGAATGCCCCGGGTTCCCATGGCATGGGTGGCGGTCCGTTTGCCGGCCTTGTGGGCCTCCTCCACGCCGGCGCGCAGCTCATCCTCGGTGAACTGCTCGCTGCCGGGCTCGACGGCCGGGGTGAGGACACCGCCGGTGGCCATCAGCTTGACGATGTCGGCGCCGGCCTTGATTTGCTCGCGGGCGGCCCGGCGCACCTCGTCGGGACCGTTGGCCTCCCGGCCGAGCTGCCATCCGTGCCCGCCCGTCATGCAGATCAGTTTGCCGCTCACGAGCATCCGCGGCCCGGGGATCAGCCCGGCCTGAATCGCCTGCTTCAGACCGAGGTCGATCCCGTCCCGGCCACCCATGTCGCGCACCGTGGTGACCCCGGCCATCAGCGTCTGCCGGGCGAAGTTGGCCGCCTTGAGTGTCGTCGCCGTATGGGTTTCCCGCAGGCAGCTCGTCACGGGGTCGGCACTGCCGTCCATGCACAGGTGCACATGCGCATCGATGAAACCGGGCAGCAGGGTTCGCCCTTTCAGCGAAATGCGCCGGCAGCCCTTGGGCATCTGGATGTTTTTGGGGGCCACCTTGACGATGCGCCCGCCTTCCACGAGCACGGAGGCTCGCTCCAGTACCCGGCCGTCGCCCACCACGACCCTGCCGTCCACAAAAACAATCGCCATGACTCCTCCTAGAATGAGGGGCACTATGATGGCTTTTAACTTTTTGATCAAGAAGAAATGTAATGGGCGTCATTTATAAGCTGTAATTACCCAGGTGATTAGGCTGAAGGCTGAAGGGCAATAATGATCATCCATTACACAGTCACCGGTCGACGTATCCAAACCTTTTTGGCTTTGTGTGATCACACATGATTTGTCCCTAAAAGCCTTCAGTCTTCAGCCTTCAGTCTATCTACCTGAGTAGTTACGTTTAACGTTGATCCCGGCAAGACAAATGTGCGATAGTCCGGAGGACTACAGGGGAGGAAGGGCCCATTTCGCGGACATTTCAATCCCTTTGACCGATGACCCCATCTGAAGAGGATGCCATGGATGCTGTCAGCGAGCTTGTGAAAAAGTTAAGGGAGCAGGTGATTGCCACCCGCCGGGACCTGCACCGGATCCCTGAAACGGCCTTCAACGAGGCCAAGACCTCCGGGTACGTGGCCGAACGCCTGAAACGTCTCGGCCTCGAGGTGCAAACCGGTATCGCCACGCATGGGGTGGTCGGGCTGCTCCGGACGGGTCAGCCCGGACCCACCCTGATGATACGGGCTGACATGGATGCCCTTCCCATCACCGAGGAAACCGGGCTCGCTTTCGCGTCCACCCATCCCGGTGCCATGCACGCCTGCGGCCACGACGCCAACATGTCCATGGCGCTGGGTGCGGCAGCCGTATTGACGCAGCTGAAGAGCCGGTTCAAAGGCAACGTCAAATTCATCTTTCAGCCGGCCGAGGAAGGTCCGGGCGGGGCCAAGCCGATGATCGCAGCGGGCGTCATGGAAAACCCCACTGTAGACTATGCCATCGGCTGTCACTTGTGGGCTGAGCGGGCCGAGGGCTGCATCGGCGTCAGAACGGGGGCGTTCATGGCCGCCATGAGCCGGTTTGACCTCAAAATCATCGGCAAGGGCGGACACGGCGCCCAGCCGCACCTGTGCGTGGATGCGTTGGAAGTCGGCACCCAGGTGGTGGCGGCTCTGCAACGCATCGTCAGCCGGCACACGAATCCCATCGAGCCGGCGGTGGTCACGGTGGGCACCTTCCATGCCGGGACCGCCTTCAACATCACCCCCGCCGAAGCGGTACTGAGCGGCACCACCCGCACCTTCAACGAGGAGACCTGGAAGTCCTGGGAAGCGCGCATCGACAAGGTGGTCAACGGCGTTTGCGCATCCATGGGCGCCGGCTATGAGCTGACCTTCACTCCCGGCTACCCCCCGACGGTCAACGACGCCCACATGGCCGACGTCGTGCGGCGCTGCGCGGCCCAGGTGGTTGGGGAAGAACGGGTGGTCGAGCCCGAGCTCACGATGGGCGGCGAGGACATGTCGTTTTTTATGAAGCGCGCACCGGGCTGTTACTACTGCATCGGTGTGGGGCGGGAAGGTGCGGCCCCTCTGCACAACTCGAAGTTCGATTTCAACGAAGAGCTCATGCTGCTGGGAGTCGAGACCCACTGCCGCGTGGCGCTGGATCTGCTCGGCTGAAGCCCGGCAACCATCTG
>Ga0105096_10000655_pt1 | contig 12808 bp, 14 predicted proteins | sample PPLLak3cmMay2015_FD_87036 | JGI IMG/M metagenome (GOLD analysis project Ga0105096, IMG submission 87036) | Freshwater sediment microbial communities from Prairie Pothole Lake near Jamestown, North Dakota, USA - PPLs Lake P7 Core (1) Depth... | ecosystem: Environmental > Aquatic > Freshwater >... | reverse complement strand
TGCTAATCAACCGAACTACTAATACCACAAATGCCGAACAACTAAGTGTTGAAGGTGCTATCCGTGCAAAGATTCCGACAGCAGGTTTACCTCACGCAACAAATTCTGAATCAGATCCAGCAATAGGACTTCGGATTCATACAGGTGGTTCTTGGGCTCTTGATTTTGGTAGTAATAATGGTCCGGCATGGGTTCAAACTCGGTCAATTGATCCATCCGCTCCCTCGCTTTCTGATTTATACTTGAACCCACGTGGTGGGTCTGTATTAGTAAACTCAACAACATCTGGTAATGGCCAGCTGTTTGGCGTGTACTCTGTTTCCCACTACGGTGTCCCGCCCAATTCAGGGACTAGTACAACGACGACCGCAATGCGCCTTCATATGGGTGGCGTGGCGTACGATTTCGGTGTGAACAGTACAGGCGCTTCATGGATTCAGGTCCATGCTCAAGCCAATCAGGCAGTCTAGTATCCACGTTGTTTGAATCCTAATGGCGGTGGTGTGGGTATTGGGCAATTAACTGCGGCGACCTATCCATTAGAGGTCACTGGAGTAATCTATTCATCCTCTACAATCATAGCCAACACAAATCTATACACCTACGCTGGTTATGTGTATTTCAATAGCGGCTCGACCGCCGCTATCTACTTCAATGGCAGCAGTAGATTTCAACTTACGCATGCCGTCGAGGCTCTTACGGTTCAGGGAGTCATTACATCATATGCTCAAGGCACATTTAATGGCGATTGGGCCGTCATTACTACTATTGGTGGTGCAGGGGCTGTTCAACTCTATAATACTGGTACCGCAGATGCCGACCAATTTGCCGGGGTAACATTTCACAATGCTGGCGCATACGCCGTAAACTTTGGTTTGGTTGCCAGCGAATTGCGTGTCGGTGGCTGGTCGCTGGGCGCGGTCTCTTACCGCATCGTCCACGAAGGCTTGACAAATTGGGCAATAGGTAATGCTACCATTCCATCTACGGCTTCCTATAGCCATTTTGTTATGCCTAGTGCCAGTTTAGTTACAGCACGTGGTGATTTGATTCTAGCAAAGAACGTATACTATAATGCAGGATACAAGTGTATATCAACTGCCGCCGCGGCTATGATCTATTTGGGTGAGGTGATAGACTTATACTATGATGCGTCTGGTACTTCAGGTTCCGCTTTTGCAAGCAATTGGGGGTATTCTTTTGCGAGGGACTATATGTGCCAGGTAACTGTTGGTTCTACAACAGAATCAACCGGGCATTACACTATTATTTCGGAATCAAGCAGCAAATATGGAGTGCATCTTCTGGGATATGGTTCAGTAACGTCTAACTTATTCATGGGGTCAACTCATGCCGGCACGCGCGCCTCTCCTACGGCATCGGTCGCTGGTCGTCAGTTTGCGATCATGTGTCGCACGTGGGATGGTTCGACATACGCCAATACGGCCGCTATTACGTTGGCGGCACACGCGACTTGTGCTTCTACCGACCATCCGACCTATATTGCATTTGATGTAACTCCAGACAACTCTGCCACTAGAGCCGAGGCTATGCGTATTAGCCCCGAAGGCTATTTGTTGATTGGTTACACAACAAGCAATGGGGCCTATAGGCTTCAGGTCAATTCACAAATTTATGCAACCAACGCGACTATCGCCACTTCTGATGCGCGATACAAGGAACGGGTAACGTCGATCACAGACGGATTGTCTGTTATCAAGGAACTGAATCCAGTATCCTTCTTCTGGAAGGAACACCCAGTTCATAAATTCGAAAAGGAAGAGTGCGTTGGTTTCTTGGCCCAGGAGGTAGAGAGTGTTTTCCGGAGTAAGAATAAGGCGGCGGTGAATTCGATCATCAAGAAGAACATGATCCGAACAAATCCACATATCCAGGACAGGAGTACGGAAGTTGAAACTCCAGACGAATCGCTGCCTATCATGGAAGAGTTTCTGGGTATGTCCGACACAGCATTGATTCCGTTCTTGGTTTCGGCTGTGAAGGAACTGAGCGAGGAAGTAGATCGTTTGAAGTCACATAAGTAACTAGACTGTGGTGATATGCCACTTTATCATAAGGAGATGAAGATGCTGTTAGATGTTAGAAAAACGTTGGTTGCTGTAAACGGTGAAATGTTGCAGATCCCTGTAAATCAGGACGAGGCTGGCAATCCTATCTTTGGTCCCGCTACGATTGGTGCTATTGCAATTGAGGCTCTGCTACATCAAGCGGACGACGATTCTAGCATGTCTGAAACCCAAAAGCTAGAGCGTTGGAATCTAGCCGTCAGGATTGAGCAGGCCCTGAACAAGAAAGACGGGCCGAGCACTGTCGAGATTTCGTCTGAAGAAGTCGTCACCATGAAAAAGGCGGCGCACAAGAAATTCAGAATCCCTGTCTATGCTCCGTTTGCTTTGCTAGTAGAGGGCAAAAACCCAGTAGCATAAAGGCATAAATAGCATAAGAGCCTCGCACGGGGCCGATAACTAAACGAGGTTCTTATGGCTATTGCTTCCAGAGCAGCCCTAATCGATTATGCATTGCGAGCATTGGGTGAGGACGTTGTCGAAATCAACGTTTCCGAAGATCAATGCAACGACCGCTTAGACGAGGCTCTAGAGTGGTTCCGCGACTACCACTCTGATGGTGTCGAAAAGGTCTATCTAAAGCACCAGGTAACTGGGAGCGAAGTCACGCTCGGATCAGGTGATGCGTCCCTTTTCGTCGTTGGCGAGACCGTAACTGCTGGTACTTCTGGCACGGCATTCATTCTTGCGGCAGTTGGTGGAACAACAAAGCTAATCACCCGAACGTTGGGTGGTACCTTACTACCCAACGAAGTCTTGACTGGTAGCCAGAGCGCACAGACCGCTACCGTTGCGGCCACGGGCAGCCCAGCCACCGCAGTTGTGACTGTCGGGGACGTTGAACAACGGTCCATTCCAGTCACCGATGCTATCATCGGTGTGAACCGAATTCTTCCGATCAGCTTTGAAAACACAGGCGATTGGAATATGTTTGATGTTCGTTACCAGATCATGTTGAACGATATGTTCTCCTTGACGAACGTCAACATGCTCTACTACACGCAAGTACAGTCACACCTGGCAATGATCAACCACTTCTTGAAGCCTGACACCACGTTTCAATTCAATCGCCATCAGAATCGTCTGTATCTGAATGCAGACTGGACAGGCAAGATGAACATCGGAACTTGGCTGGTTGTCGAGGCATGGGCCATTCTAGATCCTGAAACATGGGTCGAGGTCTACAACGACCGTATCCTAAAAGAGTTCTACATCGCTCTTGTGAAGCGTCAATGGGGTAACAACCTCAAGAAGTTTGAGGGGATGCAGCTACCTGGTGGTGTCACGCTAAACGGTCAAAAGATTTATGATGAAGCCATGTCTGAGCTTGAGGAAATCAAGGCGCGCATGGTGAATAGTCATCAATTGCCAGTAGACTTCATGGTTGGCTAATGGCAACTAACGTCTACTTTCAGTCGGGCATTCCTGGAGGTCGCACCAGCGAGCAACGGGTGTTAGAGGACATTATCATCGAATCCCTGAAGATTTATGGATTCGACGTATACTATATGCCTCGCAAGCTTGTCAAAGAGGACGATCTATTTGGTGAGGACGTCCTGTCGAAATTCGAATATGCTGTCCCACTTGAAATGTACCTTAAGAACGTCAATGGGTATGGTGGTGACGGCGAGTTTGTGCGTAACTTCGGGATTGAAATTCGCGACCGAGCAACCTTCGTATGTGCGCGGGCGCGATACGATCAGGCTTTGGCAAAGCGCGGCCTGGGTATTCTGCCAGAACGTCCTTCTGAAGGCGATCTGATCTACCTGCCTGCATCGAATAGCCTATTCGAAATCAAATTCACAGAACACGAAAACCCATTCTATCAGGTAGGCAAGTTGTATGTCTGGGAAATGAACTGTGAATTGTTCATGTACAGCTCAGAGAACTTTAGCACAGGCATCGGCGCGATTGACGAGATTCCAGTAGTCTTTAGTCAAGAGGTTCTTCCATATAACGTCCTTGCAGAGAATGGCGATCCTCTGATTACCGAAGTTGGTGATCCTCTTGTCTTTGCAGAGTTTGATATTGGTGGTCAACTTGCCAACACAGACAACGACAACATTGCAACGGCGGACGACGAGTTCCTTGATTGGTCCGAAGTCAATCCGTTTGGTGACGTAAGGCTATGATTGACAACAACATTTTCTACCACAGCACGATCCGAAAGACGGTCGTCGCATTCGGCACCCTGTTCAACAATATCTACATTGAGCGCAGGGATTCAGTCGAGGCAGTGGCGCAGACCTTGAAAGTGCCTCTGTCATATGGTCCAAAGCAAAAGTTCCTGATGCGTATTCGTCAGCAACCCAACTTGTCTACTGCTGGAAAAGTTGAAATGTCTGTTCCTAGACTGGGCTTCGAAATCGTCAACATTGGCTACGATGGGGCGAGAAAGGTGGCACCTACTGCTAGGATGAAGCATGTTACTACCACAACATCGATGAATTCGCAGTACAACCCTGCGCCGTGGAACATACACTTTCAGCTTCACATTCTAGTCAAGAACCAAGACGATGGATTGCAGATTCTTGAGCAAATTCTACCATTCTTCAATCCAGAGTACGTCGTGACCGTGAATGACATTCCAACAATGAATATGAAGCATCATTTGCCTATCACGCTAAATGGAGTTTCATACGATGATGTGTTTGAAGGCAACTACGAAGAAAGAACGTCTATCGTTTGGACACTAGACTTCACGGCAAAAGTCAATATGTACGGTCCTGTCTACACTAGTGGCGTCATCAAGAAGGCCATCGCGACAGTCTACCCGAACATGCCTGGCTACGTTGTTGAAGGCGACAACGAAAGATACACTGCAACAGTTGATCCTATTGACGCAGAGCCGACGGATGAGTTCACTATTATTGAGACATGGGAAAAGATATGATCGATGACGATGTGAGCCACATCATCAACAAGCCGCTACCGATAGAAGTTGTACCGCAAGAACCTCAGCTACCAGCAGTCATCGAACAGCCGTCATCAGGCGACGAGGTGCAGGACGACTACGAGCTTGCACGCGCTACTATTCGCGATTTGGTCACCAAATCGTCGGAGGCCCTTGACGGCATCATGAATCTGGCAAAGACCTCTGAGCATCCTAGAGCCTACGAAGTCTTGGGTCAGATGATCAAGACGGTCGGCGAGTCGGCAAAGGAATTGCTAGCGGTTCATAAGCAAAGACAAGAAGTCACTGGTGAGGCCCCAGAATCTGGCGGTGACACTCACATTGACAACGCCATCTTTGTTGGCTCTACGAACGAGCTACAGGCGCTTATCAGGGCAAAAAGAGCCGAAAACAAAGTCATCGACCAATGACCACGCAAGCAGTCAGCCTGCCATCAAAGAAAAAGAAGAAGCGTGGGCCCACGCACTATCTTGGCAACCCGAAGCTAAAGGCTGCTAACGTAGAAGTACAGTTCACCTCTGATCAGGTGAAGGAGTACCTAAAGTGCTCCACAGATCCCGTGTACTTCCTTAGAACGTACATGCGAATCGTCAACATCGATGAGGGTCTAGTGCCGTTCGAAATGTGGCCGTTTCAGGCAAACATGGTCGAGACATTCGACGCGAACCGTTTCACCATCTGCAAGCTTCCTCGTCAGACAGGCAAATCGACCACAGTTGTGGGCTACTTTCTTTGGATGATCTTGTTTCGTGGTCAGCAGAGTATTGCCATTCTCGCCAACCGTGGCGACTTGGCGAGAGCCCTGCTTGAGAAGATCAAGTTTGCCTATGAGTATTTGCCTATCTGGATCCAGCAAGGCATTCTGTCGTGGAACAAGGGTTCAATTGAGCTAGAGAACGGGTCCAAGATTGTTGCTACCGCAACGTCGTCAAGTGCGGCGCGTGGTGGATCGTACAACGCAATTCTGCTAGACGAATTCGCGTTCGTCCAGCCAAACATGCAAGAGCAGTTTTTCAACTCTGTGTACCCAACGATTTCGTCTGGTAAGTCGTCTAAGGTCATCATCGTTTCGACCCCGAACGGTATGGGCAATCTGTTCTACAAGATGTGGATGGATGCGACTGACAAGCAGGGCGCCCGCAACAGCTACGTCCCAATCGAAATCAACTGGTGGGATGTTCCTGGTCGCGACGAAGCATGGAAGAAGCAGACGATTGAGAACACATCGCTGCGCCAATTCCAGCAAGAATTTGAGTGTCAGTTCCTTGGTTCTATGGACACGCTCATCGATCCGAATGTCCTTCGGGCGATGGCTTTCGAACGTCCGATCCACGAAAAGGATCATCTGGACATTATAGAAGTTCCACAGCCTGGGCACATCTACACCATTGTCTGCGATACTTCGCGCGGTATCGGGCTGGACTACTCTGCATTTGTGGTGATCGACATTACGGAAATGCCATATCGCTCGGTAGCTAAATATCGCGACAACGACGTTTCTCCTTTATTGTATCCTTCGGTCGTTTTCAACACAGGGAAGGCATACAACAACGCGCACGTTCTAGTAGAAATCAACGACAACGGTCAGCAGGTGGCTGACATTCTGCATAACGATCTGGAGTATGACAACATAGTTTGGGTCGCCAAGGACGCAAAGAATGGTCAGGTCGTTGGAAACGGCTTTGGTAGACAAGGGGTGACCTTACAGAAGGGCGTGAAAACGTCCAAGCAAGTCAAGCGTCTGGGTTGCACCCTCTTGAAAAACCTAGTCGAAAATCACAAGCTTTTGATCAATGACATTGATGTGATCGGTGAGCTATCAACGTTTGTTTTAGACAAAGACACATATGCTGCCGAAGAGGGTTGTAACGACGACCTGGCAATGTCATTAGTCCTATTTGCCTGGATGGTCAATCAGGACTACTTCAAGAATCTGACGAACACAGTCCTGAGGACTTCTCTTTACGAAAGACAGATGCAAGAGCTAGAGCAAAACATAACCCCGTTTGGGATCGTGTCTGATGGGGTAAACGATCAAAAACTCCCCATGGGATACGGTCGTGATCAGTGGTTAGTCGCGGAAGACGACGATTCTTTGTGGTTGGCGCGAAGCTAGATTTGCCGTTTAGAAAAACGGTGAATGATAAATACTTTGACGAAAGTGAAGAACCGCGACCCGGCTTTCTAATCACACTATTCAGGTCCCAAGCAGGGTAATACAATAGGAGAAAATCCATGGCCTTTCAAGTTAGCCCAGGCGTACTGGTTGTCGAAAAAGACTTTACCGGTATCGTTCCAGCAGTTGCCACGACAGCAGGTGCATTCGTAGGTGCCTTTGAATGGGGCCCTGTAAAGGAAGTCCGTCTTGTGTCGTCAGAGGATACTCTGACCTCAACGTTCGGTCGACCAAACGCGGATACCTTTGTCGATTTCTACACAGCACTTAACTTCCTTGCATACGGTAATAACTTGCAGATCGTCCGCGTTGCCGGCTCGCTCGCTGTGAATGCCGTGGCTTCGGGAACTGCTGTTCTGATCGAAAACGAAATTGACTACGAAGATACTGCTGCTGATGGCCAGCTTGCTGTTGGTCCTTGGGCTGCGAAGTATCCTGGTGTCAAGGGCAATTCGCTGAAGGTGGTCATGGTCGACTCCATGGCTTCGCAAAATGCCTACGACCTCGTAGAATACTCCGACACCAATTTCGTCAAGGATGTATTCCTGCGCCCAGGTACCACGAAATATGCTGAAGATCGTACTGGTGTTTCCGATGCCAACGATGAAATGCATATCATGGTCATCGACTCTGAAGGTCTATGGTCTGGTACAAAGGGCACGATTCTTGAGACATTCCCGAACATTTCTAAGGCTTCTGACGCAAAGCGTGCAGATGGCACTTCGAACTACTACAAGAACGTTGTCAACAACGAATCCAAGTACATCTGGTGGACTGATCACGAAGTAACTACTTCGGAAATCGTTAGCGTAACGGCAACTGGTGCAGGTACAGGTTACACGCCTGGTACACAGGCTCTGATCTTTACTGGTGGTGGCGGTTCTGGTGCGGCTGGTACGATTGTGATCGATGGTGGTGGCTTGGTTACTCTTGGTGCCGCAATCATCACAAACCCAGGTTCTGGCTACACATCGGCCCCTGTTGTTACGGTGGCTACTGGCAACGGCGCAACGTTTACTGTTGTGCTGTCTAACCCACAGCCTAGCGTGAACAACACGCTTTCTCCAGGTTCGCTATTGACTGCCGTTACACCAACAGCCAAGTTTATGAATCTCAACCCAACAGCGGCTGATGAAGGTGTTGCATACACCCTAATTGGCGGTGTGTCAGACGAAGATGGTGTGGTAGATGCTGACCGCGAACTAGGTTGGGATATCTTTGTCAATGACGACTTGTATGACATTTCGCTGTTGCCAACTGGTGGTGCGTCAATGGTTCTGGCTCAGTATGTCATCGACAACATTGCCGAAGTTCGTAAGGACTGCGTCGTGTTCGTGTCGCCCCTGTTGACAGACGTTAAGGGTAACGTAGGCGTCGAAGCTGACGATATCGTTCTCTCGCGCAACGCGCTAGGCTCTTCGTCCTACGCAGTAATGGACAGCGGCTGGAAGTATCAATATGACAAGTACAACGACGTATTTCGTTGGATCCCATTGAACGGTGACATGGCTGGTCTGTGCGCTCGTACAGATATGATCGCCGACCCATGGTTCTCTCCAGGTGGTTTCAACCGCGGTCGCATCAAGAACGTTGTGAAGCTTGCATTCTCGCCTAACAAGGCAGAGCGTGACAAGCTATACATCAACGGTGTGAACCCAGTTACTACGTTCCCTGGTGACGGTACTGTGTTGTTTGGCGACAAGACACTTCAAGCGAAGCCAAGCGCATTTGACCGTATCAACGTGCGTCGTCTGTTCATCATCCTTGAAAAGGCAATCGCCAAGGCTGCCAAGTATCAACTGTTCGAATTCAACGACGAGTTTACCCGTGCAATGTTCCGCAACATGGTCGAGCCATTCTTGCGTGACGTTCAAGGTCGTCGGGGTCTTATTGACTTCAAGGTTGTTTGCGACGAAACAAACAACACAGGTGAGGTCATCGACCGCAATGAGTTCATCGCTGATATCTACTTGAAGCCAGCTCGTTCGATCAACTTCATCACCCTGAACTTCATCGCCACCAAGACTGGTGTTTCGTTCAGCGAAGTTGGCGCCTAATCTTTGAGATAGCTAAGGAGAAATAGATGGCTGCAAAGACAATTTCAGAGTTTAAGTCCCAACTGATTGGTGGAGGCGCCCGCCCAAACCAATTTGAAGTTGAGCTTACGTTTCCAACATTCGTAACACTAGGCTCGCTTGCTGGTCAAAAGTCTCAGTTCATGGTGATGGCAGCTTCGCTGCCATCGTCTGTTCTTGACGTTGCCCCAGCACCGTTCCGTGGTCGTGTTGTGTATACAGCAGGTGAACGTACATTTGAACCATGGGCAGTTACGGTTCTGAATGATACCGACTTCCTGATTCGCAATGCTATGGAACAATGGCAACAAGCGATCAACAACAACCTGACAAACGTCGGCTTGACTAACCCATCGGACTATCAGTCGCGTGCTTTGGTGCACCAACTGGCACGTTCTGGTGAGCGTATCAAGAGCTATACGTTCGAAGGGCTGATGCCTACACAGATCAGCGCAATCGACTTAGCCTATGACGCGAACAACGTAATTGAGCAGTTCCAAGTTACGTTCGTGTACCAATTCTGGACCAGCAACACGACTGGTTAATTGAACTAGGGTTGGAGGACCAGATCCTCCAACCCTTCCCTTGGATACAATATGGCACTTGACTTTAGCATTTTTGGCTTTGATATCAAGAGGAACAAGAAGGCGTCTGATACCATAACAGACATTCCTTCGTTTGTTCCACCAGAGGCGGACGACGGTAGCGCAATCGTCAACGCTGGTGGATATTTTGGCACCTATCTTGATGTTGAGGGCAATATCAAGAATGAGTCGGACCTTATCCGTAAGTATCGTGAAATTGCAATGTATGCAGACGTAGACAATGCAATCGAAGATATCGTGAACGAGAGCATCGTGAAGGATAAGGAAGGGGTGATTGTCAAGCTGAACATGGAGGACTTGAAAGAAGTCCTTTCTGACAACATCCGTGGAATGATCACGCAGGAGTTTGAAGGGGTATTGAAACTACTCAACTTCTCGCTGCGTGCCCATGAGATTTACCGTCGTTGGTATGTTGATGGTCGATTGTACTACCACAAGATTGTGGATTCGACTAAGCCAACTGAGGGTATAAAGGAGGTTCGTTTCATTGACCCACGTAAGATCAAGAAGATCCGAGAAGTCAAGAAAACGAGACAGCCTCAAACGAATACAGAAATCGTTACAGATGTAAAGGAATACTACATCTTTAACGAAAAGGGGCTAGTCGCATCTGCTCCTGGTCAGGCAGGAACGTTGACAGCACAAGGGCTGAAAATTGCGCCTGAAGCTATTACGTTCGTGCCGAGTGGCTATGTGGACATTGACAAGAACATCGTCATGTCATATCTACACAAGGCCATCAAGCCAGTGAACCAGCTGCGAATGGTCGAAGATAGTCTGGTGATCTATAGACTCGCAAGAGCACCAGAGCGTAGGGTATTCTACATTGATATTGGTAATCTGCCTAAGATCAAGGCAGAGCAATACATGAAGGATATCATGAACAAGTATCGTAACAAGATGGTTTACGATGCACAGACAGGTGAAATTCGTGACGACAAAAAGTACCTTTCGATGCTGGAAGACTTCTGGCTACCTCGTAGAGAAGGTGGTCGTGGAACTGAAATTGACACCCTGAAGGGTGGCGACAATCTAAGTCAGATTGATGACATTCAGTATTTCCAAAAGAAGCTTTACCAGTCGTTGAATGTACCACTTTCTCGTCTATTGCCTGATCAACCATTCAACTTCGCCCGCGGCCAAGAAATCTCGCGTGACGAAATCAAGTTCTCAAAATTCATTGATCGTCTGCGTAACAGGTTCGGTGAGTTGTTCTATGATCTGCTGAAAACTCAGCTAGTCACAAAGAGGATTCTGTCGGAAGATGACTGGAAGGAAATCAAGGAGAAGATTCGCTTCGATTTCGTACAGGACATTTTCTATAGCGAAATCACTGATTTGGAAGTTGAGCGTCAACGAATTGAATTGGTAACACAGATGCAGCCGTTTGTTGGGATGTACTATTCGAAGGAATGGGTACGTCGTCACATTCTACGTCAAAGCGACGAGGATTTGGAAGAGATGGACCAACAAATGGGAGAAGAGCAGCAGGCAATGGTCAATCAGGCTGGTGGTGCAATTGGTCCTCCAATGTCTCCTGGAATGCAGGATACAGGTGAAATGGGACAGCCGCAGCCGCAACAGAACATGCAACAAGGGGGCTAAGATGATTTCACTAAAGCAATTTGTCACAGAAGCATACAATGTGTGGACTCATGCAGAGAAGCCCGTCGATGCTGCGAAGAAACACATAGCTGACCTGAAGGCACAAGGCCACAAAATCCTTGGTACAGATTACAAGTCCGATCTACATCGTCAGATGCCTGATGATGGTCGCCGATACAGCAATGCGAGCATCTTGTCCCAGGACTCAAAGGGACGCAAGATGTACCATTCAATTTCAGATGTGGACAAGGACAAGCCAGATCCACGTATCAGCAAGACAGCCAATTCTACCCGAGTCATGCGCGGTGCAACTAAGATGCACATGAGCATGAAGGGTAAGTTTCACTCTGATCTATCATAAAGGAAATGACTATGGACTTGCAAAGTATCCGTGATTTGGTTGCCAGCATTGCCACAAAGAACATGATTGGTGCAGGAGACGTTTTCAACGACATTATGGGTGACAAGCTTACTGCTGCCCTAGATGCACGCCGCCAAGAGGTGGCTGCTGCTGTGTATGGTTCGCAAGAAACCGACGCCGAAACAGACGTACCTTCCGCTGAGAATGGTTCTGTAGAGGCTGAATAAGGAGTAACAAATGGCTGCTACCAAGAAGATTCTCAAGCTGACGCACAATGATGCAAACGTAAAGATTACGTCTGCGTCGGCCGACTCGGCAACGATTTCTGTTGCTACGGACTTAAAGCTAGGTTCAGAGACAATTGCATCTGGTGTCGTTTCCGTAACAATGGGCACTACTGGTACTGGTTACACGGCACCGCCACAAGTTGTATTCTCAACTGCTACTGGCTTCTCTGGCTGGGGCGCCCAAGGTGTTGCAGTTCTATCAACAGGTGCCGTGACGGCTGTTCAGATGACTAGCTACGGTTCGGGCTATACCGCGGCGCCAGCAGTCTCGTTTATTCCTGTAGGCACTGGTGGCACGGGCGCAGCAGGCACTGCTGTACTAGGTACTGGTGCGCGGGTGACTATCGAAAAGCTATTGTGGTCTGTACAGACCGGCACTGGTTCAATGTCTGTTACTCGCAATTCAGAGGCGGTTCTTACTGTCTACGGTACAGGTGAAATGGACCTGAACGCCAAGGGAATGGTCGAAGATCAAAACAACTCATTCGACATTGTTGTTGCTTTTGGCGGAAGCGGTGGTTCATGCTTCCTCAAGCTACGCAAGGTCGATGGATACGAGGGCTGATCATGTTCAGACACCTTAATCCGTGGTACATGGAAGAAGCAAAGAGCGCAGCACCAAAGTTTGGGGATCCTTGGGGAGATCACGCCAAGGTGGCTAGCTTTCATCACCATGCAAGTCAGGCTGATCAGCACGC
>Ga0105096_10000652_pt1 | contig 12820 bp, 11 predicted proteins | sample PPLLak3cmMay2015_FD_87036 | JGI IMG/M metagenome (GOLD analysis project Ga0105096, IMG submission 87036) | Freshwater sediment microbial communities from Prairie Pothole Lake near Jamestown, North Dakota, USA - PPLs Lake P7 Core (1) Depth... | ecosystem: Environmental > Aquatic > Freshwater >... | reverse complement strand
TTCGTCGGGGCCGCCGATCTCGCCGATCATGATCACCGCGTCGGTGTCGGGATCGTCGTTGAACAGGCGCATCACGTCGATGTGCTTGAGGCCATTGATCGGGTCGCCGCCGATGCCCACGGCGCTGCTCTGGCCGAGGCCGATCTCGGTCAGCTGCGCCACCGCCTCGTAGGTCAGCGTGCCCGAGCGACTGACGACGCCGATGCGGCCCTTGCGATGGATGTGGCCGGGCATGATGCCGATCTTGATCTCGTCGGGCGTGATCGTGCCCGGGCAGTTGGGCCCCAGCAGCAGCGTTTTCTTGCCGCCGGCGGCTTCCCTCTTCTTCATCCGGTTGCGCACCTCGAGCATGTCCTTGATGGGGATGCCCTCGGTGATGCAGATGGCGAGGTCGAGCTCGGCCTCCACCGCTTCCCAGATCGCCGCCGCGGCGCCCGCCGGCGGCACGTAGATGACGCTGACGGTGGCGCCGGTCTGCGCCTTGGCGTCCCTGACGCTGGCGAAGATGGGTATGCCCTCGAAGTCCTCGCCGGCCTTCTTCGGGTTGACGCCGGCGACGAAGCAATTCTTGCCGTTGGCGTAGTCGCGGCACATGCGGGTGTGGAACTGGCCCGTCTTGCCGGTGATGCCCTGGGTGATGACGCGGGTGTCCTTGTTGATCAGGATGCTCATGTTCGGTGTCTCCGGGTCACTTCACGGCGGCGACGATCTTCGTCGCGGCCTCGGCCATGGTGTCGGCGCTGATGATCGGCAGGCCGCTGTCGGCCAGGATCTTCTTGCCCAGATCCTCGTTGGTGCCCTTCATGCGCACGACCAGCGGCACCGACAGGTGGACGGCCTTGCACGCTGCGACCACGCCCTCGGCGATGGTGTCGCAGCGCATGATGCCGCCGAAGATGTTGACCAGGATGCCCTTGACCTTGTCGTTCTTGAGCATGATCTTGAACGCCTCGGTGACCTTCTCGGCGGTGGCGCCGCCGCCGACGTCGAGGAAGTTCGCCGGCTCGCCGCCGAACAGCTTGATGGTGTCCATGGTGGCCATCGCGAGGCCGGCGCCGTTGACCAGGCAGCCGATGTTGCCGTCGAGGCTGATGTAGCTGAGGTCGAACTTGCTGGCCTCGACCTCGGCCGGGTCCTCCTCGTCGAGGTCGCGGTAGGCGACGATGTCGGGGTGGCGGTACAGCGCGTTGGCGTCGAAGTTGAACTTGGCGTCCAGCGCCTTGATGTGGCCACTGCCTTCCAGGATCAGCGGGTTGATTTCGGCCAGCGACGCGTCGCTGTCCATGTAGCAGGCGTAGAGCTTCCTGAACACGTCCACGGCCTCGGCCTGCGAAGCCTCGGGCACGCCGATGCCGCGGGCAAGCTCCAGCGCTTGGGCGCCGGTGAGGCCGACCAGGGGGTCGATGAAGACCTTGATGATCTTCTCCGGCGTCTTGTGCGCCACTTCCTCGATGTCCATGCCGCCCTCGGAGCTGGCCATGAGGGCCACGCTCTGCGTCGCGCGGTCGGTCAGCGCGGCGACGTAGTACTCCTTGCGTATGTCGGCGCCTTCCTCGACCAGCAGGCGGCGCACCTTCTGGCCCTCGGGCCCGGTCTGGTGGGTCTTGAGCTGCATGCCCAGGATCTGGCCCGCGAGCACTTGGACCTCGCCCAGCGAACGCGCCAGCTTGACGCCGCCGCCCTTGCCGCGGCCGCCGGCGTGGATCTGCGCCTTCACCACCCAGACGTTGCCGCCGAGCTTCTGTGCCGCCTCCTGGGCCTCTCGCACGGTGAAGGCCGGGTAGCCGCGCGGCACCGGCACGCCGTGGGCGCGCAGCAACTCCTTGGCCTGGTACTCATGGATCTTCATCGGGGCTCCTCGCTCGTTGGCTCAATCGAAAAGGGGGCCGGCGCGGCGGCAGGGCAGCGCCGCAGCGGTGGTCGGGGTGCGACACCGCCGCGCGCGCTGGGGCTGGCGGCGGTGGATCGGGCGGCGGGGCGTCGACGGGCGCGCAGCGTCCGCTGGCGGAAGGGACATCGGGGACAGTCGATGGGCGCCGGAGCAGCGCGCCGACGAATTTAGCATGCGGTCCCGCCGCACTGGCTTACAAGTCGGGGCCTTCGTCCGCGCCGCGCAGCACGCGGCGGATGACGTCGCCGTCGAAGCCGCGGCCGGCCAGAAAGCGCATCTGGCGGGCGCGCTCGGCCGCATCGGCCGGCGGGGTGCCGAAGCGGCGACGCCACAGCTCGCGGGCGCGCTCCAGTTCGGTGTCCCGCGCCTGCCGCAGGGTGGCGGCCACCAGCTCCGGTGCCAGACCCTTGGCCTGCAGCGTCTGCCTGAGGCGCCGTGCGCCGAAGCGAGGTGCCTGGCTGGCGAACACCGACTCGGCGACGCGTGTCTCGCTGATCAGACCGTGTGCGCTGAGTTCGTCCAGGGCCGCGGCGATCCGCGCCTTCGCCGACACGTCGGCGGTGTCTTCGACGTGGCGCGCCAGCTTGCGCTCCAACTCGGCGCGGGAGTGCTCCCGTTGCGCCAGGTAGCGCAGGGCGCGGCCCTTGACGGACACCGTTCCGAAGGCCAAGGACGCCTCCCGTTTCTTGCGGCCGCTGCTCGCGGATGCGCACCGCGACGTGGCTGCGCAGGTGTCGCGGCAGCGCCTGCGCGACCGCCGCGGCGCCGGCGTTCAGGCCCCGGCCGGCTCGCCGCCGAGGAGCGGGATACCCATGTGTTCGCGCACCTTGTTCTCGATTTCGCGCGCGATGTCGGCGTTTTCGCGCAGGAACTCGCGGGCGTTGTCCTTGCCCTGGCCGATCTTCTCGCCGTTGTAGGCGTACCAGGCGCCGCTTTTCTCGAGGATGCGGGCGTTGACGCCCATGTCGATGATCTCGCCCTCGCGGCTGATGCCTTCGCCGTAGAGGATGTCGAACTCGGCGGTCTTGAAGGGCGGCGCGACCTTGTTCTTGACGACCTTGACCTTGGTTTCGCTGCCGATGACTTCCTCGCCCTTCTTGATATTGCCGGTGCGGCGGATGTCCAGCCGCACGCTGGCGTAGAACTTGAGGGCGTTGCCGCCGGTCGTCGTCTCGGGGTTGCCGAACATGACGCCGATCTTCATGCGGATCTGGTTGATGAAGATGACCATGGTGTTGGTCTTCTTGATGTTCGACGTCAGCTTGCGCAGCGCCTGGCTCATCAGCCGGGCCTGCAGGCCCGGCAGGCTGTCGCCCATCTCGCCTTCGAGTTCGGCCTTGGGCGTGAGCGCGGCCACCGAGTCGATGACGATGAGGTCGATGGAGCCGCTGCGCACCAGCGCGTCGACGATCTCAAGCGCCTGCTCGCCGGTATCGGGCTGGCTGATGAGCAGCTCTTGCAGGTTGACGCCCAGCTTTTGCGCGTACTGGATGTCGAGCGCGTGCTCGGCGTCGATGAAGGCGCAGGTGCCGCCCACCTTCTGCATTTCGGCGATGGCTTGCAACGTCAGCGTGGTCTTGCCCGAGCTCTCCGGACCGTAGATCTCGACGACGCGGCCGCGCGGCAGGCCGCCGACACCCAGCGCGATGTCCAGGCCCAGGCTGCCGGTGGAGACGACCTGGATGTCCTCGATCTTCTCGCCGTCGGCCAGGCGCATGATCGAGCCCTTGCCGAACTGCTTCTCGATCTGCGCCAGCGCGGCCTGCAGGGCCTTGGCCTTTTCGGTGTTCATGGCTTTGACGGGTGCATCCATGGGGCCTCCTGTGATTGCTTTCATTATGGCAGAAACTGGATATCCGTACAGCTCTTTTTGGGGAACCCTGAAGGGGGATCACCCCCTCGCAGCCGCCCGGACGCCACGCCTAGAATGCGGCGACCCACCATGAGCGCGTGGCGGACAAGCCCACGCCCGGAGGAGACAAGCCGATGCGCATCCTCATCGCCGAAGACGACCAGATCCTGGCCGACGGCCTTCTGCGGTCGCTGCGAGCCTCCGGTTACGCGGTGGACCAGGTCGGCACCGGCAGCGAGGCCGATGCCGCCCTCGCGTCGCACGAGTTCGATCTCGTGATCCTGGACCTGGGCCTGCCCAGGATCCACGGCTTCGAGGTGCTGCGCAAGCTGCGTGGCCGCGGCAGCAGCGTGCCGGTCCTGATCCTGACAGCCGCCGACAGCGTCGAACAGCGCGTCAAGGGGCTGGATCTGGGCGCCGACGACTACATGGCCAAGCCGTTCTCGCTGCAGGAGCTCGAGGCCCGGGTGCGTGCCCTCACGCGCCGCGGCCTGGGCACGGCGTCGAGCCTGCTCAAGCACGGGCCGCTGACCTTCGATGCCACCGGCCGCGTCGCTTACCTCAACGACCAGATGGTCGAGCTGTCGGCGCGCGAGCTCAGCCTTCTGGAGGTGCTGCTGCAGCGAGCCGGCCGGCTGGTCAGCAAGGACCAGCTCGTCGAGCGCCTGTGCGAGTGGGGCGAAGAGGTCAGCAACAATGCCATCGAGGTCTACATCCACCGCCTGCGCAAGAAGATCGAGCAGGGTCCGGTGCGCATCGCCACCGTGCGCGGCCTCGGTTACTGCCTGGAAAAGATTGCCGCCTGACGGCCGTTTCCGTCAGCCGGCGCTGTCACCGTCCGGCGCCTGACTCCGATGCTTGCCCGCACCGAGCAGCGCTCGCTGTTCGGCGAGATCCTCGACTGGATGCTCGCCCCGCTGCTGCTGCTGTGGCCGATGAGCCTGGGGCTGACCTGGATCGCAGCGCAGGCCATCGCCAACCGGCCCTACGACCGCGACCTGGCCGAGGTGGTGCGGTCCCTGGCCCGCCAGGCCGAGATCCAGGCCGTGCGCGGGGCCGACGAGACCGGCGACGCGCGCCGCGTGCTGGAGGCCACCGCCGCGGCGCTGCGCCGCGCCGACGACGATGACCGCCTGTATTTCCAGGTGCTCGGCCGGCGCGGCGAGCTGCTGGCCGGCGAGCGGGCCCTGCTGGTGCCTGCCCAGGACCCCGCCGACGTCACGGCGGTCCGTTTCCGCGACGACCAGGTCGGCGACGAACCGGTGCGCGTCGCCTGGCTGTGGCTGGCCGAGCATCACAAGGGCGACGACAGCGAGGCGCTGGTGCAGGTGGCCGAGACGCTGGGCAAGCGGTCCACGCTGGCCACCGAGATCATCAAGGGCGTGATCCTGCCGCAGTTCGTCATCCTGCCGTTGGCGGTGGTGCTGGTGTGGTTCGCGCTGTCGCGCGGCATCCGGCCGCTGGCGCGCCTGCAATTGCGCATCCGCAAGCGCGAGAGCACCGACCTGAGCCCGATTCCCGAGGGCGACGTGCCCGACGAGGTGGTGCCGCTGGTGCGCGCCGTCAACGACCTGCTGCAGCGGCTGGACCGCACGATCGCCACCCAGCGCCACTTCCTGGCCGACGCCGCGCACCAGCTGAAGACGCCGCTGGCGGGGCTGCGCACGCAGGCCGAACTCGCGGCGCGCGACATCGACGGCGGCCGCGCCGACGCGGCGACGATGAAACACTCGTTGCGCCAGATCGCGCTGTCGAGCCAGCGCGCCGCGCACATGGTCAACCAGCTGCTGGCGATGGCGCGCGCCGAGGATGCCGGGCTCGACGAGCGGCGCCGGTCGGTCGATCTCGCGGCGGTGACGCGCGCCGTCGTGCGCGACTTCGTGCCGCGCTCGATGGAGCGGCGCATCGACCTCGGCTACGAGGGCCCCGAAGCGGGCAGTGGCAGCACGCGGCTGATGGCCGAGCCGGTGCTGCTCAGCGAGATGGTGCGCAACCTCATCGACAACGCGCTGCGCTACACACCCCCGGGTGGCACGGTCACGGCGCGCCTCGTTCCCGATCCGGCGCGCGAGGCGGTGGTGCTGGAAGTCGAGGACAGCGGCCCGGGCATCCCGCCGGGCGAGCGCGACGCAGTGTTCCGGCCCTTTTATCGCGCCCTGGGCACGCAGGTCGACGGCAGTGGCCTCGGCCTGGCCATCGTGCTGGAGGTCGCGCAGCGCCACGGTGCCGAGGTCACGGTCACCGATGCGCGGCCCCGCAGCGGCGCCACCGCGGAGACGCCGGGCGCGCTGTTCACGGTGCGCTTTCCGCTGCAGGGGCGGGCCGCCCCCGCCGAGACCGAGCCGCCGCAGCCGGCGCCGCCCTGATCGGTTGCCGCTGGCGCCTTCAGCTCTGCACCAGCCGGCGGCTCCTGGCCACCGACATCAGGATGCCCAGACCCAGGCCGAGCGACACCATCGCCGTGCCGCCGTAGCTGATGAAGGGCAGCGGCACGCCCACCACCGGCAGGATGCCGCTGACCATGCCCATGTTGACGAAGGCGTAGGTGAAGAAGCTCATGCTGACCGCGCCGGCGAGCAGCCGCGTGAAGACGGTCGGCGCCTCGGCGGCGATCATGAGGCCGCGCAGGATCAGGAACGTGAAGCACACCAGCAGCACGAGCACGCCGGCAAGGCCGAACTCCTCCGACAGGGCCGCGAAGATGAAGTCCGTGGTGCGCTCGGGGATGAATTCCAGGTGCGTCTGCGTGCCCTGCATGAAGCCCTTGCCGGCGAGGCCGCCGGAGCCGATGGCGATCATGCCCTGGATGATGTGGAAACCCTTGCCCAGCGGGTCCTGCGTCGGGTCCAGCAGCGTGCACACACGCGTCTTCTGATACTCGCGCATGCCGGGCCAGTCGACGCCCGGCTGGCAGATCGCGTCCCCCGACAGCACGATGGCGACGATGCCGACGGCGGCCAGCCCCAGCACCGGGATCACCAGCTTCCACGACAGGCCGGCGAAGAAGATCACATACAGGCCCCCCGCCAGCACCAGCAGCGCTGTGCCGAGGTCCGGCTGCTTGACGACGAAGGCCACCGGCAGCAGGAGCAGACCCGCGGCGATGGCGAAGTCGGAGACGCGCAGGCGGCCCTCGCGCTTCTGGAACCACCAGGCCAGCATCAGCGGCGTCGCGATCTTCAGCACCTCGCTGGGCTGGATGACGAGCGGGCCCAGTGCCAGCCAGCGCGTCGCCCCCTTGCGCGTGATGCCGAACACCGCCGTGGCCACCAGCAGCGCGATGCCGATCGTGTACAGCGGCACCGCCAGCTGCTCCAGGCGCTGCGGCGGGACCTGGGCGACCACGAACAGCACCGCCAGCGCCAGCAGCATGTTGCGCCCGTGGTCGACGAAGCGCGTGCCGTGGTCGTAGCCGGCGGAATACATCACCACCAGCCCGACCGCGGCCAGCAGCGCGATCGCCAGCGCCAGCGGGCCGTCGAAGCCGCCGAAGATCTGCTTCAGCCGCGGCCAGGGCGAAGCCTGCTCGAAGACGGCGCTCATCTTTCCCCTGCCTGTGCCAGCGGTCCGGGAACCGTCGACGGGGGCGCCGCCACCGCGGCCGCGTCCGGCGCCACCGATGGCCCGGGCAGCGGCACGTCTGCCGCCCGCCGTGGTGTGCCGATGGGCGCCGCCGAGCGGCCCTCGCGAGTCGCCGCCATATCCTCCACGCTGGGCCACTGCCCGAGCAGGACGTAGTCGAAGACGCGGCGTGCGATCGGCGCGGCCGCCGCGGCGCCGAAGCCGGCGTTCTCCACCACCACCGCCAGCACCACGGTCGGCGCGTCGATCGGTGCGGCCGCGATGTACAGCGAGTGGTCGCGCTTGTACTCCTCGAGCTTCGAGGCGTTGTACTTCTCGCCCTGGCGCACACCCACGGCCTGCGCCGTGCCGGTCTTGCCGCCGCTGGCATACGGTGCGCCGGCGAAGACGCGGGTGCTCGTGCCTTCCTGCGTCACGCCGTGCAGCGCGCTGCGGATCAGCGCCACGTGCTCGGCCTTCAGCGGCAGCGGCTGCAGCGACTCGCCGTCGAGCGGCAGGCGCCTGCCGTCGGCCGCGTCCTCGACCTCGCGCACCAGCCGCGGCCGGTGGCGCTGGCCGCCGGAGACCAGCGCCGCCGTCGCGCTCGCCATCTGCAGCATCGTGAAACTGTTGTAGCCCTGGCCGATGCCCAGCGAGATGGTCTCGCCGGCGTACCAGCGCTGCTGCTCGGGCCGGTTGAAATACTGCTTCTTCCAGTCGGTGGAGGGCAGCACGCCAGTGACCTCGCCTTCGAGGTCGATGCCGGTGCGCACGCCCAGGCCGAAGGGTTGCAGCTGGGCGTGCATCAGGTCCACGCCCATCTCGTTGGCCAGCGAGTAGTAGTAGACGTTGCTCGACTTGACGATCGAGCGGACCATGTCCACCGGCCCGACGCCCTTGTCGCCATGGCTGCGGAAGGTGTGGTTGCCGAACTGGAAGGTGCCGCCGTCGTTGATGACCGTCGTCGGGCTGCGTTTGCCGCTGTTCAGCGCCGCGATGGCCATGAAGGGCTTGAAGGTCGAGCCCGGCGGATACGTGCCGCGCAGCGCGCGGTTCAGCAGCGGCTTGTCGGCCGACTCGTTGAGCTCGCGCCAGCTGTCGACGTCGATGCCGTCGACGAACAGGTTGGGGTCGAAGGTGGGCTTGCTGACGAAGGCCAGCACCTCGCCGCTGCGCGGGTCCAGCGCCACCAGCGCGCCGCGGCGGTCGCCGAACAGCTCCTCCACCAGCGCCTGCAGGCGGATGTCTATGGCCAGCACCAGCTTGTCGCCCGGGGTCGGCGGGTGACTGCTCAGCCGCCGCACCGGACGGCCACCGGCGCTGGTCTCGACCTCCTCGAAACCGGTGCTGCCGTGCAGCCGCTTCTCGTAGCTCTGCTCCAGGCCGAGCTTGCCGATGTAGTCGGTGCCCTTGTAGTTGCCCTGGTCGGCCTCGTCCCAGTCCTCCATCGCCTTCTTCTCGGCCGGGTTGATGCGGCCGATGTAGCCCAGCAGGTGGCTGCCGGTCTCGCCCAGCGGGTAGCTGCGGAACAGCCGCGCCTTGATGTCGGCGCCGGGGAAGCGGAAGCGGTGCGCCATGAAGCGCGCCACCTCCTCGTCGCTGAGCTTGGTGCGGATGGGCAGCGACTCGGCGCCCTTGAGCTCCTCCCGCAGGCGCTTGAAGCGGCGGCGGTCGCGCGGGCCGATCTCGACCACGGTGGCGAGCTCGTCGATGAGCGCCTCCAGCTCGGCCGCTCCGGCCGCGCCGCGCTGCGGTGCCAGTTCCAGCGTGTAGGCCGAGTAGTTGGTGGCCAGCACGACGCCGTTGCGATCGACGATGAGGCCGCGGTCGGGCACGATGGGCACGACCGCGATGCGGTTGGCCTCGGCCTGCGTCGCCAGGTCATCATGGCGGAAGACCTGCAGGTGGATCAGCCGCGCCGCCAGCAGCCCGAAGGCGAGCAGCACGAACAGGCTGGCAGCGACCAGGCGGAAGCGGAAGCTGCCGACTTCCTGCTCGACATCCCTCAGTTCGGTGTTCACGGCATTCGGGGCAGGGATCGTGGGGACGGGTTCACAGGGGTCGATTCTGGTCGGGATCGGGGGCGCGCCGCTGCGGCGCCAGCAGCAGCAGGGCCACCAGTGGCCACAGCAGCGCCTCCAATGCCGGCGCCAGCAGCAGCCACCAGCCGGGGAACATGTCGCCGGCGAGCATGCGCACGACCAGCGACACCGCGTGCCCGGCGAGGAACAGCGGGAACACCTGCAGCGCCTGCTCGAAGGTGCCGAACCACAGCAGCCGGCGGTGGATGGTGATGGCCGCGAAGCTCAGCAACGTATAGGCGAGCGCATGCTGGCCGAGCAGCGCGCCCTGGTGCACGTCCATCACGAGCCCGAACATGAAGGCGACGCCGACGCCGACCCGGCGCGGCTGGTGCACGCTCCAGAACACCAGCGCGACAGCCAGCAGGTCGGGCTGCGCCGGCTGGCGGCCCAGCGGCAGCATGTTGACCGCCGCCGCCAGCAGCAGCGTGACGGTCATGAAGAGCGGATTGACCGGCAGCAGCAGCTGATCCGAACCGCGCGGCATGATCATCGCGCCGCTCCCTGGCGCAGGCCTGCGCACTGCGCGACCCTTCGTACCTTGCGCTGCGAGACGATCGCCCGCGTGCGGCCCGACGCGCTCACGGTGCGCCGCTCCCGCGCCGCGGTGTCGTCAGCTGGCGCTCGGCGCGCCCGGCGGTGGGCGCGGACGCTGCCGGCTCCGGGTGCGGCGGCAGCTGCAGTTTCAACGGTTCGAGCACCAGCACGTGGCGCACGTGGTCCGGGTTGGCCGCCGGTACGAGCGTGATGCGGGCGAAGCCCGATTCGGCACGGCGCTCCACCGTCGCGACACGCGCCACAGGCAGTCCCGGCGGGTAGATGCCGTCGATGCCGCTGGTGTGCAGCAGATCGCCGTCCTGCACGTCGATACTGGCCGGGACGAAGCGCAGCTCCATGCCGCCCGCGGGCCCGGCGCCACCACCGAAGGCGGCGCTGCGCTGCTGGGTGCGCGTATTAAGCACCGGAATGGCGGCGTCCTTGTCGACCAGCAGCGTCACTTCCGCGTTCAGCGCGAAGGCGCGCGTCACCTGGCCAAGCACGCCGGACTCGTTGATCACCGGCGAGCCCGGCACGACGCCGTGCTGCGTGCCGCGGTCGATGAAGACCTTGCGTGAATACGGATCGGCGGCTTCGAACAGGACCTCGGCCGGCAGCGAGCGCACGGCGAGGGCAGGGCGCAGCTCGAGCAGGGCGCGCAGGCGTTCGTTCTCCAGCGCCAGACGGTCGGCGCGCGCCGCGTGCTCGGCCAGCGCCGCCAGGCGCGCCTGCGCATCGCGCTCGGCGGCCAGCGCCTGCTGCAGGCCGCCCAGGTAGTCGCTGCCGCCCTGCCACATCTCCACCGGCACGGCGAGCACGCGCTGCACCGGCAGCAGCGCCGTGGCCAAGGCGGCGCGGGTCGGTGCGATGACCTGGAACCGCGTGTCAGCCACCATCAGGAAGACCGCCAGCGCGGCGAAGAAGACCAGCTTGCTGCGGGCCGAGAAGCCCTGGCGAAAGAACGGCGGCGGTGTGCGGTCGAGCGTGCCCTGGGGCATAGGCCAACCTCGAGGACTCAGGACGGGTGGGATTCTGGCCGCGGGCGGGCCACCTCGCCGCGTGCGACCGTTCGCCCGGGCGGCAGGCCCTGGGCTGGCAGGCGCAGCGGGAGGGCGCTCACTCCGAGGTGAAGATCGACCCGAGGCGCTCCATGCGCTCCAGCGCCATGCCGCAGCCGCGCACGACACAGGACAAGGGCTCCTCGGCCACCAGCACCGGCAGCCCGGTCTCCTCGGCCAGCAGGCGGTCCAGGTCGCGCAGCAGGGCGCCGCCGCCGGTCAGCATCATGCCGCGTTCGGCGATGTCGGCGCCGAGTTCCGGCGGCGTCTGCTCGAGCGCGTTCTTCACCGCGCTGACCATCTGGTTGAGCGGGTCGGTGAGCGCTTCCAGGATTTCGTTGGAGCTGATCGTGAAGCTGCGCGGCACGCCCTCGCTGAGGTTGCGGCCCTTGACCTCGATCTCCTTGACCTCGCTGCCGGGGAAGGCGCTGCCGATGGTCTTCTTGATCAGCTCGGCGGTGGGCTCGCCGATGAGCATGCCGTAGTTGCGGCGGATGTAGTTGATGATCGACTCGTCGAACTTGTCACCGCCGACGCGGATGCTGCCCTTGTAGACCATGCCGCCGAGGCTGATGACGCCGACTTCGGTGGTACCGCCGCCGATGTCGACGACCATCGAGCCCGACGCTTCGGACACCGGCAGCCCGGCGCCGATCGCCGCAGCCATGGGTTCCTCGATCAGGTAGACGTCGGACGCGCCGGCGCCGAGCGCCGACTCACGGATGGCGCGCCGTTCCACCTGGGTGCTGCCGCAAGGCACGCAGATGATGATGCGCGGGCTCGGCCGCAGGATGGACCGCGGATGGACCATCTTGATGAACTGCTTGAGCATCTGCTCGGTGACCGTGAAGTCGGCGATGACGCCGTCCTTCATCGGCCGGATGGCCTCGATGTTGCCCGGCACCTTGCCGAGCATGGCTTTGGCTTCCTTGCCGACGGCCTGGATCGTCTTCTTGCCCTGCGGACCGCCTTCGTGGCGGATCGCGACGACCGAGGGCTCGTCGAGCACGATGCCCTTGCCGCGCACGTAGATCAGTGTGTTGGCGGTGCCGAGGTCGATGGCGAGGTCGGTCGAGAAATAGCGGCGCAGGGAGGCGGCGAACATGGGTGGGCTTGGAGGGCGGGTGCGCGCGCGGCGTGGCGGTCGGGCGACGGTGCGGTCGGGAGTGGCGGGGCCGGTGGGGGCCGGGCGGCGGGCCGCGGGCGCGTGGATCGGGGTGTCGGGTTCGCAGCCGCTTGGCGCCGGCGATGATCGCGGCGGTCGTCCGCCGTGGCCACCCGCGACAAGGGAGTGCGAGTAACCGGAGATAATACCGCATCCAACCCCGTTGCCGAGGCGCGGCGCTGCATTTTCGGGCAGTCCGCGGATCCCCGGCGAGTCCTCTTTTCCCCCACATCCGATGGCCCTGACCCTGGCTGACGTGAGCCGCATCGCGCATCTGGCGCGGCTCGAACTGTCGAGCGCCGATGCCGTGCCGATGCTCGAACAACTGAACGGTTTCTTCGGCATCGTCGAGCAGATGCGTGCCGTCGACACGCGCGGCGTCGAACCGCTGTACACACCGCTGTCCGCCGTGCACGCGGTGGCGCTGCGGCTGCGCGACGACGCCGTCACCGAGGTCGACCAGCGCGAGCGCAACCAGCAGAGCGCGCCGGCGGTCGAGGACGGCCTGTTCCTGGTGCCGAAGGTGATCGAATGAGCCGGCGAACGAGCGCTCGAAGCCGGCTCGCGCCCTCTCGGGGGGCCGAGGCCGCCGGCGTGTGGGGGGCGCGATGAGCGCGGAGCTGCACGACCTGGGCGTCGCCGCCATCGGCCGCGCGCTGCGCGAACGGCGCTTCT
>Ga0105096_10000651_pt1 | contig 12834 bp, 11 predicted proteins | sample PPLLak3cmMay2015_FD_87036 | JGI IMG/M metagenome (GOLD analysis project Ga0105096, IMG submission 87036) | Freshwater sediment microbial communities from Prairie Pothole Lake near Jamestown, North Dakota, USA - PPLs Lake P7 Core (1) Depth... | ecosystem: Environmental > Aquatic > Freshwater >... | reverse complement strand
CCTATAGTTAAAGATGATGAATTGGAATCGCAACTACAAGCTAGTGTTAGCGATGCTCAGTTAGATAACCAATTGCAGGATGCAATTATAGAAGGTTCCCCTCAAACAGGAACAGGTGTTGTTAATGAAGGTTCTCCTCAAACAGGAACGGGTACTACTAGACCTACTAACGTATCTATGCCTAGTCCTCAAGTTAGTCAACAGCAACCATCGTCTGAGTTTAGTGGGCTAATGAACGCGTTACAAGGATTAGTACAACAAGGACCTCAATCTCAAGGGATATTTGGTGGAATTGCTAATAAGTTTAATGTGGGTTATCCGGCTCAAGGAATGTTAGGCGGAATTGCTAATAAATTCAATGGTGGTCCTCAAGTATTAGGAGGAATGAATTTATTAAATGGTGTTGCTAATAGCATGTCTAATTTAATGCCAACTAATACTGATCATGAAATCACATTACGTCCTCCTCAATCCCAATTTGACGTTCAAAATGCAACTACATCTACTATTCAAAATAGTGCTGAAAATGAAGTTATGAAAATGGGAAATGTTGTTAGTGGAAGTATAGCAAGTCAAAGTTCTGGTATGGTTGATCCTGGGTCATTATCTCCACAAACTAACATAGGTCCTAATTCTAACCCAATTCATTCAACTGTAGCTGGATCATCATTTGCTAGAGAAGATATGAATACAACTCCGGTTGATCCATTGGGTGATGATATTGCAATGAAATTATTTAATTTATTGTCTCCTAGTTTGTTTTATTCTGCTAAAAATCAAGCAATGGAAACAAAATCAAATAATTATATAGAAAATATATTTGTTTAACTTTAAAATAAGCGGCGGAGTACTAATAAAATAGTACTTCGCCGTTTTAATATAGGATATAAATATGCCAAGTCCTGGTTTTGGTACATTAAAAGAAATAGGTAAGTTACCTCTTATAAATAAATATGCAGATCCTTTTTTAGCTGAGAGAGATACTGCTAATACTGGTAGTAATACATATTCTCAATTTAGACAAAGATTGATGCGACCAATTGATATTTTTCCAGTAAAATTTACAGTCGATGTTGCTTCATTAATGCGGTCATTAGCAGTAGCATCTTGTAATGAGTTACCTGTAGTTGTGGACTTCGTAAAAGGAATTGTTGAATATAATTTAAAATTAGCAGCAATTCGATTATGTGATAAACCAGTATCTGGTTTAAGAATATGGGCTAATAATGAAACACAAAACACTGATGGAATACAAAATAACTATAAAGAAAATAAAATAGTTGAAGAATTTAATAATATTATTGATACTCTTGGTAAAGCTAACGAATGGACTAGATCGGTAGGTATGATTTCTGATCCGACACAACCTACTCCACCTGCTCCTTTAGCTGCTGCGTTAACTGATGCTCGTCATTTAAGTTTACCAAGAATTTGGCAAAATACTGATTATAATCCTCAATTAAGTTTAACTGTTAAATTAATAAGTCCTTATGGAAGTGAACAATCGTTTATTAAAAATATTGCAAAACCATTATTATATTTAACTGCATTAACGGCGCCTTCTACTTATGATGGTGTTACTTATGGTCAACCGGCAAATGTATATGTCAGAGCATATGGTATTACATTTATGCCTTTAGCTATTGCTGATAATTTTGAAGTTACTAGAGGTGGTACTAGTGCTAGAGTAAATTGGAATAAACAACCATTAGAAGTATCAGTATCTATGTCATTTAAATCGGCAATGCCAGGATTTGCAGCATTTCTTCCTCCTAATACATTTAATTTTACAACTGGATTAGGAGGAGGACTTGATTCATTACTTAATGGGGCATTAAATGCGTTTACAGCATGTGCTAATATTAGTTGTCAAGATCCATTAGGAACTATACCTGATCTAAAAGACGATAACACCGATACTGATTTAGCTAGAATATTAGCTGGTGCTGGAACTATGAAAATTCCTGGGGTTACATCTCTCGGTAGTATAATTCAATCATTAAGACCTACACCAGAAGATTTAAGAACGATACCTCCTTCTTTATTAGATTTTTCACAAAATAATGCTAGATCTGTTCCTCAAGCACAATTACGAACTGTTGCTCAAGCGCAAAATGTAGTAGTTGATTTATTACGACAAGCTCAAATAAACATATCGGGCGATCAGTTTGGAGATATGTTAAACACCGATTCTATTGCTTCACAAGCTGCGAGTATGGTATGATAGATTTAGAAATATTAGCTAAGTACCAGCAACGGTTACTTGATATCAATTCCGCAAATTATAAATTTGATATTTTACAGAATTCGATAAATTATATTGATAAATTAGTATTAAACGGCGAATTTGATTTTCTTCCTTTAAGCGATGACGTAGATGGCATATACTCGAAAAATAATTACTTTTATGATTTTTTAGAAAATAAATTATCAAAACTTAACGCAAATCAAGTAAGTTATACAGGATATAATAAGTTAAATATAGAAGCATTACTTCATAAAATTGTTAAACCAGAAACGGAATATATCATTCATGATGATATGTATTCTAATTTGAGTATTATTTATAAACAATATTTTAGTAATTTATCAGAGCATAGTATTTATTCTATATTTCATAATAATTTTAAAGTCGATACTATTAACATTTCTAATTATTTAAAAGTTTGTTTTAATAAAGAACAGTTAGAGTTTGATTATAGAATTGCACAATTTTATATAGCTCCCATGTATGAATTTTCTAAAATGTGTACTTCGCAAATTTTGACTTCTATTAAAAAAGAATCGTATACCGATTTATTAAATACTTTTTCTAATAGCGTTTTATATTTGAATAATATTGATGGATTTAATGGTAAATTATCAGAATTTATAAATAAAAATATTTTTAATAATTATGACTTTAATGATTCATATAAAGATATTATTACAAATTCTGTTAAAATAGATAATTTATTAGGATTATTTAACGACTATATTTCAATTCTTTCTAAAAATAACTTATTTAAAGTTGTCAATAACATATATTATGATTTTGTCCAAGAATTCGCATATATATTGATGACTCATGGTAGACAGGAAGGAATTGTTACATTTAATACTCCTGAAGATATATACACTAATTTAATATTCGCCGTTAGAAAAATAGTAAATGCTGAGTCTCAATATATAATAGATTTATTAAAAAATAAAGTAATACCTGAAATAATATTTCCCATAAACCATAATGTATACTTCATACGAATAGATGGTCACGACTTTAAGATATCTAAAACTTTAACTCCTTTAACATTTGATTATATTAGTTATGTTTTAGCTTTTTCATCTACAAGAGATAAATATAGTATTTTATTACAAAAATTAAATGAGTTGTTTTATAGGATATACAATGGCGACACTTTATCATTAAACAAAAGAGTATATACTAAGTACGAATTAGAACAAAAAATAAAAACTACTCAATTTTTTAGTCCAGATGAATTATTAGTTGTAACTGAACAAAATTCAATTTATAAAACTTTAACACAAGATGTACTTAAACGTATGAACGATCTCAAATCTATAGTTACTATAACTTATAATTATAGAGATGAACCATTACAATTTATTAATTCGACATTAGCAGTATTTAATGATTGGACAGATTTAATATTAAAAACACAGTATAACAATACTGATTATATTAATGCGTGTACCGATTCTGACATTTCTACAATTATTGGTTCTATAGATTTTGATAAAGATAAATTGTTAGAATTCATTAATACTGAATTTGTTAATCGTTTTAGTGAATCGAAAGTTATAGAATTAAATTTTTATAGATATTTTGGTGAATTAGTTGATGATTTTATTCAAACCCATACTTTTAAAAAGTTCATTATAAATGAATTTATAGAACCGATTGCAATATCATTAAAAACCAGATCGCCAAAATTATACAAAGAAATATATCAAAATATTGATAATATTATTAATTATGTTAAATTTTTATTGATTACAAAAATGTATGATAGTTTGGATTTGCATTCTGTATATAGATATATAATTAAAGACATTGAGATTTCTAATTTTGATAACGACAAGATTACTGAAATCATTTATCGGTTTAAAGATTTAAACTCTGTTTCCATTAATAAGTATAAACAGGATATTACTAAGTTTACTACTTCAATGGCTGTTTTATTATTACTTGATAAATATATTGATGGTTTTCGGATTATTAAAAAATTTAAAACTTTTGATATATTAAAAGTAAGTCAAAATAAAAATATAGTTACTGTCGAATTGAATGATACTCATAGTTTGAGTAGGGGTAGAGGCGTTACTATTTCAAACAACAGTGGTAATATTAATGGATATAAGATCATTAATACTATTGTTACTCCTACTTCTTTTACTTTTGTTCAGAATGATCCTAAGTTGGGATCTGGGGGCTCAGTTGACATTCGTCAGTTGGATGTGTGAACACTAAAAAATATAAATTATAAGTATATAGAATCTTGTGAGGTGTTCTTACGTATTAACAAAGTATATAGAATTTCGTGTAAATAAACTAAACAGGCAAAGTAAATAATGGGAAACCAGCTACCAAGCTTAAGTAACGTGACAATGTTACAACCCGGTATTAAACAACAACTAGAGCAAGAATTACCAGCATATTCTAATTTCATAACAAACTATTTAAATAAAAAATTCTTATCAAATCTAGTAAATAGTCTAGTGTATCATGCTGATTTAACGCTAGTAATCCCATCGTCTAATAATATAGAAATATTTAATTTTTTAAAACAATTCACATATTCTTTAACAAATGATTTAAAAAATACAGAAGAGATAAATATTCCTAAAAAGCATTATTTTGCATTATTGGGAGTGATTAAACGGTTAATAGATGTAAAAGAAGATATTTCATTTTCTTTTATTAATTATGAAAATTTATTTACTCATATTAAAACACAAGATCAGTTTGTAGAGAATATTTTACAAGACGTTGTAGATAATCCTATTACAGATACTACCGCATTCCAAAAAGTATTTGATAGTATTATTCAAGATATTCAGATTTATAATCAAATGCAGATTATTAAATCTGCTATATTTAAATGGGATGTATTTATTAAAGATTCACACAATGAATCTTATAGCGATAATGATTCTGCTTTAAATTGGGTTAAGAAATTTAAAGATACTATTATTGAAGCAAATAATGGATTGTCAGAGCTTACAGTTCTTAAAAAGAATGAGAGCGCAACTGATTATTTGATTTTTTCTGATAAAGAATCTATATCAAAATCATTAACTAGTATATTATCATTTCTTAAAAATTCGTATAAAGTTTATAAAACCGATTACGATATAATTGATGACAATTTATCGGGTATAGAAAGTTCTAGTGTTAGTATTATTTCAGGACCATCAAATCATGCGAAGAGCATATTCATGCTGAATATTGCTAGAAATATGATGATGTATAACGAATCCGAAAGTGATGACGATGCGTTTGTATTTATCACATTAGAAGATGATATTAATAAACTCTTTAAACGAATACTTTCGATATTTGGCAACTATGATAATGTTGTTGTTAAAAAACTGTTTTTAAAAACTAGTGAAGTTTTGCAGAATTCCGAACAGGTAAATGTATTAGGGAAAGATATTACAGAAAGTGTCACATCTATATTAAATGATATAACCGTAGATAGTATAATTTCTGTAACTCAGGGAAAAAAGAAATTTATCATTAAACATTCGTCTGAAAATTCTTTTTCAATGAATGACGCAATGCGCTTTATTGATACTTTAGATTTGTCAGGATGTAAAGTAAAGGCATTATTCATCGATTAACACTATAGTCGATGTAAAACTCCGTTAATTCGGTGGAACTCTTTTAAAAAGACAATCCCGAGCCTAGATAATTGCGCTGCTATACGTAATTATAAGGTGTAACGACTAATAAAGCGGAGCAGTCAACAAAATACATTGATTGAAGATATAGTCTACTATATATGTAAGTATATAATAAAAAGTATATAGATGTTATGACCCCTTCTTCATTAAAACAATCGAAACAGTTTATCAACGATGAGTATGTAACTCAAGGCATGATAATACATGAAATGCGCCTTGCTTCAAGAAGATACGGTATACCAATTATTACTATTACACAAAACAATAGAACTTCAGAAAATGTGACATTGGAATTAAGCAATGGACAAATTGGAGATAGTACTAAAAAAGTAAGATACTCAGATAATATCATAATGATTCGTCAACGTGAAGATTTAGATATCTTTAGCGAAACGGTTTCACCAGATTTGGGTATTGATAGCGGTAGTAATTTAAGTATAAGTAATTCATCTAATGATTTTCTAAAACACATTGTGCCGTTCGAAGCTAAAATAACAAAAGCAAAAGATGGCGATAAAGGTAAGAGAAAATTTCATATTTTTAATAAACAAAATTTAAAAATTTATGACACTATTAATGAATTAATTTTAGATCATAAATTATGTGTAGCGAAATCTACAGAACTTTTAAATCAATTATCAATCATCGGTCTATCTTCTATTGATAGTGGCGATATGATGTTTGATGATAATAATCCGTTTGATAATTTAATTTTATAAATTTTTGGAGTAGTTATAATGACTATCAATGTTAAAGATTTTATTATGTCCGCTATCCGCGAAGGTGTTGCTGAGGCTCCTATTGTTTATATGAAGCAGTTGGAAAAGCAATTAAAAGTAGATACCAAGATCCAAGAATCTGGGGATGCGACCGCTTATTTAGAAAAACTAATTAATGAAGCCGAAGAAAAAGTTGGTAATAGTTAATATTACTTTAAAATTATCTTAAAATAAAAAGGGGGTATTAAAAATAGTACCCTCTTTTTTATTTTTTTAGTTAAAAGAAATTATAAATGAATTATCAAGATGATTTAGCCCCATTATACGATATTATTAATATTGTTTTTCAAGATAAGATAGAAGTTGAATTGGATGCGTTACGGATTAAATACAAAGAAACATTTTTGATTAATAATTCATCTAAAGAAGAATTTGATGCATTAATAAAAGAAAATGGTTTGAGTATTTATAGTTATTTATCAGATTCTTATGTTAAGCATACTCTTAGTAAATATTTTTCTAATAATGGAATTGTATTTTTAATTTTAACTACAGTTTCTGTAAAAGCGAAATTGTATTATAGTAATTTGGGATAATTTAAATGTCTATTTTTAATGTCTTTAAAGATAAATCATTTGAGAAATTAATTAATCAATTCGATACTACATTTACTCATATTCCGTCCGCGTCCACTACTGATACTTCTGATAGTTTAGTTGGGCAAGCTATTAGACAAGCTACAATGGGCGATCCCGAATCTAATAATGATATTTCTAATATATTTAGTTCATTAACAGTTTCGAATGATAGAATTGGTAGGTATGCCACGTATAATGAGTTATTTTCAGCAGTACAATTAATCAAAAGAATAGTAGTATTATATTTAAATAATTTATGTCAGCGCGATCCAATTACAAATAACATATTGTTATTAAAATCAACTGAAGAATCCAGCGATATTGGAACTGAAATTGAATATAAAGCATTTTGTAATGAATTGATTGCATTTTTTAATTTAGAAGATAGAGTTCGATCAAAAACCGCACCTGATGTATTAAAGTATGGTGATGGTTTTATAGAAGTAATTGATTTAGATAGTGTTGATATTAATGTGGATTTTCCAAACAAACCCACTTCAAAAACACCTGGATTAAAGAGTATTACTGAAGAACAGTTTTTGCAAAAATTAAATGCTAAAAACAGTTATACTAAAATTGATAATACAGATATTTATCAATTATTAGATAATTACATTGATTTAACTGATAATGTTAATGAAACTGATTATAATTTAATAAAAGAACAAGCTCGACAAAAAGAAGCCGTTAAACTATCAGAAAACCCGTATGGGTTATCTAGAATTTTATTGAAATTTCATAAACCACATAACATCGTGCCGTTAATAACAGAATTTGATAATGTATTGGGGTATGTTGAAATATCAGAATCGGCAACTCCAGTTTCGTCTAATAGAACGAATAATTTAATTAGTTTTGCAAATGTAATCAATCAAGTGAGTACATCATCTTATGTAGGTGGTGATACTAGATCCGAAAAAAAAGACAATGTATTAAAATTATTTGTTGATGCTATTATATTAAAAATATTAGATAAGTATGGTAATACTAAAGATAGTGGAAAATTTTCTACTCAAAAAGAATACTCAGATTATTTAAAATCTGTGTTAAAACCTGATGTTTATCATGTTTTAAAACGATTATTGATTAATGCTAATGAAAATGCTTTATTTTCTAAAAAACTAAAAGTTCGTTATATTTCTAATGACAACATGTTTCATTTTAAAAATCCCGGAAGTGGAACTTATTATCCATACGGCGATTCAATTATTGATACGTTAATTTTTCCAGGAAAGTTGTATTTATTAACACAACTTTCTAATGCTGTAACTAGGTTATCTCGATCTTCAGTAATGCGTAAATGGACTATTGAAACAGGTGTAAGAGAAGATGTAAATGGATTACTTCAAAAATTAAAACGTAATTTAAAAAATCAACGAGTGACAGGGGAAGATATAGCCTCTTCTAAAAATTTGCCAAATATTCTTAGTGATTACAAAGATATGGTGACTTTTAAGAAGAAAAATCAAACATTTGTTGATATGGATGTAATACAAACTGGTGATCCTAGAGTAAACATTCAAGATTTAGAAGATTTACGAAAAGAATTAATTTCATTATCTGGAGTACCTAGTTCATACTTGGGTTATCAAGATATGTCTGATCTTAAAGACCAGCTAGTAAATGCAAATATAGTTTTTGCTACAGAGATATCTGCTATTCAAAAAAATTTTAATGATAATTTAACAGCATTAGCGGATAGAATATCGGAGATTGTTAAATTTAAACCTTCTTCAAAAGTAGAGGAAAATATTCAAATTGCATTAATGCCACCTACTGTTTTAGTATTGCAGAATATAGAAGCTAGTATTAATTCAATTAGTACCATTCAAAGAATATTTGCGGAAATACCTGAGATAGATGTCGATCCGATGTACTTGCTGAAAAGATATAGTCCAATGGTAGATTGGGCCGAATTCGAAAAAGAAGCTCAAGATTTCAAACAACGTAAAAAAGTATCTATGTCTACTGGCGATACTAACGCGGCTGGTTCTCCATATGGTGGTGGGAGTTATTAATGTATCAAATATTTGAATCTAATTTATATTACGAGCAAGTAATTTTAGAATTAAAAAAAACATTAACTCCGGCACCCGAAGAAGAAGTACCAGAAGAAGAAGTACCAGAAGAAGAAATGCCCGAAGAAGAAGTACCTGAAGAGGGAGTACCTGAAGAAGTACCTGAAGGTTTACCCGAAGAAGAAATGCCTGTCGAAACTCCCCAGGATTTAGAAAAACGCAATTTTCAAGCTATTCAAAAATTTATCATTTATCATAAATTAAGAGAGCTACAATATAAACTAGATGATATTCAAACCATAAATTTTTATAAAAATAAAGAAGAATTGGTTAAATTTAATAAGTTTTTATCGTATGTGATTACTTTTTTTTCTATTTTTGATTACAAGCAAGCTTCGAAATTAACGGAACGAGTATTAACAGAATTTAAAAAAATTAAATAGTTTATTTTATAAGGTATTAAATTTATGGAAAATAATTTATCATTATTATTTGAAATATCTTCTATAGCTACTCCAGCAGACTTGACTATTATCAAAGAGAGTTATGATAAAGAAACCAAGCTCAGTAAAGTAATTTTTAAAACTAAATTACAAACTGCCGAAGAAGTTAATGCTAATAGACGGTATTACAGTAGAGCAACTTGTTCTAATATTGTAGAAGGGTTATCTACTCAAGCAAAAGCAAGATCATTATTTCAAGAAATCGATCATCCATTTGCTGTAGGGTCAGAAACAGATCAGAAGCGTAGAGCTTTAACAGTTCAATTAAGTAATTGCGGAAGTTTGATACGTGATATTTGGGTTGATGGGAACGATATCATTGGTGAAGTTGAGACTCTAAGTGGCTGAACTTTATAGGTCACTTTAAATTCTGTTAATTCGGTGAAACTCTATTCAAATATAGACAATACCGAGCCAATTCATTTACGCCGTTATGTAAATGAAAGGCGTAACGACTAATTAATGCAGAATATTTTAAGGAAGGGTGGCTGAGAGGCTAAAAGCGACGGCTTTGAATACCGTTAATCCATAAAGGATTCGTGGGTTCGAATCCCACTCCTTCCGCCATAAAATAAAGAGATAGTCTATTTTATATAGTGATATATAACATTTAAAGTTAAAGGTCCTGATTTACGAAACATTCTTATGGAAGATAAAGCTAATATTGGATTTAGCATTCGAATGTTTGGTAAATTAAAACAACACCCAACTATTCAAGAAGTAGTTGAAGTGGTTACTCCATTAAAAGCTATTACTTACGATGTAGTAACTAATCCGTCTCATAAATCCGCACATATAATTAATTTTATTCCAGAATCCATTTCTGAATTTAATGGTGGGGATACATTAGTAACTGAATCCGGAAATCAAATTTTAACATTGGAAAATGCCCATATTCCAATTTCGTCTAGAGATATCTTGAATGAATATCTTATGACGGTTTTACAAGAATCATTTAATAATGTTAAAACTCTTAATTTTAAGTTTTAACTTACATTTTTTTAATTATTGAATATTGGAGATATACAAATGGTTGATTATGGTGATCGTATTTTTGAAAATTATGAGTTATTTCTTAAAGAACACAGAGATGATTTAGGTACACCAGCCGGTGCTATTGAAATGCTTTCTTCTGATGGTTCTTTCCGTGCTTATATTGATGCTCTTACCGAAGGGTTGGATGCTCAAACTAAACGTTCGATTTTTGCTATTGCTGAACGTGAGCGTGAAATGTTATTAGAAGAAAGTATTAACGTTGGACCTTCTGCTGCTGTTGTCGGTTACGCCGTTTCATACTTCCCAATTTTAACTGATATTTATTCCGATCCTATTCTTTCTCAGATCGCTACCACATATCCTGTTAATAAGCCAGTTATTACTATTCCTAAAGTTAGTATTCAATCTAGCGTAAAGAACAGCGATGGAACTACTAGTACTTATCGCTTACCTACTTCTAGTAGCTTAGTGCGTACTGCTGATGAAGACATTGACCTTCTGCCCGGTAAGGTCAATAATGTATTTGCAATGTCCAATGGTGGATCTAGTTTAGTAACCGCTGATACCGCATTTTTAAATAAGCGTTATTTTGTAATTACTGAAATTAAGTATACCGATGCAGCTGCTGCTCCTCAAGTAATTGAGGTTATGATTCGCCCTGATTCTCGTGGACAAATCAATCATACTGTTCGTTTTGTTGAAACTTCTAACAATATTGAACTTACTGTAATTGGTAATGTTAATTGGGATAATGGTAATATTCAGTTTAATACTACCTTAACTAATTTAACTGATGCTGATCCAGTTGTTTCGGAAGTTGATTCATTAACTGCTAAAGTAGTGTTTTCTGCTCGTACTGGTGATATTGGCCGTGTACGTGTTGATCTTAAGATGTCTGGTTGGGACATTAATATTGATGTTCGTGATTCTTTTGAAATCAAATTAGATCAGGAAGTTATTCAAGACTATTCTGATATTTATGAAATTGATATGATTCGTACTTTATCGATGGCTATTAAGAATCAGATGCTTTATAATAAGGATTATGATTTAGCTTATTATCTTGGAATTTATGAACCTGAATATAAGGCCCTTGGTTCGTATTCTACCTTCGATATGGCTAATTATGTTGCTTCCGGAACTCACTTTACTCCGTCTAACGTACTTGATGTTTTCAAGGGCATTATTCCATGTATTACTACCGTCAATCGTAATATTCGTAAAGTATTCCGCGCTGAGCCTCAATTCTTAGTTGCCGGTACTCATACTGCTTCTTTGCTTGAATCATTGCAGACATTTATGGTTGGTTTCCAGGATAGTAAAAACGGCGAAGCTGGATTCTCTTCTCAAAATGCGGCAATTGATTTCCGTAAGCAACGAATATTAGCTTGCGATCCTATCCCAAATGATAGAATTTATGCTATATATCGTGCTCCTAATGATGATTTGACTCGTACTGCTATCGTAGACCTTATCTACAAGCCTCTTTACATGATAGAGGAGATCGATAATTCTCAACGTCGTACTTTCGTTAAGTCTCGTACTGCTATTGAGCTTACTGCACCAGAAGCTATTGGTTGTATTGAAATGAAGAATTATTCTGATTGGTTAGGTACTGCTGGTTAATTTAAGTAAACACTTGTAAGTGGGTTAAATACCCACTTACAATTTATTTTTAAGAGGTTTTTGATGCCAAATCCGACAATTAAAAAAGTATCAAATACTTGTAATATTGAATTAGATAAAGTTGAAGAGTTATTTGTTCAAGCTGAAAAGTTAGCAGAAGAACAAGGCAAATCTCGCAATTATGCGTATATAATGGGTATATTTAAAAAATCATTAGGTCAAGATTGCTTAGAAAAATTAAATTGGAATTCTTCTGAAGTAAAAGAATCTGGTATTTTAACTAAAATTAAAAATTTAATTTTAGAAAGTGATTATTACGATGATGCTAATTATACCAACGACCCTAATCAAAAACCAGTAAGAAAAGGCTTTATCACTTCAGATATGAGAAAACGTATTTGTTCATATATTTGGAAAAAAGAATATG
>Ga0105096_10000649_pt1 | contig 12838 bp, 13 predicted proteins | sample PPLLak3cmMay2015_FD_87036 | JGI IMG/M metagenome (GOLD analysis project Ga0105096, IMG submission 87036) | Freshwater sediment microbial communities from Prairie Pothole Lake near Jamestown, North Dakota, USA - PPLs Lake P7 Core (1) Depth... | ecosystem: Environmental > Aquatic > Freshwater >... | reverse complement strand
GATCCTGTAATTGAGTAACTCCAGAAGCTTGTCAATACGTTCCAATATATTAAATAAGGATAGCACTTCTTGTTTCTCTTCAGGTTTTGTAATCAGGTAACTGGCAATTAAATCAGCCAGCATTGTCGTTGAGGTGATTGATTGAACAGCATTAACCAGCTCATCAGGTGCCTGTCGTGTCTCCGCCAACACTTCCAGCGCTTTTTGTTTGAGTGTTATCAGTCGCGCTTCAACATCCTTGGAGCTCACTTCAGGCTCTTCGTAACGTTCGCAACGGGCGACTTGAAACGGATAACCTTGTAAAAACTCCAGCACACGAAAGCGTTGTACACCCTGGCAAACGATATGATGAGTGCCGTCAGGTGCGGTTAGATAACGTAAAATTTCCGCCACAGTACCGATCGTGTGGAGGTCTTCCGGGCCGGGCTCTTGGTCGGTATCACGCAACTGCATGAGCAATCCGATCGGTTTCTCGGAACGTACCGCCTGTTGCACGGCGGAAATAGAGTGCTTGCGGCCTATCACCAACGGTGAAACGTTTTGCGGGAAAAGCACAGTACCACGCATGGGCACAATAATCAGCGCATCATCCGGAATAGCTGTGGATTGCAATGGAGCCTCCTGCTTTAGCTCTGAAGAGGGCTCTTTCGTGTCTTTCGTTGATCCCAGAAGTCTGTTTTTCAGGTCCTTGATTTGCATAAGAAGCCCTTATATTTTTCGTAGTGAAATTAATAAACAGCCATTCACAAATTCTCGTGTGCCGATTTCTAAATGGCCTTTGGGCAGTTCAATACGCCGTTCAAAGCGTCCATAGGGAATTTCCAGGCGTCGAATATGCGACTCAGCGCCCGCCGGGAGATGACGCTGTCCGTCAATAATCAAATGATTTTCTTCCAGCATTACACGCAAATGTTCCGGTGCAACACCGGGCAATGCGATCATGATTTTGAATTCATAGCTGGTTTCATAAACATCGACCGGCGGTTCCCATGTGGGTCGTCTGGCATTCATAATATCCGGTCTGAAGAACTGTCGATGCAGGCGGTCTGCTCGATCCAATATCTCGCAAGCTTCCGCCCACATCCAGGATTCAAGGTCACGTAATGGCATAATGTGTTTATCCCGGGTTGTCGATTTACAAGTAGATATGCTTGGTTTATGGTTCTGATGAGTTAATTTATTCTTTTTTTTCAAACAGTCAATGACTATCTTAATCACGGCGAGGACCGATGCATACAAATGCAATTACAGGCAAAAGCCAAATCCGCTTAATTGATTGATTCATTTTTTTCACATAATTTGTCTTTTCAAAAAAATAATATTAAGCGTAAATAAATTGAATAAATGATCTAAGCAAGCTATTTTGTTATTCGAATACTATTTGGACGAAAGGTGGCAGGAAGATCATAAACTGGTTCTAGGAATCAACCGTTGGATTATGTAACCCAAGATGATGCCCAAAAGTGTTAGCGGAACTTAACTATAGTCCTAGAAAAAACTTAAACTACAAAACACCAGTGGTAGTATTTTGTGAAATGGCTTCACATCGAAGCGATAAATGCCATTTCTGTTCCCTTGCGCGATAGATCAACACCAACAAACCACCATGAAAGCATTATTCGCATCGATAGTCCTCGCTTTGCTGACCGGGTGTAGTAGCCTTACACTTGCACTAAAGTCTGTACAAGGATTCTATTCTGATTTGACAAAATCAAAGGTCGTCAAAATGGTCTCAGCTGATAAGGCCAATGCTTCTAAACTACAAGCTTCGACGCATGTGGATAAGTTGCCACCACCGTCAACGACAGATATCTCCAAGAGTAGAACCACTCCGTCAGCAACCTCAACAGTCACTCCGACGCCGCCACGTGATCAGGGTCCGTTTACCCCGTCCAAGGTTCTTAAAGTTGGCTCACGAGGCGAGGTGGTGCTGGCGCTGGAGAAACGGCTTACGGAACTTCGTTACGACGTGGGTGTTATCGACGGTTTTTACGACCAACAGACGTGGCAGGGCGTCGTGGCGTTTCAGAAGTACGCCCGGTTGAAGCGCACAGGTACGTATAATCTGGAAACACAGAAAGCCTTGCACGTGGCAATGCTTCCTGAAGGGCTTCATCCCGAGTTGGGTTTGCCACGCATCGAGATAGATCTTACGCGTCAGGTGTTACTTTTTTTCGATGAGCAAGGACTCGATCGCGTTATCGCGGTGTCAACGGGCTCGAATCGCAAGTATTGCGAAATATCGAAAAAATCGGGGAAAGAGGTTTGCGGTGTGGCCAAAACGCCGCGAGGCAAGTTTCGCATTGAATGGAGAATTTCCGGTTGGCGCGAAAGTGATCTTGGCAAGCTATATAACCCGTTGTATTTTATTGACGGATATGCAATTCATGGTTCACCGTCAGTTCCGGCCTACAATGTGTCGCACGGTTGCGTCAGAATATCGATAGAATCGTCACTATGGTTTTACGACACTATCAAAAATGGTACACCAGTCATCGTGATTGGCTGATTTTCACCTTCCATTCCACGTTTCCCAGTTGTATCTAAGGATCACCATGGGCATATTAATCGATGGAAAAATGGTCGGAAAAAATAGTTTCTAGGCTGAATTTAACCTGACAGATACTTCTAAAAAAACTATTAAATGTCATATCAGGCTTGAACTAATACAATTTATGATGTATATAAAGGCATTGAACCATTCATAAAAAAAGCATTAATATGAGTTAAAACTTTGAACGAGCAACCATTAAAAAACATGAAGATTGACGAAGAAATTACTGTCGCATCAAGACGCAAGTTTCTAAAGACGCTGGCTTATGGGTCTGTGTTGGCATTGAGCGGATGCGGGGTTGAAACAGCGGCCGTTCGGCATGAGGGCCGGTACGGACACGACCATGTGCATACACAAGCTATTCATGGTCCTGGATACAAAACGCTCTCCTTCGAACATACGCATACCGGCGAAAAATTAAAATTAACCTATTTTGAACGCGGCAATTATATTAAAGACGCACTGCAAGAAATCAATTATTTGCTTCGCGACTTCCGTACCGATGATATTCACCCCATTGATACCGCCTTACTGGATCAGTTGTTTGATCTGAAGCAAACACTTGGTCTTAATAAACCCTTTCATATTATTTCCGGTTATCGTTCTCCGTTTACCAATGCCCAGTTACACAAACATAGCCATGGGGTTGCAAAACATAGTTTTCACATGCAAGGCAGGGCAATTGACATAAGAGTTGAAGGCGTATCATCCAAAAGGATTAGAAACGCCGCGCTGAATATGGCGCAAGGTGGCGTGGGTTACTATCCTCGGAATAATTTTGTCCATTTGGATTCTGGTAGGTTTAGAACCTGGTAGTATCGAAGAATTTACTTTGCCCTTGCGGGATGGTGAGTTAGTAGATTTTAGACCCGTTAAGCAAAACGACAAGGAAACTTTACAAAAGAGCATGTTAGCCTTGTCTTCGAAATCGCGCTACTTCCGTTTTTTTTTCACACATTTTGAAACTATCCGAATTAAGTAGTAATTCAAATCTAATCGGCTACTTTTTATCGGCTGTTAGCTTGGCTGAGGTGGTTACTACCTACCAACTTACAAAACTTATAAGCCCTCCTGAAGCCAAAATACGATATTATTATCAGTCAAATACATTGACCTATCAGGATAATCCATGTCCAGACATCAAAACTCAATCGATAGTGATGAAACTACTGTAACCAACTTTTTGCAGCTGTGGCGCGACTGGCTGGATCGCAATGTCTACGATCTTGCCCGGCAGATGCGTTTGAGTTATGTACCGCCTCTGATGGTTTATCTGGCGGCTGGGGTGTCCGGTCTAACAGGTATTGTAGGTACTTTTTTTGTCAAGGAATATCTGGGTTTATCCGCCGAATTTCTGGCTGCTCTGAGTTTTTGGGTCATGCTGCCCTGGGCACTGAAGATGCCACTCGGTCATCTGGTGGATTTACTATGGCGATATAAGGCCGGATTGATTTATCTTGGCGCGGCGCTGATTGCCTCAAGCTTGCTTATTATGACTAATTTGCTGGCTGATCTTGACTATATGACCCATCTGATGCCTGCGGAAAACTGGTATATTTTGGCATCATTGTTGGCGCCGATTGGTTATGTCATGCAGGATATTGTCGCCGATGCCATGACAGTGGAGGCGGTAGCGCATTTTGATGAACAGGGAAAGCCCATTCCACAGGAGCAAATTCTGCTCGCGCACACCACGATGCAGACTTTGGGGCGGGTAGCTATTATCAGTGGTACGCTGCTTGTAGCCGCAGCCAATGTATACCTGTTCAGCGGCGTAGAGACGATGAGTGCGGGGGATAAAACGGCGGTTTATCTTACTGTTTATCACTGGGCATTGCTGATTCCAGTCATCTCTATCTTTGGTGTAATGCTGTCTGCCTGGCTACGCTCTCAAGAAGAATGGCGCCTTGCAGCTCAAGGTTATGAGTTTGCAGACATCGAACGCTTGTTGGGTCGTCCTGAAACGGAACTGCCTGAGATCAATTGGTGGCTGTTGGGCGGAGGGCTTGGCTTTACCTTGTTCGCAGCCATCATGGGGCTGACTGATGTACGGAATAATGAGGAGATAGTGTTTGCCGGGTCGCTGTCCATCGTGTTGTTCCTGATGTGGCACTTGACTCAAGAGCTTAGCGGTAGTGAAAGAAATCAGTTGTTTGGCACGGCATTGGTGATCTTTGCGTTTCGAGCTGTACCAACGACGGGGGCAGGTGAGACTTGGTGGATGATAGACGCGCTCGATTTCGATCAGCAGTTTCTGTCGCAATTATCTTTGATTACCAGTGCGTTGACCTTGTTTGGGATGTTCCTGTTTCGGCGTTTCATGGCCGAGCGTCCGATAACCTATATTGTCGCAGTTCTTACTATCGTCCTGACCGTGCTTTACTTGCCGAATATTGCCCTGTTTTATGGTGTTCACGAATGGACCCAGGCGCATACCGGTGGCGTTGTGGATGCCCGCTTTATTGCGCTGGTTGATACTGCATTGGAATCGCCTTTGGGACAGATCGCCATGATTCCGATGCTGGCCTGGATTGCCAATTCAGCGCCGCAGCGGCTAAAGGCGACTTATTTTGCTGTGATGGCAGCTTTCGTAAATCTGGCCTTGTCTCTTTCACAGCTCTTGACCAAGGCGCTCAATCAGTGGTTTGTGATTACGCGCGAAGTCAAGGATACAGCCGGCACGGTAACGGTATCAGCCGATTACAGTGAACTGGGCGGGCTATTGATCACTGTCATGTTATTTGGTCTGGCTTTACCTATGTTAGCAATTTATATTGCCAAGCGCACCTTTCTGGCTGAACAGCGCCCGGAAAAATCAAGGTGATATTTTTTTCAGCTCCTATCAACAATGGCTCTGATTATAAAAAAGATAGGTATCGATTGAATTCGAATCAAGTTGATAAAGAATTAATGGATAACAAAATTCTGATTTGTCACCCAGACACATTATATACTGCCGTGCTGGCAGTGCATGTCAAAGTTGAGCCGGAACCTCAAGGCTCTCTCCACCTGAGCTATGAATTGACTGGTGATTTGGCACAAATACGCATTCCTGCACCGCTTTCACCTGCTGCTGTTGATGGCTTATGGGAGCACACGTGTTTTGAAGTATTCGTCGCCGTGGCGGGTGAGGCGGGGTATCATGAATTCAACTTTTCACCGTCTGGTCAGTGGGCAGCCTATGCGTTCAGTGACTATCGGGTGCGCAGGGCGTGGACGGCCAGTCAGACTCCGGCTATCAGTTTTACTCAGACTCATGGGCATTTGCAACTCGAAGCCGTTATCGCTGCTGCTGATTTACCGCGAAATATAGCGGGCAAGCCGCTTCAGCTTGGTCTAGCAGCAGTTATCGAGGCAAGCGATGGTAGTCTCTCCTATTGGGCATTACACCATCCGGAAGCCCGCCCCGATTTTCATCATCGCTCGGGCTTCATTTTGTCACTTAACCAGTAGCTTCAAATTAGGGAACGTTAATAAAAAACAATGAAATTTGGTATTGATCGTTTACTTGAAGATGCTGCTTTGCGCAGACCGCTAGCGGGAAAACGCGTGGCTTTGCTGGCGCATCCGGCATCGGTTACGCAGGATTTGACGCATACGCTGGATGCCTTGGCCGGTTTGCCGGACATTAAACTCAGCGCTGCGTTTGGCCCACAGCATGGCCTGCGTGGGGATAAGCAAGACAATATGATGGAGTCCCCGGACTTCATCGACCCGGCGCTTGGTATTCCTGTGTTTAGTCTTTACGGGGAAGTACGTCGCCCGACCGACACGATGATGGATACCTTCGATGTGTTGCTGGTCGATTTGCAGGATCTCGGTTGTCGCATCTACACTTTCATCACTACCCTGCGCTATGTGCTGGAAGTGGCTGCAGCGCATCAAAAACAGGTGTGGATACTTGACCGCCCCAATCCGGCAGGTCGCCCGGTGGAAGGTTTGACGCTACGACAGGGATGGGAAAGCTTTGTCGGTGCGGGCGCTATGCCAATGCGCCACGGTTTAACGATGGGCGAAATGGCGCAATGGTTCATTCATACGCTGGAACTGGACGTGGATTCCAAGGTAATCACGATGCAAGGCTGGCAACCGGAGGCAGCACCCGGCTATGGCTGGCCGCTGGGTGAACGCACCTGGATCAATCCCAGCCCCAATGCTCCGAACCTGTGGATGACCCGCTGTTATGCCGGAACAGTGCTGTTGGAAGGCACAACCCTTTCCGAAGGCCGTGGCACGACCCGTCCACTGGAGCTGTTTGGAGCGCCGGACCTGGACGCTCGAGCCCTCATAAAAACGATGCATGACATTGCTCCAGAATGGCTGGCGGGTTGCCGCTTGCGTGAGTGCTGGTTTGAGCCGACTTTTCACAAACACTCAGGCAAACTTTGTGCTGGGGTGGAAATCCATGTTGATGATGTCTTTTACGATCATGCTGCCTTTCGTCCGTGGCGTTTGCAGGCTTTAGCGTTCAAAGGACTGCGTTATCTGCAACCTGAGTACCCTCTATGGCGTGATTTTCCCTATGAGTATGAACTTGATCGATTGGCAATCGACATAATCAATGGCTCGCCTCTTTTGCGTGAATGGGTGGATGATGCTCATGCCATGCCGGAAGATCTGGAGACCATTACGCGCATGGATGAGCAGGCATGGGAAGATGAGCGTTCGGCGTTTTTGTTGTACTAATCAACCTTTTCAACTTCAAACACTGTGCCACGAACAGCAACAACTTTAACCCTACTATTAATATCACAGTCTTCTCCATGAACCTTCCAGATAGAATCATCCACTTTTATTTTGCCCTCGCCATTTTTTATCGGCTGATACAAATTGAAAACCCGGCCGATGTATTGAACACCTCGTCTGTTCAACAAAGGCCGGTCTGATTCGGTGGGATGTCTTTTGCCGTAAAATTTCCACACAATAATTGCCACAACCGACAGTACGGAAAAAATTAAAATTTGCATATTCGTGCTGGTTGCCGGTATCAGCATGACGATGGCACCCGTTAAAAATCCCGATGCCGCCATCCACATAAAGAAATAACCGGGCGTCAGTATCTCCAACACCAAAAGAATAAAACCAATTACCCACCAATACCAAAAAACAAAGTCCAGTTCAGTCATCATCTAGCTCTTTTTGGTCATGGCTTCTTTGGCCAGTTCGGCAATACCACCCAGAGCGCCAATGACACTGGACGATTCCAGCGGCATAAAAATCAGCTTGCTGTTTTCCGCCGAGGCAATGCCTTTCAAGGCTTCAATATATTTTTGGGCGACAAAATAGTTGATAGCCTGTAAATCGCCTTTGGCTATCGCTTCCGACACCATGAGTGTTGCCCTGGCTTCGGCTTGAGCCAGGCGTTCGCGTGCATCGGCATCCCGGTAAGCGGCTTCTTTACGGCCTTCTGCATCCAGAATGGCTGCCTGTTGAGCGCCTTCCGCGCGTAAAATCTCGGACTGTCTTAAACCTTCAGCTTCCAGGATGGATGCGCGTTTTAGCCGCTCGGCTTTCATTTGCCTGCCCATGGCTTCGACCAAATCCTTGGGCGGGGCAATATCCTTGATTTCAATACGGGTTGCTTTTATGCCCCAGGGCGTTGTTGCATCGTCTACAACGCTAAGCAGTCTGGCATTAATATCATCCCGGCGGGACAGTAATTCATCCAGATCCATCGAGCCCATGACGGTACGAATATTGGTCATCACCAGATTCAAAATAGCATAATCCAGATTGCTGACTTCATAAGCGGCTTTGGCGGCATCCATTACCTGGTAAAAAACCACGCCATCCACTGTCACCATCGCGTTATCCTTGGTAATGACTTCCTGTGACGGCACATCCATCACCTGTTCCTTCATGATCATTTTCCTGCCTATACGATCATAAATAGGTATGATAATGTTCAAGCCCGGCGTTAGCGTGTTGGTATATTTACCAAAACGCTCGACCGTATATTCCATGCCCTGTGGAACGGGTTTAACGCTCATAAACACTAACAAAATAGCGAAAATAAATAACGCTAAAAAAAATACATCAATGCCGACCATAGAGCCTCCTGATTCATAATTTTAAAAAACTCGCTTGAGAGTTTTTTTCGACACGGGATGTGTCACCCACTTAAAGCTTCTAACTGCACTAACTCACGTTGCGCAGATCATCTGAAAAATTGAACACAAACAACTCTAATAAATGTAAAGCCATAAATATAATTTTCTGGAGTGTTGCAATCAGACGATCAGTTAATAATAATGTAAATTCATTTAAATAAAAGTTTAACAGGTAAATATTAATGATACCAGGTGCTATTGACTTAGGAATAATAACAATACTTTTTTTCGTGCTCGGAATGATTAAGCCGAAGTGGATGTTGTTCTTTATGGAAAACCCCAGCAGATTTATAATTCTTGTTGTAACAACCATTTTATTCATGATCACTGCGACACTTTATGGTGAAGGACTCCGACGCGAAAAATTGGAAAAAGCGGCTAAACAACCGATTTCTCATAGTGCTGTTCCTGTACCCGTACCTGTACCTGTACCCTTACCGGAAAAGCCGGTGACTAAATAAAATTTGGGTTGATTCAATAAAAGTGGTAAAGGCCAGTGGCTGAATCTGAGCCAGAAGCAGCAGTAATTCTTGCTGGTTCAGGCATTAAATATCTTTTAATAATCGATTTTGTTCAGAGGCTTCCATCAACTCTCTGAAATTGTTGACCGCATTCATAAACAGTTGCTCGTGATTGATATCCGGCAGATGGTTTTGTCCGCAGTGTTCCAGTGCGTTTATGACATAAGCGATAGAGAGTATATTGATATCGACTGCGGGCTGGTAAACCTCATCATCTTCGTCCTGATTTTTAAACTCGACAATTATATGACTTACTATTAACTTTGATAGAACGGGTTGAATAATCGCTATCGGTATTACCAGTTTTGTCGATATTTCGTCCGCAGTTAATGGATTATTCAATTGAATGAAATTCTTGATAATCAAATGAGTTATTTGTAGGGCAATGACTTTTTTGAGGGAGAAACTTAAATCAGAAAATCGGTTGTTATTTCGATAAGTGTCATAATTCTGAAGAAAAAAAGCCATCTCACAACCAAATAAGACAATCATCCAGCCAGTTTGCAACCAGACGACAAATAAGGGTAACGCTGCAAAACTACCGTAAATTGCATTATATTTTGATACGCCAATCTGTAGACTTAGATAAGCCCCCTGTAACAGATGGTACATAATACCGGTAATAATACCAGCAATTATGCCTGCCCTGTAATTGATTTTATGGTTAGGCATAAAAATAAACGTAAAGGTAAATAACGCTATCATAAGTGCCAAAGGCGACAAGCTCAGCGCTTTAATGACCAGCCAGGTGCCAAATTCCGGTAATTCAATGACGGTCATTAGCCAGTTTATTTTTGTATCCAGGAAGACCGTAATACTGCCGGACGCTATTAATAAAACCGGAGCCAACAGCATTAGAGATAAATAATCGCTAAATTTACGGCTTATTGAGCGTCCTGTGCTTATTTTCCAGATGTAGTTAAATGACTCTTCGATATTACCAATTACGCTGATAATGGTCCAAAACAGGACAACAATGCCAATCCCAGCGACAACCCCGCCTTTAGTGCTTTCCAGCAGGTTTTGTGCAAAGCTGATTAGCTGCAGCACCATAGCATCTTGATCAGGTGCTTGCTCAAGTAATCGCTGTTCCAGCATTGTTTCAAAGCCGAAGCCCTTGGCAATACCAAACAGCATGGCGATGACAGGCACTATCGATAATATGCTGTAAAGCGTTAATGCGGATGCCCTCAGCGGACACAAATCACTTGAGAAACCCTGAACAGACAAGATAACTATTTTTAGCGTCTTGATTATTGCCGCTTTAAATGGTGGAAGTCTTTGCTCGTGTAACAGCCATAGATCTTCTTTAATAAAACTGATTATGTTAAATGCCATCGGCTGATCTTATGCTTTTGAATTAAGAATAATTATTTTTAAACAGGTGAGTTAGTGTAAAAATACGTCAAGGGTGCATAAAAAGGCAAAACTTAGTGGTTTTAATCGTCTGCAATTTTGTTGTTAGTTTGGGTGTAAAATATCATTATCCGGACCATTAAACTACTAGGGTGTGATTAAAAGTGCGGTTTTTCAGTGTAATATAGAATCTTTATAATCTACTACGATAGAAAGTCCCTGTAATGTTTTTAACTAAATCTGATATAACCCTTGAACAACGCCTAAGCCAGTATCCCTCGCTTAAAAACCGAATTGAATTGTTAATTAATATCATTGAGGACAGTGCTGGGGATTGTCAAAAAGCCAATGAAGCAGAAATGCGAGTGATAGAAGAACTACGCCAAATGGGCAGCGAAGCCCTTCATTGCTGGTCGGAAAACAAGATATCGCAAACTACAGAGGATTTTGACAAGGCACACCGCAGCGCTATAAAGAGTGGTAAAAAAAACTCTGGTGGCACACTACCTTCGGAGAGGTAGTCGTTTATGAGCAAGAGTTTAGAGTTTCGGAGCAACGATTTCGGCCTTTTAGCAGCTTAGCCGAAGTTCATTGTCGAGGCTGTTCAACTATCTTGCAACGGGTCATAACGGATTTTGGAGCGGATCATGCGTTTGGTCTGGTGCCGAAAAAGTTACAGGAACATTATGGTATTGTCCTATCGGCGAGCACCGTACGAGCTATTACCGAGTACCATGCCGGACAAATCTATCAAGCTGAAGAACGGATTACTGATCAACCCAAAGCTGACGGTTGCAAAATTCTGATAGGTGAAATCGATGGCAGCATGATTCCTATCGTCAAGGTCGATGAAAAAGCAGACGATAAACGTAAAAACAAAACGCTACAATGGAAAGAGGCGCGTCTATGTTTAGTCCATAAAGTGGGAAGCACAACACCTATTTTTGGCGCGACCTTTTCAGGCACGGTAGCCGATGCGGGAAAGCAGCTTTATGACTGTGCCGTTCAAGCCGGGTTCGGTAAAGGGACAAAGTTACACGCAGTAGGTGATGGTGCTACATGGATAGCGGACCAGATTGACGAACAATTCGGCGCTCAAGGCAGTTACCTGATCGACTTTTATCATATTTGTGACTATCTTGCGGCAGCAGCAAAACCTTGTGCGCCTATGAATGAGAAAGCCTGGCTGGACAAACAAAAAGACCTATTAAAGCAAAATGACTACCAGCGTGTTCTGGACGAACTGGACGCATTTTTAGAGGCCGACACCATTGAATCACAGAACGCACCGGTACGTGCTTGCCACCGGTATATCAAAAATCGCCCTCATCAGCTAGATTATAGAGCGGCGTTGGCTCAGGGATTACCCATAGGCTCTGGGGAAATAGAAAGTGCTCACCGATATATTATTCAGCAACGCTTAAAACTACCCGGCGCATGGTGGACTCCCGATAACGTAGATTCGATGTTGGCTTTAAGGGTTATTCGAGCCAATAACAAATGGGATGAATACTGGAATCAACAGCGTCAAGCTGCTTAAATTAAAACCGCACTTTTAATCGCACCCAACGGTATGGTTATTATGGAAATCAAGCAAATTGTGAGTAGCGTAGTATTTATACCAGCTGTAGGCGCTACTGATACTCAAAAACAAAGCCCTACCATTGATAAAAAAGAAATTGAAAGTTCCGTGGCGGTACTAGACGGTGAAACGATAGCGTTAGGCGGCTTAATGGATGAACAAAACACTGAGAATAAAAATGGGATTCCGTGGTTATATGAGCTTCCGTTGATAGGGCCCATGTTTGGAAGTACAACCTATGATAAAACCAAAAACGAACTGGTTGTCCTGATCACACCGCGCGTAGTAAAAAGCAAGCTTGATTCCAGCAAGGTGACCAATGAATTCAAGCGCAAATTGACCGGAATTTATCAGGATGTATCGGAAACTGACTATCAAACAACCCTGGGTAGATAAGAAAAATTGATTCAGTAATAATTTATCTGACACTCCGCACCCGTCATGTAAAAAACAGATTAAACTTCGTGCATCATACGCACTTTGGAAACTGGCATTGAACTAGCTCAACAGGTCCCCCGTATTACGCGCATATAGGTTTTCTATGCTCAAAATATGAGCGGTTCGTTGCCACCAATTGCCCCCGTTTGCGTAATAACCGACATTCCGCACCCCGTTACCCGGAATTAGCATATAAGCGAATATAACGCTCGCCGAGTAAATTCAGCAGTTGATGGTGGTATTCGTTGCAATTCAGTATAACTTCTCGGAAACTGTC
>Ga0105096_10000648_pt1 | contig 12840 bp, 10 predicted proteins | sample PPLLak3cmMay2015_FD_87036 | JGI IMG/M metagenome (GOLD analysis project Ga0105096, IMG submission 87036) | Freshwater sediment microbial communities from Prairie Pothole Lake near Jamestown, North Dakota, USA - PPLs Lake P7 Core (1) Depth... | ecosystem: Environmental > Aquatic > Freshwater >... | reverse complement strand
GTCCTGCCTCTGTTGGAGCGGGAATCTGTAAAGGCGGGGAGGGGATCCAGGACGTGAACGATATCCTCAAGCAACGGCTGGTCGGCGCCCTGATACTGGTCGCGCTGGGCGTGGTGTTCTGGCCAATTATTTTCGTCGAACCCGGGGAGCGCTCCAGTCCGGGGCGGGTGGAGATACCGCCGCCGCCCCTGATCGACACCTCGCCGATAGACCCGCCCGGGCAGGGCGACCTGCGGACTTCTCCCGAAGCTGAATTAGAGGGCGTTGTGGCGCCGGTGGAAGTGACACCCCTGTCAGGTGAGCCTCTGCCGGATGCCAACACACCCGCGCCAGCGCCGACACCGGAACCCGGGACCCGTGCCGCCCCGCCCGAGCAGCCGGCGCTGGACAGCTCCGGGCTCCCGGTGGGCTGGATTCTCCAGGTCGCCACCGTCAGCAACGCGGCCAAGGCGGATGAGTTGCGCGACACCCTGCTCGCCAGCGGGGAAAAGGCCTATGTCAAGAAGCTCGAAGCAGGGGGCAAGGTCCTGTACCGGGTCAGTATTGGTCCCAACGTTGAACGGGCCCAGTTGGAGAAAATACAGCCACAGATCGATACCCGCTTTGGCGTCAAGTCCCTTATCGTCAGGTATGCGCCCTGATGCCCGAGTGGTCCCAATTTACCCTGCTCGACTGGGTAATCGTGGTCGTTTTGCTGGTGTCGACCCTGCTGAGCCTCTGGCGCGGTTTTGTGCGCGAAGCGCTCTCCCTGGCGGGCTGGGTAGCGGCCTTCCTCGTGGCCAATCTCTTTGGCGACCAGATGGCTTCCCTGCTGGCCGGTGCCATACAGAATATTTCCGGCCGCTATGTCGCGGCCTATGCCCTGTTGTTTGTCGGTACACTGGTGGCCACGACATTTGTGACTCACCTGGCAGGCCAGCTGGTCAGGGTCACCGGGCTCACGCTGCTGGACCGGCTGCTGGGTACGGGCTTTGGTTTTGCCCGGGGTATCATCCTGATCCTTGTTGTCGTATACATCCTGCGCCAGCTGGTACCGCCGACTGAATTGCTGTGGCTGGAAGAGTCCGTCCTGATGTCCCATGTCGACATGCTCGGCCGCTGGGCGCAGGACGCGTTTGCCAGGGCCAGCAGCGGGCAGTGGCCCGCCAGTTCCGGCTGATGACTGAAGATTCATAGGGGTAAAAGCGCATGTGTGGCCTGGTTGGAATCGTTGGCAAATCCGATATCGCGCCGGAGATTTACGACGCGCTCACCGTGCTCCAGCACCGGGGCCAGGACGCCGCCGGTATCATGACCTGTAATGGCGGTCGTTTCAGCCAGCGCAAGAGCGAGGGCCTGGTGCGGGATGTGTTTCGCCAGCACCATATGCAGCAGTTGCGCGGCAGTATCGGCATCGGCCACGTGCGCTATCCCACCGCCGGCAGCTCCGGTACAGCCCTGGCCCAGCCTTTTTACGTGAACTCGCCCTACGGCATCGCCCTGGCGCATAACGGCAACCTGACCAACTCCGAACAGTTGACCCGCGAGTTGTTCCAGGACGACCTGCGTCACCTGAACACCGACTCCGACTCCGAAGTGTTGCTGAATGTCTTCGCCCACGAGATGCAAACCCTGGGCAAACTGAGCCCGGGTGCGGAGGATATCTTCACCGCGGTAGCTGCGGTTCACCAGCGCTGTCGCGGGGGTTATGCCGCAGTGGGCCTGGTCGTGAACTATGGGGTACTGGGTTTCCGCGACCCCTTCGGTATCCGGCCCCTGGTGGTCGGCGCCAGGGAGAGTGCGCTGGGTACGGAATACATGCTCGCCTCGGAGAGTGTCGCCCTGGACGTGCTCGGTTTTACCCTGATCAATGATGTAGCCCCGGGCGAGGCGGTGTTCATCGACATGCAGGGAGTGCTGCACCGACGCCAGTGTGCCCGCAGCCCCAGCCTGCGTCCCTGCATCTTCGAGCATGTGTATTTTGCCCGCCCCGATTCACTCATGGACGAGATCTCCGTTTACAAGACGCGCATGCGCCAGGGCGAGGCCCTGGGCAGGAAGATTCGCCGCCTGCGCCCCGACCTGCACATCGACGTGATTATCCCCATTCCCGATACCAGCCGTATCGCCGCCCAGTCGATGGCGCATGAACTGGGCATCAAGTTCCGCGAGGGCCTGATGAAGAACCGCTACATCGGCCGCACGTTTATCATGCCCGGCCAGAGCCAGCGCAAGAAGTCGGTACGCCAGAAACTCAACCCGGTACCGCTGGAATTCGAGGGCAAGAACGTGATGCTGGTGGACGACTCGATTGTGCGCGGCACCACCTGTCGCCAGATCATCCAGATGGCGCGGGACGCCGGCGCCGCCAATGTTTACTTCGCCTCGGCCGCGCCGCCGGTGCGCTACCCGAACGTGTACGGCATCGATATGCCGTCGGCCTCGGAACTGGTAGCCCACGGCAGGAGCGTGGAGGAGGTCTGCGAGCTGATCGGCGCAGATTGGCTGGTGTACCAGGACCTGGAAGAGCTGGTGCGCTGTTCCCTGGAGGGCAACCCCGAGGTCGACGGCTTCGACTGCTCGGTCTTCAACGGCGAATATATTACCGGCGACGTGGATCAGAATTACCTTGATAGGGTCGAATCCCTGCGCAACGACGACGCGCAAAGCAAGCGCCGTTCAGCCCTGCAGGCCGACGGGGCGCTGGTCGGCATCCACAACGACGCCTAGGGCGGGACAATGACAGACGATAACGAATTCAACGCCCTCGCCGGCGCTCACCTCGACACCCTTGCGGTGCGCGCCGGTGTGGCGCGCACCGGGGAAGGGGAGCACGCTGAACCGATTTTCCTCACTTCCAGCTATGTGTTCGACAGCGCTGCGGATGCGGCAGCCCGTTTTGCCGGTGACTCACCCGGCAATGTCTACTCGCGCTACACCAACCCTACGGTGCGCGCATTCGAGCAGCGCATCGCCGCACTGGAAGGCGCGGAGCAGGCGGTGGGCACCGCCTCCGGCATGGCCGCTATCCTCAGCACCTGCATGGCCCTGCTCAAGAGCGGAGACCATGTCATCTGCTCGCGCAATGTTTTTGGCACCACGGTCAACCTGTTTGCCAAATACCTGGCAAAATTCGGCGTGGAAGTCAGCTTCGTTCCGCTGCTGGCGCTCGATGACTGGCGTGCGGCGATTCGCCCGAACACCGCCATGTTGTTCCTTGAAACGCCCTCCAACCCCCTGTGCGAAGTGGCTGATATCGCGGCCATGGCGGAGCTTGCCAGGGCCAGTAACAGCCTGCTGGTGGTGGACAACTGCTTCTGCACCCCGGCACTGCAGACTCCACTGGCTCTCGGAGCCGACATCGTGATCCACTCCGCCACCAAGTACCTGGACGGACAGGGCCGCTGCGTCGGCGGTGCCGTGGTCGGCGCGAGCCGGCAGATGGAGGAAGTCGTCAACTTCCTGCGCACCTGTGGCCCCACCATGAGCGCGTTCAACGCCTGGGTTTTCCTCAAGGGGCTGGAAACGCTGCGCCTGCGGATGGAGGCCCACAGTCACTCCGCGCAGGACCTCGCCCTGTGGCTGCAACAGCAGCCACAGGTTGAGCAGGTATTCTACGCCGGACTACCGGATCACCCGGGGCATGAACTGGCCAGGCGCCAGCAGCGGGCTTTTGGCGGCGTCCTGTCGTTCACGGTAAGGGGAGGGCGGCAACAGGCCTGGGACGTCATCGACGCCGTCCGGATCATGTCGCTCACTGCCAACCTGGGCGATGCCAAGACCACGATCGTGCATCCGGCAACCACGACCCACGGCCGTCTCACCGCGCAGGAGCGGGCGCAGGCGGGGATCACCGACAACCTGATTCGGGTCGCCGTGGGCCTGGAGCATGTCGACGACCTGCGCGCCGACCTGGCGCGCGCCCTCTGCGCCCTGCGCTGACAGTAATACTCACGCCATATCGGGGCAGATGTAATGCAGATACAGGGTTTGATAGAAACTGCGGTTGCGGAAGTCGGCAAGGTCCTGCTGGGGAAGGAGCCGCAGATCCGGCTCGCCCTGTGCTGCCTGGTCGCCCGCGGCCACCTGCTGATCGAGGACCTGCCCGGTATGGGCAAGACCACCCTGTCCCACGCCCTGGCCGACGTGCTGGGACTGTCCTGGAAGCGGGTTCAGTTTACCAGCGACCTGCTGCCGGCAGACATCCTGGGCGTGTCGGTGTACAACCGCAATGACGCCAGTTTCACGTTTCACCCGGGCCCTATTTTCACCCAGCTGTTGCTGGCGGATGAAATCAACCGCACCACGCCGCGCACCCAGAGTGCCCTGCTGGAGGCCATGGCTGAAGGCCAGGTCACGGTGGAGGGCGAGACCCGACCCCTGCCCGAGCCATTCTTTGTCATTGCCACCCAGAACCCCATTCACCAGTCCGGCACTTACCCCCTGCCGGAGTCGCAACTCGACCGCTTCCTGATGCGGCTGGAACTGGGCTACCCGCACCCGCATGCGGAGCGCGAGATGTTCCTGCGGCGGCGCCCCATGGGGCAGGAGCGTATGGTGCTGGAACAGCGCATCAGCCCCGCGCAGCTGCAGCAGGTGCGGGCGGCGGCGGCGGAGGTACATGCGTCCAACAACCTGCTGGATTACCTGCAGCGACTGGTGGCCTACACCCGCACCGCGGCGGAGTTTGCCGTCGGTCTCTCACCCCGGGGAGCGCTGGCGCTGCTCGAGTGTGCGCGCACCTGGGCGGTGATGCAGAACCGTGGCAACGTGGTACCGGAGGATCTGCAGACGGTATTGCCGGCCGTGGCCGCCCACCGGCTCGTGCCCAGCGGCGATTATTCAGGCGACGGTGCGGCCCTGGTGGAACTGATGCGACGCAATGTCGATGTGATCAGGACCTGATCCGGCCAGCCTGTGAGGGGGAGCAAGCGCAATCCGTCGGCGCAGGGCATCAGCGACCGCCTGGGCAGGCGTTTTGCCAGGTGGGTGGACAGGCGAATCCCGCCCGCCCGCTCGGTCACGCTCGACCAGAGGCGGATATTCATTTTCCCGAGCAAAGTGGGCCTGTTTTTCGCGCTCTGCCTGCTGGTCATGCTGGTGACCGCGATCAACTACCAGAACAATATGAGCTTTGCACTCACCTTCCTGCTCGCCACGCTGTTTGTCGTGGGTATTCTCCATACCTACGCCAACCTGTCCGGGCTGACCCTGCGCGCGCTGCGCGCAACACCGGCGTTTCCGGGCCAACAGAGCGAGTTCTCCATCGAGTTGCAGCGCGGCGGTGGGCGCGAGCACTTTGCCCTGCACCTGAAGTGGCCGGATAGCAACGGCAGCGTCATCAACCTGGCGGATCAGGCCACTGCGCAGGTGCACCTGCGCCTGAACGTCGGCAAGCGTGGCTGGTTCAGCCCCGGACGGTTGTTGCTGGAATCCACCTATCCCCTGGGTCTGCTGCGCTGCTGGACCTGGGTTGATCTGGACCTTTACGCCCTGGTCTACCCGCGACCGGTAGCCTCGCCGGAGCCGCCGGGTCTGGCCAGTGACCGGCCTGACGGAGCGGCGGTGGAGGTGCTGGGCAGTGACGATTTTTACGGCTTCAGGGACTATCGCCAGGGCGACTCGCCGCGCCAGATTCACTGGAAGGGGCTGGCCCGGGGCCAGGGTGTGCAGACCAAGCAGTACGGCGCCTATGCCAGTCGCAGCGTCTGGCTGGACTGGGAGATGTTTCCGGGCCTGGGCGTGGAGCAGCGGCTGTCGCACCTGTGCTACTGGGCACTGGAATTCGACCGGCAGGCGGAGGAGTACGGCCTGCGACTTCCCGGCCTGGCAATAGAGCCAGGACTGGGCGAGCGCCATCGCGACCAGGTTCTGCAGGCGCTGGCCCTGTATGGAATAGAGGCCCGACGTCGGTGAAGCCTGACCAGCAGATACCCCGCAATGCGCTGGCGTGGATCATCGTCTGCCTGTTTACGCTGGTCGCGCCGCACGCCGGGCGCATTCCCCTCTGGGTGCTCGCGGTCTATGTGTTTGCCGCTCTGTGGCGGATTATGGTCTACCGTGGGCGCTGGTCCTACCCCGGCCGCGCGGTAAAAGCCGGACTGATCGTCGCCAGTTTTGCCGGCATCTACTTCAGTTTTGGCTCGGTCATCGGCCTGGAGCCCACGGTCGCGCTGTTGCTCACGGCCTTTGCCCTCAAGCTGATCGAACTCGCCCAGCGCAAGGACGGCTACGTCCTGCTGTTCCTCGGCTATTTCATCTGCATCACCGAATTCCTGTTCAGCCAGGAACTCCCCATGGTGCTCTATTCGCTGCTCAATGTGACCCTGCTCACCACGGCCCTGGTGGCCATGCACAGGCCCGGCGAGGACCGGTTCAACCGCAAGACGATCCGGCTTGCGGCGGTGATGCTGCTGCAGGCGCTGCCGCTGATGCTGGTCCTGTTCTTCCTGTTCCCGCGCATCGGACCCCTCTGGGCGGTGCCGATCAAGAGCCACACGGCGAAAACGGGTGTCAGTGATTTCATGAAGCCCGGGGATATTTCCAGCCTCGGCAAATCCGATGCGGTCGCTTTCCGGGCGCAGTTCGAGGGCGATATCCCGGAGCCATCGGGGCTCTACTGGCGCGGACTGGTTTTCAGCAAACTGGAGGAGGGCGCCTGGCGCAGCCTGCGTTACTACGATGTGCCGCCCGAGGAGCGCCGGCCCCGGCCGGTTGAGACCACGGGCGAGTCCTTGAAGTACCAGGTCATCATGGAGCCGACCCAGCAGAACTGGCTGTACAGCCTGCGCTATGCCAGGCCCAGTTCTGGGGGCGTCATGACCAGTCCCGAGTACGTGCTGTTCTCCCCGACTGAGCTGGAGGACCAGCGCCTCTACAGCGTCGAGAGCTGGCCCGAGGCGATGCTGGAGCTAAACCTGTCCCCCTGGCGGCGGGAAGTGGAGTTGCAGCTGCCGGCGGGGGATAACCCGGCTGCGCATGCCCTCGCCGGGGAGCTGCGTGCCCAGGCGGGCAGCGATGAGGCTTTTGTGGACGCGGTGCTGGCCAGGTTCACCCGGGAGGCCTTTGTTTACAGGCTGGACCCGCCACTGCTGCCCCAGACAGACCCGGTGGACGCCTTCCTGTTCCAGACCCGGGCGGGCTTTTGCGAACACTACGCGGCGGCTTTCGTGGTGTTGATGCGCGCAGCCGGGGTGCCGGCGCGAGTCGTAGCCGGCTACCAGGGTGGCGAGGTCAACCCGGTCAATCGCACCGTGATTGTGCACCAGTTCGATGCCCACGCCTGGGCCGAGGTGTGGCTCGAGGGCAAGGGCTGGGTGCGGGTTGATCCCACGGCAGCGGTCTCACCGGACCGGATCGAGTGGGGCCTGGAGCGCGCGATGGCCGCGGAGGGCGGCTTCCTCAGTGACTCCCCCCTGTCGCTGGTGCGCTATCGCAACATCGCCTGGGTGAATATGCTGCGCCTGCGCTACGATGCAATTTCCTGGCGCTGGCAGAGTTTTGTCATGGGCTTCGATCGCGACCGGCAGTTCCAGCTTATGAACGATGTCCTGGGAGACATCACTGTGCGCAAATTCCTGCTGCTGGTGTTCGGTGCCGCGGTGCTGGTGCTGGTGCCCGTGGCATGGAGCCTGCTGCGCAGACGCAGCGCTGCCGCGAAGCGTCCCTGCGACCTTTACTACCTGCAATTCTGTGAGCGCATGGCCGCCGTCGGTTTCGTTCGCGCCCCGGGTGAAGCCGCTGCCGATTACGCTGCCAGGATTGAGCGCGCGGTGCCTTCGATCGCCGCCGAGGTGCGCAGGATAAGCGGTCTCTACGCTGAACTCGCCTACGGGGCGCGGGGGTCTGACCCCCGGTTGCTGGGCCAGCTCAAAGCGGCGGTCGCCGCATTCCGCCCGGGGCAGACCATGCGTTTTGATCGCGATAGCGGGCAGGCGGGCGATCCGCGCCATTTCGCCCGATAGCGCGGGAGTACTTTTCTTACGCCAAAAAAAACCCCGCAGCGCGGGGTTTTCAGCCGCCACCGACTATGAGGCCCGCACCTGGTCGATCTGCACCGCTGCAATTCGCTTGCCTTCCTCGGCGCTCTTCTGGAACTCGACTATCTGGTCAAAGTTCATATAGCGGTAGATTTCATCCGACATGGCGTCGAGGTCCCGGGCGTACTTCATGTACTCCTCGGGCGTCGGCAGTTTGCCCAGAATCGCGCCGACAGAGGCCAGCTCGGCCGATGTCAGGTAGACATTGGCCCCATCACCGAGGCGGTTGGGAAAGTTGCGGGTGGAGGTCGATAGCACGGTGGCGTTGGCCGCTACTCGCGCCTGGTTGCCCATGCACAGTGAGCAGCCGGGCATCTCCGTGCGCGCGCCGGAGCGGCCGAAAATGCTGTAGTAGCCTTCCTCCATCAGCAGGTGCTCGTCCATGCGGGTGGGGGGCACGATCCACATGCGGGTGGAGATGCCGCCCTTGTGCTTTTCCAGCAGCTTGCCCGCCGCGCGGAAGTGGCCGATGTTGGTCATACAGCTGCCGATGAACACTTCGTCCACCTTGTCGCCAGCCACGGCAGACAGCAGGCGGGCGTCGTCGGGATCATTGGGCGCGCAGACGATGGGCTCCTTGACCTCGGCCAGGTCGATCTCGATCACCGCCTCGTATTCGGCGTCACTGTCGGCTTGCAACAGGCTGGGTTTGGCCAGCCAGTCTTCCATCTTGCGGGCACGGCGCTCGAGGGTGCGGGCGTCGCCGTAGCCCTCGGCGATCATCGAGCGCAGCAGCACGACGTTGGAACGCAGGTATTCGGCGATAGTGCCCTCGTCCAGCGCGATGGTGCAGCCGGCGGCGGAGCGCTCGGCCGAGGCATCGGACAGTTCGAAGGCCTGCTCCACGGTCAGGCCGGTCAGGCCTTCAATCTCGAGGATACGGCCCGAGAAGATGTTCTTCTTGCCTTTCTTCTCCACCGTGAGCAGCCCCTGCTGGATCGCGTAATAGGGGATGGCGTGGACCAGGTCGCGCAGGGTGATGCCGGGCTGCATCTGGCCCTTGAAACGCACCAGCACTGACTCGGGCATGTCCAGCGGCATGACGCCGGTGGCGGCGGCGAAGGCCACCAGGCCCGAGCCCGCGGGGAAGGAGATGCCCATGGGGAAGCGGGTGTGGGAATCACCGCCAGTGCCGACGGTGTCGGGCAGCAGCATGCGATTCAGCCAGGAGTGGATGATGCCATCCCCGGGCCGCAGCGATACACCGCCGCGAGTCATGATGAAGTCGGGCAGGGTGTGCTGGGTATCGATATCCACCGGCTTGGGATAGGCGGCGGTGTGGCAGAACGACTGCATGACGAGGTCCGCGGAAAAGCCCAGGCAAGCCAGGTCCTTCAGTTCATCGCGGGTCATCGGGCCGGTGGTGTCCTGGGAGCCCACGGTGGTCATCAGCGGCTCGCAGTAGGTGCCCGGGCGGATACCTGCGGTGCCGCAGGCCCTGCCCACCATTTTCTGGGCCAGGGTAAAGCCTTTGCCAGTGTCGACCGGTACCGCGGGGGTGCGGAACAGGTCGGCCGGGCCCAGGCCCAGGGCCTCGCGGGCCCGGGTGGTTAGGCCGCGACCGATGATCAGGTTGATGCGCCCGCCGGCGCGCACTTCATCCAGCAATACCTCGGATTTGAGTTCGAACTCGCTCAGCACCTCGCCGGACTCGGACAGGATCTTGCCCTCGTAGGGGCGAACTTCGATGACGTCGCCCATGCCCAGCCTGTCCACCGGCGCCTCAAACACCAGGGCGCCGGCATCTTCCATGGTGTTGTAGAAAATCGGCGCCACCTTGCTGCCGATACAAATGCCGCCGCTGCGCTTGTTGGGTACCCCGGGAACGTCGTCACCGAAGAACCACAGCACCGAGTTGGTGGCGGATTTGCGCGAGGAACCGGTGCCGACCACGTCGCCGACGAAGGCGACCGGCAGGCCCCTGGCCTTGAGCTCGGCGATCTGCTGCATGGGGCCGGTGACCCCGTGCTCCGCCGGTTGCAGGCCGTCGCGGGTCATTTTGTACATGGCCAGTGCGTGCAGGGGGATATCCGGGCGCGACCAGGCGTCCGGGGCGGGGGACAGGTCATCGGTATTGGTTTCGCCGGTAACCTTGAACACAGCCAGCTTGATGGACTGGGCCACCGCCGGGCGGCTGGTGAACCATTCCCCGTCCGCCCAGGATTGCATCAGCGACTTCGCGTTCTCATTGCCGCCAGAGGCAAGCTCCGCAACGTCGTGAAAGGCCTCGAATACCAGCAGGGTGTGCTTGAGTTCAGCAGCTGCGGCGGCGCCCAGCGCCCTGTCGGTCAACAGGGATACCAGGGTCTCGATGTTGTAGCCGCCGTGCATCTTGCCCAGCAACTCCACCGCCCTTGCAGGCGTGATCAGGGAGCAAGTGGTCTCGCTTTTGGCAAGCGCGGACAAAAAACCCGCCTTCACGTAAGCCGCCTCGTCCACCCCCGGCGGCACCCGGTTGCTGATCAGGTCGAGCAGGTAGTCTCCCTCACCGGCGGGAGGGTTCTTCAGCAGTTCTACCAGTGCGGCTACCTGCTCCGCATTGAGCGGTTTCGGCGGTATATTCAGGCTGGCGCGTTCGGCCACGTGTTCGCGATATGCTTCAAGCACGGTAGAGCTCCTTTGCGTTGACTGGATCGCCCCGGCGCCGCTGCGCGGGTCGACAGCGGTGTGATAGGAAATCGGAGCGCGAGTATAGCTCAGTAGGGCAGCAAGATAAATTCGCCGGCTGCTTATAACGTGCATTCACCCGGGTGATACCGTAAACTTCAGGCGTCATCCCCGCTGCGAAAACCCCGCCGGAAATGCCCGATAATCCCTTGAAAACACCGTGTATCGGTGTCTGCTCCACCGGCATCGGCGACTCAGTCTGCCGCGGCTGCAAGCGCTTCGCGCACGAGGTGATCGACTGGAACAGCTACTCCCCCCAGCAGAAGGCCGTGGTCGACAGGCGCCTGGGCAACTTCCTCTCCCAGTGCGTCAGCAACAAGCTGCGGGTGACCGACAGGGCCCTGCTGCAGTGGCAGCTGCAGGTGCAGCAACTGGCTTACCCGGCGCACCACGACGAGTACTGCTGGGTATACAGCCTGATGAAGGCCGGCGCCAGCCAGATAGAGAAAACTGCGGAGTTTGGTTTCGAGGTGGACTTGGCATTCCGCCACCTGTCCCTGCCGGCGTTAAGGGAGCTGATCGACCGGGAGTTCTTCATTCTTTCCCAGGCCCACTACGACCGCTACATGCAGACGCCCGACCTGTTCGCGGGGCAGCTCGAGTGAGGACAGCCACTGATATTGGTCCGATCCTGGCCTTTCTGCAGTGCGCCACTCCCGCCGCGTGGGTCGAGTGGGCCCTGCGGAATCCGGACCTGCTGCTGGTGGATCACGCCAACTGCGAGAAAAAGGCGGCAGCGACCGCGCTCAACCTGATGTATCGCTATGTCGATCGCCACCGCTTGCTCACCCGCCTGTCGCGCCTTGCCAGGGAGGAGTTGCGCCACTTTGAGCAGGTGATCGCCCTGATGCAGGCGCGCGGCGTCGACTACCCCCAGTTGACAGCCTCGCGTTATGCCGGCGAGCTGCGCCAGTTGGTGCGCAGCCACGAGCCTGCCCGGCTGGTGGATACCCTGCTGGTGGGGGCGATCATCGAGGCCCGCTCCTGCGAGCGGTTTGCCGCCCTGGTCCCGGTGCTCGATGCGGAATTGGCGGCGTTTTACGCCTCGCTGCTGAAGTCCGAGTCCCGCCACTTCACCGACTACCTGAAACTGGCGCAGGAGGCGGGCTCGGCGCAGGAGGTGGCGGATCGCCTGCCCGTGCTACTGCGGCGGGAGCGGGAACTGATCGAATCGCCGGACAGGGAGTTTCGCTTTCACAGCGGGGTACCCGAGTAAACTATAACTTTAATAAAACTCATTAACCTATTGATATATATCAAAGTTAACTAACTCAATAGCGTCCCCCGAAGCCTCGACGGCCCAGCCCCTCTCCTCCCAGGCCCCCAATACCCAGCGCCGGCCAGCGCGGGTCTCATGCCGCATCGGCCGGTGGGTGTGGCCGTGAATCAGCTGGCGCACGCCATGGATCAGCATGACCCGGTCCACTTCCGCCGGGGTGACGTCCATGATGTCCTCGCTTTTCATGCTGGTGGCCTCACGGCCGTCGGCCCGCAGGCGCGCCGCCAGGGCGCGCCGCTCTGCCAGGGGCCGGGCCAGCAGCCCGGCCTGCCAGGCGGGATCCCGGGTGCTGCGGCGAAACACCTGGTAGTCCGCGTCCAGGGTACAGAGGCTGTCGCCGTGCATCAGCAGGGTCGGCTCGCCGTTGAGGTCGATGAGGCTGGGATCCGGTAACAGGACGGCTCCCGTGGCGGCGCAGAAAGCGGCCCCCAGCAGGAAATCCCGGTTGCCGTGCAGGATGTACAACTGCGGGCCGGCAGCGCGAAAGTCCCGCAGCAGGCGGGTCACTTCCAGCGCGAGGGCGGAGTCATCGTCGTCACCGGGCCAGGCCTCGAACAGGTCACCGAGAATGAACAGCCTGGCGCAGTGGCGGTGCCCGTCGAGGAACGCCGCCAGGGCCCGAGTGGCAGCGGGCCGGGCCTGGTCGAGATGGAGATCCGAGATGAAACAGCTGCTGGACACGGGAGCGATCCGGCGCGGCAGCTGGGTTGCGGCTGCGGCTAGTCGACGACTTCCACAGTTTCAATGATGACCGCATCGACGGGGACGTCCTGGTGGCCCCTGCTGCTGGCGGTTTTCACGTTGCGGATTTTTTCCAGCACGTCTTCCCCGTCCACCATCCTGCCGAACACCGCATAGCCCCAGCCCTGCATGTTC
>Ga0105096_10000647_pt1 | contig 12844 bp, 14 predicted proteins | sample PPLLak3cmMay2015_FD_87036 | JGI IMG/M metagenome (GOLD analysis project Ga0105096, IMG submission 87036) | Freshwater sediment microbial communities from Prairie Pothole Lake near Jamestown, North Dakota, USA - PPLs Lake P7 Core (1) Depth... | ecosystem: Environmental > Aquatic > Freshwater >... | reverse complement strand
TTTTAGCTCTAGCCTTTCTGTCCCCAGTGGGACTGCTGGTAGCCCATCTATTAGTTTTAATGGAGACTCAAATACTGGCATCTACTCCCCCGGCGCAGACCAAGTAGCCATCTCAACTAATGGGTCTCAGCGCTTTCGTATTTCGGATGCAAAGGTTGAAGTAGTAAATCCCGGAACAACAACAGAATTCAGCGTTGGTGCGGGAGCAACAGGCAATAACCTTGCGGTTATTAACCTGATTGGAGATACTACTTATCCTGATTTTGGCCTGCGACTGATTCGAACCAATAGTGGAGCAAATGCATCCAGTCAGATCAACCATAGAGGAACAGGCCTGCTTACTTTGAACGCAGTAGATGCTGGAAGTATTCAGCTCAAGACAAATGACACGGAGCGCCTCCGCCTCACCAGCGATGGCCTCTTAGGTCTGGGGACTAGTAGCCCTGGCACTTTGCTTGACGTGGTTGGCGGTGTCGGCCGCATCCGCACCGGAGGCAAAGCCGGCAGTAACACCTATCTGAAGCTTGAATCGACAGATGCAAGCAACTCGATGGAGTTGTCGATTGCAAACTCCACAAACGCAAACTGGCAAATTCAAGCGGTTGAAAATGGCGTCAGCTATCGCCCGTTGATTCTTAATCCGGCGGGAGGCAACGTAGGGATTGGCGTTAATCCTGTAGACACATTGCACGTTGAAGGGAACATTTACTTAGGCAGTAGCGGAAGGACGATCTATCAAGGTGGATCTGCCAGTCTAAATCTGCAAACAAACACAGGCAGCGTGATCTTTTCTCGCAGTAATGGAGCGAGTGAGAGCGCCCGAATCGACAGCTCCGGCAGGCTGTTAGTTGGCACGTCTACTGCGCGTAGCGCTGCAAATGGGTTCCAAGACGCTACCGGATCTCAGATATTTGTAGAGGCAGGTGCCGCTGATCTTACTCTTGCTACATTCTTGTTAAATAGAAATGACACAAACCCTGTAAATATCGTCATAGGCAAGTCGCGTGGGACTGGCGCAGGATCTTCTGCGGCTGTCCAGAACGGAGACGCACTCGGCAGAATTGTGTTTGCTGGCGCTGATGGCTCTAGCCTTAATTCAGCTGCAGCGGCCATTGAGGTAGCCGTAGACGGCACCCCCGGTACTAACGACATGCCGGGCCGTTTAGTGTTCTCCACTACTGCGGACGGGGCTTCTTCTCCTACCGAGCGTGTACGTATTAGTCAAAATGGGGTTGTTACCGTCAAAAACGGTGCTGTTGCTGAAATCGGTACCCTGACGGATAGTGGGACAATTACTCCCGATTTTGCTGCTAATTGCAATTTCACCGCTACCATCAGCGGAGGTAGCCGTACCCTCGCTAACCCAAGTAACATTACCGCTGGTCAAACCGGATCAATCTTTATTATCCAAGGCGCTGGCGCTGGCACTATCAGTTGGGGCAGCTATTGGGATTTTGCTGGAGGCACCGCACCAACACTTACGACAACTTCGGGAGCCGTGGATAGGGTCGATTATGTTGTTCGTACCAGTACCAGTATTCACACTGTATTTACGGCAAACTACTCATAATTTGCTATAGTTAAAAAACGGAAACATTATTGACATGACCGCCAAAAACACCACTGTCTTCACCTGGAAGATCTCCCAACTTGAGCGTGAAACTCAAGATGGTTTTGTGTACACCGCTCATTACACCGTCGATGCCAAAGATGACACCTACAGTGCTGGTGCCTATGGCTCCATTGGTTTTGAGCGTCCGGATGCTTTGATTCCATTTGCAGGCTTGACCGAAGATCTTGTTGTTGAATGGGTAAAGGCTGCATTGACAGAAGAAAAGGTGGCTGATGTAGAAGCTGCACTTCAGTCACAGATTGATGAACAGCGTGCCCCAAGCAAAGCAGCAGGGCTCCCCTGGAACAACTGATTACTACTTATAAATAGGTAACTTGCGTCATGAGCCTTTTTCACGACAGTGCTTTAGTTGGAGCCAGTGGCCAAGCTGGTGGCGCAGGTTATTCTATTTCACGTTCCCTCCGCTTCAACTCAGCCGACAGCAGTTTTCTCAGCCGCACCCCCGCATCAGCCGGCAACCGCAAGACGTGGACCTGGGCGGGGTGGGTGAAGAGGAGTCAGCTAGGAACGTTGCAATTGATTTTTGACTGCAGACCTAGCCTGAGCGATAGCACCGTCCTAGGTTTAGATTTTAACGCTAATGGCGCCTTGGAAGTAGCGCAAAACTCTCTATACGCACTGCAAACCACGCAGGTTTTCCGGGATGTGTCCGCCTGGTATCATATTGTATGGGCCACTGATACAACTCAGGCAACAGCGTCAAATCGCATGAAGTTGTATGTCAATGGCGCTCAGATAACGGATTTTGCGACTACAAACTATCCAGCGCAAAACTCCGACCTAGGCATCAATCAGGCCGCAAGTCACACTATAGGAACTGCAAGCGGGAGCTACTACCTTAACGGCTACCTCGCCGACATCCACTTCATCGACGGCCAAGCGCTAGACCCCACCAGCTTCGGTGAGTTCTCCGCCGCCACCGGCGTCTGGATGCCTAAGGCTTTCACCGGCAGCTACGGCACCAACGGGTTCAAACTCGATTTCGCGGATAACTCCGCCGCCACTGCCACCACGCTGGGTAAAGACAGCTCCGGCAACGGCAACAACTGGACGCCGAACAACCTCAGTGTCACCGCTGGTGCAGGCAACGACAGCCTCGTAGACGTTCCCACTAATGGCAGCGAGGTAGATACTGGGCTTGGCGGGGAAGTGAGGGGGAATTACCCCACATTTAATCCCCTGTACTACTCGACCACCGGATTGTCAGATGGAAACCTGAAGTCCGGTAGTGCCGGCCGTAGGTTTAGATCTACATTTTCCTATCCAACTAGCGGCAACTGGTACTGTGAATACACGATCACAACAAGCCCTAGCAACTCTACCAGCGAACATATTGGCATCACTGCTGGCGATCCCAACTCTAGCGTTCTGAGCGCTTACGCCTCAAATGGGCAGCGCTTCAACGGCGCTAACTGGGTCGCATTTGGTGGTGCTTGGTCAATCAATGATGTCATAGGAATTGCGATAGATGCCGCCTCAGGTATTGTCTACTACTACAAGAATAATGCTCTTCAAGGCAGCGTATCAGGTCTGTCTCTAGGTAGTAACGCATCCTCATATTACGCAAGCAATACAGGACCAACCACCGCAGTCGTCAACTTCGGCCAACGCCCCTTCGCGTACACCGCCCCCAGCGGCTTCAAGGCGCTCTGTACGGCTAACCTCCCGGCGCCGACCATCGTGAACCCGAGCACGGTGTTCGACACCAAGCTTTACACCGGCAATGGCAGCACGCAGACGATCTCGGGGTTGGGGTTCTCGCCGGATCTGGTGTGGATTAAAACGCGAAGCACAGCTGGTAATAACAACTTAATTGATACTGTGCGTGGCAGAAAGGTTGTTTGGAGCAACCTGACATACGCAGAGTTTTCGATGCCTGGCAGTTCAGACTTTGACACGTTCAACTCAGACGGATTCAGCATACTTCCTAACTACGGCACTGACATTAACACTTCCGGTCAAACCTACGCCGCCTGGTGCTGGGACGCCGTCAGCTCCACCGTCACGAACACACAAGGCTCCATCTCTAGTCAGGTGCGGGCTAATCCGAGCGCGGGGTTCTCGGTGGTTACTTATACGGGGACACGCACTAGCAACGGCACGGATACCATCGGGCACGGATTAGGCATTGCCCCCGAGTTAATCATTATTAAACGGCGAGACGGCACTGCAGATTGGCATGTAAAACATAAATCTTTGACATCTTGGCAATACGCAATGTATCTCAATACGACAGCAGCGCAATCAATTGTCAATACAACCTACGGCACAATGTCTGCGCCTACCAGTACAGTATTCTCGACAAGTTATACGACTGACCAGAACGTAAACGGATACACCTACGTCGCCTACTGCTTCGCCCCAGTAGTCGGGTACTCTAGTTTCGGCAGCTACACCGGCAACGGCAGCTCGGATGGGCCGTTTGTGTATACCGGGTTTAGGCCGAGGTGGGTGATGATCAAGGCGTCTAGCTCGGTAAGCTTTGGCAACTGGGTTTTGCATGATACAAGTAGGAGCGCTTCTAACGTTTCCGACAAAAACCTATATGCCAATCTAAGCAATGCAGAAGACAGTACCTATCTGATTGATTGTCTTAGTAATGGTTTTAAGTTGAGGAGCAGCAGTTTTGATGGAACCAACGGTTCTGGTGCCACCTACATCTACGCCGCCTTTGCCGAGCACCCCTTCCAATACGCCCGCGCCCGATGACACGAACTCCGACCCAGGAAGAGCTTTGCGATCTTTTTGAGTATCGCGATGGATCTATTTACTGGCGCAACACCAGCTCCACGATGGCACAAGCCGGCAGCAAAGCAGGATGCGTTAACGGCAGGGGCTACCTTGTCGTAGGCATTAAGTACAAGAAGTACCTAGTGCATCGAATTATCTGGGCCATGCACGGTAACGACCCCGCAGCAGTGCTTGACCACATCAATGGCGACACCCAAGACAACAGAATTGAAAACCTGCGTGCTTCTACTCACACAGAAAACATGTGTAACGCCAAGCGCTCTAAGCGGAACACTTCAGGTGTTAAGGGTGTCTCTTGGAACAAGACCGCACGCAAATGGATCGGTAGCGTGTGGTATCAGTACAAAATGCACAAAACCCCACCTTTTGATTCCAAAGAAGAGTGTGCAGCAGCCGTAATGACACTTCGCTGTGGCTTGCACGGCGAATTTGCCCGCCATGTATAACCATCTCGCCCCATTAGGGAACAAGGCTAGAGAGTTGGCATTTCATATTCCTGGGTTACATTGCAGTAGTGTTTCCAAATAACTTCTGAGCTGTTTCCCGCCCAAGCTGCCACCTGGGCCACTGGTATTTGAGCTTCGATCCAACGGGAAATTGCCGTATGCCTAAGATCATATGGGCGATAGCGATGAGTGGCAAGCCCCGCCAAATATAATTCTTTCATGCGATCATAAAAATAACTTTGATAAGCCATTCGGTTATATGGAAAAATGTACTCATCTTTTTGCGGAAGAGTTTTTAATATTTCTTGGCAACGTGCGTTAATAGGTACCCAGCGTTTTTTATTTGTTTTTGTTGAGTTTTTGTGTCCATGGGTAAGTGTATAGTTGGAATGCACTAATATTTTTGATTCTTTAATATCTTCCCATTTCAAAGCACGTACTTCTCCTGTACGCATTGCTGTTTGCAGCATAAACTCTGAGTAAGCCGCCCAATCGGAAGTAGGTTTTCTGCGATGCCCTTCAAGGGCTATGAGCACTATTGCTGTCTCGTTGCGCGGGATAACAATTATTTCTTCGTCTTCTTGTGGAGGCTTAGGCATGCGAAAAGAAATAATAGGATTACGTTCAATAAGACGAATGTCTTCGTTTGAAGCCCATCTGTACAAACTTTTTATGTACATTGCAACTCTTCTGCTAGTTTTAACAGGAGTTTGCTGGAGCACCCACGTCATTATTTGCCGACCTTGGGTAAGATCTTGGATGGGACAAAGTTTTACCCATTTATCCAGCACTGTGTAATCGGAAGTCAGACTGGTTGGACAAAGGGTAATAGAACGTTCCGCTTTAAACTGGGCCCATGCGGCCTGGAGGGTTGTCATGAATTGATTGAGTTGGGCTAGGATCCTAAGCCATGTCAACCGTGAAGTCAACGCCAAACTGGGTTAAAATAAATATATTAGATAAGCAGACGCACAAAATGTTTCTTTTAGACGGCAAGCCTCTTTCTCCAGATGTTGCTTTTGTTACGCCAGATGGAACGCAGTACCCTGCTAACTGGCTGAGATTATCTTCCCCAGAAGATAGGGCTGCGATTGGAATTACGGAAGTACCTGATCCCCCGGTATATGACCAACGTTTCTACTGGGGATACGATCAAGACGGCAATTTAATTCCCAAAGATCACACACAACTTGTGACTCAATGGAAGCAGCAAACTTCGCAGACTGCTTATACATTATTATTTCCGACTGATTGGATGATTGTAAGGGAATTCGATGACGGTACTCCCGCAGATGCAGACACAAAAACCTGGAGACAACTGATTCGTACTACTTGCGCAAATAAAAACGACTCTATTGAAGCGACTACAGATACCGATGAACTCGCTCAGTTTATTACTGGTCCGTTATATCCAGTCTGGCCAACCCAAGAAGATCTAACCCAGCCCTATCCCAGCTGGACGCGCAATCCAGTAACCGGCAAGTGGGAAGCTCCAGTCCCGTATCCCAACGACGGCAAAAACTATGAATGGGATGAAAATACGCAGTCTTGGATCTTAGTTCCAGACATGCTTCCAGTTGTTACCCCACCGTTGGTTGACTAGCAATGACAATAAAACTTGTAGAAGCAGCGGAATATTTTAAAAAACTACCGCATCAAATTGATGCGTGGAATTGGTTTGAATCACAGACTTCAAAAGAAGTACTAGAAGCGTTTGCCGTCAAGTACCGCACGGCACCGCAACCAGTAGAAACCTATCCCAATACTTGGGACGGCGTGATGAAAGCCGGTAAAGATGCTGGAGCAAAATACCCAGAAGTTGTTGCTGCACAATGGGCACTTGAATCAAATTGGGGGAAAGACACTTCAGGCACGCACAATTATTATGGCCTAAAAGGATCTGGTACGACAGTTAATACGCAAGAATTTATTAATGGTCAATGGGTAACAATCAAAGCAGGGTTCCTTGATTTCCCAGATTTGTACACCTGTACTTGCTACTTGGTTGACCGCTGGTACAAAGACTACGGTACATATAAAGGTGTTAACCGAGCCACCAGTCGGAACAACTGCGCGGATTTGTTGGTAGTCGAAAATTACGCAACAGATCCAGCATATAGTACCAAGCTTATCCAGATCATGGATCGACAGCTTGGCACGCCAGGTGGCAATACAATTGACGTTGTCACCTCAAAAACACTGTCCGTACCTTACTTTTACCAGCTTGATAATGTATCTGGCACAGGTTACCGCGAGTGTTTTTCTTCTAGTTGCGCGATGATCTCCGCCTATTATGGCTTGGTTAAATCGGATGATGAATACAATGCTATTCGTGCTAAATACGGAGACACTACAAATAAAGACGCACAGTTGGCCACGTTACATTCCCTGGGGCTCAAGGCAAAATTTATTACCAACGGAAATGCTGCCTTGTTGGAAAATGAATTGCGCAATGGCAGGCCAGTAGCAGTTGGTTGGCTGCACCAGGGGAATGTCAATTACCCAACTGGGGGCGGCCACTGGACCTGTTGCGTAGGTTTTACGCCTGATGCGTTTGTTCACAATGACCCAAATGGGGAGGCAGATATGGTAAACGGAGGGTACGTTAGCAACTCTGCTTCGCGTGGTAAAGGCGTTAAGTACAGCAGGAAAAATTGGCTGCGCCGTTGGGAATGCGATGGCAACAATACAGGCTGGGCAATTATCGTATCGAAGTGAAACGTAATAAAGATTTAAGACTTCGCATCAATATGTGCTGGGAAGTTGGTAACGAAAAAAAGTGCGTAACCCTCAGTAAAGAAGAGGCTTACGCAACTAAAAAATGGGTTGAAGACAATGATGGTTGCGTGTTTTGGACGCAGGTCTTGCCTGACTAATCAGCGTTGCTTGGTACGACCAATTACCAAACCACCAATTTCAATAAGCTTGTAAAGCTTGCGGACAAGTCTGTCATCCTTGGGAGTTGGCGTTAACGCACAGATTGCAGAGCAAGCAGCATGGATAGCCAGTGCTACTTCCAGGTATTTATTGAGGTGTTCCATGGGGCAACCTTGATGGATTTTTATATTCTACGTCTAGCTATTTAATCTTCATAGATACGACACTCCTGCGCCCAGGGTTCTGTTTCACAGTATTGCTTAAAGGATTTTGTTGGGCACTTGTTGATGTCAAGCTGACATTGTTTGAACAGTTTACAAATCAACCAGTTGTAGAACTTAATCACGGCACTGTAGTAAAGGGTACAAGGAAGGCAGGGAAGCGATCGTCAACCTGGTGCTCACGCCGCCATGCTTCATCCCATTCGTTTAAAGAATGGTCGTGAACATCTTGGCCTTCATAGAATTCCGTGTGATCATTCAAAATAAAGTCATTATTTTCCAACAAGATATACGTAAAGTTTTCCAGTAATAACTCAAAGTCACCAGTTGGAAACTCGATAACAACACCAATCTCGTAGTCTAAGGGTTCGTTGCGTGTTGTTGAAATACACAAGAGATACGTCCCCCTGTTTAAGGGGTAATACCTGTCGTCGCCTTTGTCAAGACGGTTTGGATCAAAAGTATTGTATAGATCTGACTGGGCATTCATGACGTGCCCTACATATGGATTGTTGATTTCTCCGTCAATTGTTGTGGTAATACTGTCGTCCTGAAAGATCCCTCTGCCTTCAATTGGGTTGAGGTTTAAATCGTACACAGATGTATTGATGTATTTAGGCCTTGGACCTGCTTTTGCAACAATGATCCAAGCATTGGAAGTGATTGTGAAACTAAACCAATGGTTATAAGAACCGCCACCATAACCGCCAAAGGACAATTGATTGGTATCACTGCGACCAATCACCTGGTTCTTAGGCCCCAAGCTCCCCTTTAAATTACGCAGAGACAGCTGACTAAACTGCCCCATATTTAAAGGATTGTCCTGCGTCCTTTGACGTTGAACATCCTGACTACGTGCCATTTATATTTTGTAAACCTTTAAATGTATTCTACTCGTCAGGTATTTCTGTATCTTTTGGAAACGTTATGGTATTACGAAACACCTGATTGAATACCAAGGGCTGCTCTTTGTTTTTGCCATAGGCCATAAGTTTTTCCGCCTCGAAAGTCAACTCAAACGGATGGACGCTCTCAGGCGGTATGGCTCTATTCCAGCTGGAGACCAGATGCAAAGGGTTGCCACACCTTGGATTTCCGCAAGTACGTGTCACAATCATTCCCCCCACATCCCCCCAGGCGCAGTTGTAGAGGGCCTTGTGAAAGCTCAGGTTCTCTGACTTTTGGTGGCTGTAGGCAGACCGATAGGAGGGCATACACACACGCCTGGGGGCGTATGGCCCAGGAGCATTAATAGTCCAACAGTCCCCTGGAGCGCCAACCGTGATTTTCTTCCACAGTTTTTGGTACTTGGATTTGTATTCAACATGGAGGTAGTTGATATCAAAGCCACAAATATTGGATTGAATTTTGTGTACACAGTGGTAGCACCAATTATTTATGTTGTCCCTGATGGTATGGCCATGAGGACAAACAAAACCGTGGTAGTACCCATGGTTATCCAGGGCAATGTCGTCAAGCTGATCGATTTTTGGCACAAAGCGAAAATTAACAGTTTCAAGCAGTTTTTTTTCAGACCGGTGGAGGTTGGCCATTGCTAGGCAAAAAGTTCTTGAAAGGAAGGATGCTTAGTTTTTTGCGTATGTTTTTTATTTGCGACCAACTTTTTCCTATTGTCCTTTTCCTTGTTTGAGTACTCGTGTACTACGTCGGTCTTGATTGGGTCCGCACCAGTACGCAAGTAGTACACGACACGGTGTGCGAGGTAGACAACGTTATCGATGCAGACCATGTAATAGCCGCTGACCTTGTTGAGGCGGCCTGCCTGGCTGCCAGCGGGGTTGCATGCCTTCTTGACGCGCCACTCCAGGCCACTGGGGTACTGGTCGGAAAGTTGCAGCAACTCTTGGACGCGCCAGAGAGGCGGCATTTCCTTGTGGTTGCGGGACATCTGGAGGGCGTTGGGGCTCCAAAACATAGTAATGGGAGCGCGGCGGGGAGTCAAGAGTGCAGAAAAACCTGAGAATAGGCCTTTTTATTCTTTATATATGATTAGATGACGCCGCTTGACCAAAGTGTACGTACTTTATTTCTCTTTGCTTTCCCTCCAAACTTTCAAACATTACACCCTTTAACCACAGTGTCATTCGCCTTAGGGGGGAGTAGAAAGCATTCTATTCTCTGTTCTTGCGCACCGCACTTGAGTCTCAACCCAAGACTTGGCGCTCACAAAAAAGGAGGCTGTTGTCGCAGCCCCCTCCTTGATTCAGCTCTCTGCAGGCCCTACGCCCTACTTGCGTCCGTAGTCGTCGCTGAGTCGGGTGATGTCCTCCTCGTACAGCTGAGCGCCCCTCTGGACCTCAATCAACGTGAGTTCGGACTCTCCAGCCTCCAGCCGGTGGACTTCCCCCTTGGGGATATGGGCTGTGGTCCCGGGGAAGGCGATCAGTTGCCTGTCGCCCACCGTGATGGTTCCGGTTCCAGCCACGACAACCCAGTGCTCCTCGCGGTGCTCATGCTTTTGAAGGCTGAGCCGTTCATACGGTTTGACTGAGAGTGTCTTGACCTTGTAATTGTGCCCTGAGCAGATCGTTTCAAACGATCCCCAGGGCCTTTCCTCCCGGTAGGTCATGCAGTTGCCTCGGTCAGCTCCTTCTTCTCCGTCTTGTCCTGCTTCTTTTTTCGCTTACTGGTCTTGATCTGAGGCTCCTCCTTCTTGGTCAGCACTTCTTGGAACACATCATTGAAATCAGCTGCAACCGTATCCCAGTTGAAGCAAGTATCAGTGACGCGGTCGTAGCACTTCTGTGCCACTTCGTCCAGTTTGTCGCGGTTGTTGTAAAGATCTGTAAGGATACTTGCCAAATGGTTGTCGTCAGGGCACGGCATGATGCGACCAAAGTTGGTGTCTACATCTGCGTGAAGGTTGCGAATCAGGGGACCGCAGCCCTCAAAGATTTCCTTACATGAGGTGTGATCAGGAACAACCTGTGCTACGCGGCAGGCAGCATGTTCGAAGTTCACCAGGCCCCATCCTTCTCCCTTGCAAGTATTGATACCAACATCAGCAACGTTATAGATAGTGTTAAGCAGCTCTACAGGCACAGAAGGACCGTGGGGCGTAGGTGCGGTCATGATGATGCGACCGTTTGGATCCAAGCCTTGACGGTTCATCTCCCGATTGAACAGCGGCATCAGGTCCCAGCCCTGGTCCTTTTGCCCCATATGCAGGTACAGCTTGGCATCAGGCTTATCGACTGCAAACTTGGCAAATGCCGAGATAGTTAAGTCGATGCGTTTACGGAATTGATTCCTGTTCCCGTTGAAAACAATGAAGTCATCGGGGTTTAGACCCAAGCTCTTCCGACACTCTGCCTTGTCTTTGGGATAGAACTGACCAGCGGTAACACCGTGAGGAATCACCCAGATTGGTTTGTCTACACCAGAACTTAACGTCTCTTCTGCACCGAATTTGGTGTAGCAGACAGCTGCGTCCCACTCATGCATGGTTTCGGTCAAGCAGCCGTACCAGCCATAGGAGTCCATGGGGTAGTAACCCACAAACTTAAAGCCAATCTCATCGCGCAAATCTTTGACCTGAGACCATTGATTATTAATAATCCAACAGTCATTAATTGTAAAGATTACGTCGGGCCGCACCCGTTCTGTAATTTCACGAATCCGTGCCTCACCAAAAGGTTGGTTCTGGTACATGTTGGCGGCAGGGTACATGAAGTACTCCTGTTGCAGCGGAGTATAGTCTCCGTGCCAGTTGCAGCCAAGCACGTGGATCTCATACCGATCCTTCAGACGGCTCAGTACGTTTTCGGTAACACGAGCAAAACCAGTGGTAGCAACAATGTCACCTACCCACAAAAGTTTGGGTTTATTTTCAGTCATTTAAATAGTTACTGACTGAAGATAGTATACGAATTATTGAGGAGTTGTAGACCGTACTAGTTCTTTTTCCTCTGATCGTTTCGATTTGAGTTTAGTTTTTAAGAATTCGGCAGCCTTGTGGGTATTTGTTGTGTCGCCACAGGTATATAGATCGATGGCCGCATAGCCCAGCTCAGGCCAAGAATGGATAGAAGCATGTGATTCCGCCAGCAACGCAAGGAGTGTGACCCCTTGCGGTTGAAATTTTTCGCCAAAGATGCGCAGGATATTTGCGCCTGCCATATTGAGGGCTACCTCAAGTAGGCGTTCAAGCTCCTCGTAGTTATCGAGGATAGCTTGATCACACTCATAGAGATCAAGGATGAGGTGGCGTCCGTTGCTCAAAGTTCTTCTCCAACCACTTCCATTGTCGCATTAGATGCTTTGTCGATAATGTCCCCGTAGAACGTACGCCATTCCTCCTTGTTTAGGCCAACCTCCACAAGAGAAGGATACTGCTCATATTTGGGACCAAACGCCCGAAGAGCAATGTTGACAACCCGCATGCCACGAGTGTTTTTAAATTGGTAGACGTTCAGCTTGAGCTGGTGGACACACACGTCCATGAGCAGGGATTCAAAGCGGCTGCGACCAAGGATGTTGCTATTTGAGCCACGCGAAAACTCGCAGTAGCTGGCATATAACCATTTATCCCAGTTGATGTACAGGTTTGACACACCCCCTGGCGCATGCTTAGCCAAGCCAACAGGAGTGGAGATGCCTGGATCAAAGACCACACAGTGCTGCATCCAATCCAAGATTTGGTTGGATTTAAGGATCTGTTCCTTGTGATGCTTGGCAAAGAAATCAACTTTATCGTTGGTCTCCATCAGGTATTCACGCATCTCAGCTTCCGTCATATCCAAGACCCAATTCACGAGACCAGGAAGCAGAGCCGCAAACTCACCAAAAGGATGACCGCGATCATCCATATCAATAAGGGTGCGTTGCTCAGCGGAGCTACCAGTGAAAGGCTGATCGAATGGGATAGTAAGACGACGGCGAGCCAAGCCCGAAGT
>Ga0105096_10000643_pt1 | contig 12871 bp, 23 predicted proteins | sample PPLLak3cmMay2015_FD_87036 | JGI IMG/M metagenome (GOLD analysis project Ga0105096, IMG submission 87036) | Freshwater sediment microbial communities from Prairie Pothole Lake near Jamestown, North Dakota, USA - PPLs Lake P7 Core (1) Depth... | ecosystem: Environmental > Aquatic > Freshwater >... | reverse complement strand
GACCGATGAGCAAGTGCTTGAGATGCGTGCTTTGCGTGGCGTTATGACTCAGCGGGCGTTGGCGCAGCGTTTTGGTGTTGGCACTTCGCAAGTGTCCAGAATCATGCGTGGTCAGTCGCGCAAGAGCACAGCATGACCCACTTCCTCCGAGGCTTCTGGGACGGCTTGGCGTTGATGCCGCTGGTGCGCTGGATCAGGAAACGAAAATGAACGACCCCTTCGACCCATTCAACGAGGTGCCCATGTACACCGATTTCTTCTTACGTTTCGACACCGAAGCCGAAGCCGAAGCGGCGCTGTTCACCGAGCAGACCAACGTCGATGGTGACATTGTGGAGACGGTCTTGGTGCCCAAGTACGCGGCCATCGATGTGATTGGCACCATCTACAAGCCCACGGGCAACGTGCTGCCTGCTGAGGACGAAAGCGGCGAAGCGGTGGATGAGATGACTCCCATCGAAGGCTGGCATGTCAACGTGCGCCACACCGACGAGGCCCCGGAGTTGGAGGCTTTCCGCGTATTTCCGAACAATCCGCAGCGAAGCTGGGCTTGATAGACGCTTTCATCACTCACAAAGGCCAAAGCATGCTCGCCTCAGTTTTTCGATCTAGAACGATTTGGTTTGCCATTGCCCTTGCCGTACTCAGCGTGCTTCAGGGGTTTGTGTTTGCTTTGCCGCTGCCCGCATGGGGTCAGGCCTTGGTAGGATGCGGCATCTCCGTGGCGGTCGTTGTGCTGCGGGCCATCACCACGCAACCGTTGAGTGAGAAATGACAGACGACGACTTTAAGAGACTTGAAGGCAAGGTTGACAAGCTGGCCGAGGCCATCACGAAGCTGGTTCTGGTTGAGGAGCGCCAGGCCAATCAAGGCGAGCGGATCGGGCGTGTGGAGCAGCGCGTTGCAGCTGTCGAGACGGCCGCCGCCAAAACAGATCGCACCGTGCAGATGTGGATCAACCGCGGCATCGGCGTGTGGGGACTGGCGGTGCTGGTGTTCACCCTAGTGCAGTACGGCTCCAAAATCTTGGGAGGCAAGTGATATGGCCATCAGCGTCCAGGTCGGCGACATCCAAAGCGTCATCAATCGCCTGACGGCTATTCCTGTCGGGCTGGAGAAGTACGTCATCAAAAACATGGCGCAGGTGGCGTATGACGAGGCCGAGCGCGGCGCGGACAAGCACACCAAGACGGGAACGCTGCGCCAGGCCCTGTACAACCGCGCAATTCCTGACGGCCGCGCTATCGGGCATGACCGCAACCGCGCGCCATACGCGGCGTTTGTCTTGCTCGGCACTAGGCCGCATAAGATCCTGCCAAAGCGCAAGAAAGCCCTGCGCTGGGCGTCGGGCGGCAAGTTCTTCTTCGCAAAGTCCGTGAACCACCCAGGGTATCGCGGTGACAATTACCTGCTGCGCGCTGCCACCGAGGCCGTGCGCCAATTTGACCGCATCGTGCGCACAGGGATGGCCAATCAATGACAGTTCTGAACTACCCCGACGCATACCTGGCAAAGTACTGCACCGTGGACCGCGAGACGCGCGCGTTTGACGAGGTTGATCTGCTGGGCACGTTTTCCACGGCCTGGCGCAATCGGCTGGCGGTGCTCAAGACTTACATTCTGGCGTGCCTTGAGAATCAGGCCGACGCCGAAGACCTGTTCACCGCCAAGCTGGCCAGCTACCGCAAAGAGTTCGACAGCATGCTGGCCCAGGCTCGAGGCGCCACGCCTGACGAGTCGGGAAATACGCTGATCTTCAACGTGCCGTTGGAGCGGGCATGAACGCCGCGCTTGAAGCCGCCCGCGACGCATTCGCCACCATCCCAGGGGTCAAGTCCTGCAAGATCGGCCTCGAGGCCAATCTATCGCCCGAGGACTACCCGATGATCCGCATCGTGCCGTTTCGGATCACGCCGGGGCGGCCGTATGGCAATCGCAGCTCGGAGACGTTTGTCTACTTCGGCGTGCCGGTGGCAAACTCCGAGGGCTTGGAATCGGTCTACGAGTCGCTTTTCGATCTTGAGGGCAAGATCCTGGAAAAGCTCAAGACGCTCCAGGGAAGATACATCGAGACGGTCACCGACGAGGACCGCATCGACACCTACAAGCTGATGTCGATCCGTTGCTTCCTCGAGGGTTAGTCTCGGTCGTCTCCATATTCCTCGCGCTCCTCTTTCCACTTCTCAAAACATACGGCTGCGCGCTGGCCCACGTTGCTAAAGTCTTCGCGCATGGTCGGATTGGCCATGCAGCGGGCAATGAAATCATCGCGGCCCTCATCAGGGCCCGGTTGCGGAATAGGCATTTGCGGCTTGCTCCAGGTTGACGATGCGATAGACCGGATTCTTGGCCTCATTGGCCACGGCAATGGCTGATTCTCCGTTTAGCACGCGTTGCAGTTTCTCGCGGCTGCCGGCCACCTGAGCGGCCACGGGCTGGCCCAGTCGGCGCAGGAAATACTGGTCGGCATTTTCGTTTTCGGTGGGCTGGCGGCGGCCCGTGAGATCCAAGCGGGGGACTGCCACACAACGGCAGAAACTGTGGAAAGGCGGGTTAGGCGCCACCTTCTTCGGATACACCCCAGGCCCAAGGCCGTATTGGTTGCGCCCGGTGATCAGTGAGCAGATGCATGGATCCTTGCCCGTGCGGCTGCGGCGGATCTGCACGTATTCGACTTCCTCATCGGCCAACAACAGGCTCGCCTCGCGCTCTGCGTAGGCCTTGTGCAGCTCGGTGCGGGCAATGCGCTGGGCAAAGTACCGCGTGCGCTCGTAGAACGCCGTTTTAAGCGTCTTTTCCAGCTCCACCCTGCCCACGGTGCCCTGGATGTCTTCTATCGCGTCCAGTGCCTGGCTGTAGGCCGCGCGCAAGGCTGGCGTTGACAGTCCGTCCACCTGGATGCGCGCAAAGGCCTGGGCCATCTTGCGCCGCACGGGGTCTGGGTCCAGGATCTCGCGCATGTACTTCGGCAGCTTCGGGTTCTCGGGATTGATCTGCAACGGCTCAGCGTCTGGCTCGCGAAACCCGTAGCCCTCGAACAGCTGCAACGCCAGGCGCTTGGAGTCCTGGTAGCCGCGCACGTTGCGCTGGACGATGCCGGCCACGATGTTGGAGACGTCCTGCGCCTCGGCGTACAGCTTGCGCGACAGGGAGACGGGTCCGATGTTGATGGCCAAGGCCGACTCGGTGCCTACGCTGCGCTGAAGCACTGCGGACAGCGATGCGGCCATTAGGTCGGCGAACTCACCGGTGAATAAGTCCATCACCCGCGTGATGGCATCGCGCGGCGCAGTGCCGCGGCGCATCAGGTCCATAGCGCGCTGATAGGCGGCGAGCACCTGCGCTTCGACGTCGGCCGAAAGTTGGTCCAATAGTGCGAGTTCTTCGGCTGGTGTCATAGGCCTTGAATCCTAACCGCTGCAGCGCCTGAGTCGCGCTGGCGGATCAAAGGGTTTAGCGCATAACGCACAGCGTCGATTCCGTGATTCCAAGCGTCCACGACATCGGGCATGATGTCGCCCGTTAGCCGATCCACGCGGTAGCTGTACAGACTGGTCTCCTTGATCAGATGCTTGCATCGAGGATGAATCACGATCTCGGCGTAACTGCGCAAGTGCGCAATGCCGTCGTTGACACTGCCAGGCCACTTGGCCACTGGCACCACCCTGGGCAGCCCGTGCCGTTGCAGGTAGCTGATGGACTCAGGGCGGGCGCTGTCGGCTCTCATCGTGTGCTGCTGCACCCCTGGTATCGACTGGGCCAGAAAATCGGTTGTAGCGTCGATTTCGAGGTTTTTGGACTGGGCTTCGTGGTCAACCCAGATTCGCGAGTCTTTGATCCAGCAGCGCACCGCGGCGGTCGGGTCTTGCGCAAAGCCAAAGTCCAGGCCGTAGTAGGGTCCATCCCAGGCAGGCCCGCCGGCTTCAAAATCGCGCACAGCGACCTTGCCGGCCAGCACCTGGGCATCGCTTTTGGTCAGGTAGGCGCCGTCCCAGACGTGGGCGTAGGTGCCTGGATCCATCATGGCCTCCTGGCGGCGGCGCAGCTCGTCCAGCTCGGGGGGAAAAAACGGATTGTCCTGCCAGTTGATCTCGACAATCTTTGACCGGTCTGGCGGCCGCTTTCTAAACCGCGTGTCTACCGGGCTGTTGTCCAGGCGCGGGTTCCAGAGCACCCACATCTCGGCCTTGGGCTGGCGAAAAACGGTCGGCTCGAGATCCAGCCAGGCCGACTCTGGCACGTCCTCTGCCTCTTCGACGATGGTCAGGTCGATCTTGGCCGTGGACTTCACCGCCGTAATGTTGTTGCGCAGGCCGCGGAACAGAAACTCCGTGCCGTTGCGCCCGCGCAGGTAGTCCACGCCGACGTCGTAATGCGCCGCCAGCCACGGGTAGGCCGCGATGGCCGACTTCAGCTCGGCATGGAATGATTCCTTGATGCTGACCTGCAGCTCGCGCGTGCACAGCACCCGCAGCGGCTCTATGAAGCCCCAGATGGCCGCCATGAGCGCCATGCTGAAGCTCTTGCCGCTGCCGCGACCGCCGTACACGCCGCGGTAAAGGTATGCCCCCCTGGGTTCTTTGAAGACCCCGAGGATTTTCGGCGGCAGCTCGACGCGGGCCGTGGTCATTCAGATTTTGCGATGAGCTCAATCTTGGTGACAGCCTTAATGGGTTCACCATCAACGCCGCTGATTTCGTGGTGCTGCACTTCCTTCCAGCGCATCTGGGTCTTCGACCACCAAATGGCGGCTGTGGTGTCGCCAGCCATGACCTTCTGGAACAGGGTCTTTCCGACCTGGCCGTTGGCCTTGGCCTTGCCCGAGATCAGTTCTTGCGCGAAGTGCTTGCGCAGAGTGTCTATGTCGATGCCATCGCGCACCAGCACTGCGATCTGCTCAAAAGGCAGGCCGTAGCCTGACAGCGCCTCGACCTGCTTGCGCTCGGCGTCGGTGGGCTGAAACGGCTTGCGGCCTGCGCCTTCTCGAGCGCCGCCGCTGTTGGCTCTTGGGCCACCGTGCTTTTTTAGGGTAGATTTTTCAGCATCGCTTGCCATGTCTTAACCTTCATTCAATGATGGAGCGGGTGGATCGGTGTCGCGCCGTCGCTGTTCTGGCTGGTCGCCAGTCATCGCCTGCTTCACCCGCTTAGGATATGGCTTGCGGATAGGTTCAATCTTTGCCCGCATCTCATTATCTAACGGCATCAAGTATCTGTGCTTGAACCCTGCCACGATTCTTTCCGCACTCGGATCGACGTTCGCTCGCAACCAAGGAATCGACTGCCCGCCTTTGCCGTATCGGCTATGCAACGTCTTGGGGTGTACGACAACGCCATTGACGCGATACCCGTGTGTCTCTGCGCCGCCGACATAGACCCAGCCGCCCGCTTGATAGATGCCGCCGTGATGCCCTTGACCAGCGTCAGCAAACGACACAACCATCTTCAAGCCGGGAGATTGCTTCTTTAGGAATCTCAGCGCCAATGCAATGATCTTGCTGACGGGCGCCGTGTGCTTTGTCAACGCGACTCGGGTCAGTTCGCATATCTCGGTTTGCTTCAGACCGTATGGAGAACCGATTTCCGGTGTCGCGCCCTGACCAAACAGAACAACGCCGATGAACTTTCCGCCTTCCCAAACGCCAATGCGAACGGCTTTGAACACTGGCACGCATTTGCTGTAGTGCCAATTTACGCACGCATAACGCGCCGCCTCGGCAGTCGCCCAATCGATCCGCAGATCAGGAATGGAATTCATGGCCGCACGCTGGGCAAGTGGTTGGAGCTTTCTGGTCTAGGTTGCTTTGTCCTTCTTCTGTCCCTGGTTCAAAGTCTGGCGGCTGCAACGCTTTTATCTCATCGCCTGAAAATCCCGTCAGCTCAACGTCAAAACCAAGGCCTTGAATATCAGCCAACTCCAGCGCAAGTAACTCGTTATCCCAACCTGCATTCATCGCCAGCTTGTTGTCCGCGATGACATAGGCCCGCTTCTGCGCGTCAGACCAATCCGCGGCGACCATCACCGGCACCTCATCCATGCCCAGCTTCCTGGCGGCCATCAGGCGCCCGTGGCCGGCGATGATGCCGCCGTCTTCATCAACGAGCACGGCGGTAGTGAAGCCCCACTCTTTGATGCTGGCTGCGATCTGAGCCACCTGGGCATCGGAGTGCGTGCGCGAGTTCTTGGCATACGGCACCAGCCTGTCGATTGGCCACTGCTCCACCTTGTCTGCGGGGTTCTGCTTTTTCATCTTTGTTCCTATGTTAGTGACCACTCACGGTGTCAGAAACTGGTCCGGCTCTTGCCGCTGGACTCTACGCGTTCTACACCTCTACGCGTAGAACGCGTGATTTTCAAAACCCCTCCATGTGCGTGCGCATGTGTGTGTGCATGTGTATTAGTATAGACATGGTGTAGAACGTGTAGAACGTGTAGAACTCCAATGCTGACAACAACTTAGAACGTGTAGAGAGTCTACGCGTTCTACTCGTCCTTGACCCAGGCCCGGAAACTGCGCCCGTTTGTCGATTTGGTGATGACCGTTCGCCAGCCGAGCACTCGCATCACCCGACCGACCCGTTTCTGTGCGATCTGGTCGTGGCGACCAATCTCAATCTTCAAACAGTCAGACAAAATCTCTGATGTTGTCGGACGATTCTGATTCCACAGCCATCCTCCGATGACAGATTCCCATGAGTCGGAATCGCGCCTGGACTCAACCTCTTCGTTTTGAAGGTCCATCGGAACGTCCCACCATGAGCCGCCATCGTTGAACAGGTGGACGGCTTCAGCAAAGAGCTGGTCTCGGTTGTCACGCAGCCAATCGTGGTTTACGTTGCCGCAGCGAACGGGCCAGAACCGGCGTGCTCCAGTTTCGTCTCTCTGCCAGTCGTCGCGGTTCGTTGTGCAGGCCAGAACCGTTTGTCTCGGATGGTTTTCTGTGTTTCTGCCGTAACTCTTTCTATATCTGTCCATCTGGCAAGAGATAATGCCTTTGATGCGCTCAACCTCTGCGCGAGTAAATGAGTGCATCTCTGCAATCTCGACCAGCATGTGGCCTTTCAGGACTTCGTAGAAGTCTTTGTGCGTCACGTTTTCATGACACTCTGTGAACCACTTGCCTCCGAGGATGCGCAGCGCGGTGGACTTGCCGGCCCCTTGCGTTCCCTCCAGAACAGGCACGGTATCAACCTTGCAGCCTGGCCGAAATACGCGGGCCACCATTGACATGACCCAGCAGCGTCCTACGGCGTCTGTGTAGGCGTTTTCTGGGGCTCCAAGGCCTTCTGACATCAAGTAGGACAGCCGGCGCACGCCGTCCCAGGCAAGCGACTTCAGCCAGTCCTTGCACTCGTTGCGGGTGTCGTGGAAGGCGGCCACCACAGCGGCGTCGTGGCACGTTTGCAGGCCGATGCGCGTCAGCCCTACGTGGCGTTGCATGTAGAGCTGCAGAAGCACGTCGTCGGCGTCTTTCCACTGGCGTGCCTCGCCCTGCCAGGTGGTCATGATCGTGTCCAGGAACTCGTCATACCAAATCTTGCCGCGCAGATTTGGATCAGACTCAATCGCCCTGACCACGTTGTCAAGGTTCATGATAGGCGTGCCGTTCGGCATCAGCACCAGCTCAAGCTGTGGCTGAGCGTCGATCTCTCCTGTCTCTGGATCGATTGACGGTGGAATGGCGACCGATGCACTTGGCCGCCACTTTGTTGCCCGCGGAACCATGAAAGCCTTGCAGTCGTCCCAGCACGAAAAGTCAGCGTCGGCTGCGTCCCACCCGTCCGGTTGGCCCGAAACGTCCAGAACCTTGACCTCGGTTGCCCGCTCATGGATGATCTGGGCCACGCGCTCCATGGCCTTTCGGCCAGGCTCATCTGCGTCCGGCCATAACAGCACCTTGCGGCCTGCCAGCGGCGTCCAGTCGGCCTTGTCTGCGGCCATGGCGCCTGCGGGCCATGTCACCACCACATACGGACCGCTGGACCGTCGTGCAGCGTCTGCGGCCTTCTCGCCTTCGACCACCAGCACCGCAGCGCCAGGCCGCTCTGCGAGTTCTTGCAGCCCGTACAGCGGCCGCGGCGATGGCCATTGGCCCATGCCCCAGCGTTCGCCGTCCCAGGTCCATGGGATGATCTGCTTGCGCTCGCCTGCTGGCTCATAGCGGGCGATGTAGCCCAAAACCTCGCCGCCTGCGTTGCGGTACGTCCACCGCGCAGATGGCTTGCCATAGCGAGTGTGCACACACGGACACTCCGCGAAGTCCGCAGGCACTGGCGTGACAACGCGCCTGGCGGGTTCTGCCGGTGGCGCTGCGTGCGCGTGACCGTTGACGCGCTTGGCCGGCTTTGACTCACCGCCGAGTTGGCGGTAAGCATCACCCATGGCCAGCTCGTAGATCGCGGCGTACAGGCTCACCAGATCGCTGCCGTGGTCACCAGTTGCGAAGTCTGACCATGCGCCTGTTGCCAAGTTGACCTTGAGGGACTGACCTGCAGCACCGCTGAGATCGCCAGCGACCCAGGAATTGCCACGCTTGCGGCCGGCTGGCAGCCAGGATGCGAGGTGAGTTTCAGCCGATGCGAGAAGTTGACGGGCCAGGCCGTCGAAGTCGAGGCCGGCCATGATCAGACATCCAGTTCATTGACGTCCTCTTGATCCCTCGCGTGGTCAGCGAGGAGCTGTTCGCGCTGCAGAATCAGCTGCGTAACGGCCACCACATCGGCACCTGTGAAATCGCGCACGCGACTTTGAAGCAGCATTTTCTTGGCCATGTCCAGCGTGTCTCCAACTTGGACAAGTGCCTCATGCCAATGCCCATCGCCGCGCATATTCTTCAGCGCAGCATCGAAGGGATGCGTATCAGTGTTCATCTTTATCACCTCACAAACAAACAGACAGGAGAGCCAGAACGTCATCTGGCTCCCGAACAGTATAGGCCCGCAGCGCGGGCCTAAGTCAAGTCTCACCAAGGCGCGTCGTCATCGATGTCGTCGAAGTTCGTCTTCGGCTTCGCCGCCGCCTGGCGCTCCTGCTGCGCCCGCTCACGGATGGCCATGGCATCGCGCTGGTCCTGGGTCATGCGGGCCGGCGCGGCAGCTGGTGCAGGGGCCGGGGCGTAGGCGGCCTGCTCGTCCTTCGGCTTCACCGACAGGCTCATGTATTTCTGTCCGGCCAGCTTGGTGCCGTCGCGGCCGGTTTTGATCCAGGCTGCCAGTTTATAAACCTGGCCATTTATACAAATGTCGCCTCTGTAATCTGGCCTTGCTGGATTTTCTCCTTTGTCGTTTTTGAAAAGAGAGCCCGACATATCTTTTGGTTCATAGTTGCTCATTTTGATTGCTCCTTCTGATAAATTTGCGATTTGATGCGAACGGCAAATGTTTCCATGTTGTGCCAACAACGGCGCTTTGGGTTGTTGCGTAGGACAGGCCGTATTTTTGTGACAAGTCTTTTATTGTTGCTCCGTTGATTCTTTCCATCCGCATGGCAATGATTTTTGTTTCATCGGCTTTTGCGCAGTGATGCTGCTCGCCTCTTGACTTTGGCAGCAGGCGTGATTTTTCTATCGCAGCAACATTGTTGGCCCTTCCTTTCTTTGCCATGTCCTGCATGTTTTCTTGGTGCGTGCCAAGAAACAAATGCTCAGGATTAATACAAAGCCTGTTGTCGCATTTGTGGCAAACACACATGCCGATTGGGATATTTCCAACATAAGCAATAAATGCAGCTCTATGAGCCCTCAAAACTTTATTTCTGTGTCCTATTGCTCCATATCCGCTTTTTGTTTTGTGACCAGTCCACTCAAAACATCCAGATTGAGCATTAAAAACGGATTTTGAAGCAAGTCGTTTTTGCAGATATACACTTTCTGTTTCCATTTCAATCCTCCGCAGAAATGTTATTTTGGCTGCGCCGCTTGGTGATGGGCCTGCGGCCCAGGTGAAACAGGTGGCAGTGTGGGCAGTGGTAAATCTGCCGGCTGCGGCCACGGCGCGAGGCGCGTTCGCCTACGCGCTGGGCCTGAAGAAACGACGCGAACGCGATTTTTCCAGTGCAAGCACTGGCGCGGTAGTCGTCATCGACGGTCATGCCAGCAACGCCTGCGCATCCTCAACCGACCGGCAAACCCCGGCCACGCCGCCTGCCTGGCGAATCGTGGCGAGGAACTCCTCCTGGCCTGGACGCATGCGGCCGGTGGCGGATTTGACCTCGATGGCCAGCGTGCGCCCGTCTTTCAGCACGCCCATGATGTCCGACATGCCCTTGGCGGTGTTCGCCCGGATATACCGCACAGACCCGTCCCGGTTTCGCTCTTGGAACGTGCCCGAGTTCTGCCGCCAGCATTGGGCGACCTTCGGATGGCGCTTCAGCAGCGCCATGACGGCCTTGAGAATCTGCGCCTCTGTGGGCTGGCCTGACGCCTTCCTAGGCCCGCGCTTGGCCGGCTCAGGCGGGATGTCCAGCAGCACGCGGGGCTTGTTGTTCATGGCCGCGTAGAGGTCCATGGTCGCTTGGTTGCGAAGCATCTTCTCGCGCAGGGTTTCGCGGCCTCGGGTCACCATCTCGCAGCCTCCACATCCTCATGCGTCTCGCGCAGATACCGCGACGGCAGACGCTTGACTGTGCCGCGCAGCACCCACTCGGGTGAGTCCGGGAAAGGCCAGTGCGGCTTGATCCGCGCTACGCGCAGGGTAGCAACCTGGACCTCCAGCACCATGGCTTCCTGGCCGTCTGACAGGAGCACGCGGTCGCCTTGCTTCACGGCTTGCGCCCCTTCAGCTTGCGGCACGCGGCCACCAGGCGCTCGACTGATGCCGTTTGCGCGTCTACCTGCCGCAGTAGGCCTGCGATTGATCTAAGTCCGACCACAGGTTTTGGCTTGTTGCGCTTACCTCGACGCATCAGTCCCATTGCAGCAGCATGCGCGTTGTTCTGCTGCTTGGTCACCCACTCAAGATTCCCGGCCCTGTTGTTCGTCTTGATGCCGTCTTTGTGATTGACATCGTTGCATCTATCCGGCCTGAAGCAGAAGGCAGATGCAACCAGTCGATGAATTGATGTAGTTGTTGACTTTGAGTCTTTGCAAAGACTGACCGTTGGATAGCCGTAGTTGCTCAGCCTGTTGTTGCTCAAGTGATGCGACCCACTTGCAACCAGCTTACGAACCTCTCCACAGTCAGACACCTCGTAAAGAGACTCATAGCCTTGGACTGGTCGCCATTGAGCAATGCATACATCTTGTTGTATGTGCGGCATGTGCATTACTCCGTAACAGTGAACCACTCTGGCCTGATCTGCATCAGTTGCCACATGCGAGCCGGCGGTGGCGTCTCGCCCCACTTGTGCACGGCCACGCGGCTGATGCCCAGCAAGCGGGCCAGTGCAGTGATGGAGCCTGCCCGCGTGATCGCGTCGGCTGTGCTGATGGCCGGCATGGGGCCGGCATGGCGTTTTTGTTTCATGCCCACACTGTAACCGATCTAGAGTCAAACTGTAAACCCTAGTTTTCAGTCGGGAATGCGTTGCAGGTGTTAACTTTGGTTTATGATTCTTCCATCGCAACACGCAACCGGAGACGCAAGATGAACAAGCAAAACATGATTGAACGCGGTGAAGCACACGGCAAGGCTGGCAAGGCAAACACACCGAGCGAGCTGCAAAGACTTGACGCCGAGCTGTTCGCAATCACTCGGCAAATGGACAGGCTTGCTGGAGCCAAGTTCTACAACGAAATGCGTGGCGCTTTCAATGCCGGCTGGCAGCGCGGTTACCTGATCGCTCAAGGAATGGCTTGATCGGAGGCCACCATGCACTATCAACCCCTCCGCCCAATTGATTACATCTTCGCTGCCGCCTTCGGCATCACCCTCGGCTGCCTGATCGCGGCCTTCATCTGAACCACAGGAGCCATACCACATGCAAAACCTCACCACCTACGGCCCTGGCGACGGCGCCACCTGGGGGCCGTGCACCGACGCGCGCGACCCGCGCTGGGATGGCGACCGCGAGCCCAGCGACAGCCACCGCGCTGATGCGGCCGACGAGCTGCTGGCCGACGCCTGGGCTACCAGCGACTGGCTGATCCACAACATCACGCAGCCCGAGGGCAGCACCACCGACGTCCGCGGCTTCGAAGACCTCGACATGAGCGAGGCCACCACCGACCAGCTCTGGACGCTGATGCTCACCGGCTCCGACGCGCAGTGCCTGCACGCCAGGATGGAACTCAAGGATCGCATCCTGCGCGACGAACGAACCTGGATTGATGACCGCGCCATGGAACTCATGGCCGACAGCATGAACGATGACCCCTATCACGATGACCCGCACCATTGGTACTGAAAGGACCACCATGACCACCACATTCAAAGCCCACCGATCCACCACCACGGCGGAATTCGGACACACCGTTTTCATCATGAGCAGCGGCGCCGGAAAGCTCGACGTCAGCATCTGGCTCACCGACGAGGAAGCCCTGCAGTTGGCCTCCGAGCTCCGCGCTGCTGTGGCCAAGGCTCCCGAGTCCGTCATCACCCCGGAGGCAGCATGACCACAGACACCGCCGCGCTTGAGCAGCGCACCGACGAATGGCTGCAGGCCCGCGCCGGCAAAGTGACGGCCAGCGGGTTCAAGCACGTACTGGCCAAGACACAGAAGGGCCTTCCCACCGCCGCCCGCACAACGTACCTGTGGCAACAGGTGATTGAGCGCCTGACCGGCCAGCCTGCGCCCGTGGCCCGCACGATGGCAATGCAGTGGGGCACAGATCAGGAACCCGCAGCGCTGCAGGCTTACGTCGAGGCCCATGTCCTGCACGTTGAGACGGTAGGCTTTGTCCACCACCCGACGCTGGCCGCAGGTTGCAGCCCGG
>Ga0105096_10000642_pt1 | contig 12890 bp, 7 predicted proteins | sample PPLLak3cmMay2015_FD_87036 | JGI IMG/M metagenome (GOLD analysis project Ga0105096, IMG submission 87036) | Freshwater sediment microbial communities from Prairie Pothole Lake near Jamestown, North Dakota, USA - PPLs Lake P7 Core (1) Depth... | ecosystem: Environmental > Aquatic > Freshwater >... | reverse complement strand
CTCTTGTTCATCGTCGGCGTCGGCATGTGGCTGTCGCAGCACATCAAGGAAGCTTCCGATGCCTGAGAGCACGGTCGACACGTTGCGGGAGCGCCTGCAGGCGCTCGAACCCGAGCGGCTGGAGATAGCCGACAACAGCGCCCTTCATGCAGGCCATGAAGGCGCCAGATCGGACGGCGGCCACTTTCGGCTGATCCTGGTCAGTAGCCGCTTCCGCGGGCTTTCCCCTCTGGCGCGCCATCGCCTTGTGTATCATGCGGCCGGCCCAATGATGCAGCGCGAGATCCACGCGCTGACGATGATCCTCAGGACGCCGGAAGAAGCAGGCGTCGCTCCACCCTCCCTTTAGGACTTTGAAGAATGTTGCGAGTTATCGCCTTTTCGGCACTACTGGCGGCCAGCACCGCGGTGCTGGCGCAGAACATGGCCACCGTCAACGGCAAACCGATACCCAAGGCCCGCGAAGAGGCCTGGCTCGACGCGATGAAGAAGCAGGGCCAGCAGGACTCGCCGCAGTTGCGCGAGCGCGTCAAGGAGATGCTGATCGAGCGCGAGATCCTGCTGCAGGAAGTGCAGAAGCGCGGCCTGGCCGACAAACCCGACGTCAAGTTCCAGCTCGAAGTGCAGCGCCAGAACGCGCTGATCCAGTCGCTGATGCGCGACGAGATCGCCAAGCATCCGATCACCGATGCCGACATCAAGGCCGCGTACGAAGAACAGAAGAAGCAGGTCGGCGGCCGCGAGTACAAGGTGCGGCACATCCTGGTGGAGACCGAGGCCGAAGCGAAGGACATCACGGCGCAGGTCAAGAAGGGAGCCAAGTTCGAGGAGCTGGCCAAGAAGTCGAAGGATCCGGGCAGCGCGCAGCGCGGCGGCGAGCTTGACTGGGCCGGCCCGGGCAGCTATGTCAAGCCGTTCTCCGATGCGATGGTCAAGCTCGAAAAGGGCCAGATGACCGAGGCGCCGGTGCCGTCGCAGTTCGGCTGGCACGTGATCCGCGTCGACGACGTCCGCGAGGCGCAGTTCCCGCCGCTCGACCAGGTGACGCCGCAGATCCGCGAGGCGCTGCAGCAGCAGAAGCTCGCGGCCTTTGCCGAGCAACTGAAGAAGCAGGCCAAGATCCAGTAGCCGGCGAGCAGGCCGCTGCAAATGTAGGGGCGCCGCGGCGCCCCTTCTCTTTTACCGACTGCTGCCGTTCCGGCGGAACTGCTGCACTTTCGTCGATCCCGGCGGGCCGGCACAGGTCATGTGTGTCAGGCTGAAGAATCGCGGGTTGCCGGAGCTGTCGATCACGCCGTCAATCTGAAGCAGGAACAGGAAAGCTCGGTCGACCTGTGCCTGGCGAGCATTCACCGAGCGCCCTCCTGCACCGTGCCGGAAACGAATCGCGTTGAGCCGGCGAGCCTTCCCAGTCGCGCAGACTGCCCTTGCGCGGCTGTGCTAGGGCAGACAACCCTCGGCGATGATCTGCAGCACCCTGGCCTGGAACTCGGGGCTCTGCACGAACTGCTGGCGCACCGCTTCGCGCGTCAGCACGCCGCTTTCGATCGCGTTGATCCAGAACTGAACGCCCGGCCCGTCGCCGCCGCGGCGGAGGATGGCGTTGTAGAGGTCGCCGACGTACTGCGTGTTGCTGCGATTGCGGCCGGCATACTCGGCGCCGCGGGCGAACTCGCCGGAGACCGCCTCGGCCTCTGCGGTCACCGCCGCCGGCCCGGTGCACTGCGCGGTGCGAAACCGCTGCACCCAGAAGTTGAAGCCGCCGCCGTCGGGCAGGCGCGCCAGCAGGCCGCGGTAGAAGTCCATCACTGCATCGAGTTCCCGCCGCACGGAGGTATTGCCGAAGATCGAGGCGGTGAAGGCGCGGAACTCGTCGGAGAACATGAACGCCACCAGCACCACCTCCTGCGTCAGCCCGGCAGCGAACTGGTTCATCCAGAAGGCATGCCCCGCCGCGTCCGGTTCGCGGTTCAGGAAGGTGCGATACAGATCGTCGACGAACTGGGCATTGGTCCGGCCGAAAGCCGTGTACTCGACGCTGGTGAAGAAGCTCATCGCCAGCGCATACCAGACCTCGTTCAGGTTGGCGCCGAGCGCCTGCACCCGAGCAGCCTCCGAGTTCCAGTACAGCTTGCCGTCGGGCTCCGGATAGCGGTTCAGGATCGCGCCGTAATAGTGCACCACCAGCGACCGTTCGCCGATGCCGGAGAGCGGCACGACCAGGCTGCCAGCGCTGGAGGCGATCGTCAACGTGCCGTCGAACGGCCCTTCGCCGGGTGGTGTGAACGCAAGCTGGACCTCGCAGCTGTGGCCAACCTTGAGCAACCCGGGAAGCATTCCGCAGTTGTCCCCGAACACGGAAAAGGGAGCCGTGGCGACGAAACCAGCGATCGTCAGCGGCGCGCCGGTGACATTGGTGATCGTTACCGTCCGCCGCAGCGAGCGCGTGAGCATCGACTGGCCGCCGAAGGCGACCGCGTCGGGATCGGTCAGGTCCTGAGACGCGAACGCCTTGACGGTGCTGCCCGAGAACAGCGGTGCAAAGGTCACCGGATCGACGACCTCGAAGGCCTGCGCCCCTGGCGTGCCCGCGCCGAGATAGTTGAAGCTGACCGAAAAGCCCGAGGCGTTGGCGCCCTGGGCGATGCCGCTGCCCAGCGTCAGGCCGTCGTAGAAGCCGTCGTCGGGGATTTGTGCATCCGGCTGGATGATCAGGATGTCCCAGCCCGGCACGGATCCGCCGGTCAGGTTCGAGTAAAGGTTGGGCGAAAAGTAGATCGTGAATTCCTCGATCGGCCCGGCGAGCGTGTCGTTCTCGATCGAATAGTCGTAGCGCCACGACGAGCCGCTCAGGGGCGTGACCGTGTAGCTGACGGTGACGGCCTGGGCCAGGGACGCAGCGACCACGGCCAACGCAACCAGCAACGACTGAACTGCCTTGCGCATCCGAGCCCTCCTTTGTCTCATTCTCATCGACGAGCCACCGCTTCAGAGGAGGCTACGGCACGCGTTTTACGGACCGCGGCTGCCGAGGGCAAGGCCGCGAAAGCGGCCGGTCTTCGCGGCCATCGCTGCTTCAGGCTAGCCGCGGCGCCGGCAGTTCAGCCGAGCCAGCACCTTGCGTTACGGAACATCCGCATCCAGGGCGAATCCTCGTCCAGCCCCGGCGGCTGCCAGGACAACTGCACCGTGCGGCGAACCCGTTCCGGATGCGGCATCAGGACGGTGAAGCGGCCGTCGGCCGTGGTCAGTCCGGTGATGCCGTCGGGCGAACCGTTGGGGTTGTAGGGGTAGCGTTCCGTCGCCCGGCCTACCGGATCGACGTAGCGCACGGCGACCAGCCCCTGCTGCTCTGCCAATCTGCGGTGTTCCGGCAGCACGAAGGCGGCGAAACCTTCGCCATGAGCATTGGCGATCGGCATCCGGCTGCCGGCCATGCCGGCGAAGAACAGCGACGGCGATGTGCCTACCTCCACTTGCACCAGCCGCCCCTCGAACTGTTCCGAACGGTTGCGGGTGAAGCGTGGCCAGCACTGGGCGCCGGGGATCATCATCGACAACTGGCTCATCATCTGGCAGCCGTTGCATACGCCCAGGGCAAACGAATCGCCACGCAGGAAGAACGCGGCGAACTCTTCCGCCAGCTTCGGGTTGTGCAGGATCGTCTTGGCCCAGCCGCCGCCGCCGCCGAGCACGTCGCCGTAGGAGAAACCGCCGCAGGCGGCGAAGCCCTTGAAGTTGGACAGCGCAACGCGGCCGGCCAGCAGATCGGTCATGTGCACGTCGACCGGGGTGAAGCCGGCGCGGTAGAAGGCCGCGGCCATCTCGTAGTGGCTGTTGACCCCCTGCTCGCGCAGGATGGCGATGCGCGGACGAGCGCCTGTCGCGATCAACGGTGCCGCTATGTCCTCGGACGGATCGAAGTTCAGCGTCATCGTCATGCCGCAATCTTCGGGGTCGATGGAGCGGGCGAACTCGGCGTCGGCGCAGTCCGGGTTGTCGCGCAGCCTGGCGATGCGCCAGGAAACCTCGCTCCAGTTCTGCTGCAGTTCGGCGCGCGGCATCTCGAACACGCACTTGGCGTCGCGCCAGACCTCGATCGTGTCGCGTGCCTGGCTGCCCGTCTGCACCCGGGCGACAATGTGGCTCGAGGCGCCGAGTCCTTCGGCGCGCAGCACGTCCATCGCCGCGCTGCGCTCGGTCGGCGGCAACTGGATCACGAGGCCGAGCTCCTCGTTCAGCAGCGCCCGCAGCGTCAGCTCGTCGCGGCGGACACTGACCTGCTCGGGGCGGATCTTGAAGTCGCCCCAGTCGCTGGCCACCGGGTCCATCGCCAGCACATCGATGTTTAGTTGTACGCCGCAGTGGCCGGCAAACGCCATCTCGCAGGCCGCGGCGAACAGACCGCCGTCGGAGCGGTCGTGATAGGCGAGCGCCAGGCCCTCCTTCGCAAGCCGCCGCAGGGCGCGGATCGCCGCCGCGAGTTGCTCCGGAAGTTCGATGTCCGGCGCCTCGTTGCCGATCTGCTGCGTCACCTGCGCGAAGATCGATGCGCCCAGCCGTTGCCGTCCGCCGCCGAGGTCGACGAGGATCAGCACCGTGTCGCCGCAATCGGTGCGCAACTGCGGCGTCAGGCTCAGGCGAACGTCGCCGACTGCCGCCGCCGCCGATGCGATCAGCGATACCGGCGATGCAACTCGCTTGTCCTCGTCGCCGTCGCGCCAGGCGGTGCGCATCGACAGGGAATCCTTGCCGACCGGGATGCTGATGCCGAGCGCCTGGCAGAAACTGCTGGCAGCGGCGACGGCGTCATACAGCTTCGCGTCCTCGCCCGGCAGGCCGCAGGCGGCCATCCAGTTGGCCGAGAGCTTCACCTGCGACAGTTCGATGTCGGCAGCGGCGAGGTTGGTCAGCGCCTCGCCGATCGCCAGCCTTGAGGCGGCCGCGGCGTCGATGATCGCCACCGGCGTGCGCTCGCCCATCGCCATCGCTTCGCCGCCGTAGCCCTGAAAATCGGCCAGCGTGACGGCGCAGTCGGCCACCGGCACCTGCCAGGGGCCGACCATCGGGTCGCGGCAATTCAGGCCGCCGACGCTGCGGTCGCCGATCGTGATCAGGAAACTCTTGCTGGCCACGGTCGGATGGCGCAGCACGTCGAGCAGCACCATGCGCAGGTCGTGGCCGGCGGTGTCGATCGGCGGCAGCGCGACGGGCAGGCGGGTGACGTCGCGGTGCATCTTCGGTGGCTTGCCGAGCAGCACCTCCACCGGCATGTCGACGGCCGCTTCGGCACCGTCGGCCGCAACGACGAGTTGCCGATCGTCGCTGATCCGCCCAACCACGGCATACGGCGCGCGTTCGCGGCGGCAGATCCAGTCGAAAACCGCCAGCCCTCCCGGCGCGACGGCGAGGGCATAGCGCTCCTGCGACTCGTTGCACCAGATCTCGAGCGGGCTCATGCCGCTCTCCTCCACCGGCACCCTGGGCAGTTCGAAGCGGGCGCCGCGGCGAGCGGAATCGGCCAGTTCCGGCATCGCGTTCGACAACCCGCCGGCGCCGACGTCGTGGATCGACAGGATCGGGTTGCCGTCGCCCAGCATCCAGCAGCGATCGATCACCTCCTGCGCCCGCCGCTGCATCTCGGCGTTGCCGCGCTGCACGGAATCGAAGTCGAGCTGCTCGGCGTTGCTGCCGCCGCCCATGCTTGAGGCGGCGCCGCCGCCGAGGCCGATGCGCATGCCCGGTCCGCCGAGCTGAACCAGCAGCGTGCCCGGCGGCAGGTCGAGCTTGTGCGTCTGCGAGGCCAGAATGGCACCGATCCCGCCGGCGATCATGATCGGCTTGTGGTAGCCGTAGCGCAGGCCGCCGACGTTGGCTTCAAAGCTGCGGAAGTAGCCGACGAGGCTGGGCCGGCCGAACTCGTTGTTGAACGAAGCGGCGCCGATCGGCCCATCGATCATGATCGCCAGCGCGTCGCTGATCCGCGATGGATAGCCATAGTCGCGATCACTCGTCGCGCCGCCTGCGGTGTCGCTGTCGTTCTCCCAGCGCATGCGGAAGTCCGGCAGCCGCAGCGCCGACACCGAAAAGCCGGTGAGCCCCGCTTTCGGCTTGGCGCCGCGGCCAGTGGCGCCTTCGTCGCGGATCTCGCCGCCGGCGCCGGTGGCGGCGCCGGGAAAGGGCGAGATCGCCGTCGGATGGTTGTGGGTCTCGACCTTGAAGACGAGATGCGTCGGTTCCTCGCGCACGGCGAACTCGGTGCCGATGACGCCCTCGCCGCGGGGATATAGGCGCCGCGCGACCCCGCCAGCGAGCACCGCGGCGTTGTCCGAGTAAGCGACCACCGTGGCCTGCGGCGCTGCCTCGTGCGTGGCGCGGATCATGCCGAACAGGCTTGCCTCCTGCGGCTCCCCGTCGATGGTCCAGCGGGCGTTGAAGATCTTGTGCCGGCAGTGCTCGGAATTGGCCTGCGCGAACATCATCAGCTCGACATCGGTCGGGTCGCGTTGCATGGCGCGGTAGGCGTCGAGCAGGTAGTCGATCTCATCGTCCGACAGCGCCAGGCCCATGTCGGAGTTGGCGCGGGCCAGGGCCGTGCGGCCTTCGGCCCCAACGGCGATGCGTGCCATCGGCCTGCCGGGCAGTTCGCGGAAGAGTTGAGCCACCGGCGCGTCGACATCGAGCACGGTTTCGGTCATACGGTCGTGCAGCAGCGCCGCGATCTTCGGCGCCGCCTCGTCGCCCAGGCTGCGGCTGCCGAACAGTCCTCCCTTCAGCGCCAGGCCGTAGCGGGTGCCGCGCTCGATGCGCAGCACGCGTTCCAGGCCGCAGTTGTGTGCGATGTCGGTGGCCTTGCTGGCCCAGGGCGAGATCGTGCCCAGGCGCGGCACGACCAGCCATTGCGCGGCGACCCGGCCGTCGACGGCGGCAGCAGGCTCGCCGTAGTCGAGCAGTGCCTCGAGCCGCGCCTGTTCGTTATCGTCGAGGCGGCCGCGCAGGTGGACGAAGTGAACGTGCCGCGCCTGGATCTGCGCCGCGGCCGGCTCGACGGCGCGGATGCGCGCCAGCAGGCCGCCGGCACGAAACGCGGACAGCGCGCCCGGACCGTCGAGCGCGAGGAATGAGTCGTCGGGGGACATGCGGGAACGTGAATCGCTCCCGATGAAGGAGACTGCGGCGGGAGCGCTGCGAAGTATAGCGATGCGCTTCGCACCGACCCGGCCGCGCTAGTCGTCCGCCGGCCCGAAGCCGCCACCGCCCGGCGTCTCGATCACGAACACGTCGCCCGGCCCGACCTCGACGCTGCCGATGTGCGTCAATTGTTCGATACGGCCGTCGGCGCGCTCGACGAAGTTGTGGCCCGCTTGCCCCGGCTCGCCGCCGGCCAGCCCGAACGGCGCTATGGCGCGGTTGTTCGACAGGATCGACGCCGTCATCGGCTCGAGGAAGCGCACGCGGCGCGTGCCGCCGCTGCCGCCATGCCAGCGGCCGTGGCCGCCGGAGCCGTGGCGGATGGCGTAGCTGTCGAGCCGCACCGGGAAGCGGAACTCGAGCACTTCGGGGTCGGTCAGCCGCGAGTTGGTCATGTGCGTCTGCACGACGTCGGTGCCGTCGAAGCCGTCCGAAGAGGCGTTGCCGGCGGCCAGGTCGCGGATACCGGCGCCGGAGCCGCCGGAGATCGTCTCGTAGTACTGGTGCCGGGCATTGCCGAAGGTGAAGTTGTTCATCGTCCCCTGGCTGGAGGCCATCACGCCGAGGGCACCGAAGAGCGCGTTGGTGATGCAGCTCGAGGTCTCGACATTGCCGGCCACCACCGCGCCCGGGTAGCGTGGATTCAGCATCGAACCCTCGGGAATCACGATGTCGAGAGGCTTCAGGCAGCCTGCGTTCAGCGGGATCTCGTCGTCGACCAGGGTGCGGAACACGTACAGCACTGCCGCGACGCAGACCGCCGAGGGCGCATTGAAGTTGTTTGGCAGCTGCTCCGAGGTGCCGGTGAAGTCGATGGTCGCCGAGCGCGCGACGCGGTCGACGGTGATCTTGACGCGGATCATGGCGCCGTTGTCGAGCCGGTACTCGAAGCTGCCGTCGCGCAGCGCCGTGATCACGCGCCGCACGGATTCCTCGGCGTTGTCCTGCACGTGGCGCATGTAGGCCAGCACGACTTCCAGGCCGAAGTGCTCGACCATGCGCAGCAGTTCCTCACGCCCCTTTTCGTTGGCGGCGATCTGCGCCTTGAGATCAGCGAGGTTCTGCTGCGGGTTGCGCGCCGGATGCATGCCTCCGGTGAGGATTGCCAGGCATTCGGCCTCGCGCAACCTGCCGGGGCGGCCAGCACCCTGCCCCGCGACGAGCTGGAAGTTGGTGAAAAGCACGCCTTCCTCGTCGAGCGAGGTGGAAAACGGCGGCATCGAGCCTGGCGTGATGCCGCCGATGTCGGCATGGTGGCCGCGCGAGCCGACGTAGAAGAGGATTTCGCGGCCGTTGCGGTCGAAGATGGGGGTGATCACCGTCACGTCAGGCAGGTGCGTGCCGCCGTGGTACGGGTCGTTGATGACATAGGCATCGCCGGGGATCACTTTCCCGGCGTTCTCGCGCATCACGGTCTTGATCGACTCGCTCATCGAGCCGAGGTGCACCGGCATGTGCGGCGCGTTGGCGATCAGGTTGCCGTCCCGGTCGAAAAGCGCGCAGGAGAAATCGAGCCGCTCCTTGATGTTGACCGAGTAGGCGGTGTTCTGCAGCCGCATGCCCATCTGCTCGGCGATCGACATGAAAAGGTTGTTGAAGATCTCCAGCAGCACCGGATCGACGGCGGTGCCGATGGCAGTGCCGCTCTTCCTCGGCGCAATGCGCGCCAGCACCAGGTGGTCCAGCAGCGTGATCTCGGCCCGCCAGCCGGGCTCGACCAGCGTCGTTGCGTTGCGCTCGGCGATGATCGCCGGCCCGTCGATGGCATCGCCCGGCCGCGTGTCCTCGCGGACGAAAAGCGGCGTTTCGAGCCACTCGCCGTCGAAGTAGGCCCGCACCTGCCGCGCCGGCTGCAGCGGGCCGGTACGGCGCGGCGGTGTAACGGGCGACTCGTCGACTCCGTCGCCGGCACCGATGGCCTCGACGCTGACCGCCTCGATGATCAGCCGCCGATCCGGCATCAGGAACGAGAAGCGGCTGCGATAGCCCGCTTCGAACGCGGCACGCATCGACGCATCGTCGCCGAACGGCACTGCCAGCGAGGTATCGGTGCCTTCGTACTTCAGGTGAGCACGCTCGACGCGCCTGGTGCGGGCATCGACCACGCCCTGCCGCGCCAGTTCAACGGTGGCTTCGTCGCCGAGCCGCGCGATGGTGGCGCCGACCTGTGGCAAAGCCTCCTCCGACAGCGGCAGCTCGACTGTCGTCTCGCGCATCGCGGTCTGGTCCGCGAGCCCCATGCCGTAGGCCGACAGCACGCCTGCAAGCGGGTGGGCAAGGATGCGCGTCATCGCCAATTGGTCCGCCACCGCACAGGCGTGCTGGCCGCCGGCGCCACCAAAGACCGTCAGCGTGTACTTCGTCACGTCGTGGCCGCGCTGAACCGAGATCTTCTTGATCGCCTCGGCCATGTTGCGCACGGCGATGTCGAGGAAACCGGCGGCGACCTCCTCCGGCGACTTGCGCGTGCCGGTGGCAGCGGTGACATCACCCGCCAGTGCGGCAAACTTCTCGGCGACGGCCTCGCGGTCGAGCGGCTGGTCGGCCTGCGGCCCGAACACCCGCGGGAAGAACTCCGGCTGGATGCGGCCGAGCATCACGTTGGCGTCGGTCACCGCAAGCGGCCCGCCGCGGCGGTAGCAGGCCGGGCCGGGGTTGGCGCCGGCCGAGTCCGGCCCGACCCGCAGCCGGGCGCCGTCGAAATGCAGGATCGAGCCGCCGCCCGCGGCGACGGTGTGGATGCTCATCATCGGCGCCCGCATGCGCACGCCGGCCACCAGAGTGTCAAACTCGCGCTCGTATTCGCTGGCGTAGTGAGAAACGTCGGTCGAGGTGCCGCCCATGTCGAAGCCGATCACGCGGTCGAAGCCGGCCATGCGGCTGGTGCGCACCATGCCGACGATGCCCCCGGCCGGCCCGGACAGGATCGCGTCCTTGCCCTGGAAGCGGTGCGCGTCGGTGAGCCCGCCGCTGGACTGCATGAACAGCAGCCGCGTGTCGGGCAGTTCGGCGGCAACCTGGGCGACGTAGCGGCGCAGGATCGGCGACAGGTAGGCATCGACCACCGTGGTGTCGCCGCGCGCCACCAGCTTCATCAGCGGGCTGGCCCGGTGCGACACCGAGACCTGGGTAAAGCCGGCGGCGCGGGCGAGTTCGGCGGCCCTTGCCTCGTGCTGCGTGTAGCGGTAGCCGTGCATCAGCACGACAGCGCATGCACGCCAGCCGGACGCAAAGGCTTCGCGCAGCGCTGCGTCGAGCGCGGCTTCATCGAGCGGCGTGATGACGCGGCCGTCGGCGCCGATGCGTTCGTCGGCCTCGATCACCCGCGAATACAGCAGCTCCGGCAGCACGATGTGCCGGTCGAACAGCCGCGGCCGGTTCTGGTAGCCGATCCGCAGCGCGTCGGCGAATCCGCGCGTGATCACCAGCAGCGTCGGCTCGCCCTTGCGCTCGAGCAGCGCATTGGTCGCCACCGTCGTGCCCATCTTGACCGCGTCGATCGCCTCGACCGGCAGCGGCGTGCCGGGCGCGGCGCCGAGCAGCCGGCGGATGCCGGCGATGGCCGCGTCCCCGTACTGCTCCGGGTGCTCCGACAGCAGCTTCAGGGTCGTCGTCGAGCCGTCGGGCCGGCGGGCGACGATGTCGGTGAAGGTGCCGCCGCGGTCGATCCAGAACTGCCACTTGGCGGAGGTCGAGGCGATCATGTTCATCGGCGGGTCGATTGGGGCGGCCGGCGCCAGTATGCCGTGGACTCTGAGATCGGTTCCAATGTCCGCCGAGACTCTGCGTCTCCACATCGGCAATGACGACCTCTTCGCGTCTCCGGCAGCGCCGCCTCGCCTGTGCCCTGGCCCTCGTCGTGCCGCTCGAGCTGCTCGCCGCCCGGCAGCGGCTGGCGGCCGCGGCGCCGCTGCTTCTGGTCAGCCGCGACGAAGCGCGCCGATATGCCGCACCCGCGGCCAGCCTCATCGAAAAGGCACTGCCGCGTACGCCGCCCGAGGCGCCGCCAGGCCCGCGTATCGACCTGCTGCGGCCGACGCCGGACGCGCAAGTGCGGCTGAAGTCGCCGTTTCCCATCGAGGTGCGCTTCATCGCTGTGCCCGATGCCGCCATCGATCCCTCGAGCTTCCGCGTGCTCTACGGCAACCTGCGGCTCGACGTCACCTCGCGCATCCTCGACCAAGTCCGGGTTGCAGCGACCGGCTTCAGCCTGGCCGAAGCGGCGATCCCGCCAGGCAGCCATAGGCTGCTGTTGCGGGTCGGCGACGCCCGGAGCCGCACCCGCGAGCCCGACTTGCGCTTCCAGGTCGACTAGCCGCGGCGGCGCCTCCGCCCGCCGTCGCCTCGCGGTACATTGCGCAGCTGTCTTTGGTCCTCGAACAAGGAGAAATTTCCATGAAGATCGTTCGCGCGCTCGCGGTTGCGCTGCTGGCAGGATTTGCGCTTGGCGCCTCGGCCCAGACCAAGTGGGACCTGCCGGCAGGCTATCCGGCCGGCAACCCGCACACGCAGAACCTCAATCAATTCGCGGCCGACGTCGCCAAGGCCAGCGGCGGCAAGCTCGCCATCACCGTGCATCCGGGCGGGGCGCTGTTCAAGGCCCCCGAGATCAAGCGCGCCGTGCAGACAGGCCAGGCGCAGATCGGCGAGGTGCTGATGAGCCTGCTCGACAACGAAAACCCGATCTTCGGCGTCGATTCGCTGCCCTTCGTGGCCACCGGCTTCGACGCCGCCTACAAGCTGTGGCAGGCGCAGCGGCCGGTGGTCGACAAGATCCTCGCCGCGCAGGGAATCAAGCTGCTCTATGCGGTGGCCTGGCCGCCGCAGGGCATCTATTCGAAGAAGCAACTGAACTCGACCGCCGACATGAAGGGGCTGAAGTGGCGCGCCTACAACCCGGCCACCACCCGGATCGCACAGGCGGTCGGCGCGCAGCCGCTCACCATCCAGGCGGCCGAACTGTCGCAGGCCCTGGCCACCGGCGTCGCCGACTCGTTCATGTCGTCCGGTGCCACCGGCGTGGACTCGAAGGTCTGGGAAAGCCTGAGCCATTTCGCCGCGGTCGACGCCTGGCTGCCGAAGAACATGGTGATGGTCAATCAGAAGGAGTTCGACAAGCTCGACAAGGCCACCCAGGATGCCGTGCTGGCAGCGGCCCGGGACGCCGAGGAGCGGGGCTGGAAGCGCATGCGCGACTACACGATCGAGTCGCTGAACACGCTGCGCGCCAACAAGATGACGGTCTACGAACCGAATCCCCAGTTCAAGGCCGAGCTGACCAAGATCGGCGAGCCGATGCTGGAGGACTGGCTGAAGAAGACCGGCGCCGACGGCCAGGCGATCATCAACAGCTACCGCAAGTAGCGCCTGCCGGCGCCCGCGCGGCAAGACGCGCGGGCGCCGTTGCCTCGCCACCCATCGACGTCACGGCCGCGTGCGCACCTGGCTCGATCCGCTCTACAAGGCGCTCGGGGTGCTCGGCGCCCTGTTCCTGCTGGCCACGCTGGTCATCGAAGTGGTCAACATCGCCGGGCGTCAGTTCGGTCTCTCGATGGCCGGCGTCGACGCCTACGCCGGCTACACGCTGGCCGCCGGCACCTTCCTGGCGCTGGCGGCCGCCCTGCGCCACGGCAGCCACATCCGCGTCACGCTGCTGATCCAGCGGCTGTCGGGGCGGCCCCGCTGGTGGGTCGAGGTCT
>Ga0105096_10000639_pt1 | contig 12893 bp, 12 predicted proteins | sample PPLLak3cmMay2015_FD_87036 | JGI IMG/M metagenome (GOLD analysis project Ga0105096, IMG submission 87036) | Freshwater sediment microbial communities from Prairie Pothole Lake near Jamestown, North Dakota, USA - PPLs Lake P7 Core (1) Depth... | ecosystem: Environmental > Aquatic > Freshwater >... | reverse complement strand
GTACAGCATCGATGTGTTCGCCCACGGTGGCGTATTCAACATCGAGCCGCGTCGGACTCCACAATGGCCAGCCGATGTTGCCACGATTAATCCAGGATTAGTTCAATGGAGCCCGTACAAGGAAGGTGTGCAGCTACGGCAAAACAATCCGTTTACGCAAACGGTGGAAGTAGCGATCACAAACAGTTGTTACACGATCCAGTGTATCAAGGTGGATGGTCAAGTTGTTGCCGGATCTGTCGGTGGGCAACCTTATGGCGATTATTGGACTGACGATATTACGGCTGATGGACCCGATGACTGCTACCGAAGTGTTGACATCTTCTTTGTGCACAAAACGTATAAACTGCGCAGTGAGGTTGCCTCGATCGATGCCAGCGTCGTTGACGTGAACATTCAAAAAATCATTCGCTCTCCAATAGGTTATGAGTTACTCGGATGGACTCGCGTAGATATTGACGAGTGGTATCGTATTGACGAGTATAAGTGCAGCACTGAAGTCACATGTACTCCGGTTACTGTTGTGCAAAACAATGTTGGCAGATATAGAGAAGAAGTAGGCTGGGAGGTAGCTAGCCCGTACACATCTGATGTGTTGGATCAACCAACGCAGATATTGACGTTTACAATGGATGTTGATAGGCAGGTAAGGTACAAATGGAAGGAGTCTGCATTTTTAGCAACTGAAATCGGATTCTATTCATATGCACCAATTGACGACGATATGAGTGACGGAGTAAATTGGCGATGGTACGAGATTGATGAGGATGGAGTCGTAAAAGATGAAGAAGAGTCGATTTCATACATTTATAGCGAGTTTCAGTCGTCGGCACCTAATGCCACCATCTTTGTCAAGATCCGCTTTAACAAAAAAGTCGATCCGTCAACTATCAATGGCAATGTCGTCGCCGAAGATGGAATGCGAGACGACTGGCAGAAGCTACACAAGTATGAGGACGCATATTTATCAGCTAACAACGAAGTGACGCTAAAGTTTATCTCGTCGGATGGAGTATCTATATGGTGTCTCGGTAAGCACCTGATCGAGTGGAAGGCAGGGTTGAAGAACCTCGCACAGCCAGGAATAGCGTCTGTTAATCTGAGTAATGATGGTAGTATTGAGAGTCAAGCCGCACCACCCGCCGTAGCGGTCGAGTTCGATGAGATAACCGTGCTGAGGGATGACGTGTTTGGTTGCTTCCTGTGGTGGTGCGAGTCGCCAGATCCTGAGCTAACGACATGGGCAGGCATTGGATCCAAGACTCCACGAGCACTGCTGCTTCTTCCCGCTGTCTCAGATGATATAACTAAAGGCAACTTTGAAGACATGGATGAGAATGAAACCAATCTTCTTGGTTACGACCAAGGTACTTTCACCCCATGGTCGCGCGATGGACTGATGTTTATCGAGGCAGACGCCGTAGATAGTGACGATGGGTATGCGACAACAGCGACTTTGCTGTCCAGTACTGCTTCTGCGTTAAGCGCCGCTGGAGGCACCACAGTTATCGGATGGGCTGCTACGATCGGCGGTATACTAGCAGACTTTGCTGCTGCGAAATTGCGGGATGATGCAGAACCCGATGCGATGGGAACACTCAATCCCAAAGGCACCCTCAACTACAGTACAAACCTATGGGGAGGTAAGAACTTCGACAATGAGTCTCTCACAAGACAGTGGGAGATGAAGAATTCAAACTACAGAGTCAAGTTTACGATCACTCTCACGACAAGAAACTAGATTGCTGTAGTAGGGATAGAAAAAAGCTCAAACAAATGACAGGAAGTAAAAGATGCTAGCAAGTAAAAATGTCATACTCGCCTTAATGCTATTCGCAGGCACTTCTTATATAATGGCGCAAACGTGGGCCGAAATGACTGCGCCGAAGGGGGGAGAGCAATATGCAGTAGGTGCGCCCATTAAAGTATCGTGGGACTCTAAGCAGTTCAAAGAATATTCCCAGCTGTCAATACTATTATGGAACTGCCAAATGGGTAGATGGGAAATAATTGGCTCAAACTATGATAACGATGGAGCCGCATTCATACAGATACCCGGTGCTGGCAGGTATCGCCTGAGAGTTTTAGACAGTGATGGTTGTACTGGTGTGGAAATGCTTGGCTATCTTACAATAGCGGGTGCGTCCGAAGAATACGGCTCTATTTATGGTGAGGCCTCTGTCGACCATTCATACGTTCCTGTTACCGTAGAGGCAGTAATTAGCAGGCACTCGAACATTGCGTCGTTACCCGTCGAGGTATACGGTGTTGATGGCCGACTGTTACAGAGGTTCGGAAGACTTGATCAGATGCTAGGAAAATATCACGGCTTCGTATTGTTCAGAGAAGTTGAATTGCGTTCTGAGAATTGTACTGCTCTTCATGTGCTGCAACTAAACTGAAAACCAGCATAATAAAATGTGTATCTGGGTGATGGCACGTGTGTCATCACCTGGATCAAATCGACCTATTGATCTTTTATACAGTCTTAGGTACGGCATGTCGCGTCGTATACTTCAATATGTCATTCTATTATACGCAATTGTATTGTGTGCGCATAGCCCATCGGCGTTGCATGCACAACCGGTGCTTAGTGTAGAGATTACTAAGGGTTCCGGTAAAGTGATGCTCTCGCCGGACAGAACGAGGGCAGTGGTGAGCGATGAGTACAGTCAGAGGGGGATTCTGATTCGCATGGTGTCTGACTGGAGCGTAGTCGCTCGACTAGGAGGTGGTGATCCTATGGTTGGGTTGCGGAGCATGACGTGTTATGGGTTTCTCAGTGCAGACATTGTGATCGTTGACGGTAGTGAGGTCAATTCACTCGAGTTGATCTCCGTTAGCCAAGATGCCGTTATTGACACGATCCTTGATGCAGAGTATGAAGCATGTTTGTCGGAATCGACGCTATTGTTCAAAAGGCGCTCTGGTGATACGAATGATTACTACGCCTATGATACCCAGAGAAAGAGAGAGGAGCATCTGTTTTCCAGTCCTAGGACGACAAGGCTTTTTACGAATCAGATGTCGCCGTTCATTGTCAGTTGGCTTCCTGATTCCAAGCCGGCAATTCATCGCAAATCAGACGGAGTGGTTGTCGGGACCGTCGATTGCAGCCTGAATGCTCACTATAGCAACCCCGTTTCTTTTAGCTCGTCCGGGCTGTCCGTGTACGCATTGCACGACCAGCGCAACATTGCTCGCTATGACCTGCCCGAGGGATCGGCCAAGGAGTTCTTCCCAGTGTCTATAGGTGACGGAGACGAGGTTGCCACCTATGCATCCATCGGGGCTGCATCGATAGCATGTCTCGTGTATGGGCAGAGTGGCGAAAGCGAGGGCGTAATCTTACGATCAAGCGGAGGTGAAATACAAAGGCTCGCCCAGCGCTACGGCGATACGTATGAGTCGTTCACCTGGCTGAGTGAGTCGATATTCAGCCTGTTGACAACGAGAATTATCGCTTCGTACGAACTTGGTGTAGAGAACTACCGCAGGATCCTAGCTGTCAGAAGGTTCGATCCAATAGCATATCCTCTATGCGATGCTGCGAAGTGCCTGATCGACTCCGACGCTGACAACCCGATACTGTTGGACGCAGACCTGTCTTTAGAAACCTATATCACTAGGCCTCCACCATATGAGAGGCTTCCGCTTGTAGTGCTTGGTGTGTTAAGGGGGTCTGACTCAGTCCTGGTTGGTGGGATCGGCCCGTTTCAGATGGTTGACTTCTGTGTGGATCCGTTTTCCGAGTCCTCGCTGCCAGACACTGTCGATCCGATGAATGTATGTTTGAGTAACGACGGAAGCTGGTTGGTCGGTCTAACGAAGGATGGTCGACACCTCTACATCGAGGACGTGTTTCATACCCCACGATTCGTCCCCTTGGATCCCGGACTCGGTGACGTGAGGGTGGTCGAGATCGCCGGGGATGCCAAGTCTGTAGTGGTTGTTGGAGCAGGCGGTGTTGCCCACATTGAGATTGTAAGTATGGAACAGACCTTCAATGCAAGCATTGAAACAACCGGCTACGATCGATGGAAGATCTATCAGCGTACGGACCATTCAGGGCAGTCCTATCTCAGAATGGTCGACCCCAGGACTATTCGTTTGTACCGCCGTTATCCATTGGATTCAGTCGACTATCATCTTTCCTCGGGTAGTGACGGTAATGAGATCCTCTACGCCAGTATGGACTCCAGCGGTAAGGTGATCTATGTAGCCGACGAAAGAGGAATGTTCCGAATGATCGCGGCATCGGACCTGACAGTGGTTGACTCACTCCGGATCGAAGGTTTTACAGCGACTAGAGGAGTGCCAGTACGGACGAGCTTTTCGTACGACCCGAGGACGAGGATCGCTACGACGATTAATGTATTTGGGGAATTAGTGGTTCAGCGATGGCCGATAAGGACCACGTCTGTAAGAAACCCCTCACCCGGTGACGACGAACCCCAGGTGACGTGGACTATGACGCAAAGTGAAGTCGTTTTGACGCTGCTGGGTGATGAGTGTGTAGAATCATTTACAATGTATAGCCTCATAGGTGAGACACTTTGGAAAGAGGAGTATCGCAATTGCCCCGCCACTATTAGCGTTCCTAAATCAGTACAACCTGGTTTCATTGCCATTGTTGTCACTACGAATGAGCGGAAGTTCGTCAAGGCGCTTGTGATCAATTAACGTCTATACCTTCAAAAGATGTTTCGACCAATGTCGCATCACTACCTTCCTCTATTTAGCGACCTCTCGTTCCAATGTTTGTCTCAAGAATTCTCATTGCGATCTCCCACAGATCCTCATAGGGCACGATTTCTGCGCTGTCCCGGTGAACTTCGTGCATCGCTGTGTGCTTGGCCATGATCGCAGCTCCTCGTCGACGAGCTTCCGAGGGATCGAAATCTGCAGTGGGGATGGCTGCGAGCATTCTCAGAAAGACACCAGTGCGGACTGTCTGAGTGTCAGAAAGATAACGGTAAGCGTACTGTCGCATCCATTCAACTTGACCGATGACTTCAGTATATCTCCTGGATCGCAACCACTGTAAGATTTTCAGAATAAACACGGCGGCACCAGCAACTGCCTTGTCCTTGTGCAGTTCTTTGATGTGCTTTTCGAGATTGACCGCATACATCCTGGGTGCTCCACAAAGTATATGAGGATCAATTATGTTCTGCTCTGCTAAAAACAGTATGTAGGCGCGGTACAGCTGCCAACGGTGAATTCTCCACTCTGGCCCACCATGTTTACGTTTGGCTTCGTACAAGAGCAGAAATTCTCTAGCCTCATTATAGTGTCTGGTTAATGTGCTTGCTAGGAAGAGTACTTGTAACAGCTGCACCCAGTTCGCGGCGCCTTCTGAAAGGCGTGGGGAGACATCTTCCCAGACTGCTAGTGCACCCTCATAGTCTTTTTCCGATAGCATTGCAGTCATTCTCGACCCCTCGAACTCAACTCGATATGAGACTGACTCCGCGTAGGGATGATTATTCAAATAGCTAACCGCATCTGATCCAACACGAAAGATTCGCTCTGAGTCACGCGTAGTACTTGCCAGCCACAATTCTGTGCGATAGCGCGACAGTATAATGAGTGACGTGGCATCTGCGCGCGATGATAATTGCTTCAATCGAGCAAGGATCCCATTCAATTGCTTGATAGAACTGGGACGGTTTCTGGTGAAGTTCTCTAGCAGGGCCCGCGCATGATCTTGCAATGACTCTGCTTCCAGTTCCAGCTCTAGTATTTTACGCAGCCGATTAATCGCGCCGTCTATCTTGCGAAGTGCACCTCGATCCCCTTTTGCTGCATCAATCTTGCGGATGTACTTCAATGCTCGTATTGAGCAGTCGGTCAGCTCGTGTTTGTTACTGAGCTCATATGCGTGAGTATACATTACTCTAGCAGACTGATGGAAGCCAGCATCTAGAAGCATTTGTGCAGTGGTTAACTCGTTTGTTACGCGAGTATGAAATCGAAACTGCGCCGCGCCGCGAAGATGCTCTGTGTTGAGTCCAGCCATGGCACGAGTCAGCAATTCACGTGCGCGCTGAACACGTCGTTGCTGCGACTTGCGCTTTACTGCTGGCACTCCAGCGGATTTCCACTTTTGTACGGCCTGTGTCCAGGTCAGTGGAATCGGGTCATCTAACAAAGCATGTAACAGAGACTGTAGTTCTTTTGAGGAGGCTGAACCCGAGTCCACCAGGTTCCTTCTCTTTAGTACTCGGGCAACGTCTTGCGCCCATTCAAGGGTTAGATCGACCATACAGCTTTCATGGCTAATGCCGCAAAACTAGCAAAAAGGCATTGTCGCTGATAGCGGTCGCGCAGTCATGTATCTCCGTCTTCAGCCCTCATAAGCTTGCTCAAGTGATGTGGCGCCTGCCACAAGGGTAGTTCTACACAAGCAAGCACTGGAGAGCTGTATGGAGTTTATCGTCGCAATCCTGTTGTGGATAGGAGCGCTTTCGCCTGGTGGTGTATACACGCAGTCTGAGTTTGACCAGGTTGTCATAGACAACCAGCCTGCAATCAACGCTGTCATCTGTGATCCAGCTATTCATGATGATGTATGGACCTATGCCGGAACGAATCCAGACGTGATCGTTGGTGAGGGAGAGTAGATGGATTTGTTATGGTATGAAATGAGTGGGCCGGATGTGCTCGTTGCGACAACAAATGGGGCCTATGTTTCAGAACACTAGTAACTGTGGCTTGGGATGGTGTGTTGCGTTGAAGTCACTAGAAGTGGGTAAGAAGGCATGCCGCTATTTACGGAACACATAAGATCATGCTCAACAGAAAACGTTGGATCCTGAGCGCCATTCGTCCGATCCGCCTTAAAAGAATCCATAACGGCATCGAGTGGTGGAGATGGACCTATTGAACTGATGATCGTATCACCCTCGACGCTCAACCTCAACATCACATTTTCAGTAGAGTAGCTCGCGAAGCATCACCGCAACTCCAAGCACGACAACGAACCAACCAAAGCCCTTCTTGAGCCGTTCTCCGTCGATGCGATGCGAGAGCAGGGTGCCGAAGAAGACGCCAAGTGTGGTGAGCGCCGTAAACGTGAGCAGGAACGGCCAGTCGTAGGTGACATTTGTCGACAGGTCGGCAAGTGAACCAGCAAGGCCGTTGGCACTGATCAGGACCAGTGAAGTGCCGACGGCTTTTTTCATGTCGAGATTGGCCCAGAGCACCAATGCCGGCGTCATCAAAAAGCCCCCTCCAACACCAAGGAAACCACTGATGATGCCGATGGCCAGGCCAAGTCCGGTGAGCCGCGCAATGTGCGGCGGTTCGCCCGTATGCGGTTTTGGTGTGGACCGAAGCATGGCCGTGCCCGCCGTCAATAACACGCCGGCAAATGCCAGCATGAGGATCATGTCGATGTCAGGGGGCAACAGCGGCATCACGAACTTGCGCACGACGGCGATGGACGTGAGCGTGGTGACGCCGAAGGCGAACACACTTCGCCAGTCGACAAGCTGTTTGCGTAGATACTGAACGGCACCTACCAGCGTCGCGATCGCGATCACGAAAAGGGCATAGCCGCTGGCAAGCGTGGGCGGGATGCCGCCTAGATAGACGAAAGCCGGGACCGCAACGATGGCGCCCCCGGCTCCGATGAGTCCAAGTGATGTGCCGATGAGGACAGCAATGACGTAGAGAACGATCGTCATGCGTGTACGAACTTCTCGAGCTGATCCTTGATGACGCTGTACGGCTGAACACCGGCCACACGCCAGACAGGTTTGCCATCATTGAAGATGATCAACGTAGGGATGCTCTGAATGCCGAACTTGGCGGCAACGTGCGGCTTGGTGTCGACGTTCACCTTCAGGACATAGGCCTTGCCGGCAAACTCTTGTGCGATCTCTTTGATGGTTGGCGCAACCATATGACACGGACCGCACCATTCGGCCCAGAAGTCGACCAGGACCGGACGGTCGCTTTGAGCGATGAACTCGTCAAAGGTCTGTGGTTGGTGGTTGGCGGTTTGTGCTTCGCTTACCATGATAGCATTCCTCCGCGGAGGTTGATGGGATGTTCAAAGCCGAGCATCTCGAGGAACATGCAGGCCTGGCCTGAGCGCGCTCCTGACCGACAATAGACGATGATCTCCTTGTCGCGATACTCTTCAAGCTCATCAATGCGTTCTTCCAGCTCACCCAGCGGGATCAACATTGAATTCGGAATGTGTTGGGCTTCATGCTCCTCCGGTTGACGCACGTCAAGGAGGATCACCTTCTCGCCGGCGTTGAGCCGAGCTTTGAGGTCGTTAGCGTTGATTTCTTTCATGTCTATACTGGTAACTGGTAACAGGGAACAGGGAACTGATAGCCGAAGTCGCTCTCCTAAAGTCGCTCTCCTAGAGTCGCCCTGCGAGGGTCGCTCTCCTAGAGTCGCTCTGCTAGAGTCGCTCTGCGATCTCCACCGGAGCGCCGGATGCGGCCCATCCGCCGAAGCCTTGTGGGAAATTCATGACGTTGGTGAGGCCTTTGCTTTGGAGGACACTGGCGGCGATACTGGACCGGTCGCCCCCTTGACAGGAGATCACGACAACCTTGTCGGTGGGGATCTCTCCGAGGTGGTCAAGGATGTAGCCCGTGTGGATGTTCCATGCGCCGGGGATGTGGCCTTCTTCGTGTTCGGTCACGCCGCGGACATCGATCACCGTGACGTTCTCATGGTTGTAGCGCTGCTTGAGTTCTTCAAGATCGATCTGCGGAAGGACGGCTAGATCATGTCCGGCATCTTGCCAGTCGGAGACGTTGGGATAGTAGCCCGCAACGTTGTCGAGACCGATACGCATCAGCTTCCGCATGATGTCGTCAAGCTGGTCTTCGTGTCCGATGATGATGAACGGCTCGTCGTAGTTGAGGATCCACCCCGCCCACGTCGAAAAACTCTTGTTGTTCTGGATGTTGATGGTGCCAGGAAGATGTCCGCCGGCAAAGGAAACCTTGGTGCGAGTATCCACCACGTGACGCTTGCTGGCGAGGGCATCGTTCACTTCGCTCATCGTGAGGCGCTTCATCCGCGGCACTTCCGTCAACAACGGACGAACCACCTTGTTAAGCTTCTTCATCATGGCGAAGTATTTAGGGGGCTCGGGTTGACCGGAAAGAAGCTCCTGGACGAAGTCCTCTTCATTGGTGTGCTGCAAGGCCCAGTTGACGATCTTCTCATAGCCCACGGTCGATGACGGGATGGCGCCAAGGGCTTTGCCGCATGCCGAGCCGGCGCCGTGTGCCGGGTGTACCTGAATGTGATCGGGGAGGGCCTTGAACTTTTTCAGCGATTCCCACATCTGGCGAGCGCCGATCTCCATCGTGCCTCTGTAGCCGGCGGCCTTTTCGAGAAGGTCCGGACGGCCGATGTCGCCCACGAAGACGAAGTCGCCCGTGAACATCATGATCGGCACATCCTTAACGGCTGGCGTGTCGGTAACAAGGAAGGAGATGTGTTCCGGCGTATGACCGGGGCTGTGCATGGTCTCGACCTTGATGTTGCCAACCATGAAGGAGTCTCCGTCCTTCAGGCCGTAATGGTCGAACTCATAGGCCCATTCCTCGCCGCCCTCATCGCTGAGGTACATCATCGCACCGGTCAGCTCCGCAAGTTCGCGGGTGCCCGAGAGGAAGTCGGCATGGATGTGGGTCTCGGCTAGATGCGTGATACGCAGCCGCTCCTGCCGTGCGATCTCGATGTAGGTGTCAATGTCGCGCTTGGCGTCGATCACCAAGCATTCGCCGGTCTTCTGGCAGCCAACCATATAGGAGGCATGGGCCAGGCCGGGTTCGTAGATCTGTTTGAAGAACATGATGGTTAGACAGCTAGTCAGCTAGACAGCTAGTCAGCTAGACGGCTAGACAGCTGGTCAGCTAGATAGGTAGATAGTGAGTGTAAAGAAGGTTGTCAAAAGTACACGCTCCAGAGCAAACTACTTGGTGACCTTGTTACTACACTAGCTGTCTAGCTATCTAGCTGTCTAGCTGACTAGCACACCGGCCTCGTCCTCGCCCTCAGCAAATCGATGATCTCTTCCTGGCTTCGGGTGCGATCGCCGATCTGGACGTAGTGTTTGGCAAGCCAGTCGTAGCGCTTGAACATCAGGAAGAGCCAGACGGTGAAGAAGTCGATCTTTTCGAAGATGATGGCATCGGCTTCGGCATACTTGGCGATGTTCTGACGCAGTTCGTCGGGATGTTCGGTCCAATGCCGGTTGGCCTTCCAATGATGGCTGATGTGATAGCCGTCATTGAAGCAGCGCTTGTTATAGGTACTGTTGATGCATGTGATGCTGTTCACGTAGCAGTTCTCCGGACGTGCCGGGTCTACAAAAGCGTGTTGTCCCCAGTTGCCGGCCATCATGGCGCCGCGGGTAAAGAGCATGGTGGCAAAGAAGACTATCAGTGTTGCCTGCCAGTTGAAAAAGCAGAGGACGGCGAAGGCAGACCAGAACACGATAGCAGCCATGATGTAGCGTTTGCGGATCCTGGTGCGCTTCTTGTCGCGCAGGTATATCGAGAGCTCATGCTCGCCGATCACGAGGAACCGCCCGAGGTACTTCACGAAGAAATCGTAGACACTGTCGCGGCGAAGATGGATCGTGGTGCTCAGGTCCGAGTCCAGATTGTTCTCGGGATGGTGCATGCCGATGTGATGGGCGAAATAACCTTCCGGCGTATGGCCGAAGATGGTGCCCAGGATGGTCACAAGGGGCCATTCGAGCCATTTGACGTGGTCTTTGAAGTGTCGTCGGTGGGACACGTTATGCAGCATCAACGTGTAGGGTCCGAGCTGCCAGAAGTAGAATCCGAGGAAGAGTGCCACGGTCCAGACGTTGAAGTAGGCATAGACCATGATCGCAAGAGGAAAGCCGATGCCGGCAAGGAAAAATTGCGTGCGCAAGAGGGGAAGGTCGCGCGGATCATGGATCAAGGTAAGCAGGAACTGGTCCAGCGAGCCGGATACGCTACCGGCTGAGGTCGGGTCGGTCAATTCAAGTGTTCTCATATCTGTATCCCCTTGTACATGCGTCGGTCACCGACGCACGTGTGATAATCCCTTTCGATCGAGGATCCGAACCTGCCCCCTGCCAACTTCAACATAACCGTGGGAGACAAAATCACGAAGGACCCGTGTGACCACTTCGCGAGCAGTGCCGGCTTCTTCGGCGAGTTGCTCGTGGGTGGCATGAACAGTATCTGAAGTATGACGTGCGGAATTCTCGAGCAGGATGGCGGCGAGGCGCTCGTCCATGCGCTGGAAGACAACCTCCTCCAACAAGAGAAGAACATCGGTAAGACGGGAGGCGAAGAGACCGAAGACGTAGTCGCGAGCCGGTGCAGAACGATCCATGAGGCGTCGGAAGTCTTCGGTGGTAACGGTCAGGACGACCGACCGGTCTTCGACGATGGCCGACGCTTGATGGATGGGGTTGGACAGCGCGCAGGACATCGAGAGGATGCATGAGTCGCCGGCATCCAGTCGATACAAGGTGATGGAACGTCCGGATGGATGATCCTTGAAGACCTTGATCGTGCCACTGAAGACGAAACCGATGCGACCGCAACCTTCATGTTCGCGAAAGACGTAGGTGCCGGGCTCTAACGTGAGAACGGTATACGGCGTGTCCTTCAAAAACTCGAAGACGGCTGGGAGGTCTTCAACGCTGATCTCGTCCTTCATGGGTGTCCTTCTGGTTCTCGTCCAATAGCAACATTACGGCGGTTGCGCGAATTCACCGCCAAAAATGCGCAGTTCGTCCAGCCATGACGGCCATTCGTCCATTTCCCCTTGAAGCGCGTTGGTCCAGGGTGTATTTCGGCGACAGATCAGATGTGCTGATCAGCTTCAACACTTGCGAATGGGGGACGTATGGAGGTGGATCTGGGAAGTGTGTATCGGACGTTGGCCAAGCGGTTTCGGGCGGTGGACCGCAATGATCTGGATGATGCCGTGGCAACATCGCGGGCTGTGATGTGGGAGGTCCGTGACCAGGGGACGGTCGTTCACAATGCCGAGGCCTACTGCATGACCGTCGCACGCCGTGAGTTGAGTCGGGAGGTGCGCCGACAGCGGAGGCATTTCTATCCCGACCAGGTCGGCCCGGAAGAATGGGGCGACATCGGCAACGCCAATGCAGCCGTCGTGGTCATCGAAGAACCGGAGGTCCAGGCCGATGTGAACGAAGTGCTGGAGCAGGCGCCCGACCTGTACGCCGAGATCATGCGGCTACACTATCTCGAAGGCCGTTCGCTGGAAGAGATCGCCAAACATCTTGGCATCACTGCTGAGGCGGCACGCAAACGTCATGAACGGGCGCTGAAGTGGGCCAGACGGACGTTCGCTGAATCGTCACCGGCCGCGAACGTGAAGGGTCACGTGCCCCGCTGAAGGTCCTTGATGCGGGCCAGGTCGTGTCCGAGGTCAACAAGGTTGCGGATCACACCCTGCGACATGCCAAAGTAGATATCGTCGAATCGCTTGAGCGTTTCGTCGTCGGCATGCTGCACCATCGTCGCCATGTGTTCGCGAAGGGTGTTGAGCAGATTGCCGAACTCGTTCTCCAACGTGCGATACCCTTCAGAGCCCGGCGTCACGCGACGCAATGTGCCGTAGACCTTCCACAAGGCAGTGCCGGTGTGCGTGAGCGCGTTGAAGAGGTCGGCATCGCCGTGTGTGGCGCCCAGCTCGAGGAGCGTACCAACATCATTACGTTTGCGCAAGCCCCCTTCAATAGCATCTTGAAGGAAGTCGAGTACGCCTTGAGTGTCTTCGGAGAGCTGCATCAGTACTGAATGGTTGCGAGGATCGAACGGAAGGCTTGTTGCTGGATCACGTCCGGAGGAACATCGCGTCCAGCAACGTTCATG
>Ga0105096_10000638_pt1 | contig 12899 bp, 6 predicted proteins | sample PPLLak3cmMay2015_FD_87036 | JGI IMG/M metagenome (GOLD analysis project Ga0105096, IMG submission 87036) | Freshwater sediment microbial communities from Prairie Pothole Lake near Jamestown, North Dakota, USA - PPLs Lake P7 Core (1) Depth... | ecosystem: Environmental > Aquatic > Freshwater >... | reverse complement strand
TGAAATGAGTCTGGCCGGCACACAGGAGATCGTCTTTGACGGTCTTGGTGACGGTGGCGCCCCGCTTGGTGCAGGCACGTACCTGTATGAAGCATCGGGCATCTCTTCGACTGGCGAACGTTTTGTAAGTGTTCAGCGCATGACGATCCTGCGCTGATCTGTTTGAGTTAGTAAGTAAATGTATTTGTGTCATTGCCGTTTCAGGAACAAACCATGAACCGCTTGATTCGATTTGGTTCGATCGCCCTGCTGGCTTGCGGTCTGATCATTGGTTCGGGATCACTTACAGCGCAGACCATTCAGCGCTTGATCTCGTACCAAGGTCTGCTCACACAGCCATCAGGACTTCCCATTGCCGACGGTAACTACGGCTTGGTGCTTCGCTTCTATGATTCACCGACCGGGGGCAACCTGGTCTATGAAGAGCAGCAACAAGTCGGCGTCGCCAAGGGCCTGTTCAACGTGCTCATCGGCACCCAAACGTCGTTGGCCGGCGTCAACTTCGACCAGCAGCTCTGGTTGGAGACGGCGATCACCGGACAAACGCCGTTCCTTCCGCGTACGCGGTTGGCCGTTGTGCCGTATGCCATCAAGGCAGAGAACGCTGTTGTCGCCGACAGCATCAGCAACGACTTCGACGGATTCGTCCGGTCGTTGAATGGTGCACAAGGCGATCTCACCTTGAAAGGTGAGAACGGTATCACCGTGACCCGTGATGGCGATACGATCCGTATCAGCCAGACAACGGTTGGTGGCGCCGGCATCGAGCGCATCACCTCGAACGATAACACGATCCGCGTTACCAATCCGACGGGCCCGATCACGGACCTTGGTCTTGCCGATGGGGCAGTGACCACGACCAAGATCGCCAACGGTGCCGTGACGAATACGAAACTCGGCGACACGTCCGTCAGCACGACCAAGCTGCAAGACGGTTCCGTCACGCTGAACAAACTCGCACCGGGTGTGATCCCGACCACACTGCCGCCGTCAGGCCCTGCAGGTGGCGACCTCACCGGTACGTATCCGAACCCGCTCATCGCTCCGGATGCCGTAACATCGGCCAAGATCCGCGACGGTGAAGTGGCAACCCAAGACATCGCCAACAATGCGGTCACCACCAGCAAGCTTGCTGACGGTGCTGCTCCCACGCCGAAGATCGCCGCAGCTGCCGTCACGACGCCGAAACTGGCTGACAACTCCGTCACCAGTGCCAAGCTCGTGAACACGGCTGTTGTCCCGGGCGTCTACGGTTCCAGCCTCCTCATCCCGCGCTTCACCGTCGATGAAGACGGTCGTATCACCAGCGTCCAGCAAGTCGCCATCCCCGACATCCCGTTCACGGGTCCGGCAGGGGGCGATCTGACGGGAACATTCCCGAATCCGACCATCAAGGATGGTGCTGTCACCAATTCCAAGATCGCAGCCGGTGCTGTTGATGGCACGAAGATCACATCGAATGCCATCACGACCGACAAGATCCAGAACGGTACGATCCTCGCTGAAGACATTGCTCCTGGCGTGATCCCGACGACGCTTCCGCCGTCCGGTCCTGCTGGTGGAGTTCTCTCCGGCAACTATCCGAACCCGAACATCAATCAGACGCAGGGCACGCAGTTGCTGCAGGCCCTCAATAATGCAGCAACGGTTGGAACCCTCATCGATGCCCGCTTGAACACCACAGGTGTTGTTCCGGGTACGTACGGTGACGGTGGCAACGGCAAGGTTGCTCGTATCACGGTTGATAGCTACGGTCGTCTGACGAACGTCATCGAGCAGAACATCCTTTCGGCTACGCCGACGGGCAATGCCGGTGGCGACCTTACCGGTACCTATCCGAACCCGGTCCTCAACCCAACGGCTGCTGCCGGTGGACGTGTTGTGACCTCGATCCGCACGGCGTACCTCAACGGTAATACCGACATCAACACGGCGAACAACGTTGTGGTGCTTGACGGCAGCAACCGCCTTCCGGCTGCTGACGGCTCGCAGCTCATCAACCTGAACGCGAACAACATCAGCTCCGGTGTTCTTCCGATCGTTCGTGGTGGTACGAATTCGTCGACCGCACTGGTCAACAACCGCATCATGATCTCGAGCGGCGGCAAGATCGTTGAGTCCGCTCCGATCGACGCGCAGAACTTCCTGATCGGCACCAGCACCTCGACGCTGCCGACACCGGGTACGATCACGGCAGGCCCTGGCATCAACGTCAGCTTCGTCTCGCCGAACTTCGTGATCTCGAACACGCATGCCAAGACCCTTCCGGGTACGGCTGACAATCAGACGACGCGTTGGGACCACACCTTCCAACAGTGGGTACCGAACCTGAACATCCTCGGCACGGCTGCCGGTCACCTGACCGTCAACCAAGGCCTGTATGTCGGCGACACCGCCTACATCACCGGCTCGGCCAACATCGGTTCGCGCAACGCCTCGATCAACCGCCTTGGCTTCGGAACGAACACGACGAACTCGATCGGTTCCGCTACGGCCAATAACTACATCCTTGGTAACACCTATATCAACACGGACACGGACGGCAAGACCGACATCGGTAATGCCAGCTCGACCAACTCGAGCACGTCCATCAGCGTTGGTACCGCAGGAAACCTCGAACTCGTCGGCATCGACAGCGAGCCGATGTTCAGCTTCCTTGGCTTGAACTCGGACCGTTATGTCCGCCAGACCCTCGCCAGCGGCCTTGCCCTTGAAGGTCTCATGTGGCAGAATGGCGCCTTCCGCCTCGGCGGTACGAATGGCACGATCAATCCGTTCCTGCAAAACCGCTTCGTGAACCTCGACATCCATCGTCTGTCGTTCACCCGCATCGGCGGCGCAGCTACAATGATGTACCTCGACGGCGGCACGGGCGAGATCAACGTCCTTGGCCCGACGAACATCAACACCACGCTTGCCAGCACGACCACGATCGGCAACCCGTCGGCTCTTACGACCATCGGCGGCCAGCTTGATCCGCGTGGCAACATCACGAACAACGTTGGCAACGTCCGCATCGTTGACCAGACCGAGATCATCGGACCGACGTTCATCAACATCGGCACGAATGACAACGTCGAGATCGGCCAGCTGACCGGCACTGCCGATCAGTCGGTCTCCATCTCTGTTGGTCAGGGGGCTAATGGCAACCTGTTCCTCCACAACATCAAGAACGACCCGACGCCGATCTTCATGCTGACCGAAGACAACTTCGAGCGCGTCCGCAAGAAAGCCCTTGCCGACATGGCTGACGAAGGTATTCAGTATGATGACGGTGCCTTCCGTCTTGGTGCTCGCGAAGGATTCGGCAATCACCTTCGTGAAAAATCCTACGACTACAATCGCTTTGTGAACCTCGACCAGTTCGCCATCAACTACACGAATGGTAGTGAAGGTGCCGATGGTACGATGTTCGTACAATTCGACGGCAACGCTGGTGGCGCACCGTATGTGCAGACCCGCGCACTAACCGAGATCAACGCTAACGGTTCGGCCGCTACGCAGCTCGGCAACGGTTCTGGCAACTTCGGCAACGTTGGTATCGGTGAAGCTCCGTACGCTTCCGGTTCCGGCACCTTGTTGACGATCAATGGTCGTCCGCAAACGGCTTCCACGGCCTTCCCTGACGTTCGCATCGACCACTTGGGTGGTGCTGCCTACAATCAGATCTATGTTGATGATGCCAACAATGGTGTCATCACCGGCGACCTCAACGGTGAGCTCATCAAGTGGGACGAAATGGCCTTCCTTGATCCGTTCGCCTGGCGCGTCATTGGCAACAACCACGCCATTGTTGACGGCACGAACAACCTGCTCGGCCCCCTCACAAGCAATAACATCCACTTCATCACGGGCGGCAACGCAACCACGAACTACGCCATGACGATCGGCACAGACCGTCGCATTGGCATCGGTACGGAAGGTGCAACCACGGCTGACTATCAGATGGAGATCCGCAACATTTCGTCGACCAACGGCTTGATGATCGCTGCAAGCGGTGCTGGTAGCATCGGTGCCTCGATCGACGCTGTTGACGTTGGCGTGGCTATCGGCGCGAATACCATGCCGGTCAGCGGCATCGAGATCGACGCTTCTGGTGTTGGCATCCTTCTAAACGCCAACATGACGCCATCGGCCGTTGGTGTATCGATGGACGGAACCACGACCGGTTTGATCATTCAGAACGCGACGACATCGATCGACGCCGAAGGTGATGTCTACATCAACGACAACTACGGCGGCAATTCGTCCGTGTTGATCAATACCAACGGCACAACGGGCCCGATCCAACTTGCTGACGGTGTTGGTGCTGGCTCACGAGTTGGTGTTGGTATGGCACCGGTTGGCGGTCGTCTCCTGACGGTCAACGGCACGGCACAGACCAACCTCGTCGCTACGCCAAACGTTCGTCTCCTGTCGCTCGGTGGCCAGTCGCTCACGACGGCCTATCCGAACCCGGACGACAACGGCATCGTCACGGCTGACGCCAACGGCGACCTGGTGAAGTGGGACGAGAACACGCTCATCGGCACCTTTGCTTGGCTGCGCACGGGTAACACCATCTCTGATGGTAACAACATTCTGGGTACGATCAACAACGTAGACCTCGACATTCGCACGAACAATACGTCGCACTTCATCCTCTCGGGTGCCGGTGCACTGACGCAGCAAGCCAGCGCAGGTCTGGTGACCTTCACCGGTAATGTTGACGCCACGAACGGTCTTGATGTCACGAACGCCGACCTCACGGTTGGTGGCACACTCTTTACGGTTGACGATGCTACGGGTAATACGTTCACGGCAGGCAACCTGATCGTGGAAGGTAACTCGACACTCGGCGATGCCGATCTGGACGTCAACACGATCTGGGGTGCAACGACGATCAACGGTGCTGGCACGAATGCTGGAACGCAGATCGGCGACGGCCTTGGTGCTGGTTCAAACGTTGGTATTGGCCAAGCTCCGACGCCTGGATACGTGTTGACCATCAACGGCACACCGCAGAATCCTGGCTCGGCTTCACCGAACGTTCTCATTGAACACCTCGGTGGTCAAGCGCTTACCACGGCATACAACAACACCAACCAAAACGGTCTTGTGATCGCCGATGGAACTGGCGAACTCCGCAAGCGTGACGAAGCAGAAGTCATCGGTACGGTTGCATGGCTCAAGGACGGTAACACGATCGCCGGTGGATCGAACTTCCTTGGAACCAACGACGCAGCTGATCTTATCATCCGAACGAATAGCGCAACCCGCTTCACGTTGACGAGCGCTGGTGCACTGACACAGGCAGCAGGTGGCGGACTGGTGACATTCACGGGTAATGTTGACGCTACGAACGGTCTTGACGTCACGAATGCCGACCTCACGGTTGGTGGCACGAACTTCGTGGTTGACGATGCAACCGGTAACACCGGCATCGGCGAAACGAACGACGCAACATTCGCACTCACGGTCAACGGTACAGCCGGCACACCGAACGTCCGCATGCGCTCACTGGGTGCCAACAGCGGAACCTATAACAGTGCAACGGACGGCATCGTTGTCGCCGATAACACTGGCGAGGTTCGCCGCGTACCGCTTCCGGGCGAGTTGATCTTCGGTCGTAAGACAAGTGCAGAGTCGCGCGCTGCCGCACTTGGACCTTTGGCAGCAGACGCAGAAATGACGGTAACCACCGGTGCTGGTGGTGAATTCGAGATCGAAGTGTACATCCAATATTCGGGCGATGTCTTCCCGGCATCGGCACTTGATTTCAGCATTGTCTCCGCAACGGCAACGTCGATCAGCTATGGCGTTGTTTCCAGCGGCCAGGCAGTTTCACCGTCGAACGTCGATGGCTCTGGTGCAGTGATCAGCGGCATTGCTGCCTCAAACCCACCGGCTAACCGCCAAACGATCCTGGTGAAGGGATATATCGCTCTTCCGGCTGGTGCTACCGTAACACTCCACTGGGGTGACGGAGCGGTCACAGGTGGAGAGAACGTAACGCTCCACACCAATTCTTACATCAAACTCACGCGCAACATTTAAGCGTGGGCACACCGAACATGAACGTGATAAAAATGAAGGAGAATAAAGTCATGACACGCACGCTCAAGGTCCTTATCGGTGCCGCAGCCCTCGCCATCATTGGCGTGAGTACGGCATCGGCACAGACCGGTCCGCTGCTTGGTCGGGAGCTCTACCTGTTTGACGGTGGTTCCGACACAACGCAGAACACGGTCCGTCTCATTGCGCCACCGGCTGATACCATCGCCAATAGTTGGACGTTCACGCTGCCGCGTAATGCAGGCGGTACGAACTTCATCATGGTGAACAAGGATGGTCTCGGCACCACGGAGTGGGAAGACGGTCTTAGTCTCTTCTGGGGTATCGAGGGCAACTGTGACCCGATCCTCCCGTGGAACGGCACGTCCGGTAACTACATCGGTCACTGTTTGAATAACATCGACTTCCGCTCTGGCGATTCATTCATGAACTTCTGGTTCAATGACCAAACGACTCCGAGACTGGTCTTGGATTCAAATGGTAGAATGTTGCTCAACGTGGTTGATGGCAGTGAAGGACTCGTCATTGGCGGCAACGGACCGAACGGTCCTGACGCCGGCATCGTCCTCGACTGCGCCTTCCCGCCGACCGTCGGCATTGAGGTCAACGCATTGGCGACCGGTATCTTGATGCCGACCTGTGCAACAGCTCCGTTGGTTGGCATCTCGATTCAAGCGCAGACAACTGGTCTTGAGATCGATTCTTCTGGCAACACTGGCATCTTGATCTCCGAGTCACTTACGGGTATCAATGTCACTGGTACAACCCATTCGATCAACGCAACCGGTACGGTTCGTCTTAACACAGTGGCTGCCGATGCATCAGCAACCCAAGTTCTTGCCCGTAATGGTTCGAATGACGTTGTATACCGCAGTATCGCTGCAACCGGCACGATCGTAACGACTCCTGCAGGTGGTACGGTTAACACACTTCCGTTGTGGACGCCGTCAAGCACTGAGTTGGGTAACTCTATCGTCACACAAGACGGCGCAGGCACTCTTGTGAGCGTTGGTGGTGCACTTACGGTAACTGGCGCTACTACGCTTCAGGGCACGGTGACGGTCGATCCGGCCGACATCACACTTGACGCGTTGGACACACGCATTCTCTCGATCGATGGTGCTTCTGGTTTGGTCGGCTATCGCACGATCCCGGCAAACGGCGACATCGTGGTATCGAATGGCCCCCTGACCAATAATGGTGCAGTCTACACGAATAGCACTGGTCAGCTTCAGTCAGTGGCACTCACAAATGGTCAAGTCCTGATCGGTTCTACCGGCAACGCTCCGGTCGCCTCCACGCTCACTGCTGGTTCTGGCGTCACGATCACGAACGCAGCTGGTTCGATCACGATCGCTGTGACCAATCCTGCTCCGGCTGGAACGACAAACAACAGCACACTTCGCTGGAACACTGGCACGTCGACATGGCAGGAGAACATAAATCTCTTGTCTACCGCGGCTGGCAACACAACGAACAACGGTACGCTTACCCTCAGTGTAGCAAACACGGTCCTCGATGCATCGGACACGCGCATCCTTACTCAGGATGCAGCGACCGGTCTTGTTGGACATCGTACGGTTGCTGCAACAGGCGACATCGTCACGGCTCCGATCGCAGGAACGACTGGTCGCATTACGCGCTGGACGGCTTCGAATCAGATCGGCGATGGCAGCCTGGATGACAACGGTACGGGTACACTCTCGCGCACAGGTAACATTGCCGTCAACCCAGGTGCTGCAAATACCCTTTCAACGAACGGTATCTTCACGGCTGCTGGTAATGTGACGCTTGGTGATGCAGCGGCTGATGTGGTCACGCTGAGTGGTGCAACAGTTGACATCACGAACGTTCCTTCAACAGCTTCTTCGACGAATCTTCTTCGTCGGAACGCTACTGGTGACATTGAGGTTTCGACCCTGACCTTCGCAACGATCCCTGGTGGCTCGCTCGCTGCAAATCGCAACGTCCGCACTGACGGCTCAGGTGGTCTTACAGTAGGTGCTATCAACCTTGCTGGCGGTGCGAATGAAGTATCAGGCATCTTGCCGGCAGGTAATGGTGGTACTGGCGTAGATGGTTCAGCAGCTGCAAATGGAACGCTGCTGATCGGCAACGGCGCTGGTTATACACTCGCAACGCTTACAGCTGGCACTGGTATCTCCATCACGAATGGTGCTGGCACGATCACCGTGGCTGCTAGTGGCGAGTTGCTTCCAACCGGTACGCTCAATGATGCAACGCTTCGTTGGAACGGTACGGACTGGGTAGAGAATACCAATCTTCTATCTACAGCGGCCGGCAATACAACGATCAACGGCACGGTAACCGTGGACGTTGCTGATGTCACTCTTGACGCTGCCAACACACGACTACTCTCGATCGATGCAGCTTCTGGCCTTGTTGGTTATCGCGAAGTCCCGGCAAACGGTTCGATCGTGACGTCGAATGGTACGCTTGGCAACAACGCCGCCGTTCGCACGAATGCTAGTGGTCAGCTGGAAACGGCAACGCTCGCTAACGGTCAGATCCTGATCGGTGCTGGTGCAGGCGCTCCTGTTGCAGCGAATATCACATCCTCCGGCTCTACCGTGACGATCACGAATGGTGCTGGTACGATCAACCTGGAAGTTGCCAATCCTATGCCCGCGGCAAACGTAGGCAATACGAATTGGACACTCCGTTCAAACGGCACGGCATGGGTTGCAAGTGGAACACTGACGAATGATGGTACGAACGTCCAAACGACGGGTTCACTCACGGTAGGTAACAACCTCACCGTTGGTGACCTTGATGGAGACCAGACCAACATCCGTGGTGCGATCAACCTGAACTCTGTTGGTACAAATCCGAATGCTGCCGCTGCTAATGTGAACATCAGCACGACGGCCTTTGCCAACGTGACAACGATCGGTAACGTAGCTGCCGGCAACACGATAAACCTGGATGCCCCGGTGATCGTTGCCGCTAATCTTCCCGCCGGCGCCAACACAGACAACCTGGTCACGATCGATGCTGCTGGTAATCTTCGTGAATCAACTGTCGCAACGATGATCGGTGGAACACCGTGGCTGCGCGGCGGCAATGCCGGTGCACTCTCTGGTGTTCTTGGTACAACTGACGCTGTTGATGTTGCGTTGACTGCTGGTGGTGTGTCACACATCAACCTCGTCACTGCTACACAAGCAACAAATATCAACACCACGGCAACAGGTAATGTCACGATCGGTGCCAACACCGTGAACAACATCAACCTGAATTCGGATGAGATCTTTGCTCTGAACATTCCGGCAAACAACTCGACCAATTATATCCTGGTGTATGATAACACGACGGGACAGATTGGCAAGAAGGATCTTGGCGCGCCGATCCAGAAGTCGAAAACGGCACAGGCGACGATCACTGGTGCTCCTCCGGCACGCGTGTTCACCATCGCTGACACTTTTGTCGCAACAGGTGCAACCATCACGGTGACTCTTCAGGATGGTACTGACGCCAACGACTACACTGTCACACTTCCGGCAGCGAACATTGTCAACAATGTGAGCTTCACGGTCCGCTTGTCAGGTGTTGTCGGTGCAGGTCTGACCAAGCTGGTTCACTACACCATCACCAACCCGTAATAACGAAATTCAAGGACTAGGGAAATGACACTACGTACATTCATAGCCGCGATCGTCACGGGACTGGTGGTTTGCACCGCCTGGGTCCCGGCGATCGCCGGCGACACAAACGCAAAGACGAAGGCATCAACGAACAAGGCCTCTGCTCTCAAGAAGGGCGAGACCGTTCAGACGCTGGCATACCGCTTCGATACATATTCTACCTTCCTCGTGGCACCGCCACCTGGTTGTGGCAGCACAGATCCGGTCTGCACGCAACAGCTGAACACCGATCTTCGTTCTGGTTCCAGCACACTCTTCCCGAGCGTGCGCCAACCGGACGGAACTCCGAAGAATAAGGTCGATGCGAATCAGAAGATCGTAACACCGACCAACGACTGATCAACGTGAGATACTTAAAGGAAACCAATATGAAATCCATCAAGATCAATCTGTTGCTCGTCGCAGGCACCGTTGCCGGACTGATGTACGGCGGTTCGCTGTTCGCGCAGGGCGTTGCTCCGATCGCGAATACGCGACAGTGTGCCCGTCAGCTCTGCTACGATCTTCGCAACTGCAACGGCGGCGGTGATAACTTTGTCGAGAAAGCAAAAGCGAAGAAGTCCGGCGAGCAGGCACAGGGTGGTGAAGGATCCTGCCATCAGTTGGCTCTCTGGTCATATTATGGCTGTATTGAAGGTGGTGGCTGGGACGGTGTGAAGCCGCAAGACCCCGCAGGCAAGCCGAAGACGACCAATAAAACCAAGACAAGTCAGAACGTTGACTAATCGTTCGTGTTCGAACGCATGAACTATCACTACAGAATTGAATTTGGAGATTCACGCATGAAAACACGATCGATCCTCATGGTGCTGACCTTGATCTTGGTAGGGGGCTTTGCAGCCCACGCTCAAGATCTTGGTGCCGGCTCCATCAAGCTGATCCTCAATGGTCAGTCGTATGGCGGTACGTTGACGGCTCAGGCAAACGCTGGCCCAACAGAGTATACGTGGACACTTCCCAATGCGAGCGGCACGTTAGCACTGGAATCTGCAGGCTCAGGTTGGACCACGCTTGGTAACACACTTGGATCAACGGGCCTCCTTGGCTCATTGAACACCTATGATGTCGACCTGATCGCCAACAACCAGACACGCATGACTCTTCTGAACGGTACAGCGGCAGTTCTTCTTCCGGCGCAGACGGAGATTCGTCTTGGCGATGCTGCTGGTGGGCAATACACGGCTCTCAAGTCGCCAACCGTTGTAACGGGTGGGTCCAGTGGTGGAAACATAACCTTGGTCTTGCCGGACGGCCTTCCTGGTGGAGAAGATGTTCGCCTCCAAGTTAAGACGGTCAATACAACGACTGGAGTTGTCGAACTTATGTATTCCAACCCAAACACGACCGGTTCGATCGGTTTCAAGGGATTGAATACCCAAACATGTAATCCCAGTGCTGCTGCCTGGGTCGATGTTGCAGACATGACCTTCCAGGTCGATGACAATTCGATCTACTCTTTTGAAGTCATCGTGGAAATGGATCCTGCACAAAGTGGTGGTGATGTTACTTGGGGTATCCCTGGAAACAACGCCGAAGACGCTGCAGTGGAAATCTTGTATCGGATCTTTGAGCTTACAGGCAATGGGAACATGCCTGGTGGATTGACTGAAGATAGCATAGAGCCGCTTGACGCAGGAAAGACGTATATCCTAAAAGGGTACATTGAGACTGCGAATATCACACCAGCAACACCCTATACTCTTCAGTTAAGATTGCGTAAGACAGGGCCTGGTGCTACTACCTGTATCACCGCCAAATCTGCCGTCCAGCTCATCACCGAATAACCCCCGCCTTACCGTTCTTTGATGTTTATTACAAAGAGCCCTTCCCGGCAAGGGTAAGGGCTCTTTCTCCAAGGAGGACTAGAAAGTTCGCGTTCAAGAAGGAGGGAGATCGCCACTCACGCTATCAATGAGGGTATCTCCATGAAACGCTTCATCCTAGTTCTTGCTTTGCTGGCTACGGCCGGCACATTGGTCGTGGGTCAACGACTCAGCATCGACACGACCTACATTAGATCCGGTGCCTCGATCGGAGGGGCGGTATTATATGCCCCCTCCTATGCAACGGACCAGTTCTTCTATTTCCCGCCTACAGGCGGTATGCTGCTCACCACATCGAATTATGGTGGTTGGTCTTTGAGCGGTAATGCTCTTGGCGGCACCGAGGTGCTGGGATCCATCAATGGATTTGATGTCCATCTTATCGCCGGTGGTGCAACGAACACTCGAATGTCACTGCTCAATAACACACCAGCCGTTCTGTTGCCGGCTCGTACCGAACTCCGACGCGGCGATGTGGCAGGGGGCGAGTATAGCGCACTCAAGGCGCCACAGATCCAAACCGGCAACGTGACCTACGTGCTGCCGTATTCCAAGCCGTTGGTAGTTGGACAGCGCCTCGTAGTTGATTCCATCAATGTAGACACTGTCGTGCTGGGATATACAACGGAAGAGAAGTCGACCGATGTGTCGTTCGATCTTATCGGTACCGAACAGACTACAAACTCCGAGGTTCCTGTGCTTGTGACGGGAATGTCGATCGCGGTTGAACCATATAAGACCTACGCATTCGAAGCCGTGATCTCCTTGTGTGCTGTGACCGGAAACCCTAAAGTTGGGATCTCATTTGACATCCCGGATGGCGCGGCCATGCACTACTGTCACTTTGACCTTACCTCAACGAACGGGGCTACTGAGTGCGATCTCACGAATGCACAGCACAATTATCAGGTTGTTCCTTGCTCGAACGATCCCGACGTTCATGATGAGCACTATTTATTGAAGGGGTTTATTGTGACGTTTGCTAACGGTGGCACGGTTGATATGTATTTCAATACGGAAAACAGCAATAATGCCGTGACCATCTCGCGAGAGTCCTACATGCAGGTAACCACGAACTAACCTCCAGTAGCTCTCCCCTCTACCCTTGCAACTAACCCCCTAATCTGCCTATCTTTGTGGCCATGTCAATTTTGACCTGGCATTCCTGGGGCTTCAGCCCCAGGTGCTTTTTTACCAAACAATTGCCCTGCCCCTTAACCGGCAGGAGCTAGGGACCCCCAGATGAAGTACAATGGCCCCAAGGTAAAACTCAGCCGTAAGGTTGGTTTTGCTATTACGCCGAAAGCACGGAAAGTGCTGGATCGGAAGCCGGGTACGCCCGGACAACACGGCAATG
>Ga0105096_10000637_pt1 | contig 12903 bp, 10 predicted proteins | sample PPLLak3cmMay2015_FD_87036 | JGI IMG/M metagenome (GOLD analysis project Ga0105096, IMG submission 87036) | Freshwater sediment microbial communities from Prairie Pothole Lake near Jamestown, North Dakota, USA - PPLs Lake P7 Core (1) Depth... | ecosystem: Environmental > Aquatic > Freshwater >... | reverse complement strand
GTCGAAACCCTCCGAAGGTCTCGATACGGCGCTTCTGGTAATTCGTCCGGGCCGGTCTCCTGACCCAGGACGGGCTCGGTCGGAGACCGGCCCGAGCACAGGGAAACCAGCCCGAGCACAAGGAGACCAGCCAGAGCACAAGGAGACCAGCCAGAGCACAAGGAGACCGGCCTGCGCCTGATGGTACGCTACGGCTCAGCCACCAGCCGCCCGCCGCGCACCGTTGCGCCGATCACCAGGCCGGCGCTGATCAGCACCAAATTCTTGATGATGTATTGCCCCTCCAGCGTCGGCACGAAGGGCACGATCTGGAAGACCTGGTCGGGGAAGAGGAAGATCGGCATGGCCGTGCCGACCATCTGAAAGGCCAGCAGCAGCAGGGTCACGCGCATCCACACACCGGTGATCAACCCCAGGCCGATCAGAGTCTCCAACATGGCGACCAGGAAGGCCGCCGTGGCCGGCGGTATCAGCCCGAAGCTCAGCCGGCTGATGGTGTTGGTCACCAACTCTTCGGCCGGGCTGAGGCCGGGGAAGAACTTCAGAAAGCCAAACCAGAGGAAGACCAGGCCCAGGCTGATGCGCAGCAGCACGATGCCGTAACGGGCCATCCAGCGGGTCAGGCGAAGATCGATACGTTCGAAACGCTCACGCCATCCGTTCATTTGTCTCTCATCAACAAAACGCTCAGTCCACATGTTGCACGCTCTATGTTGGTTCAGAAACCGGGTTTCTTCGGAGAAACCCGGTTTCTTCTTGTGCAACATCGTACACGATCAGCGCGGCGCACGCCGTAGGGCCAGCTACAGTGGGATTGCCCTTACCATTCACCTGCGTACTCGACGCTGTGCGGCGCAACGGACCGTTGCGTCCAAGCGTAGTGCAGCTCCACCAACTGGCGCAGGTGCAGCAGGTCATGCGCGGCCCAGGATGCCAGCATGTCGCCGGCCGTTAGACTGCCCCAGGGCATGGCGATGGCCGCGTGCCAGTTGGGCGCGTCCAAACTGCTCAGCCAGGCCAGCGACTCCTGCCGAGTAGCCAGGAACCTGGCCAACACTGTAGCCGGGTCCTGCTCGTTGTAGCGGCGCTCCGTCACCCAGCCGCCGGGATCGATGCGCGGCCAGGGCTGGTCGGCGTGATAGAGGATGTGAACCAGGTGGGCGCGGAAGTCCTCGATCTCCTCGTCGTAGAGATGATGGATCACCTCCAGGATCGACCAGTCGTCGGGGCTGGGCTTCCAGCGGGCCTGTTCGTCCGGGACGCCATGGACCAGCGTGCGAATGGCTTCGGCCTGGCGGGTTAGTTGTGTGATGATACTTGGCAGATTCACAGCAGGCTCTCGCTATGGTGTGGGTTGAAAAACAGTGTGGCGAATTATAGGCCAGTTCTGACGGCGTGTCAATCGATTGAATCGTGACGCCCGTTTAACGCTGCCGCAGAGCGACGTTGGCCGAGCGCTCCCACGCCATGCCGGGATATTCGCGATAGAACCCCACGGCCTCCAACAGCGGTTGGCTGGGGCTCTCCAGCACGGAATCACCGTTCCAGGTGTGGACGGTGAGGCGACGCTCGAACGTGGCCAGGTGTTGCACCAAGGCTTGCAATGCGGCCCGGACGGCTGCAACGTCGGCGCCTTGCGCCGTGGTGATCCGGCTGGCGGTGTCCTCGGCCAGCAGAACGGACAAGCCGCGCTGCCACACCAGCTAGGTGGACGGAATGCGGGAAAAGGCCATCGGCCCCAGAGCAAGGCCGCCAGAGTTTTGCCGGAGGCGGTGGGGGCGAGGATCAGGGTGTGCTCGCCGCGCTGGATGTCCAGCCAGCCTTCAACCTGCGGCGGCGTCGGCTCGCCGAGGGCGGCGCGGAACCAGTCGCGGGTGGGGAGGAGGTTTGCAGCATGTGGTTCATGCTGTGATCATACCCCAAGGAGGGCTGATGTACAAGAACAAATGTGCGAATGGTGATGACCTGGACGAGTAGTTCGTCTATGACTGTAAAGAAGCCCTGATCCCGCAAAGAGCTGATTGACGGACCATGCTGCAACTGGTATAATCTGTATAGGAGAGGTAAATCAGCGGCGGTTGCGGATGAAAAAGAGTTGGGCGCGCAATAGAACCAGGAGGTAAGTCCGATGAACACGCGATGGTTTCTTGCTGCGATCGTATCCCTGTCCTTGCTGACGGGCAATCTGGCCGGGGTCGGGGCTCACTCCCCTCAATCCATGCCCTCTGCGGCAGTCAGCGCCAGGCCCCTCTTCGCGAACCCCACCAACATGCAAATCGCGTTGCCGGCTGCCGGATGGACAGCCATGATGGCCCCCTTGCCTCCTATCCGGAACATCGCGGCCATCGCCGCGGGATATGATCACACCTGCGCCCTGACCACGGCCGGCGGGGTCAAGTGCTGGGGCGCCAACTGGTCCGGCCAACTGGGCGACGGCACGACGACGCAGCGCAGCACGCCGGTGGACGTGGCGGGGCTAGGCAGCGGGGTGGCGGCCATCACCGCAGGCTGGTCTCATACCTGCGCCCTGACCACGGCCGGCGGGGTCAAGTGCTGGGGCCGTAACGGGTCCGGTCAACTGGGCGACGGCACGACCTTCCAGCGCAGCACGCCGGTGGAGGTGGCGGGGCTGGCGAGCGGCGTGGCGGCCATCGCCGCGGGCGACGATTACACCTGTGCCCTGACTACGGCCGGCGGGGTCAAGTGCTGGGGCGATAACAGGTACGGTCAACTGGGCGACGGCACGACCATCCAGCGCAGCACGCCGGTGGACGTGGTGGGGCTGGCCAGCAGGGCGGCGGCCATCGCCGCTGGCTATCGTCACGCCTGCGCCCTCCTCACGGCCGGCGGGGTCAAGTGCTGGGGCCACAACGGGTCCGGTCAACTGGGCGACGGCACGACGACCAACCGCCTTACGCCGGTGGACGTGGCGGGGCTGGCCAGCGGGGCGGCGACCATTGCCGCTGGCGGGGATCACACCTGCGCCCTCCTCACGGCGGGCGGGGTCAAGTGCTGGGGCAGTAACGGGTCCGGTCAACTGGGCGACGGCACGACGACCGACCGCAGCACACCGGTGGACGTGGCGGGGCTGGCGAGCGGGGTGGCGACCATCGCCGCGGGTTATGGTTACACCTGCGCCCTCCTCACGGCCGGCGGGGTCAAGTGCTGGGGCCGGAACTGGGCCGGTCAACTGGGCGACGGCTCGACGACGCAGCGCAACACGCCGGTGGACGTGGCGGGGCTGGCCAGCGGGGTGGCGGCCATCGCCGCAGGCTGGTCTCACACCTGCGCCCTCCTCACGGCCGGCGGGGTCAAATGCTGGGGCTTGAACTGGTACGGTCAACTGGGCGACGGCACGACCTTCGAGCGCAGCACACCGGTGGACGTGGCGGGGCTGGCCAGCGAGGCGGCGGCCATCGCCGCGGGATATGGTCACACATGCGCCCTCCTCACGTCCGGCGGGGTCAAGTGCTGGGGCGCGAACGGGGTCGGTCAACTGGGCGACGGCACGACGACCGACCGCAACACGCCGGTGGACGTGGTGGGGCTGGGGAGCGGGGCGGCGGTCATCGCCGCGGGCTGGTATCACACCTGCGCCCTCCTCACAGCCGGCGGGGTCAAGTGCTGGGGCGCGAACTGGTACGGTCAACTGGGCGACGGCACGACGACCAACCGCAGCACGCCCGTGGACGTGGCGGGGCTGGCGAGCGGGGTGGCGGCCATCGCCGCTGGCGGCTGGCACACCTGCGGACTGACCACTGCAGGTGGGGTCAAGTGTTGGGGCGAGAACGGATCTGGCCAACTTGGGGACGGCACGATCTTCGACCGCAGCACGCCCGTGGACGTGGCGGGGCTGGCGAGCGGGGTGGCGGCCATCGCTGCGGGCGGGTCTCACACCTGCGCCCTCCTCACAGCCGGCGGGGTCAAGTGCTGGGGCGCGAATGAGTCCGGCCAACTGGGCGACGGCACGACGACCTCGCGCAGCACGCCGGTGGAGGTGGTGGGGCTGGCGAGCGGGGTGGCGGCCATCGCCGCGGGCAGCGAACACACCTGCGCCCTCCTCACGGCCGGCGGTGTCAAGTGCTGGGGTCGTAACGAATACGGTCAAGTGGGCGACGGCACGACCGTGGAGCGCAGCACGCCGGTGGACGTGGTGGGGCTGGGGAGCGGGGCGGCGGTCATCGCCGCGGACGGGTCTTTTCACACCTGCGCCCTCCTCACGGCCGGCGGGGTCAAGTGTTGGGGCCTGAACTGGTACGGTCAACTGGGCGATGGCGCGACGGCCAACCGCAGCACGCCGGTGGACGTGGTGGGGCTGGGGAGCGGGGTGGCGGCCATCGCCGCGGGCGGCGGCCACACCTGCGCCCTCCTCACGGCCGGCGGGGTCAAGTGCTGGGGATCGGATCACTTTGGGCAGCTTGGCCTGGGCACCATTTTGTACAGCACGACGCCGATCGATGTCGTGATGCTGCTCCAGCTCTACCTGCCTGTGGTCCTGAGAGGATGGTAGGAGCAAGACTTCGAGACCTGCGGCGCAGGACTTGTATCCACGTCGGGGCTTGGGCAGAAGGCAAACGCAGCGCCTAACCCCCCGCTCCAGCCGGCAGCGTTTCGTCTAGTCGTTTCACGAGGCAGCTTCCCTCGCTCCAGGCCAAATCCCCGCTGCGGCCGATAGGACGGTATGCTTCAGCTTATTCGGCGGTCGTCAAACAAGGAAAGCTGCCCGCTGGGCTGCGTGAGCTGCTGTGCGCCGACGCCAAGCAGGCGCACAGGCCGGCCGGGTTCCCACGTCCGCTCCAGCAGCGTCAAGGCGGCGCGGTAGATCTCGACCGCGTCGTCGCTGGGCAGCGGCAGGGTCATCTGGCGGGTCAAGGTGCTGAAGTCGCTGTAGCGCAGCTTGATCGCCACCACGCCGCCGGCCAACTCAGCCCGCTGCAAATAGCCGGCCACGGCCTGGCTCATGCGCCACAGGTGCTGCTTCAGCGGTCGCAGCTCGGCGACATCGCTGTCAAAGGTGCGCTCCTGGCTGACCGACTTGCGTTCGCGTTCGGTGACGATGGGACTGTCATCAAAGCCACGCGCACGGCGGCCCAGGTCAGGCCCGTGACGGCCAAAGGCAACCCGCAATGCTTCGTCAGACAGTGCAGCCAGGTCGCCCACTGTCTGCACGCCCATGCCGGCCAGCCGCTCGGCCGTTACCGGCCCGATGCCCCACAGCGCCCGCGCCGGCAGCGGGGCCAGGAACGCCGCTTCCTCGCCCGGCTGCACAACCGTCAGCCCGCCCGGCTTGTCGAAATCCGACGCGACCTTGGCGACCTGCTTGTTGGTGGCCGCTCCCAACGACGCGGACAGGCCAATTTCATCCCGCACCTGCGCCTGCAAGCGCCGAGCGATCGCCACCGCCTCCTCCCAGGCCGCTACCTGCTCCGTCAGCTCCAGAAAGGCCTCGTCAATGCTGATCTGCTCCACCAGCGGGGTCAGGGCGTGCAGCAACTCCATAACGCGGCGCGAGTATTGGCGGTAGAGGCCGTGGCGCGCCGGCAGCACAACAGCCTCTGGGCATAGCTTGAGGGCCTGGGCCATGGGCATGGCCGAGCGGCAGCCGAAGGCGCGGGCAGCATAGGAGGCAGCCGCCACCACGCCGCGCTGCTGGGGCCGGCCGCCGACCAGCACCGGCTGGCCGGCCAGCGCGGGGTTCTCCAAAATTTCGACCGACGCAAAGAAGGCATCCAAATCCAGGTGCAGCACGGCGCGCGGGAAGTCGTTCATAGCAGGAGCATTGTACGCCAGGATCCGTAGCAGGGCAACCGCGCAGCGATTTAGCGCGTTTGGGCGTTCTGGAGTAAAATAGCGACCACGCCATTGTATCCTTGATCAGGAGTTTGCCCATGCCTCGCCCCAAGCTTTTCCTCGCCAATCTGCTGCTTTCCCTGCTTCTGCTGGCCGCGCCTTTCACTGCTGTCGCTGCCGCCCAGCCTCCCGACGGCCAGGCGCTGGCGCGTATCGCACTGCCTGACGCAGCAGACGCTGTGCGCAGCCTGGCTGAAGCGCCGTTGGTCCTGCTGGCGGTCGAAAGCCTGCCCCAGCCCTACGCTCTGGCGTTGGCCGGCCACGCTGGTCTGTCATGGCTGAAGGATGGCGGCTACCGCGTCCAGGTGCTGGACGACCAGGCTGCGGACGCCCGCTATCTGATGGTCGATTTGGCCGGCGCGCTGGCTGACAGGGATCGTCCCGGGCAAGAGATCTACAACGACGGTGTGCGCGCCGTGCGCCGGTTGGCGGCCGGCCAGTCCGCGCAGCTCGACAAGGGCGCCTGGCTGCTGGACCAGCCGCTGCGCTGGATCGAGCGCCAGCCGCTGCGCCTGCCCGACAGCGTCACCCCCCTCGCCCAGGTGGAACAGATCATCAATCAGGTGAACCTGCCTCGGCTGATGGTCTATGCCAACGAGCTGAGCGGCGAGGTGCCGGCCATCATCATGGGCCAGCCTTACACCATAGTCACGCGCTTTTCGTCCGTTCCATCAGGATATACGACGCCGCCACAGTCTTCATATATGGCCAGCACCTACATGCTGGAACGGTTGCAGCGCTTAGGGCTGAATGTCACGACCCATACCTGGAACGCTAACCGGCCGCCCAACGTGATCGCCGAGAAGCCGGGCCTGAACCCAGCCGCCGCCGGCATTGTCATCATCTGCGCCCACCTGGACTCGACGTCGACCAGCCCGGCCACCCTGGCTCCCGGCGCGGATGACAACGCCAGTGGGTCGGTAGCGGTGCTGCGGGCGGCTGAGCTGCTGGCCCCGTACAACTTCGACGCCACCCTGCGCTTCGTGCTCTTCACCGGCGAAGAGCAGGGACTGTACGGCAGCGCGGCTTACGCCAATATGGTGCGGACTGAGGATATTCGCGGTGTGCTCAACATGGACATGATCGCTTGGGACGCCGCCGGCGGGCCGGACATGGACGTCCACTCCCGATCCACCGTGCCCGGCAACACGGCGCTGGCGACCCTCTACACCGACGTGATCAGCGCCTACGAGCTTCCCTTGACGCCGGTGGTCTACGGCAACGGCACAGGCGCTAGCGACCACGCGTCGTTCTGGACCTGGAACATCCCGGCCATCCTGGCCATCGAAAACTACAACGCGGACGCCGGCGCGCCGCGCGATTTCAACGCCTATTATCACACGGTCAACGACCGCGCCCAGTACTTCAACCAGAACTACTTCCTGGCCATGACGCAGGCGTCGTTGGCCACCTTTGCCCACATGGGCGGCCTACGCACCACCTGCTACTGGGCCGACGTCAACTGCAGCGGCCAGGTCGATAGCATCGATCTGGCCCGGGCGGCCGCGGCGTGGCAGACGCAGAGCGGGCAGTGGAACTATAGCCTGGTCTACGACGTGGACTCCGACGGCGCGATCAGCATCGTCGATATCCAGCGCTTTGCAGCCCAGTGGGGCTGGGATGGGTCGTGATCGGCGCCCTGTAACTCGTAACCCGTAACCCGGAGCCAACTCGCACTGGTCCGGTTACGTGTCACGAGTTACAGGCTACGAACTGCTATTTGCATGTAACTGGAGGGAAGTCCCATGACGCGGGTGGAACGAATGCCAAAGTGGGTTTGGATTGTGGCAGTGGCGCTGCTGCTCGCGCTGCTGGGCTTGGCCGTTTGGAATATGCAGACCACGCCAGCGCCGGCGACGCCGGAGGCCAGCAGTCTGCCGGTCTATCACGGCAGCCTGGAACTTCTGGCCATGCCCGACGCTGGCAGCGCGCCCATCATGCAAGCTATCGACGGCGCGCGCGACAGCATCCGGCTCAAGATCTACCTCATCACCCAGAACGCAGTGGTGGATGCCCTGGCCCAGGCTGTGCAGCGCGGCGTGGACGTGCGCGTGATCCTGGAGGAGGAGCCATTTGGCGGCGGCGAGTCTAACGCGCTGGCCAAGCAGGCGCTGGAGGCGGCCGGCGTCCAGGTGCGCGCCCGGCCCGGGACGTTCGTCTACAGCCACGAGAAGAGCCTGGTGGTGGACGACCGCCGGGCCTATCTCATGACGCATAACCTGACCAACTCCTCCTTTAATCGCAACCGGGAGTACATGGCCATCGTCGAGGACCCGGCTGTGGTGGCCGAGGTGGCGCAGGTCTTCGATGCCGACTGGGAGCGGGTGGAGCCGGACCTGGACAGCGCGCTGCTGGTGTGGAGCCCCGTCAACAGCCGGCCGCGCATCGAGTCGCTGATCGAGAGCGCACAGGTCAGCCTGGAGGTCCAACACACCTCGCTGCTGGATGAACACATCCTTGGCCTGCTGGCGGACGCGGCCCAGCGCGGCGTGCGGGTGCGGGTGGTCACGCCCGCCGTTATCGATCCCAGCGAGTGGGAGTGGGAGCCGGTCACCAAGATGCACGAGGCCGGTGTGGCCATCCGCTTCCTGGACGATCCCTATGTCCACGCCAAGGCCATCATCGTCGACGGCCAGACCGCCATGATCGGCTCGCAAAACCTGACCGCCAACTCGCTGGAGAACAATCGCGAGCTGGGCATCGTCTTCGATGACCCGGCTGCGGTCAACCGGCTGGCGCGCACGTTTCTGGTGGACTGGAACAACGCCGAGCCGTGGGGCGGACCGCAGCCTACAGCTACCCTGCCGGCCGGCGGCATCCTGCGCTGGGACCAGGTCGCCGGCTATGCCGGCCAGACCGTGACCGTCGAGGGGGACGTGATCGACACCTACGACTCCGGCAAGGTCACGTTTCTCAACTTCGACGATGGGCGCACCTTCACCGTGGTGGTTTTCGCCAGCGACTACCCCGCCTTTCCCCAGCCGCCGGAGGATATGTACTGGCGCAAACAGGTGCGGGTGACGGGCCAGCTCAAGCCCTATCAGGGTAAGTTGGAGATCATCGCAGAATCGCCTGATGCCATCGAAATTACCGGCGACCTGCTGCTGGCCAGCCGCGGGGGCCAGCCGGCCGCCACCGCGCCAGCCAGCGGCGTCATCGACTGGCAGGATGCAGGCGCCTACCTGGGTCAACGCCTCACCGTCGAGGGGGATGTGGTGCGCGTCTACAACAGCGGCAAGGCCGCTTTCCTCAACTTTGCGCAGGCCTACCAGGGCAACTTCTCGGTGGTGATCTTCGCATCCGACTTCGAGCAGTGGCCCGAGCCGCCCGACCAGGTCTACCTGGGCCAGCGCGTGCGGGTGACGGGCAAGATCAAGGACTACAAGGGCGCGCCGGAGGTCATCATCGAGTCGCCGGAGCAGATCGAGATCCTCGGCCCGGTCGCTGTAGCCAGCGAGACGCCGGCCGTGGGGCAGCGGGTCGAGGAGGTCGAAGTGGAGGCGATGGCTGCGGTGACGGCAACGCAGCTCGTCACAGATCCACTACCCGCTCTGGCCGGTCCCTCCGGGATGGTTCCCAATCTCCTGACCGAGCCAGCCACACCCCTGCCCGCGCCGCTGATCTCCTGGCAGGACGCCGCGGCCTACGAGGGTCAGGACGTGGCGGTCGAGGGCCTGGTGGTGGACAGCTACAAGTCCAACTCGGTGATATTCCTCAACTTCAGCGACGACCGCAGCCAGTTCAAGGCCGTCATCTTCCAGCGTGACTGGAGCAAGTGGCCGCAGTCGCCGGACACCTTGCTGCAGGGCCAGACGGTGCGCATCAGCGGCCCGGTCAAGTTGTACGAGGGCGCGCCGGAGATCATCGTCAACGACCCGGCCCAGATCGAGATCGTTGGCCAGCCTGGGGTCGCGGGGACGTCAGGTGCAGCGTCCGCAGCCGTCCCCGCCACGCCCGCCGAAATCTCCTGGCAGGAGGCCGCGGCCTACGAGGGCCGGCGTGTCACCGTCGAGGGCGTGGTGATGGACACCTACAAGTCGGACAAGGTTATCTTCCTCAACTTCAGCCGCAACCGCAGCGACTTCAAGGCCGTCATCTTCGCCAGCGCGTGGCCGCGTTGGCAACAAACACCAGATGAGTTATACTTCGGCCAGACCCTGCGCATCACCGGCCAGGTCAAGCTCTACAACGGCGCGCCTGAGATCACTGTGGATGAGCCGGCGCAGGTTGAGGTAGTAGACAGGTAGACAAGTAGACAAGGTGGTTGGTAGATTGTTGGATTGGTCGAGACTCGCTGCGTCACCTTGTCACCCAGTCACCTTGTCACCCAGTCACCCTGTCAGGACAAACATGATTCCGATCTACGACAACATCCCCCAGGCCCAGGCCACGATCCTGCGCCGCGCGGCCTGGGATGAGCAGCAGATACCGGCCTCGGTGCTGGACGGCGTCGAGCGCATCTTCGGCCAACGGCTGACGCCGGAGCAGGCCGTGGCGACCGTGCTGGCCGACGTGCGCCAACGCGGCGACGCGGCCGTGCTCGAGTGGTCGCAGCGCATCGACGGCCCCCAATCGCGTGGGTCGAGTAGCGAAGCGTATCGAGACCCCTTGGCCGTGCCGCAGGACGAGATCGACGCAGCCGTGGCCGGCCTGGACCCGGCCTTGCTGGACGCGCTCAAGCTGGCGGCGCAGCGGCTGGAGGCCTTCCACCGCAAGCAGCCCACCGGCTCCTGGATGGACGTGACGCCCGGCGGCACGCTGGGCCAGATCGTGCGACCTTTGCAGCGGGTGGGCGTCTACACGCCGGCCGGCACCGCGCCGTTGCCCTCGTCGTTGCTGCATTGCGCTATTCCCGCGCGTGTGGCCGGCGTCCGCGAGATTGTCGTCTGCACGCCGCCCGACCGGGGCGTGGGCCGGGTGGCGGCGCTGACCCTGGCCGCAGCCCAGGTGGCCGGCGTGGATTCGGTCTACGCCATCGGCGGCGCGCAGGCGATTGCCGCCATGGCCTATGGCACCGAGAGCATTCCGCGCGTCGATAAGATTGTCGGCCCCGGCGGCCTGTTCGTCACCTTGGCCAAGCGCCAGGTCTTCGGCATCGTGGGCATCGACGGCCTGCCCGGCCCGACCGAGACCATGGTCATCGCCGACGATACGGCTGACCCCGCCATCGTCGCAGCCGACCTGCTGGCCCAGGCCGAGCACGACCTGCTGGCCTCGGCCATCCTGCTGACCCCTTCGCGCCGCCTGGCCGAGCGGGTGCAGGTCGAAGTGAGCCGCCAACTGGAGGCGCTGAGCCGGGCCGAGATCGCGGCCGCGTCGCTGGCCGGCCGCGGCGGCATCGTCGTCACCGCCGACCTGGCTCAGGCCGTGGACCTGGCCAACGCCTATGCGCCGGAGCACCTCTGCTTGCTGACGGCCGAGCCGTGGGCGCTGGTGGGGAGCATCGAGAACGCCGGCGGCATCTTCGTGGGCGAGCACAGCTTCGAGGTGCTGGGCGACTACGTGGCTGGCCCCAGCCACGTCATGCCCACCGAGGGCACCGCCCGCTTCGCCAGCCCGCTGAGCGTGGCCGACTTCGTTAAGCGCATCAGCCTGATCGCGCTGGAAGCGGACGAGGGGCGGCGCCTCAGCGCGCCGGCTGCGCTGCTGGCCGATGGCGAAGGGTTGACCGCGCATGCCGCATCTGCGCGAGCGCGCTTGGCTCATGGTCCCGGTCCCCGATAGGGCAGAATAATAGCTCATTCGTGCAGGCGGTCGATGTCCTGTTGCCCGGCTGATGCGGTGTTTTCACCCCGCTGTCGGGTGTGCTATAATCCTGGCGCTGTCATGTGTGTTGTCCGACCAAAGATCATCGCGCGAGAGTGAGACGTGTCCCACCCGGTTGTTGACCAGCATCTCGACATAGGTCAAGACATACCAGCCATTGTTCCCACTGGCCTGAAGCGGCGCGTCTCAGAGACATTACCTGAAGTCGTTGAACGTATCGTCGCTCAGCTTGACCCTGAGAAAGTCGTGCTATTCGGCTCCTATGCCTATGGCGCGCCAACTGGCGACAGCGATGTGGACTTGCTGGTCATTCTGGACACCCACGCGCCGCGCAGGGAAAGGTCCTGGTTGGTATCGCGTTTGTTGATCCCGCGGCCATTTCCGGTGGACATCCTGGTGAAGACGCCGCAGGAGATCGAACAAGCGTTGGCCGGTCGCGACTTCTTTCTTCAAGAGATCATGGCGCGCGGTAAGGTGCTCTATGAGCGATCCGAGTAAGCCCGCAGCCTGGATCGAACGGGCCGAGGAAGATTACCTCATGGCGCGCTCTGCCTTGAGGCGCAAGCGGCCCCTGGCCTACAGCGCCTGCTTCCATGCGCAGCAGTGCGCCGAGAAATACCTGAAAGCGCTGCTGGTGGCCAAGGGATCAGCCTTCCCCAAGACACACGATCTGCTGGTGCTGCGTGATCTGATCGAGAAGACCGGCGTCATGGTACCAGTGGAGGGGAAACAACTCCAGATCCTCTGCGACTACGCAGTGTGGACGCGCTATCCCGGTGAAGATCCGACTGTCGAGGATGCACAGGAAGCGATGGAAATCGCCAAAAGTGTGCGTCAATTCGCACGCAGGCGTTTGTCCAGCGACTGACTACAACTATGTCCCACGAGATCGAACGCCTCTTCCGCCCCGAGCTGGCCACCATGCAGCCCTATGTGCCCATCCATCCCTTCGAGGTGGTAAGCCAGCGGCTGGGCCGCGCGCCGCAGGATATCGTCAAGCTGGACGCCAACGAGAACCCCTACGGTCCGTCGCCGCGCGCGGTGGCGGCCATGGCCGGCTATCCCTGGCTGCACATCTACCCCGACCCGCAGAGCACGGAGCTGCGCGCGGCGCTGGCTGAGACCACCGGCGTCCCGGCCGAGCGCATCCTGGCCGGCCACGGCGCGGACGAGCTGATCGACCTGCTGGGCCGGCTGGTGTTGTCCCCCGGCGACGCGGTGATCGACTGCCCGCCCACCTTCGGCATGTACGCCTTCTGCGCGGCTGTCAACGGCGCGTGCCTGATC
>Ga0105096_10000636_pt1 | contig 12904 bp, 6 predicted proteins | sample PPLLak3cmMay2015_FD_87036 | JGI IMG/M metagenome (GOLD analysis project Ga0105096, IMG submission 87036) | Freshwater sediment microbial communities from Prairie Pothole Lake near Jamestown, North Dakota, USA - PPLs Lake P7 Core (1) Depth... | ecosystem: Environmental > Aquatic > Freshwater >... | reverse complement strand
GGCCGCTCTGATCGCACGGCAAGTATAGCATCATACCCCATTGATCCCCAATTCATCAGGCCAACCGAGATTATCAACGCGCAGCGGCCAGCTCCGCGCTTGCGTGGAACTGGCCGCTGTTTTGGGCGTCAGGCAGAGACGTTCTCGGCTAACGTTTGGTGCTCACGCACCAGGGCACCAACTTTCCGCACTTGATCGAACGTATGCAGAGCTTGCAGGCGTAGGTAGTGCAACTTCGGGCGCAGATGGTACGGCACTGGTCGCAGACCGCCAACTGCATCGACGCCGACGCGGATGGTGCGCCGATGGTCCACCCTAAGCTGGCAACCGTGGCCGGCAACGGGAGCGCCGTGGCTGGCAGTGAAGGCTGCGATGGCTGACGTAGCGCCATGGTCGAGGCTGAAGAATTCGGCCCTACAGCGCTGACCTGAGTCAAGATGGTTAGTCCAATGGCTAGCATGAGGATCGCCGGCTTGGAGGTTTTCGTTGTGGGGTGCATTGTCTAACCTCTCTCAAGATTCTGTTGGACCGTCAAGAAACACGTGGGCGGTTGTCTTCGGTCGCAGGCCGCTCAAGCCCAGAGCATAGGTCTTGACAGATGGTTGATATACCCGCTATAGTGGCTGCCGCACAGTCATTCGATCTGCGGGGAAGCCTTCAACCCTATTCTATTCTCGATTCAGAGGATTTGCAAATGCCTGATTGCTCTGTTATGGGAAGTTAACTGGCGCGCTGAAGCGCATGAGACCATCGGTGTGCCCCAGCAGAAGCAGCGAGCCGTCACCTGAGGCGGCCGGTACAGCCATCAGATCAAAGGCTTGATCCCAGGGCCAGCCAGGGCGCCGGCCCAGAGAGTGTTTGACTCCGAGATCGCTGACCGCTACTACCTCGCCTGAGTCCAGCAACACGTAGAAAGCAGCGCGGTCGGCCGGATTTGCAGCGATGGCCAACGAGAGGACCTGCCTTGGGAAGGAGGTTAGCGGTTGCAGCGACTGCTCCGCTGTCCATCGATACAGCGTGCTTTGGCCGCTCGGCCCAAGCGCTGCCAGCAACAACTCGCCATCGCCCGTCATTGATTGTGCGATGTGCCGCACGCTGGGCAGTTGAACCATTTGCCGCCAGCCCCACGGAGACTGGAGCGAGGTAGCGTACAGGCCGTTGTCGGTGGCCGCGTAGGCGCTGCCGCTGCCGGCATCGATGTGGATGTCGTGCACCTCGCCCCAGAAGGGCTGGCTGTAGCGGCCCAGAGGCATCCAATGGTCTCCGCCGTCCTGGCTGCCATACAACTCCGAGCCAACGATGGCCAGCGCCAGATCGCCGTAGATGGCGATGCTGCGTATAAAGTCAGGATTTGCAGGCAAGCCCTCGCCCGATGCGTGCCACAACACACCGCCGTTGTCGCTAAAATACAGCTTGCCATCCCAGAACGAGGCTGCGATGTGCCGCGGGTTGGCAGGGTCGATGCTCAGGGCCTGAACACCGCGCACCGTGCCGGGGAAGTCGCTGGCGCTGGAGTTGGCTGGATCGCCGGTGGGCAGATTCTGTTGGTAGATGTTCCACGTGCGGCCCTCCTGGGTGCAACCGATGCCAATGTTGCTGGTGCCGGCGCAGAGTTTCATCGTGACAGGGATGCCAGGCTCGTTCTCCCAGACCGCCGCCAGCACTGACACCGGGTCGCGCGGGAAGTTTTCCAGCGGCTGCCAGGGCGACTCGCTCTGGCGCAGCGTGACGAAAATCAGGAGCATCGGAGTCAGAAGCACCAGGCCAAGAGTAATGGCCACCCTGCGCAGGCGGCGGACCTTTACAGCCTGGAGCTGTGCATCCACCTGCGCCTGCTTCAGCTCAACCTGCCTGGCCAGTTCTTGCGCTTGTTGGGCGGCAATAGCCTGTTGGCTGGCCTGCAAGAACTCCATATCGAGGCTACTCAACTCCATTCCAGTGGAAGCGATGAAGCGATCTGCTACATGCACCAGGGTCGGCGGCAGCAGGGCTCCGGCATCGCGGCCCAAGGCCGCCCAGTGCTCCGCGGCGTCACTCAGCCGTTGCCGCTGGCGGATCCTGTCGCGCTCCTCGTCCAGCCAGGCTACCAGGCTGGGCCAGTTGCGTACCAGCGCCTCGTGCGCAATCTCCACCTGGGTGTCGCTGGCCACATCGCCCTCGGTCACGCGCACCAGGCGGGCGTTGATCAGCTTCTCCAGCACCAGGCTGACGCGATCCGCTGCCTCGCCCGTGCGGTAAAGTGCATCCAGCCGCACCCGGTTGCTGGTGATCTCCAGGCCATCGCTGGCGCGCACCAGGCGCAGAAGGATGTTGCGCGCTGTCATTTGCTGCTCAGGAATCAAGCTGTCGAAGAAGGCGTCGGCGCTGTTGGCTAACGCCAGCCGACCGCCTCCCAGGCGCCGATAGGCATCCCAGGTGATGTAGTTGCGCTCGCGGTGTTCCCATAGCTTCAGGAGTGTGAACTGCAACAGCGGCAGGGCGGCTGGCTCTCCCAGTATGTCGTTCAACAGGGTGTCCACCAACCCTTGCTCGAATTTCAGCCCGATCAGCTCGGCCGGCGCCTCAATCGACGCGCGCAGCTCGGCAGCATTGAGTGGGGTCACACGAAAGACGTGGCGCTCGAAGTGGGTTTGAAAGTCGGGCAGCCGCGCCACTTGGCTCTCAAAGTCGGTGCGCAGGGTGAGAATCAGCGTATGCCTGCGGCCTGGCGACTGAATCAAAGCCAGGAGGCAGGCTATGAAGGCGCTGCGGGCGTCGTCGTTGACGCACAGCGTAAACACCTCCTCGAACTGGTCCACCACCAGCAGGAGGGGCGTAGCATCGTCATGGTCGATCAGCTCTATCAAGCGCTCCGGCTCCAGCGTAAGCCGCGCAGCAGTCTGCTCCGTCCATACGTCCGCGTCCATACCGGGATCGCTCTGCAAGGTGTATAGCACGCGGGCGAGATTGACCATCGGCTCGGAACCGGGAACCATGCGTGGCGCCATGCGCCACTGCTCGCTACCCAGCCCGGCCCCGGCCCTCAGGGCGGGGAGCAGGCCGGCCAGCACTAACGACGACTTGCCGCTGCCTGAGGGGCCAACCACTGCCAACAGGCGGCTCGTGGTCAACAGTTGCAGCGCCCCCTCGACCAGGCGCTCACGTCCAAAGAAGGCGGCCTGTTCGATCTCTGAAAACGCGTCGAGACCTACGTAGGGACACAATTCGTCGGGCAGTTCGGGGGCTAGCTCCCAATCAAACTCGTCGAGCGCTGCCTCTGGCGGCTCGACGTCTGATCGATAGAGAATCGCTGCCCAATAGTCCAGCAGGCTCTGCGCCACTGCCCGCTCCTCCTCGGTGTCCAGCAGGGCGCCGGCGGCTCTGCCTTGCTCGATGAAGGCGCCGGCCTCGGACAGAAAGCCAGGGGTACTGCCATACTGCCGATGTGTGGTCAACAACTGGTTGTGAAATGTCCGCAACGAGGTCAGCGAAATAAAGGGCATCGAAGGTTGCTGCGCGTCTTGCTGTGCCAAGAAATCGCTCATAACAAGCTGCTTTCGCTCAGGCGTCGGGTACTGGGTACAATCCGGATATCGGACATTGCGACAGTCACGACGAAAGGATGGTAAAGGTGGATGTCAACGGCTGGCCCACAGAGCGCAGCTCATGGCATAGAGATTTCAGGTCAGTGTCTACCTGGTAGAAGCGATTGCTAACCCGGCGGCGATAGCGCTGGAAGCACTGCCGGATCTGAGCAGGGTTCTTGCCCGCCAACGCCTTTTCCAGGTCCCGGCTGTCGCAACGAATCCATTCGGCCCAGCTCGCGCCAGACTGCTGGCACAGTGGATCGACCTTGGCTCTCAGCTCCGGCCAGGACAGCTTGATCTCGCCCAGGTCGTGCCCCATCACCGCTTCGATGCGCCGCAGTTCCAGGTCGATGGCTTGCCAGCGGTCATGATCCTCGACTAGCCGTGCCAGGCTATCACCCAAGTCGCCCAGCGCCGTGACGCCACGCTCAAAGCGCTTCACCTGCTGGGGAGCCAGCTTGAGCCGGCGCAGGTCTTTGCGGATCGATAGCATGGACTGCTCGATGGTAACCAGCCGCAAGGCGCGCGCGGCAGCGTTCAAACGCTCGTTGATGCGCGTGGGTTGGCGGTCAAGCACGCGCTTGGTCAGCCGCAGAGCTCGCTGCAAAGGCTCGGGGTCGAGTGTTTGGATAGCCTGTTGTAGCTGGCCTTGCGCCGAGACCAACTCGGCGATCCAATTCAGCTCGTTGACGGGCATACTGGGGCGCAGCGCCACATCTGTCAGGCTGTCGATCAGGCCGCCCAGGGTGAGCTCGTGGTCCATCAGAATGTCCAGGGACAGAGGATCCTCAGGAAAGCGGCGTGCTTCCTGGACCAGCCCACTGAAACAGAGGTATTGCAGGTTGTGCAACAGATCGTGCAGGTCCTTGTAGTTGGTCAGCAGCTCGATCTGCGAGCCGGCGGCCTCGAAGTCGGTCTGCAAGGCCACCAGCTTGGCCCTGAAGTCAGGACGCCTGACCAGCCCCTCCAGGATCGACAGGCTGTTGTCCACGGTTTGGACGGCCAGCAGGTCCTTGCTTGATCGCACCGCGTGGATGTCCCACAGCCGGCCGTTGGCGGCATGCATCACCAGCCGCGGCACGCCCCACTCCAGGCTGCGCAGTTGGGAGGCGATGGCCTTGCGTCCTTCTGCCAGCGCAACATCCACCGGTTGGCCGTCGGCCAGAGCTGCATAGAACTCCTTTGTCAATATGATGGCGGCCTGGTCGGAAATCGCTGCGTGCATGGCCAGCACTGCCGGCGTCCCCTGCTGCACCAGCGTCTGGGCAACGCCAGAAAACGGATCGGTCGGGACGCCGCGTGCGCCCTGACACCCGTTGAGCACCACCAAACGCAGCGAGGGAGCATCGCTCACCACCAGCGCCAAATCGCGTGCCCGCACCGGGTCAGCGCAGCCGTCCTGGCCGCAAAACATCAGTGCGCCCTCGCCAGTATCATTGGTCAAGGCTCCGTGGCCGATGAAGTGCAGCACGTGATAGGGGCGCGTGCGCAACCTCCCCTGCAAGTCATCGAGACTGGCCATATCCAGCCGGTCCAGCGTAACAACGCCCGTCTTGATCAGGCGGCGCATGGCGTCTTGCAGAACGCGCCACTCCTTCTCGCTGTCGAGCCAAGGCAGATCCTTCGGGGTCGCCATGACTACCAGGATGTGGAGCGGGAGAGAAACGCTGAGCGGCGGGGCCTTGCGGGGCAGGTCCAGGTAATGCACCAGGGTAGTTTCGGCTGAGAGGGCCAGGAAGCGATCCAAGGCTGGGTGAAACAAGTATTCCCACGGCAACGCAATCAACTCCGGCGCCTCGTTTAGCCGCAGATTGATGCGCAGGCCGCAATTGCTGTGGCGTGCTTCGACCAGACTCTGGCCCAAGCAGGCCAGCACGTCATCGCGAAAGATGGCGCGAAACAAAGCCTGTCCCCGCAGCCTGACCAGTTCCTGACGCTCAACCTCAGCCAGCGCTTGCCAGTAATCCTCCTCTGCAGCAGGCCAGACAACCTCTGGTGACAACAGCGACGCTGCCGCTGTCGCGGATGCCTGGCCTGCAGGCGATTGGAGCACGCGGACCGTGTAGCCGTCGGGATGTGGGGTTAGTTGTAGATCGAAATCAAGACAGGTGCGACGTGTCATCGGCAATGTAGGCAAGAACGGTCGCCTGAATCTACCTTTCCAGGTTTCGAGCTGTAAGGCTTGACATAGTCAGATAACATAAGTATACCACAACTTGTCAATAATGCAAGCCCCGAGTTTATTCCGCGTTTGCGCTTATTTTGATGCCAAGATCGCCGGTCATGAGACGTTCTGGGTGGCCATCGACCAAGGTCAGAAAGCAACGTGGCTGCACGGGCGATTGCCGTGCTGCCCAGCCTGTGGTAGACTGTCCTAACTATGAAACGCGAACTACGTGGTATCAAGCGCAGCGATATCCAGCTCGATTTCGACCTATATCGGGTCAACGTGCCCATGCCTGGTGTGGTTGGCGACCAACTCAGCGTGATCGACATTCGGCCGGAAGAAGTCGAGCGAACCATCGTCTTTGTGCATGGCTACGCCGGTTGTGCAGAGACCTGGGAGCGCCAGATCAACTACTTCGCCAAGGAATACCGGGTGGTGGTGCCTGACCTGCGCGGACACGGCCAGAGCGACGCGCCTTATACGCGCTACGCCATGCCTGAACTGGTGGCCGACCTGTATGCGATCAGCCAACACCTGCGCTTGCCCCCGCAGTTCGATTTGGTGGGGCATTCCTTCGGCGGCGCGGTCTGCGTCGAGTATGCCAGCGCTCATCCTGAGCAGATCAGCCACCTGGTGTTGATTGCCACGGCCGGAGAATACCCGGTGCCCAAGGCAGTGGCTCTGGCCTACCGCCTGCCGACAGCGTTGCTGCGGCCGGTGTGGGACTACCGCCCGCGCTGGAATGCCGAGTTGCACGTCATGAAGCGCATGGCCAACAACAACATGCTGCAATGGCGCGGCTGGGGCATGATGCGTTCGCTGCGCGTGCCGACGCTAGTCATCACCGGCGAGCGCGATACCTATTTCCCCCGCCAGGTGGTGGAACAGGTGGCCCAGACTATCCCGGGCGCGGAGCGGGTGGACGTGGGTGCTTCCAAGCACAAGATCCAGTTGGAGCGCCACCAGGCGGTCAACCGGGCTATCGTGCGCTTCATCCAGGCCGACCAGGCCGAAATGACCTGGCGCCGCCAGGAGGACGAAAGCCAGGCGGAGCAGGGCCGTCCCTGGCTCAAAGCCTACGGCAAGGCGACCCCCAAGACCGTGCCCATCCCCGCGCAGCCGCTGACCAAGTTCTTGGAGAGCGCCGCCGACTGGTTCCCCAAGCGTCCTGCCACCATTTTCCAGGGGCGCAAGTTGACCTATGCCCGGCTCAATCAGCGGGCCAACCAGTTTGCGCATACGCTGCACGGCCTGGGTATCCGGCCCGGCGACCGCGTCATGCTGTTCCTGCCCAACACACCGGAACTGGTCATCGCCTATTACGGCACGCTGCGCGCAGGCGGAGTGGTGGTGCTGCCGTCGCTGCACGGCGATGCCGCGCAGATTGTCGAGCAGGCCAGGTCCACCGGGGTTGAGGTGATGGTGACCCTGCACGAGTTCGGCGCGCTGGCGCGGGCCGCTCAGGCCCAGGCCGGCGTGCGCGATGTGCTGACTGTGACCATGCCGCGCCCGACGCAGCCCTCGGTGCAACGGGCGATGTTGCATGCATTGGGCTTCATGGGCGAAGCGCCCCAGCCTGAGGCCGAGTCGGTGGGGCGCAGCATGGCGGAGCTGATCCAGGACGCCCCGCCGCACGACCTGAATGTGCCGCTCGCCAGCGCGAATCTGGCGGTGATCGCCTTCACGGCCGGCGTGCATGGCGCTGTCAAGGGTGCCTGCCTGACCCATGGCAACCTGGTGGCCAACACCCTGCAGGTTCGCCACTGGCTGCACGACCTGCAATACGGCCAGGAGACTTTTGTCTCGGCGTTGCCTCTGCTGCACAGCCTGGGCATGACGACGGCCATGAACCTGCCTATTGCCGTGGGGGCGACCATGCTGCTGCTGCCCGGCTTCGACACCACCGAGCTGCTGGATGTGATCTGGAACTACCAGCCGACGATTTTCCCCGGCCTGCCAGCCATGTTCGCGGCCGTCAGCCGTATCCGCAACCTGCGCGGCCACGGCTTCGGCTCGGTCAGAACATGCCTGAGCGGCGGCGCGCCTTTGCCGGTCGAGCTGCATGAGGCTTTCGAGCGGCTGACCAGGGCGCGGCTGTTGGAGTGCTACGGCCTGACCGAAGCCACTGCGATCACGCACATGAACCCTCTGAACGGCCGCCGCGGGGCCGGCTCAGTCGGGGCGCCGCTGCCCAACACCGACGCCAGGGTGGTCGATCCGGCCAGCGGGGCCGAGCTGGCCGCGGACCAAGTGGGAGAGCTGCTGGTCAAGGGGCCGCAGGTGATGGCCCACTACTGGGTCGAGCCAGCCGGCGCCATGTTGAGCGATGGTTGGCTGCCAACCGGTGACCTGGCCGTGATGGACAGCGAAGGCCACTTCCGCATCGTCGGGCGGCAGGAAGATGTGATCTGGCTGCCCGAGGGTGCGGTTTATCCCCGCGATGTGGAGGAGGTGCTCTATGAAAACAACCAGGTGTTGGAGGCGGCGGTATTGTGGTCGGTGGACGATGTCGGCGCAACGCAGGTCAAAGCCTACGTCGTCCCCCGCCCGCGCGGCAAGCTGACCAGCGAGGAGTTGATCAACTTCTGCCAGCACCGCCTGGACGCCCATGCAGTTCCGACCCAGATTGTGTTTTGCCAGGATCTGCCCAAGTCTGCGACCGGCAAGGTCATCCGGGCGCTACTGGAACAGATCGAGCCGGGGGCTTGATTTGTAGGATGGCATCGCTGTCGGTTTGGGAGCGCCCTGCGGCGCATTCCCCCGCGAGCGTGTCAAGATCGGCACATAGATGAAGTTCTGCCCATAGGGCACGAAAAACGAGATTCGTTGCCGGTTGTTGGCCAAACCGGTCTCGTCCGTGGCCGGTGCTACTTCTACAACCACCGTGTTCGGCCCTGGTGCAAACCCATGCCAGTCGTACGACACGGTGGTGACGTTGGCGTTCGAGCCTCGCTCGATGACGCGGGTGTGTAGCAACGTCCCTCCGGCCCCTGGCTCGCCATCCCAAAACCGGACCCTGACCTGGTTATCGCTGGTGCCGTGCGCGGCAAGGTTTGCTGCCGTTGCACTCAGCTGTATCGACGTGGTGCTGCCGGTGGGCGTTGCTGGCGTCATTGCCAAGCTGGCCACGGCCAGGTCCGGCTGCTGGATCGCAGGGAAGGTGAAGGTGCGCGTGTTGTTGGGGTCGCATGGCTCGCCCACCTGCCCGGCAAGGTCAGCCTGCAGGGTCAACTGCGGCGGCGCAGTGATCTGAGCCTGCCAACTGTGGTCAATCAGAACCCTGTCATTGCCGCCGTGGCGCGGCGACAGGCCAGGCACCTGCCATTGCTGAAGCATGGCGCTGTTGCTGTCCAGGCGCACCCAGAAGCTGCCGGTTGGCCGGTCGCCCATATTCTGAACCCAGCCGGTGGCCTGCAGCGAGCTGGCCTCGTTGGAGAAGAGGGCCCATTTCGCGGTAGCCTGGAAACCTTCCACCGCAATGTCAGCATAGTGCGACACCAAGTTGCTCACGTAGTTGCCGAACTCCTGCCCCAGCGGAAGTAGCTGAAGGTTCACAGGACTCATCAGGCTGGTGTGAGTCTGGGCGAAATAGCGTTCTTCGCTGCTCAGAATAAACCAAAACCACTGCTGCAACATCCGTCCCCCGTCATCGGGCATGCCGATGGCGTGGTCGATGATCTCTGGCCTGTGATAGAATAGGTCGAAGGTCGCCACCAAAAAGCGTTGCACGCGAGCTTGATCGAAGCCCGTGGACTCGTTCAATAGGATGCCATACTCCGTATTGATCAGCGGCTTGTTGCGTTGGCCATGATCAGCCATCCACTGGCGCATCATGCGGATCTGCTCCAGTATCCGGTTCAAGTCATCAACCTCGTCGGGGTGAGTAATGATCGTGGCGCGCAGCGGGCTGTCATCTTCCAGCCGCCCATTGGGCAGGCTCGCCGTCGATTCGGCAACAATGGCATCAACCCGCACCCAGTTGTCGCTGGCAGCCGCGTTTTTCAGCCCGTTCACTCCGACGCGGATGTGGTGGCGCCGTCCCAGGACAGCTTGCGGTGATGGCTGCAAATTGTCGAAAGTCAGGCTGCGCAGGCCGGGAGATGGCGTATACAGGTCGATGGTTTGCACCAAACGGGCGTCGATGAAGATGTCGGCCAGGCCTGCGTCCGGCCCGGTGAACAAGAAGACCGTCACTGCGTCGCCCTCGAAGGCAAAGTAGGAACGCGCGCCCCAGTTGTGGCTTTTGTGATACGTGCCGCCGCTGGCGGCCGAATCGTCGACCTCGGTCCACTCGCCTGCGCCATAACCAACCGCGTTGACGAAACCATAGGGCAAATCTGGCCCCCACTCGTGGACCATTTCGTTGACCACATAGCCGTGGAAACTCCATACATCCACCGGCATGTCAACCTCGTACATCGACCGGTAGGCCTGCCACGCCCGATCGAGCCAGGCCAGACGCAGGGGAGATACGGTGGCAAAGCCGTTCATGGCAACTTTGGCCGTAGGGTCGGCGCTTTTGATGGTGTGATAGATGTCGTGGTAGATGCGGGCGTACCCTTCCGGGGTTGCGAGGTCGTGGTCCCCGCGGTATTCAGCTTCATTGCCGATCAACCAGGTCGCGCCCGGGTTGTTCCTGATGGCCAACTGGAGATAGGCGCCGTTGGGCACGTAGCCTTCCGGCTGCCAATCAGGCAGGAACTCGTTCACGTGAATCATGGGCAAGTAGTCGATCCCACCGGGATGAGGAGCATCAGCGTTGGCCCACCAGTCCAGGTATGCACCGCCATGCAGCGGTGCAATGTTGAAGGCATTGATGCCGCCGTTTTCAGTACCCCCAACCGAAAAGGCAAAGCGTTGGTGAGCGGAAGGATAGAGGCAGGCGTTGTTGGGCGTCTCTTCGGCTGCACTGGTTACAGGAGCGAGGATGGCTGACAGCATAACGGCGATGAGCAGGCTCAGTCGCGCCGGGGCTCTCGTGACGGACATTACAGGCACGACCTCCTGGATTGCGGAATATTGCCCACTTTTGTGGGCAAGTTGGCTTCGAGTTTAGTATACAATGGCGCGAGAACGAAGTCGATATGACTTTGTTCTCATTATTCGCAATGATGCCGCTGGTATTGCGTCCAGATTTACTGGCTCATTCCACCAGGATACCAGCCCCATGCGCCGCTCCCTACCTTGTGCGCAACAAAAGGGCTGCCTTCTTCACGAAGACAGCCCGCAGTCTCTTTCAGTCACCTCCATACAGTACCGTCTGGAGGCTGGGAAATAGGGTGGGAGTCACGCACGCGCCATGCGGCTTAACTCCTCTGGCACCACACCGTCGTCCAGCTTGACGAACAGCGCCTCGGGCTTGCGCAGCGCCTGGCCGGCCGGCAAGGTCGTCGCCTGCCAACGGCCCGCCGCCCCGCTGCCGTCGTAGCGCAGCGCCAGATGCTGGCCGCGGCCGTCGGCAATGACCTCCGTGTACTGACGGCCAAAAAGCTGGCTGTCGTAACCCAGATAGTCATGGACTTGCTGCGAGCTGAACGGCAACACGGGGGCAAAGAACAGCTTCAGCCAGTCGATGGCCTGCAACACCACGTAGACGCTGCGGCCGGCCGCCGCGCGGTCGGTCTTGATCTGCTGCCAGGGCGCCTTGTCGTTGATATAGCGGTTGACCTCCTGACTCAGGCGCAGGGCCGCGTCCAGCGCGGCCTTGAATTTGCGGCCGGCATAGAGCGCGCCCACGCTGTCGAAGCCGGCCTGCACCGTGGCCAACAGCGCCAAATCGGCGGCGTCCAGCGGGCCAGGCTCAGGCACGCGACCGTCGAACTGCTTGTAGGCAAAGCCCAGCACGCGGTTGACCAGGTTGCCCCAGTTGGCCACCAGCTCGGTGTTGACCCGGCGCACGAACTCCTGCCAGGTGAACTCGCTGTCGTTGGACTCCGGCGCCATCGCGGTCAGGGCATAGCGCCAGGCGTCCACCTGGTAGCGCTCGGCCGCCTCGTTGATGCTGATCACGTTGCCAAAGCTGCTGCTGAACTTGAAGTCGCCCAGAGTCAGGTACTCGTTAGCCGGCACGTCGCTGGGCAGCTTGAGCCAGGGCGAGTGTGGGTCCTGCTCGTCGATGGGGCCGTAGGCGTGCAGCATCGCCGGCCAGATGATGGCGTGGAAGGGGATGTTGTCCTTGCCGATGAAGTAGTAACTTTCGACGTCACCGCCCTCCTGCCACCAATCCTGCCAGGCGTCGGGCTGCCCGGTGATGAGCGCCCACTCTTTCGTGGCCGACAGGTAGCCGATCACCGCGTCATACCAGACGTAGATGCGTTTGTCGTCGTAGCCGGGCACGGGGATGGTGATGCCCCAGTCCAAGTCACGCGTGATGGGCCGGCCGCGCAGCTCGCGACTCTCGGCCTGGGTGCGGGCGAAATTGATCACGTTGGGGCGCCAATCGGCCTTGTCTGGCCGATTGAGCCAGTCGATCAGGAAATTGGTGGCCTTGCCCAGGTCCAGAAAGAAGTGCTCGGTGGGACGAGTCTCGATGTTGGCGCTGCCGCTGATCTTGCTGCGCGGGTTCTTGAGATCGGTGGCGTCGTAGGTGTGGCCGCAGTTGTCGCACTGGTCGCCGCGCGCGCGGTCGAAGCCGCAGAAGGGGCACGTGCCCTCGACATAGCGGTCGGGCAGCCAGCGGTCGTCGTCCACCGAGTAGAGCTGCTGCTGTACGGCGCTATAGATGTAGCCCCGCTCCCGATGGCGCAGAAACAGGTCGTGGGTCACATCCCAGTGGTTCTGCGTGTCGGTGTGGGTGTACAGGTCGAAGGTCAGGCCAAAGCGCAGGAAGCCCTCGACGAAGCGGCCATGGTAACGCTCGATCACCTCGGCCGGGTTGATGCCCTCCTGGTCGGCGCGCAGGGTGATGGGGGTGCCGTGGGTGTCAGAGCCGGAGACCATCAGCACCTGGTTGCCAGCCAAGCGATGGTAGCGCGCGAAGATATCGGGCGGCAGATACGCGCCCGCCAGGTGGCCGATGTGGCGGTCGCCTGCCGCATAGGGCCAGGCGACGCAGACGTGAATATTCTTGGTCATTGGTAACGCTCCTGCTTCAGGCAGAGCAAGATAATGGCTGTCAGGCTGGCAAGTGTAGCACAACGCTTGAAAAATGCCAACACCTCTACAACTTCGG
>Ga0105096_10000633_pt1 | contig 12925 bp, 10 predicted proteins | sample PPLLak3cmMay2015_FD_87036 | JGI IMG/M metagenome (GOLD analysis project Ga0105096, IMG submission 87036) | Freshwater sediment microbial communities from Prairie Pothole Lake near Jamestown, North Dakota, USA - PPLs Lake P7 Core (1) Depth... | ecosystem: Environmental > Aquatic > Freshwater >... | reverse complement strand
CCCCGCAGGCGGGCGCCCGGCTCGAACGTCACCGCATTTCGATATAGCCGCTCGGGCACTGCTCTGCGCACCTGTTGCAGCCCTGGCAGAAGTCGAGCTTGAAGCGATAGGGCTCGCCGGGAGCCAGGGGCTTGAGGACGGCCTGGTCCGGGCAGTACTTGTAACAGTTGTCGCACTCGAAGCAGCCGCCGCAGCTGAGGCAGCGCCGGGCCTCGGCGATGGCGGCACCGGGCGGCCAGGTCTCACCCATGGCCTCGCCGCGCGGCGCGTGCAGATGGTAATCCGGCTGTACCTTGCTCTTGTCGACCGGCGGGAGCTTCGCGGGCGCCTCCTCCGCCGCGCCCGACACATCGGCGTCGAGCAGCGCCGCGGCGCGGCGCCCGAAATGCACCGCGGCCGCGATCGCGCCAGGGGCGACCGGGCTGCCGGCTTCGTAGACCTTCGTCTTGACGAGGCGCGGGGCGGCGGCTTCGGCCGCCGTCAGGTCGGCGCGGCCCGCGAAGGCCACGCCGAGCGCGAGGATGCGCGCGACTTCCGCGTCCAGCACGGCGCGCGGCAGCCGCGCCTCGTCGATGCCGTACCGCAGTTCGCCCCCCGGCTCGTCGTGCGGATCGGCCAAGGTGACGTCGTAGCCCCGCCGCGCGAGCTGGTAGGCCGCGGACAGCCCCGCCGCGCCGGCGCCGATGACGGTCACCGGTGTGCCCGTCGCCGCGCCCTCCAGCCGGCGCAGCGCCCACGAGGCGCGGATCGCCGCCTCGGCCACGGCGCGCTCGACCTGGTTCACCGAGACGCCGCCGTCGTACGGCTCCCGCGTGCACCCGGTTTCGCAGTGATGCGGGCACAGCCACCCGCAGACGGCGGGCAGCGGATTGCGATCCGCGATGACATGAAACGCCGCTTCGACGGCCTGCGTCTCGGTGAGGCCCCGTGCGCCGCCGCGCGCCAGCGTGATGAGAAAGCCGCGCACGTCGGTGCCGGCCGGGCAGGCGTGGGCGCACGGCGCCTCCTTGGCCACGAACGCCGGCCGCGCCGACGATCGCCGCTCGGCCGTGCCGCTCCCGCCGCCGCGGCTGCCGAGCGGCCGCACTTTCTTCACAAGGGCCATGGTCCCCCGCCACACGCGCGCACGGCTACGCGCTCCGGTAGAGCTTCGTCAACACGAACTCGTTGTGCCGCAGCACCTCCGCGCAGGTCATCCGGCCGTTGATCGTGCGCTCGAGCAGCTGCAGGGCGGCGTCGGCCGCCTGATCGAGGTTCATCTCGATGCGCAGCATCGCGCTCAGGTCCACGTCGATGTGCTCCGACATGGTCGCCACCGTCAGCGGGTTCGCGGACAGCTTGATGACGGGGATGACCGGGTTGCCGATCACGTTCCCCTGGCCGGTCGGGAAGAAATGCACCACCGACCCGGCGGCCGCGCAGAGCGTGACCATCTCGGCTGCGGCCGACGAGGAGTCCATGAAACTCAACCCGGGCTTGCGGGGCTCGTGCGCGGGCTCCAGGAAGTCGACGACCCGGCAGCGCCCCGCCTTCTGGATGTTGCCGAGGGCCTTCTCCTCGATCGTCGTGAGCCCGCCGCGGATGTTGCCTTCGGTCGGCTGCGAGCCGACCAGGCTCACGCCCTGCGACTCGACCAGCGCCTGGTAGTCGTCGAACGCCGCCTTGAACTGCCGCGCGATCTCGGGCGTCTCGCACAGTTCCATCACGAGGTCCTCGGCGCCGGTGACCTCGGTGGTTTCTCCGAAGATGAGCGTGGCGCCGGCCGCCGCCAGGCGCTCGAACGCCCGCCCCACGGTCGGGTTCGCCGCCAGGCCGGAGGTCGTGTCGGACTCCCCGCACTTGCAGCTCATCGTCAACTGGCTCACCGGGAACGGTTCGCGCCGGATCTCCGACGCATCGTGCACGAACATCTTCGCCTGGCGCGATGCCGCCTCGATCGTCTTGAGGTCGCCGGACCGCTCGATGCTGAAACCCGCGACGGGCTTTCCGGTCTTCGCGATCTCCTGGACGATGCGGTCCGTCCACTTCGGCTCGATGCCGATGACGACGGCCGCGGCGCAATTCGGGTTGCGGCCCTGCCCGGCGAGCGTGCGGAACGTCAGGTCGAGGTCGGCACCGAACTGCAGCCGGCCGTACGGGTGCGGCAGGGCCATCGTGCCCTTGATGTTGTGGGCGACGGCCTCGGCGGCCGCGTTGGACAGGTCGTCGACGGGGATGATGAGGACGTGATTGCGGACGCCCACGCGCCCGTCCGGACGGCGGTAGCCGGTGAACTGCAGGTCCTTCGCGCTGATCATGATTTCCACCTCTTCGTCGCGAGGCAGTGCGTATGCACATGGGATCCCCGGGCGGCGTCCTTCGTCGCCACGCCGATGACCCGGCCGTACTCGATCACGTCGCTGCCGCACGTGATGTCGCGCATCGCGACTTTGTGCCCCAGCGGCACGGCGTCGGCGAGCGTCACCGTCCCGACCGGCTTCCCTTCGAGGGTGATGGCGCCGACAGCGGCGCCGGCGGCGAGATCCGCGACGGCCACGCCGACGTCGTCGTCCGGTTCGTGCATCAGGATTCCGTGTGTCATGAAGTGCTCCTCATCGGATGGGGGAGGCGTCACGCGCATGAATGCGGGAGCATCATAATCACAAACCCGGGGCCAGCGGAAGGGTTTCGCGAAAAATCCCGCGAAACCAGTTGACCGGTAAACCTCAGCTGGAATCGCGCAAAACGGGGATCGTGGCGTTCGCGCGCGGCAGGACCCCGATGCGCGAGCCCGGCGCCAGGCGCCCCACGGCGTCGTCCACGGCCGACTGCACCGAGGACGCGGGCTCGAGCAGGAGGCGGCCCGCGAGCGCCGCCGGCATGGCCGTGCACCAGCGGACGACGAAGCGCGAGGCGTCGCGCGCGATCTGAAACGCCTTGTGCGGGCCGATGCGGTACCCCTCGCTCGCGAACCGCTCCATGACCGCCGCGTGCGACGTCATGCCGGGCCGGCCCAGCCAGTCCTCGTAGGCCTGGCTGCCGCTGCCGTCCGTGCACGCGGCCGCGATCACGATGCTGCCGCCCGGGCGCGTGACCAATGCCGCGTGCGCCAGCGCTTTCTGCGCCTGGTAGACGTTCACGTCCTTCGGGTGCCCGCCGGGCGAGGCGATCACCAGGTCGAACGGCGCGTCGACCTCGACCTGATTGAGGCGGCGGACGAGGGGGATGCCGTCGCGCATGACGGCCAGGGGCGGGCCGGCCAGCGCGCGGACGATGCGCTTGCCGTCGCCAAGGATGACGTTCAGCGCAAGGTGCACCCCGATCCGGGCTCCGATCTCCTCGATGTCCTGCCGGCAGGGGTTGTCGTCGTAGCGGCCGAGCCGCGCGAGCGGGTGCGACATCATCGAGTGGTTGCGCCCGATGGTCTCATAGCCGGCCAGGCCGATGGCGGCGCTCTTCACGCCCCCGGAAAACCCGACGAACTGGTGCGGCTCGATGACGCCCACGACGACGCGGAGCTCGCGCGCGAGGTACTCGCGGTTGATCCGGACGGGCGTGCCCCGCGAGGTCTCGCGAAGCGGCGCCAGGCCCTGCGCGTCGTGCGCGTCGTGCGAGACGACCCGGTAGCGTTCGAGGATCCCGGCCGGCACGGTGTCGCCAAACTGCGCCGGCGGCGTCGGGGCGTGCGTCCCGGTGGCGATGATGAACAGCACGTCGTCGGGCCGGACACCGGCGCGCTCGAGCCGGCCGAGGAGCAACGGCAGCAGGACGTCGTGCGGCACGGGACGGGTGCGGTCGTTGATGGCGATCGCGCAGCCGCCTCCGCGGTACTCCGGCAGCACGGCGGCCTCGAGCGCCGCCTCGACTTCGGCCGCCGCGTCGCGCGCGGGGGCCACGGCGGCGGGCTCGACGACCTCGATCCGGTGGCCTGCGGCGGCGGCCGCCGCGAGGTCGCACTCGAGGAATCCGTGGCTGTAGGGCAGGCGGTAGATGGGCATGCGGCAGCGCTCCGGGGCGGTCCGGCGAGAGGATAGCAGGAAACGGGGCCGCGCGGCCTGTGTGATAAGGTATCGCGCGTCGACGCATACACCGTGAAACGCGAAATCACGCTCAGGGATATCGGCAAACAGCTCGGCCTGTCGGCGATGACCGTGTCGCTCGCGCTGCGCGACAGCCCGCGCATCTCCGACGCCACCAAGAAGCGCATCCGTGGGGCCGTGCGCGGGATGAATTTCGTGCCCAACCAGCTGGCGCGGGCCCTGGCGACGGGGCGATCGAACCTGATCGGCGTGATCGTGCCCAACAGCTCCGATCTCTACTACGCCGAAGTGATCCGGGCGATCGAGGACAGCGCCAGCGCCTCGCAGTTCCACGTGATGCTGTGCAACGGCTCCTACCGGATGGAGACGTATACGGCCCGCGTCCGCGACATGCGGCGCCTGCACATGAGGGGGATCATCGCGGCGCCGCCCTTCACGGCGAGCCGGCCCCGGCTCCCGCAGTTCTGGAAGGACCTCGTCAGCAGCGATTTCGAGGTCGTGCTCGTCAACCGCCAGCTCGACCCGCCGATCTTCCACCAGGTGGCGGCCGACTACATGTCGGGCGTGGGCATGGTCGCGCGGGCCCTGGCCGAGCGCGGGCACCGGCGCGTGGCCTACATCTCGGGCTCCCCGGAGGTGCTGCCCTTCAAACAGCGCCTCGAGGTCTTCAGGCGCTGCATCGAGGAGCACGGCTTCGACAGCGACGACACGCTGTTCGAGCGGGGCGAGTTGACCTGCGCCGGCGGCTACGAGGCCTGCCGGCGGCTGTGGAAGGCGAACCGCCGCAAGCCGACGGCGGTGGTGGCCTCGAACGACACCGCGGCGGTGGGCGTGCTGCGGTACCTGGACGAGGCGGGCGTGAGCGTGCCGCGCGACGTGTCCATCGCGAGCTTCGACGGCACGCCGTTCGCGGACTTCGTGCACCGCAGCCTGACGACGGTGGTCACGCCCATGTACGAGATCGGGCGGCAGGCGTTCCTGACGCTCCTCGAGGCGATGAAGGGGGACCTGGCCGCGCCGCGCAGCCTGATCCTCCCCGTCGAGTTGCGGCTGCGCGAGTCGATCGGCCCCGCCCCCCGGTGACGGCTGCCGCTCCCCCGCGTTCCCCGTCAGAATCTGAATGTGCTTGACAAGCGGCGGGGCGCTGTGTTTAGGTTTACCGCTAAAGCAGGACCCCGCGCGGCAGCCCCGGCCGACGGCACGCAGGGTCCGCTTCCGGAGGAGACCTCCATGGACATGTCGCGGCGCGACTTCCTCTCCTGCCTGCCGGCCGGCGCGATGATCACCGCCCTGCCCCTCTCCGCGGCCGCCGCCGCGCCCCGGATCGGCAGCCAGACCAACGCCTGGCCAATCAAGCCCGGCGACTTCCCGATGTTCCTGCGCGTACTCGGCGAACTGAAGGCGCTCGGGTTCGAGGGCTTCGAGACCAGCTTCCGAAACGTGCAGGCGCAGTACGCCGACCCGGCTCCGGCCCGCGCGAGCCTCGCCGCGAGCGGGCTCGCGTTCTTCGGCGTGCACGTCTTCCTCACCGAGTACGACCCGCGCACCCGCGTGGCGCCCATGGACCTGGTGAAGGCCACGGCCGACGGCGCGGCGGCCCTCGGCGCCCAGCGCGTCATCCTGAGCGGCGCCGGCCTCGTCCGCGACGGCCGGGTCGCCGAAGGTGACCTCGCGCAGAAGGCGGCCGGCCTCGAGGAGGCCGCCCGGTACTGCCGCGGGCGCGGCGTCGGGTTCGCGTATCACAACCACGGCCCCGAGTTCGCCGCCGGCGGCGCCGAGATCGCCGGCCTCATCGGGCGCACGGACCCGGCCCTGGTCGCGTTCCTCGTCGACGCCGGCTGGGCCTACCGTGCGGGCGTGGACCTGGCGGCGTTCTTCACCACGCACCGGGCGCGCATCGCCGGGCTGCACCTGCGGGACTTCACGGGCGAGCAGCAGGTCCCCCTCGGCCAGGGCGACGTCGACTGGGCGCCGCTCGCCTCCGCCATCCGCGCGTCCGCCTGGGACGGGTGGGTGATGGCCGAGGAAGAGCGCGCCGACGGATCGAAGCCGGGCGCCAGCGCGGCAGGCCCGGCGCGCGCGACCCTTCGCAAGCTCTTCGGGAGGTAGCATGAAACGGCGGGAGTTCCTCGCGGCGGCCGGGGGCGTGACGCTGTCGGCCTTCTCCTCCAGGCGGGTCCTCGGGGCCAACGACCGGCTCGGCGTCGCGCTCATCGGGAGCGGGCGCCGCGGGCGCGAAGTCATGCGGGCGTTCCTGGCGTCGGGCCGCGCCGAACTGCGGTGCGTGGCCGACGTCTACGACGTGCAGCGGCAGCGGGCGCGCCAGGCGCTCGGCGTCGCCGCGCCCGAGGTGGTGGCGCACGAAGAGGCGCTCGCGCGCCCCGACGTCGACGCCGTCCTCATCGGCGTGCCCGACCATCTGCACCTGCCGATCACGCTGGCGGCGCTCGCCGCCGGCAAGCACGTCTTCATGGAGAAGCCGACCACGCACGCCCTCGACGAGGGCGCGCGGCTGGTCGCGGCGGTCCGGGCGGCCGGCAAGGTCTGCCAGACCGGCACCCAGCAGCGCAGCGGCGCGCACTACGCGCGCGCCAAGGCGGAAATCATCGACCGGGGCCTGCTCGGCCACGTGGTGTTTGTCCGGGCCGCGTGGAGCGACTTCCCGTGGCAGCGCCGCACGATCGTGCCGCAGCCCCGCCCTGCGGGCCTCGACTGGGAGCGGTTCCTGGGCCCGGCGAGGCCGGTCCCGTTCGACTGGATCCGGTACGACTCGTGGCGGTACTTCCCGGACTACGGCGGCGGGCTGCTGGCCGACATCCTCACGCACTGGGTCGATGTCGCCCAGTGGTTCCTGAACGAGACCAGGCCGCTCAACGCGGTGGCAAGCGGCGGGATCTACCACCTCAAGGACGGCCGCGAGAACCCCGAGACGGTGAGCGCGGTGCTCCAGTACGCCGGCGGCTGGAATCTGCACTTCGAATCCAGCGTCCTGCCGGTGGCCACCCCCAGGCCGTCGGTCCTCTTCCAGGGGACCGAGGGCAGCCTGGATATCGCGCGCGACGGGTACGTGTTCCGGCCGAACAAGGGCGAGGCGGTCGAGGTGAAGTCGAGCGAGAACCTGGACCTCGCGCACGTCACCAGCTTCCTCGACGCGGTGAAGAACGGGACGCGCCCGAGCGCGGGCATCGAGACCGGCGTCGAGGCGTGCCTGCCGGTGCACCTCGCGAGGGAAGCCTACTGGCGCCGGAAGCGGATGCGGTTCGACGCGGCCGGCAGCAGGATCGAAGAAGACGTCTAACGGTTCGCCCAGTCGCCCCCACGGTGTGCAAGGCGGTTCAACACGGATGGCCGGGCTGGCGGTGCCCGGTCGGGGAGGCTTGTTCCATGGTACTGCTCCGGAAACACTCGATATCGGCGTGGCTCCTCGTCGTGCCATGCCTCGTCGTGCTCGCGGGCGCGTTTCCGTCGGCCGCGCGCGCCCAGGCCAACATGGCGAGCCTGAGCGGCACGCTGACCGACTCCTCCGGGGGCGTGCTCCCGGGCGTCGCGATCATCTGCAAGAACATCCGTACGGGCCTCGCGCAGGAAACGGTCACGAATGAGGTCGGGATCTTCCGGTTCGCGGACCTCCCGCCCGGTCAGTACGAACTGACCGCCACCCTTCAGGGCTTCCAGACGCTGGTGGCCGGAGGCATCAACCTGATCACCGGGCAGACGGCGGATCTGAAACTGGCCATGCAGCCCGGAGGCCTCGAAACGACGGTCGAGGTGAGCGGGGCCACGCCTGTCGTCCAGACGTCCTCGTCGACCGTCCAGACGTCGATGACGGTCCGCCAGGTGCAGGAACTGCCGCTCAACGGGAGGAATCCGCTGCAGCTGGTGGCGCTGACGGCAGGCGCCTCGATCACGGCCCCCGGTGCGTCGGTGGCCGGGCAGCAGGACAATCAGGCCATCACGGTCAACGGGCTGCGATCGACACAGAACAACTTCAGGATGGACGGGGCGAACTACAATAACCGGTTCTTCGGGTCCGCGCCGGTGCTGCCGAACCCGGACACGCTCGAGGAGTTCACGGTCCAGTCGGCGAACTACAGCGCGCGCACGGCGGGCGCCGGGGCACTGGTCGAGCTGTCGACCCGTTCGGGGAGCAACCGGCTCCATTTCTCCGCGTTCGAATTCCTGCGCGACAAGTCGCTGAACGCGAACGACCCGTTCAACAACGCGGCGGGCCGGGAGAAGCCCCCGTTCAAGCTCAACCAGTTCGGCGGCACCATCGGCGGCAAGATCGTGGAGAACCGGACGTTCTACTTCGGGGCCTACCAGGCGACGCGGCGCCGGTCGGCTCCCGGAACCGCCTCGGTCCGGTCCCTGACCGCGGACGAGCGCGCCGGGAACTTCTCCTCCTTCACCGGGACGATCCTCGATCCGGCCACGGGGCTGCCGTTCGCCGGCAACATCGTTCCCACGAACCGGCTCGATCCGACCGTGCAGCAGATCCTCAACGACATGCTGCCGTTGCCGAACAGCGGCCTGAACCTGGTGACGCCGCTCCAGAGCGACACCGACGACGATCAGGTGACGGCGCGACTCGATCACCAGTTCGCCGCCAGCAACCGGCTCACCGTCCGGTACTTCTACGACGCCAACCGCTTCCAGCGCACGTTCAACGCGCCACCGGGGTTCCTGGCCGACAACGACTTCCGCAACCAGAGCTTCATGGTCCGGGACTCGCACATCTTCAGCTCCAACTTCCTGCTGACGCTGCAGGGCAGCTACTCCAAGTTCCGGCGGGTCCAGGAGCCGGCGACGCCGAACATGAAGACGATCCAGGAGTACGGCGTGAACGCCCCCCAGAGCATCACGACGGACTTCTTCCCCGGCGTGCGGTTCATGGCCGCTCCGCTGTTCAACCTGTTCTCGGGCGGCGGCCTCGAACAGACGCCGTGGGCGTACGATTTCCGCGCCTCGGCGGTCTGGAGCAAGGGGCGGCACAACCTGCAGTTCGGCATCGACACGCAATACGACCGCCTGTACGTCCTGGACGCGTCGTTCACCGTGGGCACCTGGACCTACAACGGCTCGCGGACCGGCTACCTGCCGGCCGACATCATGATGGGCCTGCCGTCGAGCTTCGTGCAGGACTCGGGCCGCACCATCGACCTCGCCGAGTGGAAGAACCACTTCTGGGTCCAGGACGACTGGAAAGTCAATGACCGCCTGACGGTGAATGCCGGGTTGCGCTGGGAGCCCTGGACGCCGCCGACCGACTCGCTCAACAACCTGGTCGGCTTCGTCAAGGGGCAGCAGTCCACCGTGGCGCCGGACGCGCCGCTCGGCATGGTGTACCCCGGCGATGCCGGCATTCCCGAGTCGCTGTTCTCGAACAACTACGGCCTGTTCGCCCCGCGCATCGGCGCGGCGTACGACCTGTTCGGCAACGCCAGGACGATCCTGCGCGGCGGGTACGGCATTTTCTACGTCGACCCCGCGCTGACCATCTACACGCGCACGGTGAGCACGCAGCCGAGCGTGCTCACGGTCAGCACCGTCAACCCGTACAGCTTCATGGACCCGTACAGAGGCGTCCCGGGCGGCAATCCCTACCCGTTCCCGCGGCGTGATCCGAGCGAGTTCGCGACGTTCAAGTACGTGAGGCCGGTCTCGGGCGGCGTGCTGGAGCCGACGGACAACAAGGGCTACTCGCAGAACTGGAATATCACGTTCGAGCAGCAGATCGGGAGGGACCTGAGCCTGGCAGTCGCCTACGTGGCGAACAAGGGGACCGACATCCTCGGCGCGATCGAACTGAACCCGGCCATCTATGGTCCGGGCGCGACGACGGGCAACACCAACAGCCGCCGGACCTACGCGGGCATGTCGGCCATGGAGATTGCCACGCCATACCAGCGGTCGAACTACAACTCGATCCAGATCACCGCGACGAGGCGGGCCTCGCAGGGCCTCACGATCCTGTCCACCTACGTCTATAGCACCCTGAAAGACAACGGCTCCCAGACGGTCGAGGGGGGCGGGTCTTACCCCAGGAGCTCCACGAATTTCGATGTCGACTACTCGTACGGGGACTTCGACATCCGGCACAAGTTCAACCTGTCGATGGTGTACGACCTCCCGAACCGCACATCGGCGACGGGCGTCGCCCGGGCCCTGCTGAATGACTGGCAGGTCAACGGCATCCTGGTCCTGCGCAGCGGGCTGCCGTTCACGGTGAAGAGCGGGACGGACCGGTCCCTGACGGCGGTCGGCCAGGACAACGGCGACCTCATCGGTGATCCCACGCGCCCGAGCGACGCCGACCCGGTCCAGAAGTGGTTCAACACCGCGGCGTTCGCGCCGGCGGCCCTCGGCACGATCGGCACCGTGGAGCGCAATTCGCTGCGCGGCCCGAACGCGGCCACCCTCGACATGGCGATCTTCAAGAACTTCCCCATCGGCTCGCGGGCGAGGTTCCAGTTCCGCCTCGAGGCGTTCAACGTGCTGAACCGGGTCAACTACAGCAACCCGAACGCGACCATCACGGCAGGCGCGAACTTCGGGAGGATCCTGGGCGCCGGCGACCCGCGGGTGCTCCAACTCGGATTCAAGCTCCTCTATTAGTCTTCGGGCGGGGGCAGGCCGGCTGCCCCCGCCGTTCCCTTCGTCCACGTCCCCGACCAATGGTGAATCATGGGTGAGAAGCACTCAAGCGACGCCGGTCCGGCTGCCTCCAAGGGGGTTCGCCCTGGTGTGCTCGTCAGGCACGAGCGTGCCGAGGTCACCTTCAGGCAGCGCTTCGTGCCGGAAACCGCCAACCTCCAGTTCCTGAGCTGCGGCGAGTACACCGTGCCGCCCGGCTGCACGTCGGTCGCGTTCTGCAGCCCCGAGAACGAGAGCCTGCTGTTCATGTGGAGGGGCACGGCCCGGGCGGAAGTCGCCGGACAGCCGTACGACCTCGCCAATTACGACACGCTCTACGTGCCGCGCGGCGCCGGGTTCGTGCTCTCCAACGCGTCGGCGGAGCCTGCCGTGCTCATCCAGTGCAGCGCCCCGGCGGCCACGGCGCACCCGGTCTTCCACTCGCGCTTCGCCGAGTTCTCGACGCGCGAGGACCGCATCCGGCACCTCGCGGGCAAGGACGTCTTCCTGATGTTCGATGTCGGCGAGGCGGCCGACAAGCTCGTGGCCGGCTACACGTTCTACAACCCGTACACGAGGGCCTGGCCGCCGCACAACCACACCGACCAGGAAGAGGTCTACATCTTCATCAAGGGCCACGGCGCGATGGAGGTGTACGAGTCCCCGGAGAAGCTGACCTTCGTGCACAGCCTGAACGAAGGCGACATGGTGACGATCCCGTACCTGAACTACCACCCGGTGTTCTCCCAGGAGGACCCGCTCGTGTTCATCTGGTGCATCGCCGGCGAGCGATACTGGGTGGGCGACAAGAACAAGGACTTCATGGCAGGTAAAGGTGACGCCATCACAACCTGACCTTCACAGCGCGGCCGCGGCGGCCGCGCTGCCCATGCCCCCCCTCTACCGGCAGCGGCGCTGGTGGATCCTGGCGATGCTCTTCTGCGTCACCATGATCAACTTCATCGACCGCCAGACGCTGTCGGTGACAGCCCCGAAACTGCGCGAGATCTTCAGCCTCTCGAACACGGATTACGGCATCATCGTCGCCGCCTTCCAGATGGGCATGGTCTTCGGCGAGTTCCCGATGGGCTGGCTGATGGACCGCCGCGGCGCGCGCGTCGGGCTCACCTTCGCGGTGATGTGGTGGTCGACGGCCAACGCCCTCCATGCCGTGGCCAACTCGCTCCTGCACTTCAGCTTCTTCCGCTTCTGGCTGGGCACGGGCGAGTGCGGCAACTTCTCGGGCGGCAACAAGGTCGTCGCGCAGTGGTTCCCCGTCCGCGAGCGGGCGTTCGCGGTCGGCATCTTCAACAGCGCGTCGATGATCGGCAGCGCCGTGGCGCCGTTCCTCATCGTTCCGCTCATGCACTGGTACGGCTGGCGCGTCGCCTTCCTCGTGCCGAGCCTGCTGGGCATGGTCTGGGCCGGGCTCTGGTGGCACTTCTACCGGACGCCCGAGGAGAGCAAGGGACTCAGCGCCGCCGAGGCCGCGCACATCCGCGACGGCGACACGAGCCCCGCGGCGCCGGCCCCCTCCAACGCCCAGTTGCTCCGCCTCGGCCCGACCTGGGGCCTGATGCTGTGCCGCCTCCTCGTGGGCCCGGTGGTGCAGTTCTACATCTACTGGATGCCGGAGTACCTCTACCGGGAGCGCGGATTCAGCCTCACCGAGATCGCCTTCTTCGCCTGGATCCCCTTCCTGTTCGGCGACCTCGGCAGCATCGGCGGCGGCTGGGTGTCCGGGTTCCTCATCCAACGCGGATTCTCCGTGCGCGCGGCTCGCGTCATCACCATGGGCGCCGGCGCCGCCCTGTGCTTCCTCAGCCTGGCCGTCGTGCTGGTGAAGACGGTCCCGGTGGCGCTCTTCGCCATCTGCTGTGTGCTCTTCGGTCACACCGCGCTGTCGGCCAACATGTTCGCCGCGATGTCAGATTTGTTCCCGAAGTCCGCCGTGGCCAGGGTCACCGGACTGACCGGGATTGCCGGCGGACTGAGCGGCATGTTCTTCCCGCTGCTCACGGGACTCCTCGTGGATCGCGTCTCCTACGTGCCCGTGTTCGCCATGGCCTCGCTGATGCCGGCGGCCGGGTTGCTCGTCCTGGTGGCGTTCGCCGGCAAGTGCCGGCAGGTTTCGCTCCCGGAGCGGCCATGAGCGGCGGCGCGAGCTTCAGGACGTACGGTCGTCACTTTCTGTGGCTCGTGGCCGCCGCCATCGTGGCGGCGGGGGCATCGGGCCGCGCGGGTGCAGATGTGAAAATCGAAAAGACGGCGTT
>Ga0105096_10000631_pt1 | contig 12927 bp, 10 predicted proteins | sample PPLLak3cmMay2015_FD_87036 | JGI IMG/M metagenome (GOLD analysis project Ga0105096, IMG submission 87036) | Freshwater sediment microbial communities from Prairie Pothole Lake near Jamestown, North Dakota, USA - PPLs Lake P7 Core (1) Depth... | ecosystem: Environmental > Aquatic > Freshwater >... | reverse complement strand
CGGGAAGCCGAACAGCTTCTCGGGCCGCGCCACCTCGGGGAGCAGCAGCAGCGTCAGGTCGAGCGTGGTGAGGATGAAGTGCAGCACCCACACCGTGATGCCGATCGGCACCCAGACGAGCAGCCCGGCGATGAGGTAGCGCTTCATGCCCGCGCGCGTGCGAATGGGTGACCCGCGTCCCGCGAAGCAGTGCTGCTCAGTGGCACGAGCAGCCGCCGCCGCAGCCGCCGGCCTTCTTCGCGCCGCCGGCGTCGCTCTTGCCTTCGCTCGTCGCGGCGGTGTCCGTCTTCGGCGCCTCGGCAGCGGGCGCGTCGCCCTTCGGCGCGGGCTTGCTGCCGCCGCGGAAGTCGGTCGCGTACCAGCCGCTTCCCTTGAGATGAAAGCCGGCGGCCGAGACGAGCTTCACCAGCGTATCGGCACGGCACGAGGGGCACTGGGTGAGCGCGGCCTCGGCAAGCTTCTGCATGGCCTCCAGCTCGTGGCCGCATTGCGAACAGCGATATTCGTAGATGGGCATCGTCGATGTCTCCGCGGCTGGGGCAGCCGCGTGTGGCGGCTGCTCGCATTCAAAACATTGAATTATAGCGGGAATCGGCGCGTCCCACGCAGGGCCGCCCGGCCGGGTCGATCCTTGATCGCCGCGAATCGGCGGCGTATGTTGCAGTGGACGAACATGCGTTCACTGATCCACGCACTGCCATCGTGCAGGGACGACCGATGAGCCTGTCGCAGACGCAGCTTTCCGATCTCGTTCGCCAGCTCGACGAGCGCCATGCTGCGCTGCTCGAGGAAGTGCGCGCCGCGATGGAGTCTTCGGAGAACCTGCAGTACATCGAACTGCTCGACCGGGCCCCCGCGGATGTCGGCGATCAGTCCGTGGCCGACGCGCTCGCCGATCTCAACCTGGCGATCGTCGACCGCCACGTCCGGGAACTGCGCGACATCGAGGCGGCCAGGGCACGCATCGCGGATCGCACCTACGGCGTATGCGTCGACTGCGACGACGACATCGCGCCGGAGCGCCTTCGTGCCTGGCCGACCGCGAAGCGCTGCCACGCCTGCCAGCAGCAGCGGGAACGAACCTTCAGCCACGAGGGGACGCCGAGACTGTAGCGTCGGTACAGGAGCCGCATGCGTCGCGCCGCCGCGGCGCATCGTGCCGAGGTGTTTGCATTATCCTGTCGCGGGGGAGGGCATGAAGGTGGCGCCGACGCCATCGGCGCGACCGGGGCGCGCTGAAAAGTCAAACCAACGGATCGATCATGGACATCGGGAACAGCGTCTTCATCGTCAGCGGTGGTGCGTCGGGCCTCGGCGAGGCGACCGCGCGGATGCTCGTCGCCGCGGGCGGGCGGGTCGTCGCCGCCGACCTCAAGGAGGAGGAGGGGGATGCGCTCGAGCGCGAGGTCGGCGCGAGCCTGCGCTTCGTGCGTTGCGACGTGACCGACGAGGCGAGCGCCAGGGCCGCCGTCGCGGCCGCCGTCGACGGCTTCGGGGGACTGCACGGGTTGGTCAACTGCGCCGGCATCGTCCACGGCGAGAAGGTGGTCGGCAAGGACGGCCCCCATGCGCTGGCGAGCTTTGCGCGCACGATCAGCATCAACCTGATCGGCTCGTTCAACATGACGCGGCTGGCGGCCGACGCGATGGCCAAGGCGTCCCCCAACGCCGAAGGCGAGCGCGGCGTCATCGTCTGCACCGCGTCGGTGGCGGCGTTCGACGGGCAGATCGGCCAGGCGGCGTACGCGGCGTCCAAGGGCGGGCTGGTCGGCATGACGTTGCCCATCGCCCGCGAGCTCGCGCGCTACGGCATCCGCGTGATGACGATCGCCCCGGGCATATTCCGCACGCCGATGATGGCGAGCCTCCCGACCGACGTGCAGGAGGCGCTCGGCAAGATGGTGCCGTTCCCGTCGCGTCTCGGTCGGCCCGAGGAGTTCGCCTCGCTGGTGCGCGAGATCGTAGGCAACCCGATGCTGAACGGCGAAGTGATCCGCCTCGACGGTGCGATTCGGATGGCCCCGAAGTAGAACGTCAGGAAAGTAGGGTCAGACTCGACTTTTCGCGGAAAGTCGAGTCTGACCCTACTTTTACTACTTTCAGCTGCGGCGGGTGAGGGCAATCGCCGCGACGACGATCGAAACGAAGAAGACGAACGTCCAGCCGGGCATCGCGAGCCCGAGGAAACGCCAGTCGATCTTGGCGCACTCCCCGCTGCCCTTGAACACCGTCGCGAGCACGTCCTGGAACGGCAGCGTGTCGAGCATGTAGGACAGCCCCGGGCCGCAGGCCGGCACCTGGTCCGGCGGCAGCGTCTGCAGCCACACGTGGCGTGCCGCGACGGCCGCGCCGGTGCCGGCGAACAGGATGATGATCAGCGAGTACACGATCGCCCCGACGCGCCCCGGGTTGTGGATTGCGCCCACCAGGAACACGACGCCGCAGGCGATCACCGCGATGCGCTGCATCACGCACATCGGGCACGGCTCGAGACCGATCACGTACTGTACGTAGAGCGCGTAACCCATCAGCCCCGCGCAGACCAGCGCGCCCAGCAGGTACGACTTGCGCCAGTCGGGCATGATCAGCAGGCCGAGCGATGCGACGCCGATCGTCATCATCAGGATGCGCCAGCCGGCAAGCAGCAGGTCGTTCTGTCCCGCGGTGACGCGCAGCACCAGCTCGTGCGCCAGCGCCGCGGCGAGCACGAGGACGCCGATCCACGGCCAGGGCACTCTTCCCAAATCCTTGGTCACTGCGCTCTCTCCAATGCCTGGTCGATGTCCCAGAGGATGTCGTCGACCGCCTCGAGCCCGACCGAGAGGCGGATCATTTCCGGCGAGACACCCGCGGCGCGCTGCTCGTCCCCGGTCAGTTGCCGGTGTGTCGTCGAGGCGGGGTGGATCACCAGCGACTTCGCATCGCCGACATTCGCGAGGTGCGACAGGAACTGCACCGATTCGATGAAGCGCTCCCCGGCGCGCGCGCCGCCCTTGACGCCGAAGGTCAGGATGCCGCCGGCGCCGCGCGGCAGGTAGCGCGCGGCCCGCCGCGCGTGGCGATCTCCTGCGAGCAGCGGATAGCGCACCCAGTCGATCGCCGGGTGCGAGGCGAGGTGCTGCGCGACGGTGAGCGCCGACGCCGAGTGGCGTGGCATGCGCAGGTGCAGCGTCTCGATGCCCTGCAGCAGCAGGAACGCGGAGAGGGGCGCGAGGGTGGGGCCGAGCGTGCGCATCGTCTCCATGCGTGCCTTCATCGTGAAGCCGAAGTCGCCGAAGGTCTCGAAGAAGCGCACGCCGTGGTAGCCGGCAGAGGGCTCCGTCATCCCCGGGAAGTTGCCGTTGTCCCAGGGAAACCTGCCCGACTCGACCACCACGCCGCCCATCGTCGTGCCGTGTCCGCCCAGGTACTTGGTCACCGAGTGCACGACGATGTCGGCGCCGTGCTCGAACGGTCGGCACAGCGCCGGCGAGGCGAGGGTGTTGTCGATGACGAGCGGGACGCCGGCACCGTGCGCGACGTCCGCGAGCGACGCGATGTCGCAGACGTTCAATTGCGGGTTGCCGATCGTCTCGGCGTAGATCGCCTTGGTATTGGGCTTGAGCGCTGCGCGGAACGCGTCCGGGTCATCGGCATCGACGAATGTCGTCTCGATGCCGAACTGGCGGAACGTGACCGCGAACTGCGTGTGGGTGCCGCCGTAGAGGGTGCGCGCGGCGACGAGGTGGTCGCCTGCCTGCGCCAGCGTGAGCAGCGCGACCATCTGCGCGGCCATGCCGGTGGCGGTCGCGAGCGCCGCCCGGCCGCCCTCCAGCGCCGCAATACGCTCCTCGAGCGCCGCGACGGTCGGATTGCTGATTCGCGAGTAGACGTTGCCGAACGTCTGCAGGTTGAACAGGCTCGCCGCGTGGTCGGCGGAGTCGAAGACGAACGAGGTCGTCTGGTAGATCGGCTGCGCGCGCGCACCGGTCTGCGCGTCGGGAATCTGCCCTGCGTGCAGGCAGAGCGTGTCGAAGCCGAAGGTGCGGTCGGGCATGGTTGCGGCGCCTAGCGAGGCACGCGCGCGCGTCGCGCGGAGACGATGCCGGTGTTCACGCCCGCCCAGTTGAGTCCGCCGAGGATGCGCGCGTGCTCGATCTTCATGCAGCGGTCCATTACCACGTCGAGGCCCGCGTCGCTTGCGATGCGCGCTGCCGCCTCGTTGCGAATGCCGAGCTGCATCCACAGCACGCGGGCGCCCTTGGCGACCGCTTCGCGCGCCAGCGCCGGCATCTCGTCGGCCCTGCGGAAGCCATCGACGACGTCCACCGGCTCCGGAATCGCCGCGACATTCGGATAGCAGCGCTCGCCCAGCACCTCGGTGTAGTTCGGATTCACCGGGATCACGCGGTAGCCGTGCTCCTGCAGGTACTTGGCGGCGAAGTAGCTCGGCCGGTACCAGTTCGCCGACAGGCCCACGACCACGATCGTCCTCGACTGCGCGAGGATGCGGCTGAGGCCCGCGACGTCGTCGACGATCATCCTAGCGCTCGCGTCCGAAGGTCGAATCGCCCCACGACCACACCGGCTCCTCGCCGTAGGGATACTCGTTGGCGATGCGGCGGCCCGACGAGATGCGGTTGTCCAAGGCCCAGGGCAGCGAGGGATAGTCGCCCGGGCCGAACGTGCGGCACTCGCCGTTGAATCCGGGCTCGCTGCAGAACATCCAGTAGCCGCGTTCCACACGCATCGACGAGGCGCGGTTGCCGAAGCCCCGGTCCGCGAGGTTGCCGACGAAGTCGCCGGCGATCGCCAGCGATCGGCCATTGAAGTTCTGGGCCTCGTAGAGGACGACGCGCACGCCGCCGCCCCAGCCCGGGCCGGGGGGCAAGCCGGGCAACGGGACACCAGGCCCCGGCGGCAGCGGTCCGGCCACCGGCGGTGGCAGCAGCGGGCGCGCGGAACTCACGTCGCCCGTGAGCTCCCCGAGGTCCGGATAGCGTCCCGGCGTGAACACGCGGCACGTGCCGCGGTAGCGGTCGTGCTCGCAGAGCTCCCAGCTGCCGCCGACCACCACCATCGAGCGCGCGCGATCGTTGAAGCCGCTCATGCCGTCGGTGGGTCCGGTGATTGTGATGCTGCGGCCGCCGAGATTCGGTCGCTCGTAGAGCACGACGCTGCCCAAACTAGGGGCTGGGCCGGGAACCGGCGCCGGGCCCGGCGCGTGCCAATCGACCTCGCGCGCCGAGCCGATGCGCGCGGGAAGCCCCATCTGGGCGGGTGAGCGGTAGTCGCCGGGGGCGAGCGCTACGCAATAACCTCGGTACCAGGGCTCGGTACACACCTGCCACCGCCCGCCACGGACACTGACGGACCCGGCCCGGTCGCGCAACTCGCTCGCCGGCAGGTTCGACACGGCGCCATGCACCGCGTACGCGCGGCCGACCAGGCCGTCGCGCGCGTAGAACGTGACCTGGCCGATCGCCCACTGCGTGGTCAGGAGGGCCGCAGCGGCGAGCGCCGCGTGCAACCACCACTTCCCGAATGGGCGGTTCATGGGTGTCTGGTCTCGGACGTAGGCACACCGAGAATTCTACCCACCCGTCCCGACAGGCCGCCCTGCACCGCACGATTCGCGTGGCACCACGGTGACACGGGTAGGCACGAGCGTGGGGACATACGCGGCGCCGCTGCGCCCGTCCGCCAATCGACGGAGAAAACATCTGACAAAACAGTGGCTTGGGGAGCGGTCTCGCTGGCGACGTTGTCGGCGCGATCCTTGCTTCCTCGGAGGGTCACCGTCCCGCGGTCCACGTGTGTGTACCGCGCGGGCGTCGGATCCCGAACCGCACCGATGGCCCTCACGCGCTCCCTTCGCTCGCCGGACCCCCAGTCGATCCAGCAATCGGTCACCTTCGCGATCGAACGCCACTCGCTCGCTGCGCTGTCGCAGCGCAAGCTGAACGCGCTCGCGTCGCCGCTCGCCTACGTCGACCGCAACCAGCGCTACCGCTTCGCCAACAAGGCGTTCCTCGAGTGGATCGACCGGCGTCCGGAGCAAGTGCTGGGCTGCGAGATCATCGACGTCGTCGGCAAGGACGTCTACGAACTGTACGACGCCTACATCGACGCGGCGCTGGACGGGGAGCGGACCGGATTCGAGCGCCAGCTCTTCGCGCCGGGGCGGCCGCCGATCTGGATCCGCGTCGACTACTACCCGGACCGCGCGCCCGACGGCCTCGTGCGGGGCTTCCTCGTCGCCTACAGCGACGTCGACCACCTGAAGCGGCTGGAACTGGAGGCAGGACGGCGCGAGCAACGCCTGCGCCTCGTCACCGACAGCGTCGGCGTGCCGATCCTCTACTTCGACCGGCAGCAGAAGCTGCGCTTCGCCAACCGGCCGTACAGCGACTGGATCGGCGTGCCGAGCGACGACCTGCTCGGCCACGCGCTCGCGGAGTTCATGCCCGCCGAGACGCTGGCCGACCTCGCGACGCACATGGAGCGCGCGTTCGCGGGCGCGACCGACTCGTGGGAGCGCCGCGAGCGCAAGGCGTCGGGCGAACTGCGCTGGGTGCGCAACGTGCTCGTTCCCGAGCGCGAGATGGGCGGGCGGGTGGGCGGCGCGTTCCTGGTCATGAACGACATCGAAGACGACGTCCGCGCCCGGGACGCGCTGAAGGCGCAGGAGACGCAGATGCGCCTCTTCGCCGACAACATCCCGGGCCCGATCGCCTACCTCGACCGCGACCTCTCCTATCGCTTCGTCAACCAGGCGTTCGCGAACCTCGCCCGCCTGCCGCAGGAGCAGATCTACGGGCGCATGCCCGCGGACGTGCTGGCGCGCGACGTCGCGAGCTTCCTGCGCCCCATCCTGACGCGCGCGCAGGGCGGGGAGGCGGTCGAGTACGAGCGCATGGGCCTCACCACCGCGGGCGCGCAGCGCTGGATGCACGGACGCATCGTGCCGGACCTCGACGCGGCGGGACAGGTGCGCGGGCTCTACTGCACCGAGTACGACATCCACGAGGTGAAGACCACCGAGCAGGCGCTCGCGGCGCGCGAGGAGCAGTTGCGCCTGTTCACGGACAACATCCCGGAGCCCGTCGTCTACCTCGACGCCGAACGCCGGCTCGCGTTCGTCAACGAGGCCTTCCTCGACCTGACGGGGCAGGAGCGTGAGCACATCGTCGGCCGGGAGCCGGCCGAGGTGCTGTCAGACGAGCAGCGCATCATGCAGGACGAGTACGTGGTCCGCGCGCTTGCCGGCGAGTCCGTCACCTACGAGCGTCCGGTGGTCGACCTGAACGGCCGCACGCGCTGGTTCCGCGCGCGCATCGTTCCCGACTTCCACTTCGACGGCAAGATCCGCGGGCTCTACGTGGTCGGGCACGACATCACGGATCTGAAGCAGGTGCAGGACGCGCTCGCCTCGCGCGAGAGCCAGCTCCGCGCGATCATGGACGGCGTGCCAGCGCCGGTGGCCTACATCGACCGCGACGAGCGCTGTCACTACGTCAACCGGACGTTCCTCCAGTACTTCGGGCTGACGGTCGCGGCCGTGGCGGAGATGCGGCTCTCCGACGTCGTCGGCCGCGCGATCTACGAGAGCGCGCAGGCGATGCTCGCGCGTGCCTTCGACGGCGAGTCGACGGCCTTCGACCGGCTGGTCCCGGGCGCGAACGGCATGCGCCGGTGGATGACGATCCGGGTCGTGCCGGACGCGGGTCCCGGCGGGGACGTGCACGGCGCGTTCGTGCTGATGAACGACATCCACGGCCTCAAGCAGGCGCAGGAAGCCCTGCGCGCGTCGGAGGCCGAGCTGCGTCTCATCATGGACAACGTGCCGGCGCGGGTCTCCTACGTCGACCGCGACTACCGCTACCGCTTCCTGAACCGGCATGACGAGGACTGGCTGGCAGAGAGCCGCAAGGAGCTCTCCGGCAAGCGCGTCGACGACGTGGTCGGCAAGGAGCGCTTCGCACAGGTGAAGCCCCTGTTCGACCGCGTGCTGAAGGGCGAGACGGTCTCGACGGAGCAGATGCTGGTGCAGCCGGATGGCGGCGTGAAGTGGGAGTCGGTGCACTACGCGCCGAACCGCGACGCCGAAGGCAACGTCATCGGCATCTACGCCGTGCACACCGACGTCCACGACCAGAAGCGGAACGAGGAGGCGCTGCGCCGTGCCAACTGGATGCTCTCGTCGCACATCAGCAACACGCCGCTCGCGGTGATGGAGTGGGACCGCGACCACAAGCTGGTGCGCTGGTCGCCGCAGGCGGAGAACATCTTCGGCTGGGGCACCGACAAGGTGCTCGGTATGCAGCTCACCGACAACGTGCTGCTGCACGAGGACGACCGTGCCGCGTCCTCGTCGCTGATCGAGCGCCTGTCCTCGGGCGACGAGCCGCGCGCCACCGGCCTCACCCGCAACCATCGCATGGACGGCGAGACGATCTGGTGCGAGTGGTACCACTCGGCGTTGCTCGACGACCAGGGGCGCATCGTCTCGATCCTGTCGTTCGTGCAGGACGTGTCCTCGCGCATCCAGGCGGAGGAGCGGCTGCAGTACCTCGCGACCCGGGACGCACTGACCGGCCTGCCCAACCGCCTGCTGTTGAACGAGCGGCTGACGCAGGCGATCGCCCAGGCGCGTCGTTCCGGCCGTCGCGTAGGCGTGCTGTTCATCGACCTCGACCGGTTCAAGAATGTCAACGACACCCTCGGCCACCGCATCGGCGACGAACTGCTGAAGCACGTGTCGCAGGCGCTGTCGACCGCACTGCGCGAGACGGACCTCCTCGCGCGGTTGGGCGGCGACGAGTTCATGGTGATCGTCGATGACTTCGACGATCCGGAAGTGCTCGGGCGGGTCGCGCAGAAGCTCTGCGACGCGGTCGCGCACCCGATCCGCATCGAGGAGCACGACATCTACGTCACGTCCTCGATCGGCATCGCGGTGTATCCCGACGACTCCGACGACCCGGAGGAGCTCTTGAAGCACGCGGACGTCGCGATGTACCGCAGCAAGGAGCTCGGCCGCAACACCTACCAGTTCCTCGACGCGAGCCTCGCCGAGCGGCGCGTGCGGCAGCACTCGCTCGAGTCGTCGCTGCGCACGGCGCTTCGCACCGGCAAGCTCGCGCTGCACTACCAGCCGCTGGTTCGCGTGGCCGACCGCCGCGTGATCGGCGCGGAGGCGCTGCTGCGCTGGAATGATCCCGAGCACGGCGACGTGCCGCCGCAGGTATTCATCCCGGTCGCCGAGGAGTCGGGCCTGATCCACGCGCTCGGCGAGTGGGTGCTCGCGAGCGCCGCCGCGCAGTGCCGTGCGTGGCGCGACGACGGCCTGGCGCTCTCGGTATCGATCAACCTGTCGGCGCGGCAGTTCTATCGCGACGACCTCGCGCGCCGCACGCTCGAGATCGTGCGCGCGGCCGACTGCGATCCTTCGTGGATCGAGCTCGAGGTCACGGAGACGAGCCTGCTGCACGACCTCGACGCGATCCGCAAGGTGCTGCAGGAGCTGCGCGACGAAGGTTTCGCGGTCGCGATCGATGACTTCGGCACCGGCTATTCGTCGCTCACCCACCTGAAACACTTCCCGATCGACACGCTCAAGATCGACATCTCGTTCATCGCCGATCTCGAGACGGATCCCGGCGATGCCGCGATCACCGAGGCCATCATCGGGCTTGCCCGCGGCCTCGGGCTCAACGTGGTCGCGGAGGGTGTCGGCACGCAGGCGCAACTCGACTTCCTCGCCAAGCGCGGCTGCGACGCATTCCAGGGTTTTTTCGTCGCGGCGCCGATGACGCCCGAGGCATTCGCCGCCTTCTGCGCGGCGCGGACGGCCGGCGCGGACCGCACGCCGGCGTAGCTCCGGTACGTCAGACCCGGGCGACGAATCCGCCGATCGCCCCGGCGACCGTCTCCCAGCCGGGCTCCAGCATCAGCATGTGGGCGAGGCCCGGGAACACCGTGGCCTCCACGCCGTGGTGCCGCGCGGTCGCGTGCACGTCGTCCGGACGGCAGACGCGGTCACCCTCGGCGCCGAGGACGAGTACCGGCGGCGACTCACGCTCGGGCAACCCCCAATGCAGCCGCAGCGACAGGTCGAGCAGCGCCCGCGGCGACTCGCCGTTGAGGTGCCGCGCGGCCTCGCGCAGCAGTGCGCGGTCGGCGTTGGGGGAGAAGTAGAACGGCTCGAGCACCGCCAGCACCTCCGCGGAGAGCCGCGCGGGATCGAAGCTGGCCATCTTGAACAGGTAGTCCGGACGCTCGGCGGCAAGCCGCGCGGCGACGGGCATGAGGCCCGCGGGCGGCAGTGGCGCGAGCAGCACGGCGGCCCGCACCGGGCGCGTCGACATCAGCCGCTCGACGATAGCCGCGCCCATCGAGTGGCCGACGAGCACGGGCGCCTGCGGCAGCTGGGCGGCGACGCGCTCGACGTCGGCCACGTAGTCGTCGAGGCCCGTCGACCAGAGCATTTCCGTGCCGCCGCTCTTGCCGTGCCCGCGCAGGCTGAGTGCATGGGCCGCGTGGCCGCGCGCGGCAAACCAGGGCAGGAAGTGGGGCTCCCAGCACCAGGCGTCACAGTACCCGCCGTGCACGAACAGCAGCGGCGGCTTGCGCGAGGAGGCCTTCGGGTGCCTGGAACGCACCTCGAGCTTGGGTTCGAGAGGGAGCATGCGGGGGGACCGGTGGCGTGGTCGCGTGCTAGGATTTCCAGCCCGCGCAATGCCCGACGTGACCGCCCGCATTCTGCCAGAACCGCCGCGCGACGCGCGCTTCGATCCCGCGTGCCGGCGCTGTGCGCGCCTCGCCGCGTTCCTCGACGCGGTACGCGAGGCCCATCCGACCTATTGGTGCCGCCCCGTGCCGCCGTTCGGCGACACCGCCGCGCGCCTGCTCGTCGTCGGACTCGCCCCGGGCATGCACGGTGCGAACGCGTCGGGCCGGCCCTTCACCGGCGACCACGCCGGCATCCTGCTCTACAAGACGCTGCACGCGTACGGCTTCGCGAGCCGACCCGACGGCGCGCGCGCCGACGACGGCCTCACGCTCGTCGATTGCCGCGTGAACAACGCCGTCAAGTGCCTGCCGCCCGGCAACAAGCCGCAGCCCGCGGAAATCGCGGGCTGCAACGCGTTTCTCGCCGCGGACCTGGCGACGCTGCCGCCACGCGCCGCGGTGCTGGCACTGGGCCGCATCGCCCACGAGGCCGTGCTGCGCGCGCTCGGGCGGCGGCAGGCGGAGCACCCGTTCGCCCATGCGGCGCAGCACAGGCTGTCCGGCACCCCCGAAGGCACGGTGCTCTTCGACAGCTACCACTGCAGCCGCTACAACACCAATACGCGGCGACTCACGCCGGCGATGTTCGAGGCGGTGTTCGACGCCATCGCCGCGCACCTCCGCCCGGATGCAACGACCCCTACGCTCGCGTCGCTCGCTGCCCCCCGCGGGGGTAGGTCAGTTCCTCGGGGCGGCCCTTCGGAACTGACGTGACCAAGGTCTCGCGCGCCAATCGCAGGACCATCGCGACGCCGGGCGGGGAGGGCGCCGCTGCGCCGTTCGACGCGTCGGAGCTCTTGCGCTCGCTGCCGCACCGCCCGGGCGTCTACCGGATGCTCGACCTGGCGGGCGAGACGCTCTACGTCGGCAAGGCGCGCGACCTCAAGAAACGCGTCGCGAACTACTTCCAGAAGAGCGACCACGAGCCGCGCATCGCGGCGATGATTGCGCAGGTGGCGAGGGTCGAGACCACGGTGACGCGCTCCGAAGGCGAGGCGCTGCTGCTCGAGAACAACCTGATCAAGGCCCAGGAGCCGCGCTACAACATCCTGTTCCGCGACGACAAGAGTTATCCCTACGTCTGCATCACCGGGGACGCGTTCCCGCAGCTGCGCTTCCACCGCGGCGCGCTCGACCGGCGGCACCGCTACTTCGGGCCGTTCCCGAGCGCCGGGGCCGTGCGCGAGGGCATCGCGCTGCTGCAGAAGGTGTTCCAGATCCGCACCTGCGAGGACACGGTGTTCGCGAACCGGTCGCGACCGTGCATGCTGCACCAGATCCAGCGCTGCACCGCGCCATGCGTCGGGCTGGTGTCGCCCGAGGAGTATCGCGACGACGTGCAGGCGGCGGTGCTGTTCCTGCAGGGCAAGACCGACGAGGTGCACAGTGCGCTGCAGGCGCAGATGGACGTGGCGGCCGCGACGCTGGCGTTCGAGCGTGCGGCGCGCATCCGCGACAAGATCACGCGCCTGAACCAGCTGCAGTCGCGGCAGTTCGTCGAGAGCGCCACCGCGGGCGACGTCGACGTCGTCGCGGCCGTTGCCGATGGGGGGCTGGTGGCCGTCAACGTGGTGATGATCCGCGGCGGCCGGCACGTCGGCGACCGCACGTTCTTCCCGCATCAGGCCGAGGGCGCCGCGCTGCCCGAGGTCGTGCAGGCGTTCCTCGCGCAGCACTACGTCGAGCGGCCGGTGCCGCCGACGATCGTCGTGCCCGGGGCCGAGGACCAGGACGCGCTGGCCGAGGTGTTGTCGACGCAGAGCGAGCGCCGGGTGGAGATCGTCGGCAATCCCGGCGGCGAGCGGCGCGTGTGGCTCGCGATGGCGACCGAGAACGCGACGTTCGCGATTCAGCGCAAGCTCGCGCAGAAGGCGACGCAGGAGGACCGCCTCGCGACGCTGCAAGCGGCGCTCGGATTGCCGCAGACCGCGCAGCGGATCGAGTGCTTCGACGTCTCGCACACGATGGGCGAGCGGGCGGTCGCCTCGTGCGTCGTGTTCGACCGACTGGCGATGCAGAGCGGGGAGTATCGCCGCTTCAACGTCACGCCACCGGCGGGCGGGGACGACTACGCCGCGATGCGCGAGGCGCTGTCGCGGCGCGTCGCGCGGATCGTGGCCGGCGAATATCCGGCGCCGGACCTGCTGGTGATCG
>Ga0105096_10000630_pt1 | contig 12935 bp, 12 predicted proteins | sample PPLLak3cmMay2015_FD_87036 | JGI IMG/M metagenome (GOLD analysis project Ga0105096, IMG submission 87036) | Freshwater sediment microbial communities from Prairie Pothole Lake near Jamestown, North Dakota, USA - PPLs Lake P7 Core (1) Depth... | ecosystem: Environmental > Aquatic > Freshwater >... | reverse complement strand
AGCGCCTCCTCCAGCGACAGGCCCCACTGCTCACAGGCGCTGAGCCGGTCGGAGCGCAGGCAATTCTGGGGAAAGCGGCTGAGCTCGCCCGCCAGCTCCAGGGCCGCGCTCAGCGCCGTGCCGTCGCTCACCACGCGGTTGGCCAGCCCCATCTGAAGAGCCTCCCGGGCGCCCACGGAGCGGCCCGTGAGGATCAGGTCCATGGCCCGGCTGTGGCCGATCAGCCGCGGCAGGCGGACGGTGCCGCCGTCGATCAGGGGCACGCCCCAGCGGCGACAGTACACGCCCAGCACCGCGCTCTCCTCCACCACCCGCAGGTCGCACCACAGAGCCAGCTCCAGCCCGCCCGCCACCGCGTGCCCGGCGATGGCCGCGATCACCGGCTTGCCCAACACCATGCGGGACGGACCCATGGGCCCGTCGCCCTCAGGCGCCAGCTGGTTGCTGCCCGCACCCGCGGCCACTGCCTTGAGATCCGCGCCGGCGCAGAAGGTACCGTACTCCCCATGGAGGATGGCGACATCGCTGTCGGGGTTGGCGTCGAAGTCCCGGAAGGCCCGGGCCAGCGCCTGCGCCGTGGCGCCATCGACCGCATTGCGCACCGCGGGGCGCGACAGGCGCACAATTGTCACGCGATTCCGGATTTCCGAGCTGACTGACTCCATTGTTCACCGCCTCCGCTGGCCTGGTTGCATGTTTCCAGTCTAGCGCATCGCCGCCCGGCGCGAATTACCCGGCGCAAAAGCGCTGGACGCTGGCAAACCCGGTACCTATGATCACCCGACAAGCGTTTTCAATAATGGAAATAAGATGAGAAACCGGCTCGTTCAGGCGGCCTGCCTGACTGCATTGCTTGCAAGCTGCTCGGGGTCGCAGGAGCCGCTGGACATCACCCGCACCAGTCGCCCCTCGGGCGACCTGCTACCCGTCAACCGGGACATTCTGGCGCTGCGCCCCGCGCCAAACCCGGACCGCAACGCTTACTTCGGCGACCTCCATGTGCACACGGGCTATTCCTTCGATGCCTATGTGTTCGGCAATACCACCCTGCCGGCCGATGCCTACCGCTACGCCAAAGGCGAGGCCCTGCAACACCCGAGCGGCTTCGAGATGCAGCTGCAACAGCCGCTGGATTTTTACGCGGTGACAGACCACGCCATGTTCATGGGCCTGATCCGGGAGGCGGCCGACACCAGCACCCGTTTTTCCCGCTACGAGGTGAGCAAACCCCTGCACAATGTCAACGCCTGGTACAACATGCATGACCTGAGCCTGATCGCACGCGGCCGCAACTTCGCCGGCTTCCTTACCAACAGCATCAACGAACTGCTCGATGGCACCATCGACCCGAAAGTGGTGGAGGCAGTCACCAGGTCCGCCTGGCTCGACACCATCCAGGCCGCCGACAACGCCTACCAGCCCGGCAAGTTCACCACCTTCGCCGCCTTCGAGTACACCGCCTCCACCGACGACATGGGCAACCTGCATCGCAACGTCATCTTCAAAGCAACCGACCGCCTGCCGGCGATGCCCTTCTCCCGTTTCAACTCGCAGAATCCGGAGGGCCTGTGGGACTGGATGGACAGCCTGCGCGGCGAGGGCATCGAGAGCCTGGCGATTCCCCACAATTCGAACGGCTCCAACGGCCAGATGTTCAAACTGGTCGACTGGGCCGGCGACCCGATGGACGATGATTACTCCATCCAGCGCATGCGCAACGAGCCGCTAGTGGAGATCACCCAGGTCAAGGGCACCTCCGACACCCATCCACTGCTATCGAAGAACGATGAGTGGGCGGATTTTGAAATCGCACCCTTCCGGGTGGCGACCAAGCTCGACAGCGAAGTGACCGGCAGCTATGTGCGCGATGCCTACCTGCGGGGCCTGCAACTCGCCGCCGGCGGGGTGGTAAACCCCTACAAGTTCGGCCTGGTGGGCGCCAGCGACACCCACAACAGCGCCTCTTCCCCCGATGAGGCGAATTACTTCTCCAAGGTCAGCATGCTCGACGGCACGGCAGAGTTGCGCGGCTCGATTCCCGCGTCCTTCGCCTGGGGCACCCTCCTGCAATGGCGCGCGCCGGAGCTGGTACAGGAAGTGGACGGCAAGCTGTACATGAACGGCGGGGCGTTCCAGTACTGGTCCGCCTCGGGCCTCACCGGCGTGTGGGCCGAGGAGAACACCCGGGAGTCGATCTACCAGGCCTTCCGCCGCAAGGAGACCTTTGCCACCAGCGGCCCCCGCATGAAGGTGCGCTTTTTCGCCGCTTACGAATTCGCGCCGGACCTGATGGAAAGCCCTGAATTGGCCGCAAGCGCCTATCGCAGCGGCGTAAGCATGGGCGGTGACCTGGCGGCGGATGGAAGCAAGCAGCCCGCCTTCCTGGTGTGGGCGACCGCGGACCCGGTGGGAACGCCCCTGCAACGGGTACAGATCATCAAGGGCTACCTGGACAATGGCCAGCACCAGGAGCGCATCTACGATGTGGCCTGCTCCGACGGACTGGTGCCGGACCCGGCCACCGGCCGTTGCCCCGACAACGGCGCACGGGTAAACCTGGCGGACTGTTCCATCACTGCGGGAGTTGGCGCCGCCGAGCTCAAAGCGCTGTGGCGAGACCCGGATTTCGATCCGGCACGGGAAGCGTTCTACTACCTGCGGGTGTTGGAGAACCCGACCTGCCGCTGGTCGACCTGGGATGCCATCCGCGCCGGGGTGGCGCCGCGCAGTGACCTGCACAGCACTATCCAGGAACGGGCCTGGTCGTCGCCGATCTGGTATCGACCGCAAGCGGCCTCCCCCGGGGTGGAGGCAGTGCAGGCCGTCAGCGGGATGGCCGGGACCCCGGTAGAGGGTTGATCACAGGGGCGGGATGCGCAGGCTCTGGCCGGGGTAGATGTGGTCAGGGTCTTTCAGCATGGGCTTGTTAGCCTCGAATATCACCGTGTACTTGCCGGCTGCTCCGTAATGCTGCTTGGCAATCTTGCTCAGGGTGTCGCCCTTCTGCACCGTGTAAAAGGTTGAGGGGGCAGCGGAGGCTGCGGCAGCGGCCGCCGCGGGGGCATCCACCGTCAGCTGGCAATCGACCCTGGCAATGCCATACTGGTTGCCGGCGCAGAGCACGATCTTCTCCAGCGCTTCCTGGCTTGGCGCCGAGCCGGTGAGCACGGCGGTATCGCCATTCACCTTCACCGCCACCTTTTCGCCCGCGGCCCCCAGTTGCGCCACCGTGTGCGCGATATTCTGCTGGCGCAATTCGTTGACCCGCTCGGGGGAGACCTCCACGGTCTTGGTGACATCCTCCTTGGCAGAGCCGCCCTTCACCTTTGCGGCCAGTTTTTCGCCTGCATTTGCCACGAAATCAAATAGTCCCATTGCTTGCCAATCTCCCTGTCGAAAAGTTCATGCGCATCGCGCCTTGTGCAAACTGCCGTTGCACGGCGCCCGTTGCACGGCGCCCGCTCACTATAGCCCAGCATCGGGGAGACGCAATGCCGCGAATCCCGGTTTCACGGATTCGGGCTGCCAAGGTATAATCCGCGGCCCTGTCGCCACCCGCCCGCGGGCCATCCCATGTGCAGTCACCATCGTGTCCAGTAAGCCCAGCCCCGCCAACAAGGTCGGCTTTGTCAGCCTCGGCTGCCCCAAGGCGCTGGTTGATTCCGAGCGCATCCTCACCCAGCTGAAGATCGACGGCTACGAGATCGTCCCCCGCTACGAGGACGCCCAGATCGTGGTGGTGAACACCTGCGGCTTCATCGACAGCGCCAAGCAGGAATCCCTCGATGCCATCGGCGAGGCCATCAGCGAAAACGGTCGCGTGATCGTTACCGGCTGCATGGGCAAGGGTGACGATGCCCGGACCATCATGGAGCTGCACCCGAAGGTGCTGAGTGTGACCGGCCCCGCCGCCTACGAGGAAGTGGTCAGCGCGGTGCACCAGTACGTGCCCTACACGCCGGTGCACGATCCCTTCGCGGACCTGGTACCACCCCAGGGCGTGAAGCTGACACCGCGCCACTACGCCTACCTCAAAATCTCCGAAGGTTGTAACCATCGCTGCAGTTTCTGCATCATCCCCGCCATGCGCGGTGACCTGGTGAGCCGCCCCATCGGCGATGTCATGGAGGAGGCCCAGCGCCTGGTGCGCGCCGGGGTGAGGGAGCTGCTGGTGATATCGCAAGACACCAGCGCCTACGGCGTGGATACCAAATACCGCACCGGATTCTGGAATGGCCGCCCGCTGAAAACCCGCCTGCAGGACCTGTGCGAGGCCCTGGGGGAATTCGGCATATGGGTGCGGCTGCATTACGTCTATCCCTACCCGCACGTGGACCATGTCATCCCCCTGATGGCGCAAGGCAAGATCCTGCCCTACCTCGACGTGCCGCTGCAGCACGGCAGCCCGGAGATACTCAAGCGCATGAAGCGCCCCGCGGCCGCGGAGAAATCCCTGGAGCGGATCGTGCGCTGGCGCCAGATCTGCCCCGACATCACCCTGCGCAGTACCTTCATCGTCGGTTTTCCCGGTGAGACCGAGCGCGATTTCGAGCAGCTGCTGGAGTTCCTGAGCGAAGCGCAGCTGGACCGGGTGGGCTGCTTCCAGTACTCCCCGGTCAAGGGCGCCGCCGCCAACGCGCTGCCGGATCCCGTGCCGGAGGAGGTCAAGCAGGAGCGCTGGGACCGTTTCATGGCCCTGCAACAGCAGATCAGCGCCGATCGACTGCAGGCCAAAATCGGCAGGACCATTGAAATATTGATCGACAGCGTCGACGAGCAGGGCGCGATCGGGCGCTCCAGCGCGGACGCGCCGGAGATCGACGGCAAGGTCTACCTGGACGGCATCACCGACCTGAACCCGGGCGACTTCGTCGAAGCCGAAGTCACCGGCGCCGACGAATACGACCTCTGGGCGGGCTGAGCCTGCGGTGAACCTGTTGCTCTTCACCGCGGCGGACCGCCTCGGCGACGGGCGGATCCGTATCGCGGACCACCGGCTGCAACACCTGGTGCAGGTGCTGGGCGCGGGGGTTGGCGACCAGCTGCGGGTAGGCGAGCTGGGTGGCCTTGGCGGAACCGGCAGGCTGCTCGAAATCAGTCCCGCCCAGGCGGTGCTGGCCGTGACGCTGGATACGGCTCCCCCGCCAAAGCTGCCGCTGCGCCTGGTGCTGGCCCTGCCCCGCCCGAAAATGCTGCGGCGCATCCTGCGCACCGTGGCGGAACTGGGCGTCGCCGAGTTGCACCTGATCCACTCCTTCCGGGTGGAGAAGAGCTACTGGCAGACACCCGCGCTGCGGCCCGAAACCTTGCGCGGCTACCTGTTGCAGGGCCTGGAGCAGTCCCGCGACACGGTGTTGCCGGCGCTGCAGTGCCACCGCCGCTTCAAGCCCTTCGTGGAGGATGTGCTGCCAGGCCTGGCCAGCGGCCGGCGCGCGCTGCTGGCCCACCCCGGAGACTACCCTCCTTGCCCCCGGGGCCTGCGGCAGGACACCCTGCTGGTGATAGGGCCCGAGGGTGGGTTCATTCCCTACGAGGTCGAGCACCTGGCAGCCGCCGGGTGCGAGATCGTCTCCCTGGGCCCGCGCATACTGCGGGTAGAGAACGCGCTCTCCACCCTGCTGGGCCGCCTGTTCTAGGCGCCCGGCACTACCAGGAACCCGCGGCTGGTCTGTTTATTCCTTGACGAGGGTCAAGGTGTTCCCCGTGGGCTCAGGCTACCGTTGCGGGACGCACCGACGACCCCCACACAAGGAACCCTGGATGCTTACGATTGCGGAAATCATGACGCGGGAACCCTATACCCTGGGTCCCGACGACACCCTGGCAACGGCGCGCCAAATGCTGGCGGAGCACCACATCCGGCACATACCCATCGTCAGTGCCGCGGGTGCCCTCCTGGGTGTGGTGTCACAACGGGATGTACTGGCGGCCAGTGACACCACGGTGCTGAGTCACAGCAGCGGCAACCCGTTCGAAGGCTATGTCGCGCTTTCCACTATCATGTCGACACCGGTGCAAACCGCCGATGAGTCGGCCAGCCTGCGTGGGGCGGCCCTGCACCTGCTGAAAAACAAGGTCGGTTGCCTGCCGGTGCTGCGCAAGGGCAGGCTGGTGGGCATTATCACCGACTCTGACTTTGTCGCCGTCGCCGTCAACCTGATGGAGCAACTGGAAGCGGCGGAGCCAGACGAGGATGACTTCGATGAGGATGAGGCGTTTTCCTGAGGGGTTTATTCCCGCAGGGCCTTAAGTGTAGTTCTAGACCGCCGCGACGCTGACCGGGCAGCTGACACCGGTGCCCCCGAGGCCGCAATAACCGCCGGGGTTTTTCGCCAGATACTGCTGGTGATATTCCTCCGCGTAGTAAAACGGCGGCGCCGGCAGAATCTCCGTGGTGACAGGGCCGAACCCCGCCTTGTCCAGGGCCTGCTGGAAAGCCACCCGGGAGGCCTGCGCCTGACCTGCCTGGTCCTCGCCAAAGCAGTAGATCCCCGAACGGTACTGGGTGCCACGGTCATTGCCCTGGCGCATCCCCTGGGTGGGATCGTGCCCTTCCCAGAACACTTTCAGCAGGGTTTCATAGGCGAGCTTCGCCGGATCGAACACCACCAGGACGACCTCGTTGTGCCCGGTTTGGCCGGAGCAGACCTCCTGGTAGCCTGGATTGGGCGTGAAGCCGGCGGCGTAACCGACCGCCGTGGTGTACACGCCCTCAAGCTGCCAGAACTTGCGCTCCACTCCCCAGAAACAGCCCATGCCGAACATGGCCTGGCACAGGCCGGCCGGGAACGGCCCCTTGAGGGGATTGCCGTTGACATAGTGCGCAGCCGGCACCGGCATGGCCTGGGCGCGGCCCGGCAATGCTGACTCCGCGGTGGGCAGCTGACTCTTGCTGGCAGAATTGAAAAAACCCATGGGTAGAATCCTCCTGCGGGCAATGTAGGCCAGAGGACCGGGAACTGCAATGCCTGTTGCAGTCCCTTTCCCTTGGGGCCAACTACCGTGTAAGCTGGATTCACAGCGCCGGCCGGAACTTCGGCCATCACGCGATTGTCATAAACAATAATTACACTGGAACCGGTCATGAACGCCGGCCGCAGAGAGCGCGCCGGGCCTATCGGGACAGTTAAAAAAGTGGTAAAGAAATGAACACATTGAGATTCAACCCAAGGGAATTGTGCAGTCGCAAACTATGGCAACTGGTCAGCACCGAGACAAAGGAACAGGTCAGCGAGCGCGAGCTCAGAGAGGCGATAGCCGAACTGGCCAGTCGTCGCCACTACCTGCAGCAGTTGCAACAACTCGGGGCCATCGAGGAACACCGCCCGGGCGCCTGAGCGCCGGTACATACCCACTCCCCCGCTGATGGCTAAACCCCCCGCCCGTCGCGCCTCCTCGCAAGACATCGAACGCTTCCTGCAACAGAGCAGGAGCATCTCGGAGTTTGTTGCCCAACAACCGCGCCTGCTATTCGCCGTGGATGCAACCGCCAGTCGCCAACCCACCTGGGACAGGGCGAGCCGGGTACAGCGGGACATGTTTGCGGCCGCCGGCGCAGTCAATTCGCTCGCCGTTCAACTGGCCTACTATCGCGGATTCCAGCAATTCTTCGCCAGCCCGTGGCTGACTGACAGCGCGCAGCTGGAGCGGCTTATGGCCAGCGTGCGCTGCGAGGGCGGGCACACCCAGATCGCTCGCCTGCTGCGCCATGCCCTGGACGAGCATCGCAAGGTCGCCCTGAAGGCCCTCGTATTCATTGGTGACGCTGTGGAGGAGAGCCCGGATACCCTGTGCGAGCTCGCGGGTCAATGCGGCCTGTTGCGCCTGCCCCTGTTCCTGTTCCAGGAGGGGCAGGTACCCGCTGTGGAAACCACCTTGCGCAGCATGGCCAGGCTCAGCGGCGGCGCCTGGGCCCGTTTCGACAGCAGCAGTGCCGGCATGCTGGCGGGGCTGCTGGGCGCGGTGGCACGCTACGCCACCGGCGGCCGCGCCGCCCTCGAGAACAGTTCCGGCCAGAGTGCTAGACTGCTGCTCCAACAACTGAAACCCTGAGGCAGCCTTGTCCCGACTGATACTCCTGCTGGCGGTTGCCGGCGTGCTCTACCTCATGTACCGCCGGGTGCACACCGTGCCACCCCACAAACGGCGGGCCGAATACATCAAGCTGGGCGTCGCAGTGGCGGTCGCCGTCGTGCTGGTACTGACGCTCACCGGCCGCATGCACTGGCTCGGCGCGGTCGCCGCCGGCCTGCTGGTGGCCCTGCGCCAGCTCTTTCCGGTCCTGATCCGCCTGTTCCCGCTACTCGCCGCCCGGCGCGCCCTGGGCCAGGGGGCGCCCTCCCAGGCCCAGACCTCCACCGTCGAAACTGCCCTGCTGCGCATGCAACTGGCCCACGACAGCGGCGATCTGCAGGGGGAGGTGCTGGGCGGCAGCTTCGCCGGCTGGCGCCTGGCCGATATGGACCGGCAACAGCTGGAGGCGCTTCTGGCCTACTGCCAGCGCGAGGACGCCCAATCCGCCCGCCTGCTGGACAGCTACCTGCAACAGCGATTCCCGGGTGAGACATTCGGCCAGCAGCAGGCCCCCGGTGGCGACAATGGGGGCATGAACCGCCGTGAGGCCCTCGCGATCCTCGGCCTGGCCGAGGATGCCGGCCGGGAGGACATCGTGGCGGCGCACCGCAAATTGATCCAGAAACTGCACCCCGACCGGGGTGGCAACGACTACCTTGCCGCCAAGATCAACCAGGCCAAGGATGTGCTGCTGGGATGACGACCGGCGCACCGCGCACGACGCAGCGCGCCGACGCAACGCGCCGACTGGAACAGGCGCGGGTAAATGCTTAAACTTGCGCCCACGCAACGCCGGACAGCATTATCGCCATGACTGAAGTATTCGTAATCCGCAACCAGCTTGGACACTATTGGGGCAAGGGCAAGGCCTGGGTGGACGGCTCCCAGCCGCGCCATGTGCAGCGCTGCAGGCACCGCGACGAGGCGGTGAACACCCTGTTTGAGCTGAGCTCAAAGGACGTCGAGTTGCGCGGGGAGGTGCTCGCCGCCGAACTGAGCGAACGCGGCGAACCGCTCGTGGAGCCCAGCCAGATACCGCTGCCCGCGGGGCCAGAGGACGCCGCCGTCGAGGAACCCGCGGAGCCGGTGGCCTGAGCGTCGCGCCCGAGCGGTTTCGCCACTTGAAAAAACCGGCGACGGCCCCATACTCCAGCCAGTCCAGAGGCGAAAATTCGCAGCTGGCGCAGTTCGAATCCATTTCCAACACCGAGGCACGTCCCAATGAGAATCCTGTTATTCCTGGCAACCAACATCGCCGTGCTGGTGCTGGTCAGCCTCGTCTTCAACCTGCTGGGGCTGGAGGGCATCCTGGCCGCCAACGGCGTGGATCTCAACCTGGGGGCGCTGCTGGTGATGTGCGCCGTGTTCGGCTTCGGCGGCGCGCTGATATCGCTGTTCCTGTCGAAATGGATGGCCAAGCGCGGCGCCGGGGTCTATATCATCGAGCAGCCCCGCAACCGCGATGAGCAGTGGCTGCTGACAACGGTCAAGGAACTGGCTGAAGAGGCCGGAATCGGCATGCCCGAGGTGGGCATATTCCCCTCCCAGGCGTCCAACGCCTTCGCCACCGGCTGGAACCGCAACAACGCCCTGGTCGCCGTAAGCGCCGGCATGCTGCAGCGCTTCAGGCCGGAAGAGGTGCGCGCGGTGATGGCCCACGAAATCGGCCACGTGGCCAATGGCGACATGGTGACCCTCACCCTGATCCAGGGCGTGGTAAACACCTTCGTGATGTTCCTGGCGCGGATCATCGGCCACACGGTGGACCGGGTGATCTTCAAGAATGAGCGCGGTTACGGCCTCGGTTATTTCGCGGTCACCATGATCGCGCAACTGGTGCTGGGCATTCTCGCCAGCATCATCGTGTTCTGGTTCTCCCGCTGGCGCGAATACCGCGCAGACGCGGCGGCCGCGAGCCTCACCACCAACGGCCACATGATCGCCGCCCTGCAGCGCCTGCAGCAGGAACAGGGCCTGCCCCAGGACCTGCCCGGGGAGTTGACCGCATTTGGCATCAGCGAGCAGCTCAAGCAGGGAGCCGCCGGCCTGTTCCGCTCGCACCCGCCGCTGGAGGACAGGATCAGGGCCCTGCAAACGGCGTGATGCTTATCGCTGCGCAGACCATCTAATAGTCTCCGCGGATTTGCTCCAACAGCTTCTGTGCGTAACGCGCGTGGCCATCTGCGCCCAGGTGCAGTGTGTCCGGCATGCTGCACCCGTCGTGTACATCAGCAGCGTCAAACCACCCGGAAGTATCGACCAGAGCGCAGTGCCCCGCGCCCGCGATATCCCGTACTACCTGACGGTAATCCTCCAGAGTCGCACTTTCGATAGCTTCAGGCTGTCGGTAGTCGAAGCCTGACATCAGTGGCGTCACACAGAATATCTTTTGTGCCGGGGTTGGCTCTATCCGGCCAAGAAATGTGAGGTAGCGCTCCCGGAATTGCGCCACAGTGGAGAGCCGGTAGGCGAAATCATTCACCCCGAGCATGATCCACACCGCGGTGCCATCTTTGCCACCCTGGGTGAAGTTTATACCGCCCTCTGCGCGCTGGGACACGGCATTCCACATACTGTTGCCACTGCGGGAGAGGTTGACAACGCGCACCCCCTGCCGGGCCACGAGATGGGCAGTCGTCCTGGTGTAGTCTGCTCGAGGTTGGCCTACCGAGTCAGCACAACCAGCCATGATACTGTCGCCGACCATTATCAGTACGCCAGGAAGCTGTTCGAGTGGTTGGGGGGTGTCCTCGCTTTCGCCGGCTGAACCGTCTCCGCAGCCACTGACGAACATGACGCCAACCAGCCAGGTGACCGCGATAATTCCACGCCACATCAAGGGAAGCATAGTCACCGCTCCTGGGATCCAGGGGCAGGATTGTAGGACGGCGCAGTTGCGCTGACTTTGATCTATATCAGTTCACACAGCGTGGTCCCGCAGTATCTTGATCGTATACCGTACAGCGCAACGAGTGCGTGCCTTTTCTTGCCCGGCCAGGGCAGGTGGCGCGCTGCATAATGTAAGTTCACAGCCATTGAAAGGTATCAGTCATGAACAAACCATCGCCAGTCCCCGAGGCGCCCACGCAAAATCAGAAACTCGTCGCGTGGGTCAGCGACACTGCCGCACTGTGCAAGCCTGATCAAGTGGTCTGGTGTGACGGTTCCAGGGAAGAATACGACGCCATGTGCGAGTTGCTGGTCAAGGGCGGGACGTTCACCCGCCTCAACCCGGACAAGCGGCCCAACTCCTATCTCGCGCGCACGCACTCCTCCGATGTCGCGCGGGTCGAGGAGCGCACCTTCATCTGCGCCGAGACCCGGGAGGAGGTGGGCCCGACCAACAACTGGGCGCCTTCCGACGAGATGCGCGCGACCATGCGCAAGGTCTTCGACGGCTGCATGCGGGGCCGCACCATGTACGTCATCCCCTTCAGCATGGGCCCGATCGGCTCGCCCATCGCCAGGATCGGCGTCGAGATCACAGACAGCCCCTACGTGGTGGTCAACATGGCCATCATGACGCGTACCGGGAGCAAAGTGCTGGAGGCATTGGGTGAGGACGGCTTTTTCATTCCCTGCATCCATTCCGTCGGCGCACCGCTGGCGCCAGGGCAGAAGGACGTGAGCTGGCCCTGCGAACCGGACATCAGCAAGAAGTACATCGTGCACTTTCCCGACACCTGCGAGATCTGGTCCTACGGCTCGGGCTATGGCGGCAACGCCCTGCTCGGCAAGAAGTGTCTGGCGCTGCGCATTGCCTCGGTCATGGCCAGGAGGGAAGGCTGGCTCGCTGAGCACATGCTGATTTCCGGGCTCGAATCGCCCACCGGTGAGAAGACCTACATCGGCGCCGCCTTTCCCAGCGCCTGCGGCAAGACCAACCTGGCCATGCTCATCCCGCCCATGGGTATGGAGGGGTGGAAAGTCACCACGGTCGGCGACGACATCGCCTGGATCAAGCCGGGACCGGATGGAACCCTGCGAGCGATCAACCCCGAGTACGGCTTCTTCGGAGTCGCCCCCGGCACCAACATGGCGTCCAACCCCAACGCCATGGCAACGATAGGGAAGAACACGATCTTCAGCAATGTGGCCCTCACCGACGATGGCGACGTGTGGTGGGAAGGCATGGATGGCCCGCCGCCGGCGCACGCGATCGACTGGCAGGGCAATGACTGGACACCCGGCTGCGGCCGCACGGCGGCGCACGGCAACGCCCGCTTCACCACACCGGCAAGCCAGTGCCCGTCTATCGACCCCGAATGGGAGAACCCCGCCGGCGTGCCGATCAGCGCGTTCGTGTTCGGCGGCCGCATGAGCAAGGACATGCCGCTGGTGTACCAGGCCTTCAACTGGTCGCACGGCGTCTATCTTGCCGCCACGATGGGCTCAGAGGCCACTGCGGCGGCGATCGGCCAGGCAGCGATGCGCCGCGACCCGATGGCCATGCTGCCGTTCTGCGGCTACAACATGGCGGACTACTTCACACACTGGCTCAACATGGGCCGCAAGGTGCACAACCCACCGCGCATCTTTCGCGTCAACTGGTTCCGCAAGGACGATGCCGGCAAGTTCATGTGGCCCGGCTTCGGTGACAACATGCGCGTGCTGAAGTGGATCGTCGATCGCGTGCACGGCCGCGGTTTCGCGATCGAGAGCCCGGTCGGGTGGATGCCGCGCCACGAGGACATCGAGTGGAATGGCCTGGACTTCCCGGCCGAGAAGTTCTACGAACTCATGGCCGTGGGCCGCGACGCGGGCACTGCTGAAGCGCATTCACACGAGGAATTGTTCGACCGTTTCTTCGATCGCCTGCCCAAGGAGTTCACCTTCGAGCGCGAGATGCTGAGGTCCAGGCT
>Ga0105096_10000629_pt1 | contig 12935 bp, 18 predicted proteins | sample PPLLak3cmMay2015_FD_87036 | JGI IMG/M metagenome (GOLD analysis project Ga0105096, IMG submission 87036) | Freshwater sediment microbial communities from Prairie Pothole Lake near Jamestown, North Dakota, USA - PPLs Lake P7 Core (1) Depth... | ecosystem: Environmental > Aquatic > Freshwater >... | reverse complement strand
ATTCGCGGAGGACCGGATTTGCCATCCGGTCTGCTTCGATTGCCGCCCAGACCGGCAACCGGTTGGCCGGGAGACTTATCGTATAGCGGGTGAGATCTTTTCCGGTGGAGGCGTTGAGCCCAACACCGCCGTGGCGCTGATAGAGCAAGGCCATCTCGTTGCCGACCACATACTGGCCCGCTTGCGCTTGCAGATCCGTGACCTGTTTCTGCAAGGCGTCAACCGCCGCCTGCTCGGCCGGTGTGACCGCAGAGCCCTTCTTGGCCAATTCACGCTGCCGCTGATCAAGCAGAGTGCCGGCGCGAGACAGCTCATCGAGTGTCAGCTTCTCTTTTTCAAAATCCTTCGTCCCGACAGTCCGCGTGCCTTTGAAGGCCATATGTTCATAGAGATGGGCCAAGCCGGTCTGGCCGACCTGCTCGTTTACCCCGCCCACGCCGAACGTGATATTGATCGAGACCACCGGCGTTTGATGGCGCTCGACCATCAGGACGGTCAGGCCGTTCGCCAGTTTGTGCTCAATCACCCGGTCGGCAAGACTCGGGCCCTCTGCCATCGATACGTTCGGAGCGAGGCTCAGGACCAGTATCGATAGAACCACCGTGAAACGTGAAACGTGAAACGCAGGAAGAGCTAAGAAACGACCGAGTGGAAACCGGGCAGAACTTGTCATTTGAGTGATTATTGAATCCTGTCTTTGTACGAAATACGCTTCACGAGAGACGAGAGACGTTCGAGTTATCATTGAAAAATCTCCATCAGTTGTTCCGGTCGTTCGATGAACCAATCAGGCTGACACGCCGCCATCTTCTCCCGATTCCCCATCCCGTAGCCGACGGCGCAGACCCGAATGCCGGCGTTGTGTCCGCCGTTGATGTCGTTGGTGCTGTCGCCTACCAAAATGGCTCGCTCCTTGGGGACCTTCACCTGCTCAAGCAAATGCAACAGCATACCAGGCTCCGGTTTCAGGCCGAACCCGTTGTCTCCGCCAACGACCCAGGGAAAATGCTCCGCACCCAACCCGTTGAGAATGACGCGCGTGTATTCGATCGATTTATTCGTCGCCACGGCTTTGTGCTTGTCGGAGAAGTGCTGCAACATCGGCTCGATCCCGGGAAAGAAGACCGTGCGGTCCAGACAATGCTCGAGATAGTGGCCGCGAAAGACGGCCAGGGCCTCGTCAAAACTCACCCGGTTGCTCTCACCGACGGCCAGCCGCAGAAGTTTTTTGACCCCATCGCCGACAAAGCCGAAAATCTCCTCAAGCGGGCGTTCCGGCAACCCCAACTCGACGAGCGTGAGATTGACCGAATGGGCGATGTCCCACTTCGATTCGATCAGCGTGCCGTCCAAATCGAAAATCAACAAATCAACCGGGGTCTTCGTCATGGTTTGACCTTTCGCAATGTCTCTCCCAGAGCCGCCAGGATGCCGCGTTTCTCGGCATCAGTTTCTTTGACTTCCGCTTCACGCACCAGATCGATCATACGTTTTAACCCGACATGCGGAGGAATCACCGGCTCAACGATCCGCCACTTGTACCGCACTGCCTTCACACGAAACCGAACCTCCTCGGTCGTCACCTCAGGCACAAAGGCCGCTGTTTCCAAATAGACCGAGCCAAGGACGGAAAAGGTGACCGGAATCACCACTTCCAGCTGGTTCACGACCTCCCACTGCCGATAATCCTCCGGCACCGTAACGTCTTGAATCACCACAACACGCCCCCACAACGGCTCTTCCTTCCAATCAATGTAGGGCACGAGCGTTTCGAACGACATCGCGTCCATGCGGGCGCCCTTCTTGTCGAGCGTCACGTACCGCTTCACAATGGTGGTCGGAGATTGATCGAGTGATCCGCTCTGTGCGAGCGCCAGTGCAGGACTGCCCAGCAGCGCAAGCAAAGTGATGAGCATCAACGTGTGTCGTCGCATGAGGGCGCGTTCCTATTGAATGGCGTGGAGCTTCATTACATTGGTTCCACCGGGCCGACCTGCGACTGTACCGGCCGGCAGCACAATGCGATCGCCGGACCAGATGGGCCAATCGTACACACAATTACATTGTTCGCTCGGCGCATGGCGCTGGTCATGCGTCACTCATAGGCATTACAACAAAACCAGATCTATACGATTTGATCTGTCGATCGGATGGCAACCAGTTCGCTCGCATTCTAACCTACGCACCGAGTGACCGCAAAGCGATCACACATCTCGGCCGGGGGTGTTTGACCTCGCCAAATGCGCGTGTTACGGTCGATTGTCATTGCGATGGACGAACAGGACTCCCGTGATGCCCTTCCGCCCGATCCGTCGTTTCTCACATTGCCTCGTAATCGTCCTCTTACTCGGACTGGTGGTGGGCGCCGGACTCGGGGCGGAAACACAACAGGCCGACCGCCTGATCCAGTCACCGCATGCCGTGACGCAGGATCACGCCGCGGCCCCGGCGGTGCCGCTGAAAGCGCAGGACCTGCTCAAGCGTTTGCAGGAACGCGAGGGAGTTCCGCTACCTGGATATATCGGCGGGCGGGACTTTCGGAACCGGGAACGCCGATTGCCACGCGGCGTCTATCGCGAGTATGACGTGAATCCGAAAATTCGCGGCCGTTCCCGGGATGCGGAACGGCTCGTGATCGAACAACGCACCGGCAAGGCCTATTATACCGGTGATCATTACCGAACCTTCATACCCCTTAATTAGGACGCTGGATCTTTATGACACAACCACACACCCTGGCCGGTTATCTCCAAACTCCGAAAGCCCCCTGGTCGGCCCTGCTCGTCGTGCCTGCTGGCACAACAGCTTCCGCTCTGGTCAAGGCCCCGGCCGGGTTTGTGTTGCGCGTGATCAACGGCAAGAAATGCGCGACCCCGGCCGGCCTGTTCACTGAATTCGCCAGGGCTTTGGGCTTTCCTGACTATTTCGGCCACAACTGGGATGCGATGGAGGAATGCCTTGCCGATCTGGAGTGGCTGCCGGCCAAGGGCTATGTCCTGCTCATCACAGACGCGCAAGCCGTCCTGCCCACCGACAAGGATGAAGATGAATACGAAACCCTGCTGGAGATTCTGAGCGATGCCGGGGAGGCCTGGAGTAAAGGCCAGGCCAGCGGGGGCTCCAAGGCCATTGCCTTTCACACCCTCTTTGCGGCATCAGCACAGGAAGCACCGAAGAGAAAACATTGGGGTCTCGAGCCGGCACCGATGGCGGACCTCCAACCCCGGACGAAAGGACAATCGTCTCGCCCCTCGAAAAGCGGGAAAACCTCGCGATAAGCTGCATGGATCAATGAGGAGCAGGCCGCCTGGGTCAGGCTCAGTGGGAAGACTCAATCAATTGCTGACGTTGTTCCAGGGAAAGGAGAGAGCAAACGGCTGGGAAACCTACAGTCCGGCTTTCCTCGAGAAATTCCGCAATCCGCACCAGAGGTGGGCTGCAGAACGCACGACATACCCACCCCTTTCCTGTGCGGTTGATCCCTGGCTACTGTTATGACCGAATCTCGTCTCCGCCCACCCCGCGCGAACCTGGATCCGGTGCGACGGACAAATACCATGGGTCTCCCGCCGATCCTCGAAGGGAGCCTTTTCTCCGACGACTCCGCTTACTCCTTCTTGCCGACACCACGAACACACGACCGTCATAGTCACTCCTTAAATAGAACCGCACTTACTCCTGACATGCAGCAATATTTGGGCCGCAATTCCCAATGTTGTTGTCCCTTTGAATTATCCAATAATTCGGCCAATCTACTGCTGCTCGAATGAGGCTACTCGTATCTCAATCGGTAGGGCCGTACCTCATAAGGCATTTTTTGACCCCATAATGAGGCATTCAGCGCCAGCGACGTTCCTCAGACTGGGGCTTTCTTGACCGATGCGAATGGCCATGCTAGGGTGCGCCCCCGTCATGAAAACCACTCGATCAGCCCAACTCTTTGCCGCGGCGCAACAGCTCATCCCCGGAGGCGTCAATAGCCCCGTTCTGGCGTTCCGCTCTGTCGGAGGGCAACCCCGATTCATCAAACGCGCCAAGGGAGCCAAGCTGTACGACGTCGACGGCAACATCTATCTCGACTATGTTCTCTCCTGGGGCCCCATGATCCTGGGACATGCGAATCCCGCCGTCACCCGCGTGATCAAGAAAGCCGCCGACAACGGCACCAGCTATGGCGCACCCACGGAGTTGGAAGTCACCCTCGCCCGGATGATCCGCGACGCCTTCCCCTCAATGGAGAAAGTGCGTCTGGTCAGTTCCGGAACCGAAGCCGTGATGAGCGCCATTCGCGTGGCCCGAGGCTTTACGAAGCGGGACAGCATCCTGAAGTTCGAAGGCTGCTACCACGGGCACAGTGATTACCTGCTCGCCAAAGCCGGTTCGGGTCTTGCCACCTTAGGCATTCCCGATTCGCCAGGAGTGCCGGCTGACTTTGCCAAACACACCCTCACGGCTCCCTACAACGACATCGACGCCGTACGGCGATTGGTAGCCAAACATCGCAAGGACCTGGCCTGCATTATTTTGGAACCGATCGCGGGCAATATGGGCGTCGTGCCCCCGGCCCCTGAATTTCTCTCCACTCTCCGCCGGCTGACGGCAGAGAATGACATCCTTCTCGTCTTTGACGAAGTAATTTCCGGATTCCGCGTGAACTACGGAGGAGCGCAGGCGCTCTACGGCATCACGCCGGATCTCACCGTGCTCGGGAAAATCATCGGCGGAGGGCTGCCGGTCGGCGCCTACGGCGGGCGGAAAGAGATCATGGATCTGATCGCACCGTCAGGACCCGTCTACCAGGCAGGCACGCTCTCAGGCAATCCGTTGGCCGTCTCGGCGGGAATTGAAACGTTGAAGCAGTTGAAGAAGAAGGGTGTCTACAAGAAGCTCGAAAGCCAATCCGCGGCCCTGGCAAAAGGCATCGGCGAAGCGGCGAAGAAAGCCGGCATTCCGCTGATTCAGACCCGCGTCGGCTCCATGCTCACCGCATTCTTTACCTCCACGCCGGTGAGTGATTGGAATACCGTGAAGCAGGCGGATACGGCACGCTACGGGAAATACTTTCATAAGATGCTGGACCAGGGCATCTATCTCGCGCCGTCGCAATTCGAGGCATCGTTCCTCTCCACTGCCCACACCTCAGCCGACATCGACAAGACCATCCGCGCGGCGCACCAGGCGCTCAAGAGCTTATAGTTCGTCTCTCGTGAAGCGTCAGCTCGTATCTCGCGGGATACGAGCCGAACCAGTTCGATACAGCTACGGTCTTTCGGGTTGATCAAAACGATCGTCCGGCAAGGCCGCAGCGACCGAAAGGCTGAGGCGTACTTCCTAGTACGTTGAAGTCTTGAGCGACGTGAGAACGCCGCCGGCGATTGTTTTCATCGACCCGCCTATTCGTCGTCCTCGTCGTCCATGTCTAACACTTCCTGACGCTTTTGCTCTTCCATCGCATTGTGCAGGAGCATCCGGATAAACATCGAATAGAGCGAGCCCTTTTCGAGGGTTCCGCCCGGAGGAATCGCGATCTTCCCTTCCTTAATCATGCGATCCATCCATACTTTTTGATCAGGCGCGATCAAGATCGGCACCTCGATCAACCCCACCCGTCCCATCATATCCATCGTACAACCTCCAGTTCGTAGTCGCTTGTCTCTCGTGAAGCGTATCTCGTTGCTCAGAAAAAAGAATTACTCTCTTTTGCGAAATACGAACGACGCTTCACGAACGACTGTATCCGTAGCCATTCCAGCACGCCGTTTTGATCGTTGTCAACCGAGTGACTCATGGCACGAGCCATGCTTTAGCACTGAGACATGCGGCTCAAACGGATGACCATCATGATGCTGTGTGTGATCGGCGTAGCAGCCTTCCGGCCAGGCTCAACCCAGGCTTCCCGACTCACGACGTCTGGTGAAGAATCCACCATTCAAAATAATTGTGACCTCTGCTGGTCGCCCTCGATCACGGAATCATCCCCCCCTTCGACCCTGCAGCCCCATCGCCAACATCACCCGTCAGGGAGCCGCCCTCACAGGCTTCCCAAAGGCCGATACAAAATCACGCCGTACCAGAGACATGCACGGTCCTCTGCCCTGGGCCGGATCTCCGGGAGAAGAATCCCCACCAGCCAACCGATCCACACCATCGACGGCGATACACTGCGCATGGGCTCGGAACGCATCAGACTCCGGGGCATCGACACCCCTGAGTTGAGCGAGCCAGGCGGACAAGCCGCTCGGCAGCGGCTGGAACAGTTACTACAAGAAGGCCCCATCCGCATCGTTCCCCATGGCCAGGACGTCTACGGCCGCACCGTCGCCGATGTGTTTGTGAATGGGATGAACGTGGCGGAGGTGCTGAAACAGGAAGGGCTCGCGAAACCTCATTTGTAGACGCTCACACTGAAACTAGGCACCCCCACACCCTTGCCTCATGCATACGAATATTCGTATAATCACCAGCCGGATGAAAGCCGTCTACTTCGTCGGCACCGCGCGAAAGGATTTGGCGGGGTTACCGGAGTCAGCACGTCGACGCGCCGGGTACGAGCTGTTCATGGTGCAAGCGGGGCGCGAGCCGTCTGATTTTAAGCCTATCCCGGGCGTCGGCCCGGGTGCCTACGAAATTCGCGTGCGGGACGACGCCGGTGCGTTCCGCGTAATCTACGTGGCAAAGTTCGAGCACGCCGTCTATGTACTCCACATCTTCCAGAAAAAGACCCGGCAGACCGCGAAGGCAGACATCGATCTGGCGGCGAGACGTTACACGCTCATTGGAGGGGCATCATGAAGAAAGCGACTGCGCGTATCACGCAGGGTAGCGGAAATGTGTTCCTTGATCTGGGTTTTCCGCCACACGCAGCAGCCGTCATGCTGCTGCGTTGCGAGCTTGCCGAGGCGATACGGAAGTGGATGGCTCGTGAAGGGGTGACCCAGGCGCAGGCGGCCAAGCGGCTCGGTGTGGTGCAACCGCGCATCTCCGAGATCGTGCGCAACAAGGTGGACAAGCTGTCGCTCGACTACCTGGTAAGCCTCTGCGCAAAGGCCGGCTTGTCGGTGGCCGTAAAGGTGGCAGCATAATCGACGGACCAAACTCGCTACTCCGGGACGTGGACATCTACAGACGAACCATCGCCGACGTGTTCGTGAACGGGAGAGATGCGGGAGAGATTTTAAGGAGCGAAAGGGTTGCTAAACCAACTCGTTGGTAGATCTCCAGCATGCTCCAGGCTGATTGCCAGATTGATCGAATGGTTCGCCGTCCACCTCGCGCAGCTGAGCGGGGTGCTTTCTTGATAAGTGTTGGATTTCCTTTTAGACTCGCCATCCAGTGAGCTGCGTATGTTTCCATGCTATGCCGCACCGGTAGCCTGCAGCAGACTTAATAGTTAGCATCTAGTTTGGGACGTTGTCATTTGTGATAAGCATGAAATCAAGAACTACCCGCCTTGCAATTGGGGCACTGGCGATGGCATGGCTGTGCGCCTGTTCATCCACGACACCAATACAGCCCGCTAAGTCGAGCAAGTCCAGCTTTGAAGGAGCTGTGTTCAACGGCGAGACGGTCAAGCTCGCTGATAATCCAGGGATAGAAGAGCACCGCGTATTTCATCAGGCGGCAACAGGGTTCGTTTCGGTTGCATCGGTCCGGCAGAGCGCGGAACGTCGCGCGGCCGCCTTTTGTGCGAAATCTGGAAAGCAGGTACTTGAGTTAAGCGAATCGCATTCGGTTCCGCCGCATATTCTTGGAAATTTTCCGCGGGTTGAGATCGTATTTGGTTGCGTTGATGGTTCTAGCGGTGATTCTCCGCCTAATGACGGGCGAAGGTATCAGAACCTAAAAGAGCTAAAGGCGCTGCTAGACAGTGGTGCCATTACGGACGCCGAGTACGAGAAGGAAAAGCAAAGAATCCTAAACCAACCGTAGGTCGCGCAGATGCCCAACAACTCATTGCAGCCGATGCCGTCCTCGTCGCTTCGCTCCTCGGCCGCCGCGGCTGAACTCCATCGTTAGGGTGCAAGATCGCCGAGGCACGCATGAAGGCGATCCAGCATGCACACCCATGATCAACTTATCAAGAAGCTCATGCGACGGCCTGGTGTGCGCGCGGAGGTGGAACGCATTGAGCGCGAGGAGTCTGCGCTGCTCGAGGCCTTGCTCAAAGCGCGACTAGAAGCTGGGTTGACACAAGGCCAGGTGGCAGAAAAAATGGGGACCCACGCTCCCGCCGTGGCTCGTCTGGAGCGAGCCCTGGCCAGCGGGAAGCACTCTCCCTCACTCGCAATGTTACGCAAGTACGTGAAGGCATGCGGCAAGCGGCTCATACTGAGAGTCGCCTAAGCCAGACACGCCCTAGCCTGATGGCCGTGATATTCCGCCGTGGACCTACGGTTTCTTCTTATCCGATGGATTCTCTGAAAAAAGCAGCCAACCGAGGACGATGAATCCGATGGCGACTCCGGTGACGGCGAGCCAGGTTCCGAGCTTATCCATTCAATGACTCCTTCGCTTCGCACGTCTCCCGTGAAGCGTCTCTCATATCTCGCCAAGCATGGCAGCCGCTTTCAGTCTCGCGCTTCACGCTTCACGAACGACAGCATCAAGCAACTCGCGGCCCGGACTGTAGTACGGCGACGACCGCCTTGTCGAGACGTTTCACTTTGCCGTTGCCGTCTGTCGAGGCCAGTCGAGTGGACCCTTCCACGATCACGCGCCCACTCCCTTTTTCTTTCACGACATGTGTAAACGTGAAAGAGGCGGCACTCATGTCTGACAGGACTGTGTCGATGAACAAGGTGTCTCCATACCGGGCGGGAGACCGATAGTCCAGTTCCGCCCGCACGACCACGAACACCGTCCCTTGGTTCATCAGGCCGGACACCGACAGCCCCCGTTCTTCAAGATAGTGCGTCCGTGCCCGTTCAAAGTATTTGAGGTAGTTGGCGTAATACACCACGCCGCCGCAGTCCGTATCTTCGTAGTAGATCTTAACTTCCATAGGAACTCGTCGTTCGCATCTCGTGAAGCGTCCCTCGTCAGAGTCGTTTGATGAGATTTCTGAGCATCTTGGACTCATGATCGAGCTGTTCCAGCAGATCGTTCATCTCAGCTGCAGTGAGAAACTTCAGATCATGAGCAATTTCGACGTGCGTTTCCAGTTCTGCACATGAACCCAGCGCGATATAGAGAAACTGCCTATATTCAGCGTTGTGTCTCCGATTGAAACCTTCTGCAACGTTTGAAGGAACTGACACCGCTGCGCGCCGCATTTGAGAAATCAAACCGTACAGTTCTTCCTGCGGAAATCCCTTGGTAACTCGATACACAAGGAGAACCAGCACCTTGCCGAGCTTCCAGACCTCAAGGTCGCGAAAGTTCCGTATCTTTTCCATCCGGCCCTCCTGACCCGACGAGATACGCTTCACGCTTCACGAGCGACGGCGTTTACAAGTTCAGCACTGGAAATTTCGGCAAGGAACTCTCGGACACCCCGGTCAGCTTCAAGACGATGTCGTATAACTGTTGCACCCGTTCGGCCTTGACCGGCTCAAAACCGTGGCCGAGGACCGCATGATTCGCGGCGTCGAGCAGCGGTTTCATCGTCGGCCACTCGCGCAGGAACGCCTGGCCTAGTTGATCGCCGAGGCCCGCGAGGGCACGGAACTGACTCTGCAGCGACATTTTGTACTTGCCGTCGACATCGTCCAACCAGGACGTCCGGCAGGTTTCCTGAAGTGTCTGCGGGAGTTGCTCCGGCTGCACATCCCAGGTTTTGATCTTGTGCTGTTTGAACAGCTGCCGCTGGGCAAACGATTCGAGCGCGCGCACCAGAGCGATCATCGCCGCCTCAGGATCATGAGCCACATGGAGACGTCGACTCACGTGAGCAAGCAGATCGAGGCCGAGCGAATCTTTGACCGCAGCGGGATCGAGCACGAGGCGTTCGAGAAAGCCTGCGTTGGCTTTGATCCCCGGCATGACGGCTTTCAATCCCGGCGGCCCGCCCCACAGCGAAGCCATCTCCAGTGCCTTCGTCGCGGTCTTCAGTTTGTCCCAGGCCTGCCGGTAGTGGAATCGCTCCCAGAATTCGTACCCCTCTGCAAGATCGGCAAAGGCGCGATACGTCGGCTTCTGCCCGCCACTCACTCTCGTTTCGATCTCGCGAAAGAGTCTGGCAGAGGCCTGATACATCCCACGATTAAACAGCTCGGCGGCCTCGTGGCGTGAGACCAGCGCCACGTCGTCCCAGAGATTGCCCTGCGCCCAGCGCATCGACCGCCCCTCAACCGTAATCGGCTCACCCTCCTGCCCCTCGCTCCATGGAATCAGTGCAATGGTTCGGGAACTCCTCGGCAAGGTGACCAGCGTCAACGCCCCTGCCATGGCCGGAGTCGCACCAGTGAGATCGAGCACCAGATCGCCGGAGTGGACATCCCATGTTTTCATCAGGTCCGGGAGCGCACCGGCCAGCGCGTGGTGACAGGCTGCCACATCGATCGTATCGGCCAGCGTGACCCAATCCCAGCGTCTGGGCATATGTTCAATGTTCGGTTGAACGGCCGACTCGACCAGCCCCTTTGCGGATTCCGGCAACACGAAGCAGAGCGCCTCCGGCTGGAGCCGATTGATGACATCGATGGCCGCCGCCGCGTCGTCGGTGAAGGCGACCAGCAACACTTTCGTTGGTTGTTCGTGAGCCATTGCGCGCGGACTATAGCATCGGCCAGAGAGGTGATCAATTCTCGACCAGGCAAAGTTCGTTCTGCTTGACGGTCCCCCGAAACCGGCTTAGACTTTCGTCATTCACGCATGCCCACACGCTGGCTCACCACACAAGACGAGGTTCCGCAATGATCTGGTGGTATTGGCTCCTGCTCGGCTTGTTGCTGCTCGGCGCCGAGATGATGACCCCCGGCGGGTTCTATATTCTCTTCTTCGGCCTCGCCGCACTGGTGGTCGGAGCCATCGCATGGCTGGAACTCGTCCCGGGAGAGTCCGCGCAATGGCTGCTCTTCTCCGGCATCGCCGTCGCGTCCTTGCTGGTGTTTCGCGGCCCTCTCCTCGCGCGTATCAATGCCTCGGAAGCGAAACATCCCGACGTTGATTCGATGACAGGCGAAATTGCCATCCCTATAGAAAATCTGGCTGCCGGAACTGTTGGAAAAGTCGAACTCAGAGGCACCACCTGGTCGGCCAGAAATGCCGGTCCCACCACTTTGACGAAGGGACAACGGAGCAAAGTGACCGGCATGGACGGCCTGACATTATTGATTACAGGCGAATAACGGGAATCTCTCACGTGGAGACAACACAATGGATGGTGGAATGAGCGGCGGATTTCTGGTCACACTCTTGCTGGCCCTGTTCGTCATCTATGTCTTCGCAAAGACGGCGGTCGTCGTTCCGCAGCAAAGCGCCTATGTCGTGGAGCGGCTGGGAAAGTATTCGGCGACGCTGGATGCCGGCTTCCACATCCTGCTCCCCTTCATCGATAACATCCGTTACAAACATTCGCTCAAAGAAACCGCGATCGATATCCCCGAGCAGGTCTGCATCACCCGCGACAACGTGCAGGTCTCGGTGGACGGCATCTTGTATCTCAAAGTGTTGCACCCGCAGCGTGCATCGTATGGCATCAGCGACTATGGCTTTGCCCTGATCCAGCTCGCGCAAACGACCTTGAGGAGCGAGATCGGAAAGATCGAACTCGACCGCACGTTCGAGGAACGGACCAACATCAACGTTCAGGTGGTCAACGAGCTCGACAAAGCGTCGGACCCCTGGGGTGTCAAAGTCCTGCGCTACGAAATCAAGAACATCACGCCGCCGAAAGATGTGCTCAACGCGATGGAAAAGCAGATGCGGGCGGAGCGGGAAAAGCGCGCTGTGATTCTCACGTCAGAAGGGGAGCGCGACGCCGCCATCAATCAGGCCGAGGGCGAGAAGCAACAAGTGATCAAGGCTTCGGAAGCGAAGAAACAGCAGCAGATCAATGAAGCCGAAGGTGCCGCATCGGCTATTCTTGCGATCGCCCAAGCCACTGCCGAAGGACTCCGGAAGGTAGCCGAAACCATTCAAGTGCCCGGCGGACAGGAAGCCGTGCAGCTGCGGGTGGCGGAACAATACATCACAAAATTCGGCGAGCTGGCCAGAACCAACAATACCCTCATTCTCCCGGCAAGCGTCTCGGACGTGGGCTCCATGATCGCGCTGGCGATGAGCGCCATCAAGCAGGGCACATCGACCGTACCGCCAAAGGCGTAAGCCCGCGGATGATGTTTGACAGTCTCACCGTGCTTGCCTAGAATCGCCGACTGATGAAAGACTTTGTCCTCAAGGCCTTCTCCGACAGCGCGGCCGTCAAGCAGCAGTTTGCACGCGACCATGCCGACCGTATCACCACGGTGGCGCAACTCCTCGTCACCGCCTTTCGCGAAGGACACAAAGTCCTGCTGTTCGGCAACGGCGGCAGTGCCACGGACGCCGCCCACATCGCGGCGGAATTCGTGGGCCGCTACAAGCGGGAACGAGCGCCCCTTCCGGCAATCGCCCTCGCCACCGACATCGCCGCCATCACCTGTATCGCCAACGATTACGGCTTCGAGGAACTCTTCGCAAGACAGGTCCGCGCCCATGGCCGGAAGGGCGATATCGCCATCGGCATCAGCACCAGCGGCAACTCGCCGAATGTATTGAAGGGCGTTGCGGCCGCGCGCGAATGCGGGATGATCACCGTCGCCTGGACGGGCGGTACGGGCGGCAAACTCGCCGGGCTCGTCGATCATTCCTTCATCGTGCCCTCCACCGTCACGGCGCGCATCCAGGAAAGCCATATCACGCTCGGTCATGTCCTGTGCGAACTCGTAGAGGAAACACTCCTTGGCACCGCGTCCTAACCGGACTCCCCCGCAACGCCCCGCGCGTCCGCTGAT
>Ga0105096_10000628_pt1 | contig 12937 bp, 8 predicted proteins | sample PPLLak3cmMay2015_FD_87036 | JGI IMG/M metagenome (GOLD analysis project Ga0105096, IMG submission 87036) | Freshwater sediment microbial communities from Prairie Pothole Lake near Jamestown, North Dakota, USA - PPLs Lake P7 Core (1) Depth... | ecosystem: Environmental > Aquatic > Freshwater >... | reverse complement strand
TAGCTTGGGGCGCCCTTGGTGCAGCTATGGATTGCTACGACACAGCTTTGCGTTACGCAAAAGAGCGCATTCAGTTTGATCGCCCCATTGGCGGCTTTCAACTGCAACAAAAAAAGTTGGCAGAAATGATTACCGAAATAACCAAAGCCCAATTGTTAACCTGGCGTTTAGGTGTGTTGCGCAATGAAGGCCGTGCAACCACAGCCCAAATTAGCATGGCAAAACGTAATAATGTAGATATGGCCCTAACCATTGCGCGCGATGCTCGCCAAATGCTAGGCGGCATGGGCATAACCGGAGAGTATTCTATTATGCGCCACATGATGAATTTAGAAAGTGTTGTTACTTATGAAGGCACGCACGACATCCACCTTTTAATCACGGGTATGGATGTAACCGGTTTAAACGCTTTTAAATAAATAGCTAAAAGATGATTGCCAAGCCGGATAACCCAGTTGTCCGGCTTTTTTAATTTACAATATAAATGATGTTTTGGCCATCAAACTGCGTATTGTAAGTGCGCAAGAGTGGCGAGTTGCCATCCAGCGGAGTGCCATCAAAAATGAGGTACTTGTGGCCGCTGCATTCACATTCCAAATAAATATCGGTAACCACCTTTAATTTACCACAGCCTTCTTGCCAATCTAACGGGCAGGCACGGTCATAAGTCACAAAATCATCTGCTTGAAAATTGAAATAACGCCTATACACAACCAACCCATTGGTGCCCAAATAGCCCCCGTTGTGGTAAATCCAACCTCCTTGAATTTGTAAATTGAAACCCTCGGGGGTGTTTAAATACACCAATTCTTGTACTGAAATATTCGGAATTGAATTTTGATTTTGGTTTTTGCATCCTGCCGAGGCAACCAAAATTATAATGAGTGTCAATACATGAAAATAGTTCGTTCGCATGAAGGCAAAGGTAAAAAGGCTCATGGCGTTTAACGCGCTAAGTCAATATAAAGTGCGCAAGTACCAAGTGTAAATGCAGCACCATTTGATGTTAATTTAAAATTAAAACAACAAGTAAGAACAGAAATGATGCACAATATTAACTTTAATTTTATCCTAAATAATTGGTTCTCAGAACTCCTAAGAAGCCCTTTCAGCAAGCGCAAACAAACTTTTGTCGCATTGAAATCTTGTTATATTTACACCCTTTCAATATTTTGAACGAATTAATAAAGCCGTTTATGGTTCGAAGATTACTAACCGTTGTATTGCTTTTTGTATCACTTGCAGTAGCAGCACAAACACGCCCTGGTTCGCTTAAGGGTAAGGTAAAAGATAAAGTAACAGGCGAAACAATTCCTTTCGCCAATGTTATGATAAAACAAGGTGGGGTATTGGTAAGAGTTGTAACTACTGACATGGACGGTAATTACAATATAAACCCAGTTCAACCCGGTAATTATGATATGGAAGTATCGTTTCTTGGGTATGCTACCTTTAAATTATCGGGTGTAGTTGTTTATGCAGACCGCCCAACGGTAAAGGACTTTGCACTTTCTTTTGAGTCAGAAACGCTACAAGAAGTTGTGGTTACAGACACTGAACCCTTGATATCGAAAGGGGGCGTTAAAGAAGTTGTAACGGCCGAAGAAATTAAAAACTTGCCGTACCGAAACATTGGTCAAATTGTGGCTACAACGGCAGGTGTTTATCAATCTGACGATGGTCAGGGCATTAACGTTCGTGGTGCGCGCGAGGGCAACAACCAGGTGTTTATTGATGGTGTTAAAGTAAGAGGTGATATTAACTTGCCGCGGGATGCCATTTTACAAACCGAAGTTATAACCGGAGGTTTGCCAGCCCAATATGGCGATGTGACGGGTGGTGTGATTAGTACTACCACAAAAGGGCCAACGCCATTTTATTTCGGTTCAGCAGAAATCCTGACCTCTTCACCTTTTGACAAATACCACTACAACCTTGGTGCGCTAACCGTTGGTGGACCGATACTCAGAAATAAGCAAGGACAGCCCATTGTTGGTTTCTTGTTTGCTGGTGAATTTGAGTATAACCAAGATCCTTTTCCTAGGGCCCTGCCCACATACAAAGTAAAAGACGATGTATTGCAAAACCTGCAGCAAAATCCGCTAGTGCCAAGTAGTGTTGGGCTGGGTGTGCTAAATGCGGGTGAGTTTTTGACAGCGAATGATTTGGTTACACAAACGTACCGGGAGAATATTCCGCAGAATCAAATTCGCCTAAACGGAAATATCAAAATTCAAACGGGTAAAAACACTACGCTGATGATTGGGGGTCGCTACAATAGTAATAACCAGTACAATGCCAATCGTTTTCAAAGTTTAATGAACTATGAAAACAATCTGCAAACCAAGCGAAATGACTGGACAATTTTAACACGCTTTACCCAACGGTTTGGTGGTTCGGATGGCGGCAGTTCAAACGCATCTTTATTTAAAAATGCCTTCTATTCAATACAATTAGACTATACGCGTAACCAGGGTACACAGTGGGATTCGCGTTTCGAGGATGACTTGTTTAGCTATGGCCATATAGGAAAGTATAAAACAAACCAACGCAGGTTTCATGTTCTCGGACAAGACACAATTACAGATCCTAATGACCCAAATTACGGTAGTATACTTACCGGCTGGACGCAAGCCGTATGGCAAGACAACGGTGTTGATTTTACGCCAGGCCCTAATAATCCTGTGCTTTCAAATTACACCTCAAGTTTCTACGATTTTGTGGCTAACAATCAAGTTCAGAACAACACGCTTAGCTTAGAGAATATTCGTGCTGGTGGCGGTTTGCTTAATGGTGATGCACCACGAACGATTTATGGCTTATGGGGTAACGTTGGTGGCGTTCACGGTGGGTATCAGAAATTCCAAAATTCTCAGTTTCGTGTAACTGCAAATACAACGTTCGATATTAAAGATCACTCACTAATATTGGGAGTAGAGTTTGAACAACGAACAGACCGTGGATTTTCTTCTGGGGAGGCTGCCGGGCTTTGGACTTTGATGCGCCTTTTGCAAAACGATGCAATACGTGAGTTAGACCGCAGCAACCCAATACCGGTTTATGATGATTATGGTGTGTTTCAAGATACCTTGAATTATAATCGCCTTTTTGACCCTACCAAGCCGCGCACCTTTGATCGCAATTTGCGTAAAAAGTTAGGTTTAGATGAAAATGGCACAGACTGGTTAGATATTGATAGCTACGACCCAAGCACTTTTAGTTTGGATATGTTTAGTGCAAATGAACTCCTAAATATAGGTGGCACTCAGTATGTAAATTACAATGGTTTTGATTATACGGGCAAAATACTTAAGAGCAACCCCGGCCTAGCAGATTTTTATGCTACCGATGCTCAAGGTAATTCGCAACGTATGGTGGGTGCCTTTCAGCCTATATACATTGCAGGTTACATTCAGGATCAGTTTCAATTTAACGACCTATATTTTAACATAGGTGTTCGTTTTGACCGTTTTGATGCAAACCAATCTGTACTTAAAGACCCGTGGGTGCTTTACCCTGCTTTCACCGTTGGCGATTTGAGTGGAACTTCTCTCGCAGGTTATGAAACCCCTGAAAATATGGGTTCTGATTATGTGGTTTACGTTGACGATTTAGAAAACCCTAGCCGCATAGTTGGTTACAGAAACGGTGCTATTTGGTATGATGAAAACGGGGTATTAGAATCAAACCCCAAAAACATTGCTGATAAAAGCGGTGGTATTAAGCCATTCTTGAAACAACCAGGTGTAGAAGAGCAGTCGCTTGCGGTTACCTATAATGAATCATTTGTAGATTATTCTCCTCAATGGACAGCTTCACCGCGTTTGTCATTCCAATTCCCCATAACGGATGAGGCTGAATTTTTTGCCCACTATGATCTTTTGGTACAGCGCCCAGACCCTGGTTTGAATAGATTTGACCCGATAGCCTATTTGCAATTAGAAAATGGTAGCGCAGGCTTTTTGGCAAATCCCGATTTAAAACCACAAAAGACCACCGATTACGAACTTGGTTTCCGTCAAAAAATTGGTGATAATTCGGCTTTAAAAATATCAGCTTTTTATCGCGAAATGCGCGATATGATGCAAACGATATCAATTAGCGAAGCTTTCCCTTTGCAGTATGTAACGTATGGCAACCAAGACTTTGGTACCGTAAAAGGTTTCACCTTCGGCTATGATCTTCGCAGAACCGGCAATGTGCGCATCAACGCTAACTACACCTTGCAGTTTGCTGATGGCTCTGGATCCGGAGCAAACTCAGGGGCAAACATCGCGCGTTCAGGCCAGCCAAACCTGCGCTACATTTTACCGCTTGATTATGATTCTCGCCACCAAATTGTTTTGGTTGTTGACTATCGTTTTGCTGAAGGTAGAAGCTACAATGGCCCTGTTATTGGCAATAAAAACATCCTAGAAAACTTTGGGGTAAACTTTGTAATTAACGGTAACTCAGGTACACCATTTACCCGCAGAGTGCAGGCTTACTCACTAACTGCAGGTGCTACCTCAGTGCCAATTACCGGTCAAGTAAACGGTTCTCGTTTGCCGTTTCAAACACGTCTTGATATGACCATAAACAAGGTATGGAACTATAAATACGGCCAAAGTCGAAAAGGCGGAAGTTTTGAGGTTTACCTGCAAATGCAAAACTTGCTAGACGCGCGAAATGTACTCGGTGTTTACTCCTTTACAGGGTCTCCAAATGATGACGGTTATTTGATTTCACCTCAAGGCCAAGCATCTGTGCAGTTTCAAACAGATGCCCAATCATTCACCGATATGTACAATGTAAGTATGGCCAACCCAGGCTTCTTTGCTATACCGCGAAGGTTAAGACTAGGTATTCGCGTTGGTTTTTAATAAATTGATAAAGTAATATTAGGAATATGAAGCGTAATTATTTTACGATTATCGGAGTTGTTTTGATGGCTACGCTTGCGTTTGCCAAAGAAGACCCGTTTTTGGCGAAACCGGCTCAAGGGCTAAATACAAGCGGCAACAAAACGATGAAAACCGTTGAAGAGCTTTGTCAGCCAAGCAAGTCGCAGGCTGATTTAAATATAAACAACGTGCGCGCTACTATTTTAGGTGGTGGCGATATGTGGTGGGATTTGAACGTTGCGCGCTATGAGGTACCCAAGGGAAGCAATAGGCACAGCATGTTTGCCGGTGCACTTTGGCTTGGCGGTGTAGATGAGGGTAACCAGCTTAAGCTAGCCGCCATGACCTACCGCCAGCGTGGTAATGATTTTTGGCCCGGACCATTGTCAACAGACGGAACCGCAAGCACCAATAAGCTGATTTGTGATAAATATGACCGCCACTGGATTCTTATGCGAGAAGATGTGGAATTGCACAAAGCATGGCTAGACTGTTTAGATGACCCAAATTGTATTGAGTCAGAAGTTTTTCCGGGCTACGAAAGCCGAATACCCCGCGCAATATTAGAATGGCCAGGAAATGGTGTAGATGGCGACCTGCCCTTTATGTTGGCACCATTTATTGATAGAAATCAAGATGGCGTTTATGACCCACTCACTGACTATCCTGCTTATGATATTAGAAATGAATTTGATTGCCGCCTGAAAGAAACGGATGTTTTATATGGCGACCAAACCATATGGTGGGTGTACAATGACCGTGGTAACGTTCACTCTGAAACGCAGGGCGCAGCGTTGGGTTTCGAGGTTAGAGCACAGGCTTTTGCCTTCTCTACTAATGACGAGATTAACAACATGACGTTTTACAACTACCGTATCCTTAACAGATCAACCTTCCGTTTAGCTGATACTTACTTTAGCACGTGGTTTGACCCAGATTTAGGTAATGCGATTGATGATATTATAGGTTGCGATATACCACGCGGTTTAGGATATGTGTACAATGCTGATGCAATAGACGAAGGCCCGCTTGGTTATGGTGAGAATCCGCCAGCCGTGGGTTTTGACTTTTTCCAAGGGCCGTTTGCAGATTATTTTGATGGCTTAGATAACGACCGAGATGGTTGTGTAGATGGAGTGCGGGACCCTGAAACCGGACTATGTGTTGCTGAAGATCCGGCCACCGGTGTTAACGAACGCATCATCATGTCACAGTTCATGTATTTTAATAATTCACAAAATGCAATAAGTGGCAACCCATCTAACGCCAGCGAGTTTTACAATTACATGCGTGCACGGTGGCGCAATGGTTTCCCATTGGTAATAGAAAATCCTTCTGGACCGGGTAATACGGCAAATGGAGATGGCTTTATACCTGATGGTTCAGGAACCCCAACGCGATATGCATATCCGGGATCATCTTATGATACAACAGGTGCATTTGAGCCAAGCAGCCCACTACCCAACGGTGGTTGGTGGGAGAGCCCAGCCAACTTGGCTGATAAGCGTGGATTGCATAGTGCCGGCCCATTTTCGTTGGCCCCAGGGGCACTTAACTTTATCACTACGGGTATTGTTTGGGAGCGTGATCAGAACAACAGTGACCTTTTCGCTTCAGTAGAAAAAGTTGTTATTGCTGATGACAAGTCACAACGATTGTTCGACAATTGCTTTCAAGTATTAAATGGACCAGACGCACCTGACGTAACTATTCAAGAATTAAATCAAGAATTAATTTTACAACTTTCGTATAGGCCCTCTAGTAATAACTTTAGATTCCGCTATCGCGAAACAGATCCGCTCATTACAGCAGATCCGGAAGATGTTGATGAATTGTTGCAAATAAACCCGAACTATTTTGAGTATGTGTTTGAAGGATTTCAAATATTTCAATTGGCCAATAAGGATGTGAGCATTTCTGATATTTACGACCCAACACAGGCACGATTGGTGGCTCAAACGGATATCCAAAATGGCTATACACAGCTAATTAACTGGAATGTAGATCCCAACCTAAACCAGTTAGTTCCGCAGGACATGACCTTAACATCAAACAACAAGGGCATATTTATGAGCTTTAGGTTTACTGAAGACGCCTTTGCAACCGGAGTAAGAGCATTAATAAACCACCGCCCATATTACTATACTGTAATTGCTTATGGTGTTAATCAATTTGAAGTGTTTCAACCCACAACCAGCCCAAATGGCCAGCGCTTGCCTTACTTGGCTGGAAGAAGAAATATAAACACCTATTCAGCTATTCCGCGTATTATTAAGTCTGAACAATTTGGCACCAACCAACGCTCTCAGTATGGCGATGGCCCTGAAATTACCCGTATTGAAGGAATTGGTAATGGCGCATTAGACCTCGAGCTTACTGAGGAAACTCGCCAAACTGTAGTTAATGACTTTAGCATTCAATATCCAATATATACAAAAGGCAAGGGCCCTGTTGATATTAAAGTTGTAGATCCATTGGCAGTTCCTGATGGTGATTACATTCTTGAGTTTACGGGTAGTGATGAAACTTCTAATTGGCGCATTACTGATTTGAGCGGAGGCGTAATTGCAATTTCAGATACCAACCTGCAATTCTTTAACGAGCAGATTATACCTGAATTGGGTCTTTCTGTAACCTTAGTTCAGCCACGTGCACCTGGCGGAGATGATGAAGGTGAGTTTAATAATGGTGTTGTAGCCAGTAATATTGTTTATGATGACAATTCAAGAGCGTGGTGGGCTGGTATATCTGATGATAATAGCTATACCCCTTATAACTGGATTCTAGCCGGTTCAAATACCAATGCCACAGCGCCACCGGCCGATTGGTACCCAGACTTTGATGGTGATGAAAAGTCATTTTTCTCAACCATAATTGATGGTACTTGGGGGCCCGGCACTTTTCTCAGTGGTATTGCGCGCGCTACTCCACCAGAAGTTCAACCATTCGGGCTTGGTCCATGGCCCGCAACCGTAGGCGCCAGGCCGTCAGCAATTGATTTGCGATCGGTTGATGTTGTGATAACAGATGACCCCGCGCTATGGACTCGCGTACCAGTTTTTGAACTAAGTGAAGATCCTGGATTAGCAGAAGGCGGCAAACCAAAACTTGTATTGCGCAACGACACATCGTACTCATTAGTTAATGGGCAAATGGTTCATGATTTGGGCCTAGATCCGGGATGGAGTTATTTTCCGGGATATGCCATTTCTGTAGAAACTGGGCAACGATTAAACATGGCTTTTGGAGAAAACTCATGGTTAAGAGCCCAGAATGGAGATGACATGCGTTGGAACCCAACTGATGTTGCCACAATTTTGCCTGGTGATCTTATTTCAGGTGGCTACGTTTTTGGCGGTCAACACTACATCTATGTTTTCGGAGCAGATAGACGTGCAGGCTTATCATTGATTGATAATTCGTATAAAGGCGATAATCCCTCTGATAACCCAATGTATAATGACCTTATTTCGCTTGAAACGAATGGCGCAGGCCGCACACGCGTTTGGGGCACATGCATGTGGGCATCAATACCATTACTTCGCAACGGCTTGAGGTTTGATCCTTATACGGAACTGCCCACGCCTGCCCGATTCCGCATTCGTGTAGCAACGCAATACGGCAAACGTGTTGTAGATAACTCAAACCAAGGGAACCCGAAATTTCAATTTAGCACAGACGGTATTTCAGTAGAGTTGAATAATAGGGCCGTGGCTGAAAGCGCTTTAGATATTGTGCGGGTAGTTCCAAATCCATATCATGGTTTCTCTAGATATGAAACATCGCAGCTTGACAATACGGTTAAAATAACCAACCTGCCACCAAAGTGCAGAATTTCTATATACAGCACAAATGGTACGCTGATCAGGCAGATTAGTAAGGACAACTCAGATACATGGGTTCCATGGGATTTAAGGAATCAGTACAATGTGCCAATTTCTAGCGGGGTTTATCTTATACATATTGATGCAGGAGATATTGGCGAAACAGTAATTAAGTGGTTTGGTGCATTGCGTCCTGTGGATTTGAACGCATTCTAATCATATAGAATAGACACACAATGAAAAGACTTATAAAACCGGTTTTCTTTGGAGTAATTGCAGCCACAACTGTAATCTCAGCATGGGCAGGTAACCCACAGCGCACAGGTGCCGCAGGAGCAGCAGAGCTACTCATTAATCCGTTTGCACGAACTAGCGGTTGGGCTAGCTCGAATGTTGCTGGAGCATCCGGGGTAGAAAGTATGTTTATGAACGTGGCAGGATTATCGCGTGTTAATAAAACTGAGCTAGTATTCAGCAATACGCAATGGCTGGTAAGCTCAGGCATATCAATTAACAACTTTGGCTTTGGCCAGCGTGTTGGTTCTGCCGGAGTTCTCGGTATTAACATCACATCATTTGATTATGGCGAGTGGGAGATAACCACCGAAAATCAACCAGAAGGCAATGGCGCCACCATTTCTCCGTCTTCATTAATCATTGGGTTGAGCTATGCTCAAAAGTTTACAGAGAACATTTATGGCGGTGTAAACATTAAAATGTATTCAAGCTCAACAACCAACATCAGTACAGTTGGTGTTTGTTTTGACGCAGGTATTCAGTATATCACCGGAGATCGAGATCAATGGAAATTTGGCGTTACACTTAAAAATGTTGGCCCAGGGTTAACCTATAGAGGAGACGGTATGACGGTAGTATTGCCGGTGCCTACTTTTGGCACAACATATTCTCAAGTTTTTGAAAATCGGACGGCTCAATTTGAGTTACCCACCCAGTTAGGACTTGGTTTGGGTTACGATTTTAAGTTAGGCGAAATGAGTCGCTTAACTGTTGCCGGTACATTTCTGTCTAATTCATTCGAAAAGGATCTTTATAATTTAGGTGTTGAGTACGGTTTTAAAACATTTTTCATGGTGCGTGCAGGGTATAGTTTGGTGGATAACCGCTTTGATAATACCAGGACAACAGCACTAACTGGTTTTACTGGAGGTTTTAGCTTCGACATCCCATTAGGAAAGCAGAGCAAATCAAGTTTTGGTATTGACTATAGCTACCGTTCTACAAACCCGTTTGCGGGTGTACACAACGTGGGCGTTCGTATAAACATCTAAAGCCGCATTCGCACAGCTTTTTATATTTTTGTCACGTAAATGAGGCCATAGTCATGGTCTCATTTCATTTTTTAATAAAGTCATACAATTATGAGTACCCTATCCTACTACACTCCGGAAGGCTACAAGAAGCTCAAAGAAGAGCTGGAGCAAATGAAGAAATTTGAGCGCCCACGCATCTCAGAGCAAATTGCTGAAGCGCGCGACAAGGGCGACCTTAGCGAAAATGCAGAATATGATGCCGCGAAAGAGGCACAAGGCATGCTGGAAATGAAGATTAGCAAGATGGAAGAGCTGATGGCCAACGCACGGGTAATTGACGAGAGCCAATTAGACAACAGCCGAGTATTTGTTTTAAGCAAGGTTAAAATTAGAAATACAGCCAACAATACTGAAATGCAATACACCCTTGTAGCAGAGCAAGAAGCAGATTTGCGTCAAGGTCGCATCTCAATTAATTCGCCAATTGGCAAAGGTTTGTTGGGCAAAGTGGTTGGCGATGTTGCAGAGATTAATGTCCCCAATGGCATATTAAAGTTGGAAGTGCTAGAAATTACACGCGACTAATGGCATCTATCTTCACCAAAATTGTGAATGGCGAAATACCGTGCTACAAGGTGGCTGAAGATGAAGACTATTTGGCTTTCCTAGATATTTTCCCCTTAAAGCGCGGCCACGTGCTTGTTATACCTAAGGTAGAAGTTGATTATATTTTTGATTTGGATGCCGAGACTTATGCTGGGCTTTGGCATTTTGCCCACAACGTTGCTCGCAGTTTAAAAGCGGCCATACCATGCAAGCGTATCGGCATTGCGGTTTTGGGGATGGAAGTGCCGCATGCGCATATCCATTTGGTGCCGCTGCACCATGAAGGTGATTTGAACTTTGCCAACCCAAAGCTGAAATTTACAACCGAGGAATTTATAGAAACTGCCGCGAAAATTCAGGCCGCTATCGGGGCTTAGCCTATTTTTCTATCCGGATTATTTTTTAAAAAACTTTCCCAACCCGAGCTTTTAGCTTGGCCACCAAGCGCAGTGTTGCTTTGAAAAAAGTGGCATGTAGCCACTGCAAGGGCATCGGTAGCATCTAAAGCTTGCGCACCAAAATTGCCATAAATACTGGCTAGCATGGCCGCCACTTGTTCTTTGCTTGCGGCTCCGTTTCCGGTTACGGCTTGCTTAACGCGCCTTGGGCTATACTCAACTACGGGTATACCTCGGCTCAGTGCAGCTGCCATCACTACGCCTTGCGCACGCCCTAACTTTAGCATGCTTTGCACATTTTTTCCAAAAAAGGGTGCCTCAAGCGCCATTTCATCGGGGTGGTAGCGCTCAATTACCTCCATGGTTTGTTCAAAAATCTGCTTTAGGCGCAAGTAGTGATCATCTTTACTTTTAAATTTTAAGATGTTGAGATGAATGAGCGTAGCGTTTTTACCTACCACTTTCAACAAGCCATAGCCCATCACTACGGTGCCAGGATCTATGCCGAGAATTATGCGCTCAGATTTCGTCATGTGGCAAACTTAGGCCAATTTCGCTGCGATGATGGAGCAATCGCTATTCATAAATTTCTTGGCACTCGTGGCCGTGGCTTACCTATATTTTGTGGTGAAGTTGCTGCGCGGCTGGCAACTTTTTGTTGCTGACAATAAGCCAACAGCGCTAACCAAAAAAGGAATTTCTGTGGTTATCCCATTCAGAAATGAAGCGGAAAACTTGGCGAACCTCTTGCAAAGTTTAGAAGCGTTAGACTACCCAAAACAGAATTTTGAAGTGATTTTGGTTGATGATGCCAGTATTGACGCGGGGCCGGAGATTGTAAATGATTGGCTTGCCAAGACGGAAGTGACAACACGGATAGTTTTGGCCGTGGGCAGCGGCAAAAAGGCCGCTCAAGCACAAGCGGTTAAGCTTGCAAGGTTTGAGGTTATTTCGTGCACTGATGCCGATTGCCACCTGCCTACCGATTGGTTGACACAAATAAATAACTGCTTCCAAAATGAAAAGGTGGCCTTGAGTTTTGGTCCGGTAACGTTTGGCGGAGATGGGCACCCATTTCAAAAATTAGAATTTTTATCGCTCATAGCCAGCACCATGGCCATGCTAAAAGTAGGGTGGCCGGTTATGGGCAATGCAGCAAACATGGCGTTTACAAAGAAGGTGTTTTTGGCATCTGATGAAGCACTGCAAAAAGTGCCAAACACGAGTGGTGACGATGTTTTTTTGCTGCACCACGTAACCAAGTCAGGTGCAAAAATTGAAACCCACAAGGCGATAGCTACCACACAGCCGCAGCCGGATTTATCCACGCTTTTGAGCCAGCGCCTGCGGTGGGCGGCAAAAGCACGGCACTACCAGCAAACTTCTGCAATAGTGGTTGGCGCCTTGGTTTTGAGTATAAATGCCTTGATGCTGGCGGGTGGTTTAGCCTTTCTTTTTGGCGCAACCTTGCCATGGACTTTCTGGCTGATGGTTGCCGTAAAATGGGTGATGGATTTTATTTTGCTTTGGCGCAGCGCTTCCTTTTTTGAGCAAAAATTGAAACCCCACATTTTCTTGATGCAAGAAGTTTTGAATGTTGTTTATGTGCCCGGAGTTGCCATGCTATCGCAGCTTGTGCGCTTTAGCTGGAAGGGAAGGCGCTATTGATCTTGGATGGCGTGGCCAATAAGGCGGAAATCTTTGCCGCTTGGGGCTTGGTACAAACGCAATCCAAAATGGTCTGTAGCCGCAAAAAGATGGTCAAAAATATCGGCCTGAATTAGTTCGTAATCGGCCCATTCTATGGTGTTGGCAAAGCAATACACTTCTATGGGGATGCCATTTGCAGTAGGTTGCAATTGCCGCACCATCACCATAAAGTTTTTATCAATGCGCTTGTGCTGGTTTAAATACGCCTGCACATAGTTGCGATATACCCCAATATTTGTTTGCCT
>Ga0105096_10000627_pt1 | contig 12937 bp, 11 predicted proteins | sample PPLLak3cmMay2015_FD_87036 | JGI IMG/M metagenome (GOLD analysis project Ga0105096, IMG submission 87036) | Freshwater sediment microbial communities from Prairie Pothole Lake near Jamestown, North Dakota, USA - PPLs Lake P7 Core (1) Depth... | ecosystem: Environmental > Aquatic > Freshwater >... | reverse complement strand
CGCCCTTGACCTTGCCGGCCACGGTGCCGGAGATCAGCTCGCCGTTTTCCAGCGCCCGCTCCAGATTGAGCCAGGCGGCCAGGCGCTTGGCCTTGTCCCGCGACAGGATGGTGTCGCCGTAACCGTTTTCCAGCGACTCGATCGCCACCGAGACGAAGTCGCCCGGCTTGACGTCGAGTTCACCCAGATCGTTCTTGAACTCCTCGAGCGGAATGTAGGACTCGCTCTTGAGCCCGGCATTGACGACGACGAAGTTGTAGTCGACGCGGACCACCTCGGCGGTGATCACCTCGCCGGCGCGCATCTCCTTGCGCGACAGGCTTTCCTCGAACAGTGCTGCGAAGCTCTCTTTGACAGAGCCGGTTTGCGTTGCAACGGAAGACATTCAATGACCTTCGATCTCGCCAGAGCCTTGCGCCCCGGCGGAGTTGAACACCACGCAGCCGCCCTTGCGGGTCCGGCCGCGCACCCAGTGATCCGCGCTGTTGCCGCGGATCAGCCCTTGCCATGCCAGTTCAGGATCTGTGCCACGACCTGATCGATCGTCAGGTCCGAACTGTCGAGGCGATGAGCATCTCCGGCAGGTTTCAGCGGCGCCGCGGAACGACTGCAGTCGCGTTCGTCACGGGCCTTCAGATCCTGCAGAAGCGCCGCGATGCTACTCGGAAATCCCTTATCGCTCAACTGCTTATGCCGGCGCTCGGCCCGCGCCTCGGCACTTGCGGTCAGAAAGACCTTCAGCCGTGCGTCGGGAAAGACCACCGTTGCCATGTCGCGACCGTCGGCCACCAGTCCCGGCGGCCTGCGAAAGCCGTGCTGCAGTTCGAGCAAGGCCGTCCGTAGCGGCGGATGCACGGCGATCCGGGAGGCCATGACACCCACCGGTTCGCGCCGGATCTCGTCGGTGACGTCGCGGCCGGCGAGCACGATTCGGCCGCCGGCAAAGTGAGGATCAAGGTGCCGCGCAGCAGCCGCAACCGCCGCCGCGTCGTCCGGGTCGATGCCGGCCTCGATCACGCGCAGGCCCACCAGGCGATACAGCGCACCGCTGTCGAGGTAGTGCCAGCCCAGCGCCTCCGCGACGCGTTGCGCGACCGTGCCCTTGCCCGAGGCAGTCGGGCCGTCGATGGCGATTACCTGCACGCGCTTCACACGGCTCCAGCGGACTATCGCCGCGATCGGGACAATTCAATGGACGTCATGGCTCCGGCGCCTAGCATCAGCACTCGATGCAACGAAACGGATCCGATCATGCGTGTGCCCCTGACCCGCAGCCTGGCGAAGACCGGCACCTTCGCCCTGGTTCACTTCACGGTCGCCTTCGGCGTCGCCTACCTGCTGACCGGCAGCGCTGCAATCGCCAGCGCGCTGGCGCTGCTGGAGCCGATGGCCAATACGGTCGCCTATCTGTTGCATGAACGCGCCTGGGCGAGAGTCAGCCTGCAGCCGGCGCCAGCAGCGCCGAGAGCGCTGCAAAGTAGCCTGGGAAAGTCTTCCTGACGCAGCCGGGGTCGCGGATGTGCACCGGCAGGCCGCCGGCGGCGGCAAGCGCGAAGCACATGGCGATGCGGTGATCGTCGTAGGTGTCGATCGTCGCCTCGCGCAGCCGCGCCGGGCCGGTCACCGACAGCCGGTCCGGTTGCTCGTCGACCTCGGCTCCCAACTTGCGTAGTTCGGTCGCCATCGCTGCGATTCGGTCCGTTTCCTTGACCCGCCAGGAGCCGATGCCGCGAAGCGTCGTCCGGCCAGGCGCAAACAGTGCCACCACGGCCGCGGACATCGCAGCGTCAGGAATCGCGGTGCAGTCCCAGTCGGCCGCACGCAGTTCGCCGTCGCGGCGCGACTCAATCCAGCCGTCGCCGAACTCGATTGATGCCCCCATCGCCGCCAGCAGGTCGGTGAACGCGACATCACCCTGGACGCTGTTGCGGTCGACGCCTTCCACCCGGATCGGCCCACCGGCCAGCAGGCCGAGCGCAAGGAAGTAGGAGGCGCTCGACGCATCGCCTTCGACCGCCATGCTGCCGGGAGACCGGTAGCAATCCTGCGGCACCTGGTAGTCCGCGCCGTCGCGCCGCACCTCGACGCCGAAGCGCCTCATCATCGCGATCGTCATCGCCACGTACGGCTGCGAAATCAGGTCGCCGGCAACGCGGATGACGAGCCCGCCTTGCTTCGCTGCCAGCGGCGCCGCCATCAGCAGACCGCTGAGAAACTGGCTCGAGACGTCGCCTCGGATGGCCACTTCGTCGCGCGCCAGGCCGGGTGACGGCTCGATCCGCAGCGGCGGAAAACCCGCGACCCCTTCGTAGCCGATTCGCGCGCCGAGTTCGTTCAGCGCCTCGACCAGGTCGCCGATCGGCCGCTCGCGCATCCTGGCGACGCCGTCGATGCGATAGCTGCCCCCGGCAAAGGCCAGCGCCGCGGTCAGCGACCGGGTCGCCGTGCCGGCATTGCCGAGCGCGAGGTCGGCCGATCGCGCCGGGAATCGCCCGCCGCAGCCATGGACACGCACGCACTCGTCGCACTGCTCGATCGCCACCCCGAGTTCCCGCAGCGCGCCGATCATCACCCGCGTGTCGTCGGCGTCGAGCAGGCCGGTCAGCTCCGTCGTGCCGCTGGCCAATGCCGCCAGCAGCAGGGCGCGATTGGAGATGCTCTTCGAGCCCGGCAACTTCACCTTGCCCTGCGCCCGCGCAAATGGCGCGACCGTCAGAACAGCCGGCCAACTCTCCCCCGTCTCCCGCTCAACCGGCATCGACCGTCCCGGTCCATTGGCGGCGCAGCGTCGAGGCCAGTTCGAAGGTTTGGTGCAGCGCCTCGGCGTCGCTCGCGTCGACCGCAAGCTGCAGCCGCTCGAGGGCGGCGCGGTACTGCCGCAACTCCTGGCCCAGCGCGTCGCGGTTGGCAAGGCAGATATCGCGCCACATCACCGGCGAAGCAGCGGCGATGCGGGTGAAGTCGCGAAAGCCGGCACCGCCGTAGCCGAGCTTGCGTCGACCGTCGGCGCCCTCGGCGATCGCCGCCACGAGCGCAAACGACAGCAGGTGCGGCAGGTGGCTGACCGCGGCGAAGATCCGGTCGTGTTCGGAGGCGTCCATCCGCTCGACGCGGCCGCCGGCAGCAGCGAACAGTCGCTCGACGGCCGCCACCGCCGCAGCGTCGGTCCGCGGCGTCGGGGTGACGATGATCCGCTTGCCTGCGAACAGATCTGCGTCGGCATGCTCGACGCCCGGAAGTTCGCGGCCTGCGATCGGATGGGCCGGCACGAAGCGCGCAATGGCCGCTCCAAGCGTCGCGTCGGCATCGGCGATCACCCCGACCTTGGTGCTGCCGACGTCGGTGACGATCGCCTGCGGCGGCAGCCGCGGTGCCATGGCCGCAAGGACCTGCCGCATCGCTCCGACCGGCGTTGCCAGCAGCACCACGTCGGCGTCCTCGACCGCCGCGGCCGCGTCGGCGGCAGTGCGATCGACCAGTCCCCGTGCCAGCGCCGTGTCGAGCGCGCTTGGGGAGATGTCGAAACCGGTGACCGTCGTCGCCGCGCCCGCCCGCCGCCACGCGGCGGCCAGCGAGCCGCCGATCATGCCGACGCCGAGCAGCGCAAGCTTCATCAGGTCTCCCGCAGCGCCGCGCCGAGCGCATCGATCAGGCGCTCGTTTTCCTCCGGCAGGCCGATCGTGACGCGCAGCCATTGCGGCAGCCCGTAACTCGCCACCGGCCGGACGATGACGCCACGGCGGAGCAGGCCGAGGTAGATCCCTGCACCGTCGCCGACCTCGACCAGCACGAAGTTGCCGTGGCTCGGCAGGTAGCGCAGGCCGAGCGCGTCGAAAGCCCTAGTGAGTTGTGCCATGCCGGCGCGGTTCAGTTCGACGCTGCGGGCGACGAAGGCCAGGTCGCCGAGCGCCGCCACCGCGGCCGCCTGCGCCAGCGAATTGCAGTTGAACGGCTGCCGGACTCGATTGAGCAGATCGGTCAGCTCGGGCTGGGCAATGCCGTAACCGACACGCAGGCCGGCCAGGCCATAGGCCTTGGAGAACGACCGCGACAGCAGCAGGTTCGGGTGCCGCCGCACCCACTGCTCGCTCGGATGCCGCAACTCGGCAGGCAGGTACTCGTTGTAGGCCTCGTCGAGCACGACGACCACGTGCCTGGGAACCGCCTGCAAAAACGCCGCCATCGCCGCGGCATCGATGAAGGTGCCCGTCGGGTTGTTCGGATTGGCGACGAAGACGAGCCGCGTATCCGGGGCAATCGCCGCCACCATGGCATCGAGGTCATGGCCGTAGTCGCGCGCCGGCACGACGATCGCCCGCGCGCCGCGCGCCTGCGTCGCCAGCGGATACACCGCAAACGAGTGCTGCGCATAGACGCAACTGCGTCCAGGCGCCAGCATCACGGCCGCCGCCGCCTCCAGGATGTCGTTGCTGCCGTTGCCGAGGGTCAGCCAGTCGGCGCCGACGCCGAATCTCCGCGACAACGCCGCTTTCAGTTCGAATCCGTTGGAGTCCGGGTAGCGCGCCAGATCGGCCAGCGCGGCGACAATTGCCTCACGCGCGGAGGCCGGCATGCCGAGTGGATTCTCGTTAGATGCCAGCTTGACGATCGCGTCCGGCTTCAGCCCGAACTCGCGCGCCAGTTCCTCGATCGGCTTGCCGGCCTGGTAGGGGGCGATCGCGCGCACGTAGGGCAGCGCGTCGATCGATACAGCGTCCGTTGCGGATTCGTTCGTCTGTGCGTTCATGCCGATGCTCGTCGTCGGGTTCAGGCCGCAGCGGGATACGAACCGAGGCTCTTGAAGAATGCGCAGGTGCCGCGCAGCTGGTCGAGCGCCGCGGCGACCTTCGGCTCGCGCTGGTGGCCTTCGACGTCGACGTAGAAGTAATACTCCCAGGCGCCGGTTTTGGCCGGGCGCGACTCGAAGCGGGTCATCGACACGCCGTGCCTGGCCAGCGGTTCGAGCATGTCGTAGACGGCGCCGGCGCGGTTGGCGACGGCCAGGATCAGCGACGTCTTGTCGCGTCCGCTCGGCTGTGTCTGCTGCCGGCCGAGCACGACGAAACGGGTCCGGTTGCCGGGGTCGTCCTGGATGTTGCTGGCGACTGCCGCAAGTCCGTAGCGGCCGGCCGCTGCTTCGCCGGCAATCGCGGCGACTGTCGGATCGACCGACGCCAGCCGTGCCGCCTCGGCGTTGCTCGCAACCGGCTGCCGCTCGATGCCCGGATGCTGCTGGTTCAGCCAGTTGACGCACTGGGCAAGCGCCTGCGCATGAGCGGCGATACGAACCACGCCATGCATGCTGCCGCTGCTTGTCAGCAGGTGGTGGTTCACCGGCAGCGACACTTCGGCGACGATCGTCAGCGTTGTCGACAACAGCAGGTCGAGCGTGCGCGTCACCGAGCCTTCGGTAGAGTTCTCGATCGGCGCGATCGCGAATTCGGCGGCACCGGCCTCGGCGGCGCGGATCGCTTCATCGATCGACGGCGTCGGCAGCGCTTCGACCGAACTGCCGAACTGTCGCAGCAGTGCCAGTTCGGAGAATGTGCCGGCCGGCCCGAGGTAGGCCACACGGAGCGCGCGTTCCAGCGCCCGGCAGGCAGACATCACTTCGCGGAAGACTGCCGCCAGCGCCGCATCCGGCAGGGGCCCGGCGTTGGCGGAAGCGACCTTGCGCAGCACTTCCGCCTCACGCTCGGGGCGATATACCGGCTCCTCGCCGGCGTGCTTCAGTTCGCCGATCCTCTGCGCCAGCACCGCCCGCTGCCCGAGCAGGGTCACCACCTGGCGATCGATCGCATCGATCGCCTCTCGCAGCACCTGCAGCGGTTCGTCCATCCCGGGTCAGCCAGCCTCGGCAGGCGGTGGCGCGCCGTTGCCCTCGCCGTCGTCATCGGTCTCGACTATCCGCTGCAGACCGGTGAGCGTGGTGCCCTCGTCCAGCGCGATCAGCGTCACGCCCTGCGTCGCCCGTCCCATCTCGCGAATCTCGGCGACGCGGGTGCGGATCAGCACGCCGCCAGTGGTGATCAGCATGATTTCGTCCTCGGCCCGCACCAGCGTCGCCGCGACGACCTTGCCGTTGCGCTCGCTGGTGGCGATGGCGATCATGCCCTTGGTGCCGCGGCCATGGCGCGTGTATTCGCCGATAGGGGTGCGCTTGCCGTAGCCGTTTTCGGTGGCCGTCAGCACGCTCTGCTGTTCGTCCTCGGCCACCAGCAGCGCGATCACGGACTGCCCGGGTTCGAGCTGCATGCCACGCACGCCGCGCGCGGTGCGTCCCATAGGCCGCACGTCGTCCTCGTCGAAACGCACCGCCTTGCCGGCGTCGGAGAACAGCATCACATCGTGCCGTCCGTCGGTGATCGCGGCACCGATCAGGAAATCGCCGGGATCGAGATCGACGGCGATGATTCCCGCCTTGCGCGGATTGGAGAACTCCGTCAGCGTCGTCTTCTTCACCGTGCCCTGCGCGGTGGCCATGAACACGTAGTGATGCTCGTCGTACTCCTGGATCGGCAGCACCACCGTGATCTTCTCGTTGTCGCCGAGCGGGAACATGTTGACGATCGGCTTGCCGCGCGAGGCGCGCGAGCCCTGCGGCACCTCCCAGACCTTCAGCCAGTACAGCCGGCCGCGGTCGGAAAAGCACAGGATTGTGTCGTGCGTGTTGGCGATGAACAGCTGGTCGATCCAGTCGTCTTCGCGCGTGGCGGCCGCCTGCCTTCCGCGCCCGCCGCGCCGCTGGGCGCGGTAATCGGCCAGCGGCTGGCTCTTGATGTAGCCGGTGTGTGACAGCGTCACCACCATGTCCTGCGGCGTGATCAGATCGGCGGTCTGCAGATCCTCGGCGCTGCGCACGATCTCGGAGCGGCGGGCATCGCCGAACTCCTTCTTCACCGCCGCCAGATCGTCGCCGATGATGGTCGTGATCCGATCCGGCCGCGCCAGGATGTCGAGCAGGTCGGAGATGCGGTCCATCACCTCGCGATACTCGTTGCGGATCTTGTCCTGCTCCAGTCCGGTGAGCCGCTGCAGCCTCATCTGCAGGATCTGGTCGGCCTGCGTCTCGGACAGCCGATAAAGTCCGTCGTCCTTGAGCCCGTACTGCGCCTCGAGGCCAAGTGGACGGTAGGCCTCGCGCTGGCTGCCGGCGCGGGCAAGCATCTCCCGCACCAGCGACGAGTCCCAGGCGCGCGCCATCAGCCCGGTCTTGGCCACCGGCGGCGTCGGTGCCGCCTTGATGATGGCGATGAACTCGTCGATGTTGGCCAGCGCCACCGCCAGGCCTTCGAGCACGTGGCCGCGGTCGCGCGCCTCGCGCAGTTCGAATACGGTGCGCCGGGTGACGACCTCGCGGCGGTGCGAGAGGAACGCCTCCATCATCTGCTTCAGGTTCAGCAGCCTCGGCTGGCCGTCGACCAGCGCGACCATGTTCATGCCGAAGCTGTCCTGCAGTTGCGTCTGCTTGTACAGGTTGTTCAGCACGACCTCGGCGACCTCGCCGCGCTTCAGCTCGATCACCACCCGCATGCCGCTCTTGTCGGACTCGTCGCGGATGTCGGAGATGCCCTCCAGCTTCTTCTCGCCGACCATCTCTGCCATGCGTTCGAGCAGCAGCCGCTTGTTTACCTGGTAGGGCAGTTCATCAACGATGATCGCCTGCCGGCTACCCTTGTCGATGTCCTCGAAATGCGTCTTGGCGCGCATGACGACGCGGCCGCGACCGGTCCGGTAGCCCTCGCGGACGCCATCGAGGCCGTAGATGATTGCCGCCGTGGGAAAGTCCGGCGCAGGCACCAGCTCGATCAATTGTTCGATCGAGATTTCCGGATCGCGCAGCAGCAGCAGGCAGGCATCGACGATCTCGTTCAGGTTATGCGGCGGAATGTTGGTTGCCATTCCGACCGCGATGCCCGACGAGCCGTTGACCAGCAGGTTGGGCAGCCGCGCCGGCAGGATCAGCGGCTCCCGCTCCGAGCCGTCGTAGTTCGGGCCGAAATCGACGGTTTCCTTGTCGATGTCGGCCAGCAGTTCGTGCGCCAGCTTCGCCAGCCGCACCTCCGTGTAGCGCATCGCCGCCGCGTTGTCGCCGTCGACGGAGCCGAAGTTGCCCTGGCCATCGATCAGCAGATAGCGCAGCGAGAAATCCTGCGCCATGCGCACCAGCGTGTCGTACACCGCCTGGTCGCCGTGCGGGTGGAACTTGCCGATCACGTCGCCGACGATGCGCGCCGATTTCTTGTAGGCGCGGTTGTAGTGATTGCCCAGTTCGTGCATCGCGAACAGAACGCGCCGATGCACGGGCTTCAGGCCGTCGCGCACGTCGGGCAGCGCGCGGCCGACGATCACGCTCATCGCGTAATCGAGATAGGACCGTCGCATCTCCTCTTCGAGCGAGACGGGTAGCGTTTCCTTGGCGAATGGATCCATCGACGCAACCAGGCCGCGGCCTGGAATCGGCCCGGCGGACAAGGGGCTAAACGGGCAAACCGCAGGGCGGACTGCCCTTCGCGGAGAGCCGCGGAGTCTATCAGCGCACCGCCCCGCGCCCTGCGCTGCATGGCACACTTGCAGGCCGTTGACACTAGATCCGGGCCGGTTTCCCTTGGAGACGCAGAACGTCGCTGCCCTGATCGTGCCGCGCTGGATCGCCCCGGTGCGGCCGCAAGGCGCGCTGCTCGAGGGACACGCGATCGCCATTGAAGGCAGCGTGATCCGCGCCGTATTGCCCGAGGCCGAGGCGTTCGCCCGTTATCGCGCCGCCGAAGTGGTCCGACTTCCGAATCACCTGCTGATTCCAGGTCTGGTCAACGCCCACACGCATGCCGCGATGGCACTGCTGCGCGGCGTCGGCGACGACCTTCCTTTGCAGCGCTGGCTGACGGAGAGGATCTGGCCTCTGGAGGCTGCGCTGGTCAGCGAAGCTTTCGTCGCCGACGGCACGCGGCTCGCCGCCGTCGAGATGCTGCGGGCCGGCGTTACCACCTGCTCGGACATGTACTTCTTCCCCGAGGCCGCTGCCCGCGCGCTGCTCGCAGCCGGCATGCGCGCCGTGGTCGGCATCATCGCGATCGACTTTCCGACCGCCTACGCCAGCGACGCGGACGACTACCTGCGCAAGGGCCTGCAGGCACGCGACGAACTGCGCGGCGAGCCGCTCGTCAGCTTCACGCTGGCGCCGCACGCCCCCTACACAGTCAACGATGGGACCTTGCGGCACATCGCCACGCTTGCCGAGGAACTCGATCTGCCTGTGCACATCCACCTGCATGAAACCGCGCAGGAGGTCGAAGACTCGGTCGCAAGGCACGGCGTCCGGCCACTCGAGCGGCTCGAGCGGCTCGGCCTGCTGTCGGAGCGGCTGATCGCCGTACATGCGGTGCATCTGAACGAAGCCGAAATCGTCCGACTCGGCCGCGTCGGCGCCAGCGTCGCCCATTGCCCGGTGTCGAACCTGAAGCTGGCGAGCGGCATAGCGCCTGTTCCGGCGCTGCTGGAAGCCGGCGTCAACCTGGCGTTCGGCACCGACGGCGCGGCCAGCAACAACCGCCTCGACCTGCTCGACGAGGCTCGAATGGCGGCCTTGCTCGCCAAGGCCGTTGCCGGCGATCCATCGAGCCTGCCGGCGATGCTCGCCCTCGAATGCGCGACGCTCGGCGGTGCCCGCGCCTTGGGGCTGGAATCGAGGATTGGCTCGATCGAGCCGGGAAAGCAGGCCGATCTGGTGGCCGTCGAACTGAACAGTCCGGAGACGACGCCCGTGTTCGACCCGGTGTCGCACCTGCTCTATGCGAGCGGACGGGAACACGTCACCGACGTCTGGGTGGCTGGACGCCCTGTTGTTCGGGCGAGACAAATGCTCCCGCGAGACGGGACTTCACTCGAGGGCTCAGTGATGTCCGCGAGTGCGGCGTGGCAAAATAAGTGCCGGCAGTTGTTGGGAAATCTGGCGCGGCCTTAGCCGTGCCGACGCTTCCGGCCCAGGGCAACAGACCGCCGCATCGGGTTCAAACCCAAGGCGTGCGCAATCTGGTATCCAGGCCGTTTACCGTGAGGAGAACCATGAAGAAAACCGCGAAACTAGGCGTCCTCGTCGCAGCGATGCTGGTGGCCGTATCCGGCACCGCCATCGCCCAGTCGAAGGACATCCCCGGGGCGAAGAACGCCCCTGCTTACGTGCTCGACCAACGCGGCAACGTCGTTGTCGACCCGTTCGGGCTCTGCTGGCGTACGCCGTGGTGGACGCCGCAACTGGCTGGAATCGATGGCCCGAAGGGCGCAGGCTGCGCCTGCGACAAGGCCGTGCTGCCGAAGGAGGTCTGCGAACCACCTCCGCCGCCGCCTCCTCCGGCTCCTAAGCCCGCCGCGCCACCGCCTCCGCCGCCGCCTCCGGCTGCGAAGCCCCCGGCACCGCCGATGGCCGAGAAGATCACCTTCGCGGCAGACGCGCTGTTCGACTTCGACAAGTACAACATCCGGACCGACGCTCAGGGCAAGCTGGATGATCTCGTGTCCAAGCTCGCCGGCGTCAACCTTGAGGTGATCGTCGCCGTCGGCCACACCGACTGGATCGGCACCGAGGCGTACAACCTGGCCCTGTCGAAGCGGCGCGCCGATGCCGTCAAGCAGTACCTGGTAAGCAAGGGCATCGAAGCCAACCGCATCTACACCGAAGGCAAGGGCGAGTCGCAGCCGGTCGCGGATAACCGGACGGCCGAGGGTCGTCAGAAGAACCGCCGCGTGGAGATCGAAGTCATCGGTACCCGGACGGTCAAGCGCTAAGCGCCTCGACCGCAACAAAAAACCCCGCCTCGGCGGGGTTTTTTGTTGTCCCGATCCGCTGCGACGGACTCCAGCAGCAGATCGGCCAGGCCGAAGTTACGGCACGCCGAGCGCTGCCCTCACGGCTGCCGCAGCCGTGCCGTTGAAGCGATACTGGTAATCGGCGATGCGCGCCCCGGCCCGATAGAGCTTTCCGGGCCTGACCCCCGGCGCACCCTTGCGCGGCTCGATGAAGGCAACGCGCGCCGCCTCGCGCTCGACCTCGGCAACTCCTGTATCCGAGGGGTCAACGTTGGCGCTGAACGACAGCACGATCGCCTTGGTGCCGCCGACTGTGGTCTCTTCCCAGGTCCCTTCCGCGAGCACGTCCTCGGTGGCTCGGGCGCAGAACATCGTGCCCGCCTTGGCCGCATAGAGCTGCACCCTGCCCCGCGGCGCTGCCGGATCACGGAACATCATCGCGTAGGGCCGCGCACCGTCGCGGTCCTCGTACGAAAGGCAAAACGGCGTCTCCTTGGAAAAGTTCGCCACCATCTGCCGCGTATTCGCGGCGCCGGTGAACGACTCCTTGCGGGGCAGCATCAGAGTGTCGTCCTGGAACCGCACCGTCGACAGATAGGCCACCGCGCCGGGCGGAAACAACGCGTCGCCGACGCGCGCCGCCTCCGGCTTGGTGTAGTTGTCGGGCGTGCGCAGGAAGCTCTTGATGGGCAGCCCGGTGACGTCGTAGGCGCTGATCCCGACCCTCAGCCGCAGCGGCGTTGTCGACGGATAGATGAGTTGCATCGTGCCGTCGGCGGCGGGCACCGCGAAGCTCGGCTGGCCGATCGACACGCGCTCGCCGTCGCGCACGAAATGCCTGACGTCGATGTTGCCGTTGAAGGCCCCGACCGTGCCGTCGCTCGACGTTTCCACAAGAGGAAACTGTTCGCCTTGCGGTGCACCGGCGATGCGCAGGTTCACCATCCTCGTCCCGGAGAAGTAATACAGCCCGTCCGCCTTCAGTGCATCGATGGCTGCGATCGACAGCGGATTCGCGTTGGCGACCGGCCTGACGTCCACGGCCGGCCGAGGGACGATGACCGCCGTCGGCGCCTGCGCCACGGCCAGAGGCGACGCCAGCGCCAGGATGGTGGCGAGAGGGGTGATTCGATCGATCGGCATGGTCCGCGATGACTCCGCAGAGGAGGAAGCGCGAACTGTAGCGGAATCGAATCCGCCGTCCCGCCGCGGGATAACATCACCGCATGAACAGCATCGCTTCCGACACGGCGGTGAACGCCGATCCCGCCGAACTGCAGAAGTTCGGCGCCATGGCACATCAGTGGTGGGATCCGAACGGCGACATGCGGCCGCTGCACGAGATCAATCCGCTGCGACTCGACTGGATCGACCGGCTGGCGCTGCTGGCCGGCAAAGGTGTCGTCGATGTCGGCTGCGGCGGCGGCATCCTCGCCGAATCGATGGCGCGGCGCGGCGCGCGCGTCACCGGCATCGATCTGTCAGCCAAGCCGCTGCGCGTGGCACAGTTGCATGCGCTCGAGGCCGGCGTCGCCGTCGACTATCGCGAAACGAGCGCCGAGGCGATGGCCGCGCGGTCGCCGGCGGCCTTCGACGTCGTCACCTGCATGGAGATGCTCGAGCACGTGCCCGATCCGGCGAGCACGGTGCGGGCCTGCGGCGCGCTCGCTTCGCCCGGCGGCTGGGTGTTCTTCTCGACGATCAACCGCAATCCCAAGGCGTTCCTGCTGGCGATCGTCGGCGCCGAGTACCTGCTGCGGCTGCTCCCGCGCGGCACCCACGAGTACGCGCGGTTGCTCCGTCCGAGCGAACTGGCGGCCATGACCCGGCTTGCCGGGCTCGAACTGGTCGAGATCCTCGGCCTCAGCTACAACCCGCTGACCCGGCGCGCCACACTGGGCCGCGATGCCGACGTGAACTACCTGATGGCCTGCCGCAAGCCGCAATGAGCGTGCACGACCGCCCCGAAGGGCTCACCCTGCAGCGCGAAGCGCGGGAAGCCCAATGAGAGCCGTGTCGATCGAACTGGTGCTGTTCGACCTCGATGGCACGCTCGCCGACACCGCGCCCGATCTGGCCGCCGCCGCCAACCGGCAGCGCTCCGAGCGTGGCCTCGCGCCGCTGCCGCTGG
>Ga0105096_10000622_pt1 | contig 12987 bp, 12 predicted proteins | sample PPLLak3cmMay2015_FD_87036 | JGI IMG/M metagenome (GOLD analysis project Ga0105096, IMG submission 87036) | Freshwater sediment microbial communities from Prairie Pothole Lake near Jamestown, North Dakota, USA - PPLs Lake P7 Core (1) Depth... | ecosystem: Environmental > Aquatic > Freshwater >... | reverse complement strand
GGCCCGGATGCGAGCCCGGGACGAATCGGCCATCGTGGACCTGGACGCCATCTATCGCTCGCGCATCCAGCAGCTGGCTCTCCGCTACGTCAAGACCCCGGAAGACGCGGAGGAAGTGGCCCAGGACGTCCTGTTGAAGGTCTACCTGAAGATCGAAGCGTTCCGCGGAGACGCGGCGCTGTCCTCCTGGATTTACCGGATTACGTTCAATACGGTGATGTCCCGGCTTCGCGGCCAGCGAATGACGAATCTTCACGAAGTCAGGGAGCTGGACCTGCTCTCCGACGTCGAGGAGAATGGCGGGCGGGTCCGCCGGGAGCCGGCCGACTGGTCGTCGCTGGGCGACGAGGCCGTTCTCCGCGCGCAGCTCCGCACGCGCCTGGCGTCGGCGCTGAAAGACCTGCCGGAGATCTACCGGACGCCGGTGATTCTGCGGGACCTCCACGGCCTGACGACCGAGGAGGCGAGCACGAAGCTCGGCATCAAGGAGCAGACGCTGAAGTCGAGGCTCCATCGCGGCCGCCTCTTCCTCCGCGAACGGCTGTCGGAGTTTGCCACGGGCCTCTCGCTTCACCGGCAGGTCACCGAGCACAGCTTCGCCGCCTGAACAAACGGTGACACTTTCCGTGTCCTCGCTTCGGGGCTTGAACCTGGAGATGTCACCCCCGTCCGAAGTGCCGCCGCTCGATGAGCAGCCAGCCGAGCGTCGGCAGGACGAACAGTGCGCCCAGTATCCGTGTCAGCAGGAACGGTGAGGCTCCCCAGTTGTCGAGCGCGTACCCGCACGCGAAGCTGGACGCGGCGGAGATAATCATCAGCAGCGCGAGTTCGGCCGAGAAGACGCGTCCACGAAACCTGTCGGGCACGGACAGCTGCAGCAGCACCGTGCTGAACACCCACAGCACCGACCCTGCGGCGTGCGCTCCGATCACGGCCGCTCCGGCGACGTAGATGCTGGGGGCCCAGCTCAGCATCAGGTAGAAGAGCGCCACCAGAACGTAGGAGGGCGCGATGGCCCTCCGCATCTCGTCGGGCTGTTGTCCCAGCCACGCCCGGGCCATGATCGGACCGATTCCAGCGCCGATCCCTCTCGCCGCGTAGAGCACGCCGATGCCTGCCGCCGCGCTGTCGCCCATCCGGAACTCGCGCTCGCCCATTACGGTCATGATGAGCAGCACGCCGCCGGCGATGCCCCACCCGGCCTTCACCAGCATCAGGGCCGCCACGTGCCGGTCCGACTTCACGTACCGGATGCCCTCGACGAGATCTCCGAACCCGGTGAGCGACGCCCATCCCGCCGGCCGCTTCACGGCCGGCGGGTCGGCATCGAACGAGGTCCGCGCGATGATGACCGCCGACGCCAGGAAGGACACGGCGTTCACCACGAACGCCACGTCCCGCCCGAACAGGGCGGTGACCACCCCGCCGACGCCGGCTCCAATCGCCAGCATCGCCGACCATGTCGCGCTCGACAGGGCGTTGGCGGTCAGCAACTGCGACCGCGTGGTCAGGCTCGGAATCACCGCCGTGCGGGCCGGCTCGAAGAAGGCGGTCATCGACACGACCGCCCCCATCACCAGGTAGACGAGCCAGACCTGGTCGGGGCGGCGGACAAGCAGCAGCGCGAGGACGGCCAGGCCGCGCATGACGTCGGTGGCGATCATCAGCCGCCGCCGGTTCACCCTGTCCACCACCACACCGGCCACCGGGCCGATGACGGCCATCGGCAGGAACTGCACGATGATCATCAGCGCGACCGACGTGGCGGTGCCCGTCAGTTCGAGCAGCAGGGCGTAGAGGGCCACCGAGTTGAACCAGTCGCCCAGCTGACTGACGATCTGGCCGAACCACAGCAGGCGATAGTTGCGGTTTTCGGTGATGAGGGCGCGGTATGGATTCACGTCGGCAACTCGAGCCCGAAGCCGTTCAATGCTGGCGGCGTGGCATGCATACGACGATACTTACGAATAGCGGGCAGTTCGGAGCACGGCCGCGCCCGCCAGCGCCGCCGGGTCCCAGTATAGTCGCGGGTGTTCCATGAGTGACCGGATCGCTCACTACAACATCCTGAGCACCGTCGGCACGGGGCCGCTGGGGCCTGTTTTCCGCGCCCGCGACACGAAGCTCGGGCGGACGGTGGCGATCCGGGTCCTCACGCAGGGCATGGACGATCCCGCCGAGCGCGCCCGCGCCCTCGACCTCGTGCAGCCCTACACGGCGCTCACGCATCAGCACGTGGCCAGCCTCTTCGAGGCGGGAGAGCAGCGCGGATCCATCTACCTCGTCTACGAGTTCATCTCCGGCGAGAGGCTCAACGCGGCCCTGGCGGGGCATCCGATGAACCTGCGGCGGGCGCTCGATCTGGCGTCCCAGCTGGCCGACGCGCTGGCCGACGCCCACGCCCTGGGCCTCGTGCACGGCGCCCTCACCGCCTCGGGCGTCATTGTCACGCCAAAGGGCCACGCGAAAATCCTCGACTTCGGCCTGTCCGCCTGCCTGCCGGAACGCCGCAGCGACGACGCCGATGCGCTCCAGGCCGCCGACCGTCAGGCCGCCCGCATCGAGGTGATCGGGCGCTCGCGGGTGGCGTACGCCGCGCCGGAACAGCTGCTCGGACAACGGGCCGACCACCGGGCGGATCTGTTCGCCCTGGGCGCGCTGCTGCACGAGATGGTGACGGGCAGGCACGCGTTCTCCGGGCGCACGCCTCTTGACATCGGCGTCCAGGTGCTCCAGTCGCGCCCGCCGGCCCCCAGCTCGCTGAACCCGGAGGTGCCTCGCACCATCGACCGCATCACCGCCAGGGCGCTGGCGAGGAAGCCAGGCGATCGCTATCAGGACGCTGCGCTCGTGGCGGCCGACCTTCGCAACGCGGAATCCGAGGTGCACCGCCAAGCGGCCGACTTCGAGCCCGTGTTGCCCCGGCCTCGCTCGCGGGTGCGCCTGGCCCTGCTCGGCCTGGCGCTGCTGGCCATCGCAGCGCTCGGCCTCTGGCAATGGCAGGAGATGCTCGGCCAGGCCTGGGAAGAGAAGTTCGGCAAGCCGCCCGACCCGGTGCTCGTCGTCGTGCCGTTCTATGTTCCCCCCGTCGACACGCCAAGGCCCTACTACGGCGCGGGGTTCGCCGAGGACCTGGCGCGCCGGATCGCGGAGGTGCGGGGGGTCACCGTCCTCGGGCGATCGTCGATCCGCGCATCCGCGGGCAAGCCGCCCCAGGCCGTGGCCGCGTCCATGGGCGCAGGACTGGCGCTCACCGGTTCACTCAAACCGAAAGACGACGAGTGGACGTCGATCGACATCGAAGCGCGGCTGATTGACGCCCGCGACGGGCGCGTCCTCTGGAGCCGTCAGCGGACAGGAGCCGCGCAGGACCTGCTCTCGGTGCAGGCCGATATCGCGCGTGAAGTGTCCGCACGGCTGGGGCTGGAGTACTCTCCGGCCGCGGAGTACAACCGCGCGGCGCTGCGCCTGGTCAGTCCAGGGGCGTACGACAAGTACCTCCAGGCGCGCGAGGCGATGGCCGTGTTCGACGCCAGCCGGGCGGTGCAGCTGTTCGAAGCCGCGGCGGCGGAAGATCCCAGCCTGATCGAGGCCCAGGCCGGCCTCGCCGAAGCGCTCTACACGATGTCGGCGTTCGAGGGCCGCGCGCAGTTTGGCAGCGTGCAGGCGCGCGCCCGGCAGGCCGCGGAAGCCGCGTTCGCCACGGACCCCGACCTGGCCGCGACCCGGCTGGCGATGGGCCTGACCGCGCCCACGATACCCGAGGCGCTCGAGCACCTGAAGCGGGCGGTGGAACTCGATGCGTCATCGCCAGGGGCGTACCTGGGGCTGGCGGCCGTCCTTCGATCGGTCGATCCGGCGAAGGCGGCGGCATTCGCCCGGCGCGCAATCGAACGCGACCCCGTACAGCCGCTTGCCTACTACCATCTCGCCGCCTCCGCGCTGGCGGCCGGCGACCTCGACGCCACGCTCGCCGCGATGGACCGCGGCCAGGCGCTCGCCCCGGACCAGCCCTGGTGGGACGGCTTCAAGGACCGGGTCCGCCTCGCCCGCGCGACGGTGCGCGACCCCGGACCTTCGGTGGAGATTCGAGGCGCGGGCGATTTCCCGCCGGGCATCATCCTCCGTGCGGCGGTGCTGATCGTGTCCGGGCGGCCCGCCGACGCGGCGGCCCTCGCGAACACGCTCGTGCGGCGCCACCCGGACTCGTGCGAAGGGCGCGCGATGCTGGCGGCGGCGGTGGCCGGCACCGGGCGCGCCTCGGATGCCACCAGGTCGGCCGCGGAGATCATCGCGAAGGCCGCCGAGGCGCCTGATGGAAGCGGCTGGGCGGGATGCGGAGCGATGGCGGCAGCCGCGCTCAGGGACCCCACGCGCACCGCCCTCGCGCTTGGCCGCATCGCGGCGTCCGATGCCGAACTGCGCGCCTGGGGCGCGGTCAACCCGCTGGTGGACGGCCAAATCGCCCTCAGGCAGTCGGTGTTCCCCTGGAGCAACGTGGCCGCCGCTCCGGCGGTGGTCGCGGCGCTGGCGCGCATCGATGCGGCGCGGGCCAGGGCGCGCGCCGACGCCGCCAGAATCCTCCCAGGCATCTGACGCGGCGTCACCCGCCCCGAAGCACCCTCGCCAGCAGGCCCGCATCGATATTCGATCCCGACACGACGACCGCGACGTTGCGGCCGGCGACCGGAAGCCCCGACAGGAGCCCCGCCACGGCGGTGGCGCCGGCGCCTTCCGCGACGATTCGCTCCCGCTCGAACAGCCCCCGGATCGCGTCCGCGATGGCGGGCTCCGGCGCGAGGACGGCGCGGCCAACGTGCCGCCTGACCAGGTCGAACGTGATCGACTCGGGGTCCATGTTTCCCGCCAGGCCGTCGGCGAGCGTCGGGTGAACCTCGACTTCCACGATGCGGCCGGCCTTCAGCGCTTCATGGAAGGCTGGTGACGCCTCGCACTCGACGCCCACGACCTCGGCGCGCCCGGCGAGCGCGCTGCTCGCGAGCGCGATGCCGCTCACGAGGCCCCCGCCGCCGACCGACGCGACAATCGTGTCCACCTCGGGCCAGTCCTCGAAGATCTCGACGGCCACCGTGGCCGCGCCGGCAATCACGTCGGGATGACTGTAGGGCGAGATGTAGGTGGCGCCGGTCTCGATCGCGAACGCCTTGGCCATCCGCTCGGCGTCCTCGTACGTGTCGGCTGCGCGCAGGCCCGCGCCGTGGCGCGCGATGAAATCGAGCTTGGCCCTGGGGGCCGTGCGCGGAGCGAAGACCACCAGCGCCAGGCCGAGCCGCCCGGCGGCGAAGGCCATGGCGCGGCCGTGGTTCCCGGCGGACGCGGTGACGATCTGTCCGGCCGGGCCCCGTCCTCCGCCATGGCGCTCGACGAAGGCCGCCGACGCGTTCACGGCGCCACGGAGCTTGAACGAGTTGGTGATCTGCAGCGACTCGAGCTTGAGACGCACGTCGGCGCCTGCGATCGCCGACAGCCATGAGGAGGCCAGCAGCGGCGTGCGCCTGACGTGCGGCGCGATACGGTCGCGGGCGGCAACGATGTCGGCAGCGGTCATAACGAATAGACTACTCTCGAAGCAGGGAGGATCGACCCGTGGCCCTGATGATCGAGACCCGTGCGGTCGCCCCGTTCTACAAGAACGGCTTCGTCGTGGCGTGCGATGGCAGCCGCGAAGCGATTCTCATCGACCCCGGCGACGAGGTGGACGACCTGCTCCGCGTCGTCGAGGCACGGCGCCTTCTTGTCGGCCTCATCCTGTTGACGCATGCGCACGTGGATCACGTGAGCGGCGTCGGGCGGGCGAAGCGCGCGACCGGCGCCCGCATCGGCGTCCATCGCGACGACGTGTTCCTGTATGACGCCGCCGTGCAGCAGGGGATCGCCTTTGGCTACCGGCTGGAGCAGCCCCCGCCGCCGGACTTCGACCTCGCGGACGGCGGACGGCTGGCGTTCGGCGCCTGCGAGGTGCGTGTCCACCACACGCCCGGCCACAGTCCCGGCGGGGTGTGCCTGCAGGTGGGCGGGCCCGGCGAGGCGGAAACCCACCTGTTCGTGGGCGACACGCTGTTTGACGGCTCGATCGGGCGCACCGACCTGCCCGGCGGCGATTACAGTACGCTCCTGCGATCCATCAGGGACGTGCTGCTGGGATTCGGCGACGCGGCCATCGTGCACGCGGGCCACGGCCCGGACACGACGATAGGCCGCGAACGCACGACCAACCCGTTCCTGAACCGGGGAGACTGACCGCCCTGAGCGCAGCCGGAGGCAGCCTCGACCGGGGGCGCGTCACCGAGGGGCAATCAAGGATTCGGTTCCAGCGCGAACGCCACCCGGCCTACGCGCAGGACGTTGCCTGGCCGAAGCTCGGCGCGGGCGATCCGCTCGCCGTCGATCCATGTGCCGTTCGTGCTGTCGAGATCGATGATCTCGACCGCGCCGTCCGCCCCCACCTCGACCCTGCAGTGCACGCGCGACACGAGGGGCACGTCGAGGCAGAAATCCGCCGCCCCGACGCGGCCGATGGTCTTGACGGCGCCCGCCATCAGGCGGAACGACAGGGGATGATTGACGTCAGCGTCCAGCGCCCGCAGCACCCACATGCAGTTTGTCCTTCAGCCACGGCACGAGTGTGTCGATCATCTTCGGGCTGACCCGCTTGTCCTGGAGCGACGCGTACTCGTCCACGTCGCCGGTTCCGGCCGGCACGAACAGGTGGTTCACGCCGTCGATTGTCGCGAGCGCGGCGTCGGGCTTCTTCTTCCGGCCCTTCGAGGCGTCAAGGAGCAACTGGCCGTGCCGCGGCGCCGTCACCTGCCTGTCGCGCTCGGCCTGAATCACGAGGACGGGCTGCTCGACGCGGGCAATCACCTTGATCGGATCGAATGCCAGAAAACTGCGGAACCACGGCGTGTCCGCCTGCCGCCGGTACGCCTCGGGGATTCCCTCCCAGCCCCTTCCGCTCGAGACGGCCGCCTGGATCCTCTTCTGCAGATCGATGCGGCTCTGCTTCTCCTCGTCCGGCAGCGTCATCTTGTCCAGGAGGTACCGCTGCTGCTCCAGGACCAGTTCGCCTCCCGTCGTGCCCGGCGTCGCGAGCAGGGCCACCGCCGCGACCCTCTTCGACTTCGCGTTGGCGGCCGCCTGCAGGGCCACCAGCCCGCCCTCGCTGTGCCCGACGATGGCGATGCGATCCCGGTCGACGTCTTTCCGCTTCCTCAGGAACTCGACAATCGAGCGCACATCCTCCGCGTAGTCCAGCAGCGTCGCCGACTCGCCCCGCCCGCCGCTCTGGCCCACGCCGCGCTTGTCGTAGCGCACGACGATGAAGCCGGCGTCGGCGAGGCCGTTGGCCAGCTGCGCGAACACCGGGATGCCGGCGACGGTCTCGTCGCGATCGACGGGGCCCGATCCCGCCACCAGGATGACGGCCGGCAGCCTGTAGGCGGGCGCCTTGCCGGGCGCGGGCGGCATCGGGGCCGACGCGGGCTTCGAGACAGTCGCCGCGAGCGTGAATCCGGCCGACGGGATGCGCACCTGCTCGTCGTTGGCGCGGCCCATGGTCTCGACGCGGGACGACACGGCGGCGACGTCCTCGCGCGCGATGTCGAGGCCCTGAGCCGGCACGCTGAATCGCAGGAGCCGGCCGTCCTGGTCGATCCAGACTTCGGCCTGGATCGGGCTGCCGGGGTTCTCGAGCGTCAGCGCAAAACGCGTGGCCGGCACCGCGCGGCCCGCGGTCTGGATCCGCTCGCTCCCGCTCGCGGTGACGCGCATCAGGATCTCGGCCTGCGGGACGATGTACGCCTTCAGCTCGCCCGGCACCGGGAGGCCGCGCAGGCGCATTGCCAGCGCTTCGTAGGCGCAGAAGAACATGTTCGGCAGCACCACGGCGTCGGCCGACACGTCGTCGACTTTCTGCGTCTGCTGGCCCGCCTGCGTGATGTCGGTGACCGCCTTGCCGCCTCCGAACGCGGTTCGCATGATCAGGGGGCGGCTTCGCAGCGTGCCATCCACCTCGAGGCTGACCGGCCGCCACTCGCGGTCGTACCGCATCTCGAAGCGCGTGGTCGACAGGTCGACCGGGGCGCCCAGGCGGCCCGTGCCGCGAACGATCCAGCCGTCGGCGGTCGAGGTGATCACCGCTTCTTCGGACCCGAGCAGCCTGCCCTGCATGAACACGAGCAGCTTGCTGACCGGCGCCGGATTCTGCGCCCGGGCCGGCCCTGCGACGGCCGCCGAGGCCGTTAGGACAAGGAGAACCGCAACGATAGAATGAACTCGAACCATGACGGTTCTGAGCATATCAGCAATCTGCGGGCGGGGGGACACGGCCGCCGAGGCCTGTCCGCCCCAGTCGAGGACCGGCCGATGAACCCTCTGAATCCCTACGCCGCCGCCCGTGACCGGGCGGGGATGGTCGACCTCGGCGCGCGCGGCCGGATCGTCGTCCGCGGCGCGGACCGGAAGACGTTTCTCCACGCCCTGCTCACGAACGACATCGCGCTGCTCCGGCCCGGGACGGGATGCTACGCCGCCCTGCTCACGCCCCAGGGCCGGATCATCGCCGACATGAACGTGTTCGAGCTCGGCGACGCCATGCTCGTCGACGCGCGCCGCGAGGTGAAAGACGCGCTGCTGCTCAGATTCGACCAGCTGATCTTCAGCGAGGACGTCCAGCTCGGCGACGTGTCCGACGCGTGGGGCTGCATCGGGCTGTACGGGCCGAGGGCGGCGGAGATTGCCGGCGGCGTCGTCCGGGCCGACCTTGCCGGGTTCGGCAATTTCCAGAACGCGAGGTTCGAGAGCGGCGGCGCGCTGGTCATCGCGGCGAGGCGGGATGCCCTGGGGCTGGCCGGGTTCCTCCTGTTCGCCCCCGCTGACGCCATCACCAGGCTGGGACTGGCGATGCAGGCTGCGGGAGCCGCCGTCCTGCCGGCCGAGACCGCGGAGGCGCTTCGCATCGAGGCCGGCGAGCCGGCGTTCCTCGTGGACATGGACGACGGCACGATTCCGACCGAGGCCGGTATCGATGATACGGCTGTCAGCTACGTGAAAGGCTGCTTCCCCGGGCAGGAAGTGCTGGTGCGGATCAGGGATCGGGGCCACGGCAAGGTGATCCGGAAGCTGGTCGGGCTCACAATTGACGGCGAGGCCGCGCCGGCCGCGGGGAGCGTGATCTTCGGCGGCGAGAAGGAGATTGGCCACGTGACGAGCTCCGTGATCTCACCGGCGCTCGGGAAGCCGATCGCCCTCGGCTACGTGCACCGCGACTTCGTCGAGCCCGGAACAGCGGTGGCCGTCGTGGCCGGCGACGGCAGGCTGCGCGCGACGGTCGTTGAGTTGCCGTTCGTCAAGCCCCGGTGAGGAGCCGCACCAGTTCGTCATCGGCCGGCGGCAGCTGGATCGACCGAAGGTCGCGAAGGGGCACCCACCGCATCTCCTGGCCCAGCGTCGGCTTCGGGGCCGACTCGAGCGCGCACCTGAAGAAGCGCAGCTCGATCGAGCGGTCGGCGTAGTCGTGGACCGTCGCGAGGATCTCGGGGCCGACGCTGATCTTTGCGTCGAGCTCCTCGCGGATCTCGCGCACGAGGCACTCCTCGAGCGTTTCGCCGGCGTGCAGCTTTCCGCCCGGGAACTCCCAGTGGCCGGCCAGGTGCGTGCCGTCGAGCCGGCGCGTGAGGAGGAACGCCCCGTCCCGCTCGACCACGGCCGCCGTCACGACGATCCTCTCCCGCTGTGCCATCAGCGCTCGGTCCCGGTCTCGCGGTCCGGGTCGAACGGGTACGTGCGGCACGTCCCCGACATGGGGCAGGCGTCGCACTTCGGCCGGCGCGCCGTGCAGACGAGCGCCCCGAAGTCCATGACGCCCTGGTTGAAATCGAATGCGCGCTTGTGCGGCACCATCAACGCCGAGACCTTCCAGAGGTGCTTCCGCATCTGATGCGACTGCGGGCTGCCGCGGCCGACGACCACGCGGAACAGCACGCGAGCCACGTTGGTGTCGAGAATCGGCGCGCGCTTGCGGAACGCGAAGCTCATCAGGGCGCCGGCCGTATAGGGGCCGATACCCTTGAACGACCGCAGCGTCTCCTCGTCGGACGGCAGTTCGCCGCCGAAGCGCGAAACCGCCTCGCGCGCGATCGCGTGGAGCCTTCTCGGCCTGATGTTGTACCCGAGGGGATACCACGTTTCGACCGCGGCCTCCTCGGGCGCGCCCGCCAGCGCGTGAAACGACGGGTACTTGCCGAGCCACTCCGCGTACTTGGGGAGCACCCGGTCGACCTGGGTCTGCTGCAGCATGATCTCCGACACGAGGATGTGGTACGGGTCGTCGGTCCGCCTCCAGGGCAGGTCGCGGCCGTTCCGGTCGTACCACCGGAGCAGGATCCTGCGGAACCTCCGGCGCTCGACGGGCGCCGGTTCGGGAAGCGGCCGGCGGTTGGCGTGTCGAAAGCCCATCCTGACACTTATAATTCATCCTGCATGAAGATCTACACACGAACCGGGGACGGCGGAGCGACGACGCTGTTCGATGGCACGCGCATCGCCAAGTCGGACGCCCGCGTGGACGCCTACGGCGAGGTCGACGAGGCGAACGCCGCCGTCGGCGTGGCGCGCGCCAGCGGCGTGGACAAGGACATCGAGGACATGCTGGCGCAGATCCAGCGCGATCTCTTCGCGCTCGGCTCGCGCCTTGCCGACCCGGCCGAGCGCATCGCCGGCCGGGTGACGAAGATCGCCCTCGGCCCCGACGACGTGACGCGGCTCGAAGGCTGGATCGACAGGTGCGAGGAAGAGCTGACGCCGCTCCGCCGCTTCATCCTCCCGGGCGGCACGCCGGCGGCGGCCGCCCTGCACCTGGCGCGCACCGTGTGCCGGCGCGCCGAGCGGCGCATGGTGGCCCTGGCGGTGCTCGAGGTGGAGTTTCTCGCCTACATGAACCGGCTCTCCGATTTGCTCTTCGTGCTCGCCCGCGTAGTGAACCGCCGCGCGGGGCTGGCCGAGGCCGAGTGGTGATGCCGCCGGACGCCGGGCGCGAAGCCGTCAGCCGTGCGTACGCCGCCTGCGAGCGCATCGCCCGCCGTCACTACGAGAACTTTCCCGTCGCTTCGATCCTGCTTCCGGCCTCGATGCGGCCGCACATCGCGGCCATCTACGCCTTCGCGCGCTCGGCCGACGACTTCGCCGACGAGGGTGATCTTCCGCCGGCCCGCCGCCTCGCCCTGCTCGACGACTGGGGTGGCAGATTGGCGTCCTGTGTGAGTCGGGAAGCAGTTGGACACGCGATCCCCAGTCCCCAATCCCCAAGCCCTAATCCCCAGTCCGATGCCATCTTCCTCGCCCTCTCTCACACCATTCACGACTGTTCGCTTCCGGTCGCACTGTTCGAGGATCTGCTCTCCGCCTTCCGCCAGGACGTCGTCACGACGCGCTACGCGACGTGGGCGGACGTGATGGACTACTGCCGGCGATCTGCGAACCCGGTCGGGCGGCTCGTGCTGCGCGTGGCCGGGCATGCGGATGCGGGCCTCGACCGCGCGTCTGACGCCGTGTGCACGGCGCTCCAGCTCACCAACTTCTGGCAGGACCTCGAACGCGACTGGCGGAAGGGGCGCCTCTACGTGCCGCGCGACGAGCGCGGACGCTTCGGCGCGAGCGAAGCGGACCTCGATGCCCGCGTCATGTCGGCGGCCTGGCGGGAGGCGCTCTCGGAGATGGCGGCCCGCACGCGCCGCCTGTTCGCCGAAGGCCGCGCCGTCTGCGACGGCCCTGGCGGCCGCCTTCGATACGAGTTGAGACTCACCTGGCTCGGCGGGATGCGCGTACTCGACCGCCTCGAGCGGGCCGGGTTCGACGTGTTCAGGGCGAGACCCTCCCTCGGCTCCTCCGACATCCCCGCCCTGCTCTGGGGAGCGGTCGCCTGGGGACGGCCGCGGCCCGCTTGAGCATCGCCATGGCCCGCCGCAACACGAATTTCTATTACTCGTTCGCGGTGCTCCCCGAGCACAAGCGCCGCGCCATCATCGCCGTGTGGGACTTCTGCCGGGCGGTTGACGACGACGTGGACGAGCGGGCGGGGCAGCTGGGCACCGAGGAATCGAGGCGCGAGGCGGCGGCCTCGATGGCCGCCTGGCGCGACGAACTGGCGGCGTGCTACGAGGGCCGGCAGCCGCGCACGCCGCAGGGCATCGCCCTGGCGCCCCACATCGCGGCCTTCACGCTCCCGCGGCAGCCGCTCGAGGACGTGATTGACGGCGTCGAGATCGACCTCGACCGGCCGCGTTTCCGCACGTTCGACGAACTGCGCGCGTACTGCCTGCGCGTCGCGTCGGCGGTGGGTCTGGTGTGCATCGAGATCTTCGAGTACACGAACCCCCGGTGCCGCCAGTACGCGATCGATCTCGGCATCGCGCTCCAGTTGACCAACATCCTGCGCGATCTCGGGCGCGACCTGGACGCCGGGCGTCTGTATCTGCCGACAGAGGATCTCGAGCGGTTCGGCGTGACCGAGGCCGACCTGGGGGCCGGGCAGGCGACCGGCCCGATCCGCGCGCTGCTGGAGTTCGAGGCGGGGCGGGCCCGGGACCACTATGCCAGGGCGGCGCAGGAGCTGCCGCGGGAAGACGCGAAACGCCTCGCGGCGGCCCGCATCATGGGCGCGATCTATCTGGACCTCCTCCGGCGGATCGAAACGAGCGGCTACGACGTCTTCGGCGCGCCCACCCGCGTGCCGCGATGGCGGCAGGCGACAATCGCGTTCTCCACGTGGCTCTCCACGATGGCGGGGCTCTAGATGACAGGCCGCGATTCGGGATCGCCGTGGGGCGGGCCCGACCCGCCGGCGATTCAGCATCGCGGTCTCCTGGTTAATATGCCGACAGCGACCTCCGACGTCATCGTCATCGGCGGCGGCGTCGCGGGGCTCGCCGCGGCGACGCGGCTTGCCGAGCGAGGCGCCCGCGTCACGGT